>ERZ773073.1666-NODE-1666-length-10302-cov-113.200449_pt1 | contig 10302 bp, 3 predicted proteins | sample MGYA00580616_ERZ773073 | MGnify/ENA primary metagenome ERZ773073 (study PRJEB29015, sample SAMEA2737960) | human oral metagenome | biome: human oral; feature: human-associated habitat; material: dental | place: China | collected 2131 ...
GCTTTGTCCCATTTCGGCGAGATGTCAGCTACTACCAACCTGTCAAAGACTGCCCCATTAACCAAGTCCGACAACATCCTCAGTGGCGCCAGTATGCTTCTCAACTACGTTATGGACATTTTGAAGTTTCGAAAGAATTTTTTCTCTATATCTTTGAACAGATGAAGGAAGAATAGGAGGCTGGGACATCCTAACCTCTTATTGTTCGTATCCGATATCATATGCTCTATAATTGTTTTAGCAGGAATTATGGAATTTTTTTAAGGAAAAATCCTATCTACCTTACTGAAAAGTATAAATCACATCACAAACCTCCTAGAAAGACCAAGGCTTTTCTGATCAAAATAATACTCTAGGCACTTCCACTTCATCAAGTTTTTTAAAAGAAAGAAAAGATCCCATTTACCCCCTTGCAAACCTTTTCACTTTTTGCTAGAATGATGTCAAAAAAAAATAAGAAGGACAAGATTATGCCACAAAATCTCTTTAAAGAATTAGCTCAACTGGAGCAAGTGGAAGCTCTGGCTCTCGGAGGCTCACGGGCCGGCCAACATTTTGACCAAGACTCAGACTATGATGTCTATGTCTACCTGAGTGCTCCTCTCGCGCCAGCCATCCGCCAGGAAATCCTCAGCAAGTACTGCTCTTATATGGAAATCGGCAATCAATTTTGGGAACTGGAAGACGACTGCGTCCTCAATAATGGTATCGAGATTGAGCTGATTTACCGCTCGCTGGACGACTTTGACCAAGACCTGCGAACTGTCGTTTTAGAGCACCAAGCCCAGAATTCCTACACCACCTGTATGTGGTACAATCTGGTTCACAGCAAGATTCTCTACGATCGAAACGGCCGCTACGCTACCCTCCAGAGCAAGTACAGCCTGCCCTATCCAGCTGAACTGAAAAAGAACATCATCAGCAAGCAGCTCCTGCTCCTCGATCAAGCTATGCCAGCTTTTTCAAGACAGATCAAAAAGGCCCTCAAGCGCCAAGATCTGCTCAGCATCAATCACCGTAGCAGTGAATTTTTCGCCTCTTACTTTGATGTGATCTTCGCTCTCAATGAGCAGCTCCATCCAGGCGAAAAGCGCATGCTCCAGTATGCCAAAGCAAATTGCTCCCGCCTGCCTCAGGATTTTGAAGCAAATATCCAAGACTACTTCCAACATCTCTACCAGCCAGACCAGCAACAGAAAGCGGCCCTAGCCTTGGATAGCCTCCTAGACAACCTTAAGCACTTGATTGAAGCAGCCATCTAGATTTTCAACAGATAAAAAGCTCATGAAGCCGGTTTTTCAGCAGGTTCATGAGCTTTTTTCTATTTTCGATAAGCAACCTAAGGCTTATTTGTTAAAGATTGACTGCCTGAAGTCGTCTGTCTCACGAAGATAGGCATTGTAAATCTTCTTCTTGAGCAGGTTGACCCAGCTAGCTTCCACACGATTTGTCGCATTGGTAATGTTGCGCACATCCTCTGTGACTGCTTCGTCCATCAGCTTCTGCATCTCCGCATACGAGCGAATGGTTACTTGCTTGGTACTGTTTGGATTTCTGAGTTCGTACTCGATGGTGATTGGTTTGAGCTTGGTTAGCTGGTCAATCCGCTCTTGGTACATGGCCTTCTTGAAGGAGGCCCAAGAGTCATACTCACCCTTGAATACATTTTCCAAGACCTTCTGGTCTGTCACCAGACCAACGTCTCTCCTGAGCCAGCCATCCCAAGTTATCTTACCTTCTGCGACAGCTTCTTCGGAGAATTTCCCTGAAACATAAGGGACAAATCCTTCATGGTAGCCCTTGGCTGCTAGTAATTCATAGGCCGTGCGACGGAACATGACATCACCCGGCGCTCCATTTGGATTGCTCAAGGCTGAGTAGATTGGCGAGAAGAGACTGAGACTGAGGTAGCCATTGCGTGGGTACTGTCCGCTATCCTTATTCTCCCGACGGGTGATGACATCATTGTCAATCAGGGACTCAAAGCTGGTCAGCTGCTTGATTTCCTCAGCAGTGAAGCTGCGTGTCTGGTTACCAGCATGGGTCTGCTTACCATATTTATCTGTGATATAGTAATTCTCCATCTTTCTGAACCACTGGAGCTTGGCTGCATCGCTCTGCTTGACCATCGAAGTTCCTTCTAGGTAATCCAGCGTGTAAATCATGTCAAACATACCATGGACATAGTGCTGCAAATCTGCCGCATTTTGAACACGTTCCTTGAAGTTGTAGGTATGCATCCGTGTCTTAGAATCCTTGTCCGTCTTGAAGAGGGTATTAAGGGTAATGGTAGGCTCATTTGGACTTGGTGTAGACTGCAAGAGACCACGCGCATAGAGCTCAGCCCCCAGTCCTTCGCGGCGACCATAACCCTCAAAGTAGATAGAACCATCGGAATTATGGGTCATCTCATGGGTGTAGACGGAGTTCCCATAGTCTTCTAACAAGCGGGCCCTATCAAAGTGGGTAACACTTCCCGTAGCATAGGCATTGTAGCCCTTGCTTGGATACCACTTGCCGGCTGGTCCAAAGAATTCCTGCATAGCCAGTGATTTCTTGTCATTAGCTGAAGCCCAGTAAGTTTCCCCAGTCTTATCTTTCAATAAGAAACCATCATAAACCAGAACAGAACGGAAGAGCTTGTCCTTGCTTTCAGGACTTAGAATCTTATACCAGAAATCATAGTGGTCACGCTGCCATTCAGCTGACTTTCTAACTCGGTCTTCGACATACTCAGCCAGCTCTGCATCTGTCCGTACCTTGCCATAAACCAGATCACGGTAGCGATCATAAGCTCCCATGGAGACGGTGGACATATTGGAGATGACATAGACACTCTTCTCAGTCATGGTCAAGAGTGGCAGGAGCATGCCCTTGTGTTCCCAATTATCCGCAGTAATCTTGTCGTAAACGCCGACAGAATACTTGCTCTTGGCCTTAGCTATATCTTGAAGCTGTCTAGCTTCTGCCACATCGGACTTGGACTCAACGATGTAGGCTTTTGTATTGGTCTTGAGCCATTCGTTATTGGTCTTGTCTGGCAGGAAGAGCTGACGATAGCTTTCCAGATAGTTGAAGAGACCGCGCTTACCAGTCGCTTCAGAGAGCGAGTTATCGTAAGCCAGATAATTGTTCTTGGCCTTGAGATTTTCAAAACCAGACTGACCGAGTGCAATGATGGTGTCTAGCGTTGAAGCTTTATGATTGCCAAAGAAGTCAAACTTATAGGCTGACAAATCCTTGACATTGATCTTGTCATAGTTGATATTATACCAACGGTTGAGATAGGTCAGACCAAGTAAGAAGGCTTCTTTATTAGCTGTAATCTTCTGAGCCACATAGTCAGCTACGACATCGCCTTCCGTATTGATGGACTGGTCCATAGTTAACACCTTGCGCAACTCTTCTGCCAGCTTGGTCTTGACTTGCTCAAAGGCTGTGTCCAGATAGAGCTCATCCAGAGAAGCATCCGCATTCACGCCTAAAACAGTTCGCATGGCTGGTGAGTCAAGGATAACCTTGTTCAACTCTGGCAGCACTTTATTGCGAACCCTGCTATAGTCTGATAGGAAGGCTTCTGGTGTATAAAGGAGGTCTAAGCCATTCACAGCGTACTCTGCGATAGCTTGATGCTTGAAGTCTCCCTTATAAGTCAGATTCAGGTAATCAACCGACTTATCCTCAAAGTGCAACATCAGACGGTTAATCGCAGTCTTGTTGCTATGGATATCAGTGATCATCTGGTCACCCTTCATCGGAACCACATCCAGCAGATACTCTGTATTGAGCTTGTGATGATCTGGAAGTTTATTTCCGTAGGCAACGATGGTTTCCTTATTGTAGAATGGCAGGAGTTTTTCCATGTTAGCATAGGCTATCAGACGGTCTTCACGAGCATTCTTTTCCTTGCTGTAGTCAACAGTATGGAGGTTGAGATTGCTATCTTCTAGCGTGGTTGTAATATCTAGGCTCGCCAGCTTCTCTTCTGCCTCGTCCAAGCTTAGAGTAGACGTGACAAACTGATCATTGCCTAGAGTTTCGTTTCCTTCAACGGCATAGGCTTCTCTGATGCGATCATTCTTGTAATCTTGGTCGCCAGAAATGCTGTAAACATTTGTACCGCTGACATTGCTGATGACATTGTCAATCAAGCCATTAAAATAATTGGAACCAACTACTCCGCCGATTTGACCATTCTTGGTGGAATTTTGGATCTTTCCAGTCACATAAGAACGGCTGATGCGGGCATTGTCTTCCAAGCGACCGACTGTTCGTTTGTTTGAGCACCTGCCAGAATGGTCACATCTGCCCTGCTCTGACTGAGCAAGGAATTTCCTCCCTTGAGGTTGGCAACCAAACCGCCGACATTATAGGCCTTGTACTGCTTGTCATTGGCCTGGATAGTTCCTGTAAAGGAGCTGTTGGTGATTTGGCTATTGCTCGCGACAACGACCAAACCAGCTGCTTGCGAAGCATTGCCCACTACCGACACCCTACCTTGAGCAGAAACATCCGTGATTCGCGCATTATCTGCACTACGAGCCAATGCAGCAGAGTCATAGGTGCCAACAATATTGACCTCTTTCAGGTCCAGATTAGAAATAGAGGAACCGCTCTTGAGGTTTTCAAACAAAGGCTTGGCTAGATTATAAATCGCATACTGCTTGCCATTGTGATTGCCAGTCAGACTGCCTGTGAAGTTTCCTCGGAGATAGACATAATCCGCAGGTGCCAGACTGACCTCACTCGCATCCAAATCGGCTCCTAGAACAAAGTTGCCAGCCATATTTTTCTTCATGGCGTCTACCAAACCAGCAAAGCTCGTGTAGACACTTTGCTGACTAGGCACTGCCCTGCTGATATAGAAGTCATAGCCAGACTTGTAGCCTGTTTTGCTCTCTTGCACCAGCTCAGGCAGAGAGACCCTTACCTTGTAGACAGCCTTGCCATCCTTCTGGCCTTCTGCCATGCTGTGAACCGGCAGGAGCATGTCCTTGGATTCACTTGATTTGACTTTAACAAAGTAGTTAGACAGGTCCGTAGGTATAGCGCTCATGGAAACGACACGCTTGAACTGGTCCTTTTCTTTGGTATAAAACTCAGCCGAATCAATATCGCGAAAGGCAATCTTCTTGTATTGCAACTCAAACTTGCGGCTATCTTTTTCAAGGTCAGTCAGGCTGCCAGCATCCAGCTCATAAGTCAGCTTGGTTTTCAGGGTATAGCCTGTGTAATAGTCCAAGCCATCAATCTTCAGACTTCCTGCCACATTGTCAATCGGAAGCGAGCGAACAAGCTGGTCTCCCTTGTACAATTCTGCAGTCGCTGAACGGAAGGATTTTGTCTTGTCTTCTAAGCTATATTGAACCGTGACCGACTTGTCCTCTGGATTTTCTGTCAGACTTAAGATCGAAACTGTCGGCTTGACCTTAGGCACACCATTTAGAGCAGTCTTGCTTGCTGTCAGGCTGGCAAAAGCTTGATTGACCTGCACTTGTGTGGCACTTTGATTATTCAGAATTCCTTCTGCCTTGGCCAATTCGTTTGTATAGGCTGCTTTCTTATCTGCATCCGCATTCTTATATTGGACGGTCGTCTGCACAGTTCTGCCCGAATCATGTTCATTCCGCAAGCGTGTTTTGTCCACTTCAAGCCCCTGTAACTGAGCCTTGGCTTGATTTATTTGAGCCACCAGCTGGTCGACTTCCGCTTGACTGGCTTGTGATTGACTCAGAAGCGCTTGACCTGCCACCAAAGCGGTATCATAGGCTGCTTGGTGACTTGGACTATCGTTGAAATAACGAGCCTGAGTCTTGATTTTCTCTGCTTCTGTCAGTAGATTGTGAAGCGAAATCAGATCGAACTCTTTCAAGGCTTCCACTTGCGGGGCATCACTTGGTACCCTATGCGGTTTCATTGTGCCGACTTTGACAAGCTGAGCAACTGCTGCCCGCGTTTGCTCATTAGAAAGTTCCTGACGGTCAATTTCCTGACCGTTAGAAGTATAGACTCGAGTCTTGATGGTTCGCTCGCCCTGCACTCCTGGAGTGACGATTTGGCGGGCACCCTGCACAAGTTCATCCGTCTCTTCCTCTCGTGTGGTGAAATCGATTTTCTCTACGCGCGTTTCATCCCTATAGGTCAGCGGATACTCTGGTAAAGCGGACTCTTGCGGTGCGATGCTCGGCACCATATGTGGCTTAGCAGTGCCAATTTTGACAACTTGTGTGACTGGAGCTAAAGTTTCCTCGTTGGGCAATTCTTGGCGGGCAAGTTCTTGGCCGTTGGAGCTGTAAACACGAGTCTTGATGGTACGTTCGCCCTGTACACCTGGAGTGACGATTTGACGAGTGCCTCGAACTAGCTCATCTGTTTCTTCCTCTCGAGTGGTGAAGTCGATTTTCTCTACGCGCGTTTCATCCGTATAGGTCAGCGGATACTCTGGAAGGACAGATTCTTGCGGAGCGGTGCTCGGTACCATATAGGACTTGGCGGTGCCAATTTTGACAACTTGTGTGACTGGAGCTAAAGTTTCCTCGTTGGACAATTCTTGGCGGGCAAGTTCTTGTCCGTTGGAACTATAGATACGAGTCTTGATGGTACGTTCGCCTTGAACACCTGGAATAGCGATTTGGCGGGCACCTTGTACAAGCTCATCCGTCTCTTCTTCACGTGTGGTAAAGTCAATTTTCTCTACTCGCGTTTCATCCCTATAAGTAAGCGGATATTCTGGAAGGGCAGATGCTTGCGGTGCAGTGCTCGGTACTATATGTGGCTTGGCGGTGCCGATTTTGACAACTTGTGTGACTGGAGCTAAAGTTTCATCGTTGGACAATTCCTGACGAGCTAGTTCTTGGCCGTTGGAGCTGTAAATACGAGTCTTGATGGTACGTTCGCCCTGTACACCTGGAATGACGATTTGGCGAGCGTCCTGCACAAGTTCATCCGTTTCTTCTTCACGTGTGGTGAAGTTGATTTTTTCTACGCGCGTTTCATCCTTATAAGTCAGCGGATATTCTGGTAAAGCGGACTCTTGCGGGGCATCGCTTGGTACCCTATGCGGTTTCATTGTGCCGACTTTGACAAGCTGAGCAACTGCTGCCCGCGTTTGCTCATTAGAAAGTTCCTGACGGTCAATTTCCTGACCGTTAGAAGTATAAACTCGAGTCTTGATGGTTCGCTCGCCTTGAACACCTGGAGTGACGATTTGACGGGCACCCTGCACAAGTTCATCCGTCTCTTCCTCTCGCGTGGTGAAATCGATTTTCTCTACTCGTGTTTCATCCGCATAGGTCAGCGGATATTCTGGTAAAGAAGGCTCTTGCGGGGCAGTGCTCGGTACCATATGTGGCTTGGCAGTGCCAATTTTGACAACTTGTGTGACTGGAGCTAAAGTTTCCTCGTTGGACAATTCTTGGCGGGAAAGTTCTTGGCTGTTGGAGCTGTAAACACGAGTCTTGATGGTACGTTCACCCTGTACACCTGGAGTGACGATTTGGCGAGCGTCCTGAGGTAACTCATCAGTATATTGTTCCTCGATGTTAAAAGCAGTCTTCTCCACCCGAGTTTCATCCTTTGTAACCAACTCTAACTCAAGAACCTCATGAACTGGAGCAGTATCTGGGACTATGCCATAGGCAGACAACTCGGGTTTCTCGTGCACCGGAGCGGTATCGGGTGCCGTGCCATAATCAGCTAACTCAGGTTTCTCGTGTACGGGAGCGCTAGCAGGTACCGTGCCATAACTAGACAACTCGGGTTTCGCTTGCACGGGAGCACTATCTGGAACGGTGCCATAGGCAGTTAACTCAGGAAGTTCATGTACTGGAGCGGTATCTGGGACCGTGCCATAATTAGTGAGCTCGGGAACTTCGTGCACGGGAGCACTATCTGGAACGGTGCCATAGGCAGTTAACTCAGACTTCTCGTGTACGGGAGCGGTATCGGGTGCCGTGCCATAACCAGGCAACGCTGGAACTTCATGCACGGGAGCGCTATCTGGAACGGTGCCATAACTAGTGAGCTTGGGAACCTCGTGCACGGGAGCAGTATCTGGAACGATGCCATAGGCAGACAACTCGGGTTTCTCGTACACGGGAGCGGTATCCGGAACAACGCCATAGCTAGTTAACTCAGGCTTATCGTGCACAGGAGCACTATCGGGTACCGTACCATAGCCTGACAACTCGGGTTTCTCGTGCACAGGAGCGCTATCGGGGGCCGTACCATAGCCTGACAACTCGGGTTTCTCGTGCACAGGAGCAGTATCTGGAACGATGCCATAACTAGTGAGCTCGGGAACCTCTTGCACGGGAGCGATATCGGGTACCGTACCATGACCAGTTAACTCAGGATTCTCGTGCACAGGAGCGCTAGCAGGTACCGTGCCATAACCAGACAACTCGGGAAGCTTATGCACGGGAGCGCTATCTGGAACCGTGCTATAATCAGTTAACTCTGGAACTTCGTGCACAGGGGCAGTATCTGGAACCGTGCCATAACTAGTGAGCTCTGGGACTTCGTGCACGGGAGCCGTATCTGGAACAACGCCATAGCTAGTTAACTCAGGTTTCTCGTGTACGGGGGCAGCATCTGGAACTGTGCCATAGGCAGACAACTCGGGTTTCTCGTGCACAGGAGCGATATCTGGGACTGTACCATAACTAGTTAACTCAGATTTCTCGTGCACAGGAGCGGTATCTGGAACGGTACCATAATCAGCTAACTCTGGATTCTCGTGCACAGGGGCAGTATCTGGAACGGTGCCATAACTAGTGAGCTCATGTACTTCATGAACTGGAGCTTCTTTAGGAACAGCCTTATTTGCTGCAGTCCCGACTAAAACAACTTCTGAAACAGGCTCAGTGGTTACCTGATCGGAAACCTGCTTACTCTCTACGATTTTTCCTTCAACACTATAGTAACGTGTAACGATCTTGCGAATCCCTGGAATGCCCGCGCGAATCACTCGGGATTGTCCTTCGGCTAAGTCGTCTGAATACTGATACTCCGTTTTATAGGGAATTTCTTGGGTCTGGGTCGTTGCTTGACTTGTAAATTGCAGTTCTGGTCGCTCATGAACAGGCGTTTGACGAGCAAATTGCCCTTCTTTAGCAGCAATTTCCTCCCTTTCCTTCTGGGAGAGATGGTCTCCGCCAGCAGGCTGCGCCTCTTTCGGAGCTTCAGTATGCTTAGGGCGACCTGCTAAATCTTTTAACTGTTGAACAGGCTGACTAGCTGAGGCTTCCTTTTGCAGAGCTGGAAGCTGAGCATTTCCCGTTTGAGCCAGTTGATGCTGCGCTTCTTTTTTAAGGTAACCAATATACTGGTAACCAGCAATCTTCAAAGGTTCTGGCAACTGATCTCCAATGGCCAAAGTCAGACTTTGATTATAGGCAGCCAAATCCATACTACTTACTGCCAAAACAGAAGCTGGTAGAAGCACAGAACCCAAGCCTGTCACAAGCAAAATAGAAGACAGGTATCTCTTGCCATTTTTCCCTCGCGCCAGCACTAAAACAACCAAGGCCAGTCCTGTAGCTGCAAAAGCCGCTCCCAAAAGGCCTGACTCTCCTGTCTTAGGGAGCTTTCCTAACAAGCTTTCCTGCCTTGTCGGACGGTAAACCAAATAATAAGTGTCCGAATTTTCTTCCGCAAATTTTGGAAGTTCCTTCACAATAGCAGCTTTTTCAGCCTCAGTCAGATCGCTCTCCACCACATAGTGATACTGAACGAGGGTAGACTGATTGGCAGACACTTCCGCTGCCTCAACAGAGCTGACAGTTCCTCCCATTGTAGTACACAAAAAGAAGCTTCCGATAGTAGCGGAAACTAGACCTACAGACAGCTTTCTAAAAGAATAGCGCTGGTATATGTCACCAGTGACTCTTTTTCTCATAAAATTCCCTTTTCTTCATATAATAAGCTAATAAAAATTTTACTGAATTTTACTCAAAATTGCAATCCCTTAGCCTTATAAAATACTTTTATTTCAACTGTCAACAGGGAGAGGAAGGCTTTTATTTTTAGCGAAAAGCAAAAAGCAGATTCCCTGTGAGAGAACCTACTGTGTTACAGATCATCTAAGCCCCAAATCCAACTCAAAGAGGCCATACTCATGCTTGTCCCCTTGCAATTCTGCCGCATAATGACGCGTGACGGTTTTTTGGTGAATCAGGGCACCGATAGCTGAGGCTTGCCGTTTCTGCGCTTCTTTAAAAATCGGATAGGCCAAGGCAGAGCCCAAGCCCAAGAATTCTTCATCCACTCCCAGATACATAATCGTATAACGTTTGGCAAAAT
>ERZ773073.1669-NODE-1669-length-10289-cov-12.682529_pt1 | contig 10289 bp, 7 predicted proteins | sample MGYA00580616_ERZ773073 | MGnify/ENA primary metagenome ERZ773073 (study PRJEB29015, sample SAMEA2737960) | human oral metagenome | biome: human oral; feature: human-associated habitat; material: dental | place: China | collected 2131 ...
CGGGGGCCGAACCAGTTGCGGCCCTTAAGACAACTCCACCACGAAGAAACCCCTCTCGGGGGCCGGATCGTTCCAGCCTGCACCAGGAACCACCCCCAACATCCCCAACCAGATGGCACACTTCAGCATCTGAGACTGAGAGGTGCCCGGACCGAACTGACAGCGGGATACGAAACGGTGCACCATTGTCTTTGTGACTCATAGCGACCTCCCTACCGCTCCATCGGGCAACGGCCACGAACCGAGTCTCGATGCCGATCGGCTCATGCAACAGTCCGACGTCGTGCTGCACCTGGGACGGCTCATGCTCGCTGCCGGTGCCGGCTCCTACCGCATCAAGTCCTCCATGGCCAGAGCCGCTTCGGCTGTTGGGCTCGACCGTCACGAGGCGACCGTGACGATGACCGAGATCGTCACCTCCTCCTACGTCGGCAACCGTTTCCGTACCGAGGCCTGCGAAGTGCGTCGGGTCGGCGTCAACGTCGGTCGCTTAGAGGCACTGCGCCGCATCGTCCACGACCTGCGAGCCCACGAAACCGTCGAGCACCTCGAGGCCAAGCTTCAACAGGTCGAGAAGATGCATGCGCGCTACAACGCCTTCACCAACGCGGCAGCCTCGGGCGTGGCCTGTGCCGGATTCTGCTTCCTCAACAAGGGCGGTTGGGTGGAGTGCTTGACGGTCCTCGTCGCGGCATTCCTCGGACAGTTCGTTCGCCGGCAGATGCTGGAGCGCCACTATCAGCACTTTTTCACCTGGCTCGTCTGCGGAGTTGCGGCCTCCGGCACCTACATGGGCATCGTGACAGTCCTGAACGCCACTGGCGCGGTGGCGGGAAACCACCAGGGCGGCATCATCTCGGCGATCCTCTTCCTCATTCCTGGTTTCCCCATGGTCACCGCCATGCTCGACCTGTTCCGACAGGACTTCTCCTCGGCCCTGTCACGCAGCGCCTACGTGCTCATGGTCATGGCTGCGGCCGGCGTCGCCGTGTGGACCGTGACCTTCATCTTCCGCTGGGATGTTGCCGCGGCCAGCGGCAGCACGCTCGACGGTCCTCTCCTCTACGTTCTGCGCTGTTTCTGCTCCTTTATCGCAGCCTACGGATTCGCCATGCTGTTCAACGCAGGCGTGAAGGCCAGCATGCTGGCTGCAGTGGTCGGGGCTCTGGCCAATACCGGCAGACTGCTTCTCATTGACGTCTTCCACGTGCCATGGCAGCTCGCAGTGGGCCTGGCCGCGGTCACGATCGGCCTGCTCGCCCAGCTCTTCGTCTCCCGCGCCTCCCTGTCCCGGGTGGCTCTGTCCGTTCCCGCCGTCGTCATCATGATCCCCGGAGTCCCCTTCTACCGAGCCATCTCCGCGCTCAACACGCTCTCCGTGGACAAGCTCGGCGTCGACGTCGGCGAGGCGGCCACGAACCTGGCTGAGGTCTTCTTCGTCATCACCGCCATCGGTGTGGGGCTGGCCTTGGCGCGCATCATCACCGACCACAACTGGCGTCACGACGTCGCCACCTCCGGGCACATCACGCTGCCTCGCACACACGTTGAGGCGGTGGAGCAGCCGCTGGAGGACTGACCCTCGGCCTGTGCTCGCCTGTGACTACTGATGGTGGCCCGCCGCTGACATGCAGCGACGGGCCACCATTGATGATGCGGGACCCATGAGGCTCAGGGGAGCGGGTCACAGTCCGCCGAGGACCTGTGCAATGAAGATCTTGACGATCATTGCCACGGGATAGACCATCGCGTACCCCAGGGCCACCCGGGGGTCGGCACCGGTGCGCTCGTTGGCGAAGGCCAGAATTGCCGGCTGGGTCTGGGTGCCACCGATGAGGCCGGACAGGCGAGTGCCACCCATCTTGATGATCCAGCGCATGGAGGCGTAGATCCCCAGTCCTACGATGGTGGTGACGACGAAGCCGGTGACGAAGATCCTCCACCAGTCACCACCGGTGAAGGCATGCGCGATCTCCCCACCGGCCTTGGTGCCCGCCTGGGCCAGGAAGACCAGGAGCCCGAACTCCGAGAGCACCGCCGTGGCAGTGAAGGGCATGGCGGTCACGAACTTTCCGATGCGTCCGATACGCCCGAAGATGAGCCCGACCAGGAGTGTTCCGGCGGCCGATCCAATGGAGAAGGTCGCGCCGGTGGGCGTGAGGAACTTCCACTCACCGATGAAGATGCCCAGTGCCATCCCCAGGCCCAGTGCCACCGGGTTGATGGAGGACAGCCCCCGCGAGGAGTCGCCGAAGTACGTGGAGATCTCCTTCATGCGTCCGGTCGGGCCGACGACGCGCACCCGGTCTCCCTGCTGCAGCACCAGATCTGGGGTGCCCACCATGTCGACGTCGCCGCGGCGCACCCGCGAGATCGTCGCCCCGAAACGGCTGTCGATATCCAGCTCACCGATGGTGCGGCCGGCCAGCTTCGGGTCCGAGACCGTGATCCTGCGGAAGTCGAGGTACTTGCGGTCCTCGATGAGTGAGTGCGAGGAGCCGTGGCCCACCGCCTTGATCGCCTGGTTGACGGCGTCCTGGGTGCCGACGACGGTGATGAGGTCGTCCTTGTACAGCCGGTCGTCATTCTTAGGACGGGTGATCGGCCCCTTCTCGCCCCGACGCAGACGAGAGAACCGCAGCTGCCCCGAGATGGTCTCGACGATGTTGCCCAGGAGCGGGCCGTCCTCGCGCTCCACCCGAATGGTGCGGTTGATGAGAGGGGAGGGAGTGTCCTTGTCGCTGCGCCGGTAGCGCAGCGCCAGTAGACAGAAGAACAGCATCCCGATGACGCCGTAGAGGTAGGTGACGGCATAGGCGACGGTGGCGTCACCCGGTCCTGCCTTGTCACCGGCCGTGGCGGCGGCGTTACCGGCTGCGGCCAGGGCGGGGGTGTTCGTGACGGCGCCGGCGAAGGCTCCCGCGATCATCGCCGCCTTGAGCCCGAGGAGACGTCCCACGCCCACGGCTGCCAGGGCCGCCACGCCCAGAATGCCCAGGAGGAGCGCCAGCGGTCCACCGGCGGTTCGGATGACGTGGAAGAAGTTCGGCCCGGACTGGATGCCGATGGCGAAGGTGAAGATCGCCAGCCCCAGGGTTCCCAGCTCCTTGGGAACCTCAATGGGGGTGGCGGCTGCCGCCCCCCAGGCCGCCAGCGCAATGCCGCAGAACAGCACCGCTGCTGCTCCGAGGCTGACTCCCTTGATCTTGACGTGCCCGAGCAGCATCCCGGTGCCGACCAGGACGAACAGGACGAGCACCACGTTCCCGGCCAGGTGGTGGAGGATGTTGGCGTGAGCCACCTTCCAGATCAGCAGGGCGGTACTGCCGATCAGGAGGGCCGCTGCCGGGACGCGTATGCTCGCGCGCCTGGCGCGCCAGAGCAGCATTCCGGAGCCAACCATGAGCAGGACGATGACAACCGGGTTGTCCAACAGATAGTCCAGGACCGTAGCCACGTCGCTAGTTCCGCCTTCCGAATCGCTGCTGAGAGTGACGCAGCGGTTGTTTTGTCAGGAGTAACAGCAGCATTGTGTCATCTCCGCAGGCGATGATGACCTACTAAGGTCCGTGATTCACCGGGGGAGCGGATCGCGCCTCGCACGTGGGGATCCTCCATGCCACCGACATGCCACCGGGTCCGTGATTCCACGATGTGAGATCACCGCCGTCTCATTATGACTCTGTGCGGAGACTGATCTAACGTTCATTACCCGGCAGGTCGCCGGACGGTAGGCACGGAGAAGGAGAGCGAGCGATGACACGCGAAGACGCTCCCGCACGTCAGGACCACCAGGTCATGACAGGCGCCCAGGCTCTGGTGCGCGCGCTGGAGGAGCTAGGCGTCACAGACATCTTCGGGATGCCGGGCGGCGCCATCCTGCCCTTCTACGACCCCCTGCTCGCCTCGACGAAGATCCGTCACGTCCTGGTGCGCCACGAGCAGGGTGCTGGTCATGCCGCCGAGGGATACGCCATGGTCACCGGTCGCCCCGGGGTGTGCGTCGCCACCTCCGGCCCTGGAGCCACCAACCTCATCACCCCCATCGGTGACGCCCACATGGACTCCGTGCCCATGCTGGCCATCACCGGGCAGGTCGGAAGCCGCGGAATCGGGACGGACGCCTTCCAGGAGGCCGACATCGTCGGGGCCACGATGCCCTTCGTCAAGCACTCCTTCCTCATCACCCGTGCCGAGGACATCGTCCCGTGCGTGGCTGAGGCCTTCCACATCGCCTCCACCGGACGCCCCGGTCCGGTCCTCATTGACATCTCCAAGGATGCCCAGGAGGGGCTCACCGAGTTCGTGTGGCCCCCGGCCCGGGACCTGCCCGGCTACCGCCTGCCGGGTAAGCCCAACCAACGGCGCCTGGCTCAGGCCGCCGAGGTGATCTCCGCGGCCGAGCGACCCGTCCTCTACCTGGGCGGTGGCCTGAACCGGGCGCAGGTTCCCACCGAGGACCTCACCGAGCTCATCGAGCTCATCGGAGCGCCCTTCGTCACCACTCTGACCGCCCTGGACGTCATGCCCAGTGAGCACCCGCTCAACCTGGGGATGCCCGGCATGCACGGCACCGTCGCCGCCGTCGGCGCCCTGCAGCGCGCGGACCTCATCGTCGCGCTCGGCACGCGCTTCGACGACCGGGTGACGGGCAAGCTCGACGCCTTCGCGCCCCGGGCGCGCGTGGTCCACATCGACATCGACGCCGCGGAGATCTCGAAGAACCGCCACGCCGACATCCCCATCGTCGCCGACCTGGCCAAGGCCCTGCCGGTGCTCGCCGACGAGGTGGCCCGCGCCTCGTCGGAGGGGAAGTCGGACATCACCGGCTGGTGGCGCTACATCGACCGGCTCCGCAAGCGCTACCCGATCGGGTGGAGCGAGCCCGAGAACGGGCGCATCGCCCCCCAGCGCGTGCTCGCGAGGCTGTCGGCCCTGGCGGGCCCCGACGCGGTCTACGTCACCGGGGTGGGCCAGCACCAGATGTGGGCCGCGCAGTTCATCGCCTACGAGCGCCCCCGCTCCTTCCTGTCCTCCTCCGGCGCGGGCACCATGGGCTACTGCGTGCCCGCCGCGATGGGCGCCCAGGTGGGGGTCCCCGATAGGGTCGTGTGGGCGATCGACGGCGACGGCTCCTTCCAGATGACCAACCAGGAGCTGGCCACCTGCTCGATCAACAACATCCCCATCAAGGTCGCCCTCATCAACAACGGCGTCCTGGGCATGGTGCGGCAGTGGCAGTCCCTGTTCTTCAAGAAGCGCTACTCCAACACGACGCTCAACCCCGCCGACGGCGACCAGATCCCCAACTTCGAGATGCTCGCCACCGCCTACGGAATGGCGGCGCGCACCGTGCGCAGCGCCGACGAGGTCGACGAGGCGATCGAGTGGGCGATGGGCATCAACGACCGCCCCGTCCTCATCGACTTCCGCGTGTCCCCGGACGCGATGGTGTGGCCGATGGTGGCCGCCGGGGTGTCCAACGACGAGATCCGCTACGCCAAGGGCATGGCCCCGAACTGGGAGGTCGAAGACTGATGGCCAACAGGCACACCCTCGCCGTGCTGGTGGAGAACAAGCCCGGCGTCCTCACCCGCGTCGCCGCGCTCTTCGCCCGCCGCGCGTTCAACATCAAATCACTGGCCGTGGGGGAGACGGAGCACCCCGAGATCTCCCGCATGACGATCATCGTGGACGCCGACGAGGCGCCCCTGGAGCAGGTCGTCAAGCAGCTCAACAAGCTGGTCAACGTCCTCAAGGTCGTCGAGATGGAGCCCGAGGAGAGCGTCGAGAGGCGCCTGCTGCTCATGAAGGTGGCCGCGGGCGACGCCACCCGCACGGGCGTACTGCAGATCGTGGAGCTCTTCCGCGCCCACGTGGTCGACGTCCAGCACGACTCGGTGGTCATCGAGTCGGTCGGGTCCCTGTCGAAACTTGAAGCGCTGCTGGCGGCACTGGAGCCCTTCGGCGTTTCCGAACTCGTCCAGTCGGGCGCCGTGGCGATCGGCCGCGGGTCGCGTTCGATCACGGATCAACTGAAGGAGAAATAACAATGGCAGAAGTCATCTACGACGACGGCGCGGACCTGGGCCTCATCGCGTCGAAGAAGGTCGCCGTCATCGGATACGGATCGCAGGGCCACGCCCACGCGCTCAACCTCAAGGACTCCGGCGTTGACGTCATCGTCGGCCTGCGCCCCGGCTCGTCGTCGTGGGAGAAGGCCGAGGCCGCGGGCCTGGAGGTGGCCGACATCCCCGAGGCGACCGCCGCCGCCGACGTGGTCATGATCCTCACCCCCGACCAGGTGCAGCGCTTCGTGTACGCCGAGCAGATCGCCCCCAACCTCAAAGAGGGCGCCGCGCTGTTCTTCTCCCACGGCTTCAACATCCGCTACGGGTACATCGATCCGGGCGAGGGGCACGACGTGTGCATGGTGGCCCCCAAGGGCCCGGGCCACACCGTGCGCCGCCAGTACCTGGACGGCCGCGGCGTCCCCGCCATCGTCGCCGTCGAGCAGGACGCCTCCGGCGAGGCGTGGGCGCTCGCGCTGTCCTACGCCAAGGGCATCGGCGCGACCCGCGCGGGCGTCATCAAGACGACCTTCACCGAGGAGACCGAGACGGACCTCTTCGGCGAGCAGGCGGTCCTGTGCGGCGGCGTCTCCCACCTCATCCAGTACGGCTTCGAGACGCTGGTCGAGGCCGGCTACCAGCCCGAGATCGCCTACTTCGAGGTCTGCCACGAGATGAAGCTCATCGTGGACCTCATCAACGAGGGCGGCATCTCCAAGCAGCGCTGGTCCTGCTCCGACACCGCCGAGTACGGCGACTACGTCTCCGGCCCGCGCGTCATCACCCCCGACGTCAAGGAGCACATGAAGGAGGTCCTGGCCGACATCCAGGACGGCTCCTTCGCCAAGCGCTTCATGGACGACCAGGCCGCCGGCGCGCCGGAGTTCAAGAGGCTCCGCGCCGAGGGCGAGGCCCACCCGATCGAGAAGACCGGCCGGGAGGTCCGCTCCATGTTCGCCTGGCGCTCCGACATTGACAAGGACTACCAGGAGGGCTCCGTGGCCCGCTGAGGTCGTCACCCGGGCTGGCTGAGCCCGGGCCCGGGCAGGTCCCGGCACGACCACGCCGGGGCCTGCCACGCCATCTTCGCGTGCCCGGGGACCGTGAGGTACCCGCACGCTGATAGCCTTGGGGCGGTCCCGGACGAGGAGGGAGCGTGCAGTGCTGACCAGGCTTGAGGTCTCCGGGTTCAAGAACCTCCGGGACGTCGTGGTGGACCTCGGTCCGTTCACGGTGGTCGCCGGGCCCAACGGTGTGGGCAAGTCCAACCTCTTCGACGTGATCCACCTGCTCTCGCTCCTGGTCGATCACCCGATTAAGGAGGCCTTCCGGCGGGTTCGCGTGTCACCCGGTCAGAAGGCGCCGTTGCGCACGCTCTTCCCTCAAGAAGTGCTGGCAGGGCGTGAGCGTGTTCGCCTGGCGGCTGAGACCATAGTCCCGAGCACCGTGAACGATTGGTTCGGGAGCGCCCGCGTGGACGCAACCTACTTGCGTTACGCCGTGGAGTTCGCGTGTCGCGGGGGCAGTGATGGCGTCACGCTAGAGGTCGCAAGAGAAAGCCTTAAGTCCATAACCGTACTTCCACGCGATACTGCGCATTCAGAAGCTGAGGAGCTGCCCGGTGGGCGTACTCTGGTGATGGCGGACGGCCGCCTGAGGGGGCGGGCGGGCCTCCCTCCGTTCAGAGGACCCGAGATCGCGGTCGGCACGGATATCTATCCGGAAGGGGGCGGAGGAGCAGACCCAGGAATGCGTGGCACCAGCACATGGCTGAATATGGCCAAGGTACTGCCTGGGTTCGAGGAGGCGCGGGCACTGTGCCAGGAGATGCTCTCATGGCGCCTCCTTTCCCTGGAGCCCTCGGCCATGCGGACCTCTGACGACCGTGACGAGACCGCGGGGATGACGCAGGCCGGGGCGCACCTGCCCGTCGTCCTCCACACCCTGGCGTCGCGTCGCGGAGAACAAGTTTACGAGGACGTCGTCGCCGCCGCCTATCCCCTGATTGACCTGCGTTCCCTCACGGTGGTGCCTAACGGCGACTACCTGGAGCTGCGTGCTCAGGTGGGTGACGGCCCCCAGCTCCCCGCCCGGAACCTGTCCGACGGGACGCTGCGGTTCATCGCCTTGGCGGTCCTGGCCGTTCTTGACGACCGCTTAAGTCTGCTGGCGGTCGAGGAGCCAGAGAACGGGCTCCACCCCAGCAGGACCAGGGACATGCTCGATCTCCTCAGGCTGGCGTCCCAAGAGCGAGACGGCCGGCTCCGACAGGTTGTCGTCAACACCCACTCGCCCTACCTCGTGAAGGAGGTCGAGCGCAGACATCCCGAGGATCTTCTGTGCGCTGTGCGGACCAAGGCTCCTGACGGGGACGGCGGGTACGCGGACTGGGCTGCCTTCCGTCCGCTCGCGGGCACGTGGCGCTCTGAGGGCTGGCGTGAGGGGAGAGGCGTCCGGCCGGTCTCGCGTGGGGAGATCGCCGACTTCCTTCACGGCCCGCGCGAGTGGTCGGGGTGAGGCTGATGGAGTGGTACTGCTGCCTGCTTCGTGAGGGGACCTCTGACGATCCGCTCGCCGAGTCGCTTCAGAAACTTCTCGTGTCGTTGACGGGAGATCCGGTCAGTATAACTATTCGAGGAGATATTAAGGGGACGACGGCTGAGAAGATCTTGATCCTCGCAGCCCAGGACGCCGGATTGTACGATATTGTTTTCGTGCACCGTGACGCGGATAGCCCTCGCGGCGCGGAGCCCCGAATCAGTGAGATCGTGGAGGCTTCATCTGGGTGGACTTCTGCGCAACATGGTGGCCGCAGCCAGGTTGTGCCTGTCGTGCCGGTCACTATGACAGAGGCGTGGGCCCTGGCCAGCCTCTTCGACACGTCAGAAGCGGCCGAATGGATCAGCCGTCATGAGAAAGTCAAAGTGGCGGGGCTGGAACAGGTATCTGATCCGAAGAGTATGCTCCGAAATGTCCTGGGGCGTCATGAGCGGAATGGTGCGCTCACGGGCTCCGAGTTCTCCTCCCGACGTCGTCGTACTCTGGTGTCAATGGATATTACGGGCTCATTGGCGTCGATGCCGTCATGGAAGCGACTGCTAGAGGACACGAGAACGGCTGTTATCGCTGTGCGGCCTCACTATGGGAGGGAGCGGTAAGTACCCGACGGGTAACAGTCCTAGGTTGTGGCTGGTGTCGGGTCCGGCCAGGACCCGGCCGCCAACCGGGAGCGCACCGCCAGTCGGTAGACCAGAATGCGGACTACGTGTCTCACATCCTGGCTGGTGTCCGTACCCTGGGGGCATGACCCAGCACCAGACCGTCAAGCTCGCAGTGATCCCCGGGGACGGGATCGGCCAGGAGGTCGTGCCCGAGGGCCTCAAGGTCCTCCGGGCCGCCCTGGCCGGTACCGGCCTCGTCGTGGAGCCCACCACCTTCGACCTGGGTGCACGGCGCTGGCACCGCACCGGCGAGACCCTGACCGACGCCGACCTGGAGGCCATTAAGGCCCAGGACGTCATCCTGCTCGGCGCCGTGGGCGACCCCTCGGTCCCCTCCGGGGTGCTGGAGCGCGGCCTGCTCCTGCGCCTGCGCTTCGCCCTGGACCACTACGTCAACCTGCGCCCCTCCCGGTACTACCCGGGGGTGCCCACCCCCCTGGCCGACCCCGGCGACATCGACCTCGTGGTGGTGCGCGAGGGCACCGAGGGCCTGTACTGCGGGAACGGGGGAGCGGTACGCACCGGCACCCCCCACGAGATCGCCACCGAGGTCAGCGTCAACACCGCCTACGGGGTGGAGCGCGTGGTGCGCTACGCCTTCGAGCTGGCCGCCTCCCGACCCGCCCGCCACCTGACCCTGGTCCACAAGCACAACGTCCTGGTCCATGCCGGGCACCTGTGGCGCCGCACCGTGGAGGCCGTCGGGGCTGGCTACCCCGGGGTGCGCGTGGACTACAGCCACATTGACGCCGCCACCATCTACCTGGTCACCGACCCGGGCCGGTTCGACGTCATTGTCACCGACAACCTCTTCGGGGACATCCTCACCGACGAGGCCGGGGCCGTCACCGGCGGTATCGGGCTGTCGGCCTCCGGCAACCTCAACCCGGTCGGGCGGTTCCCCTCCATGTTCGAGCCCGTCCACGGCTCCGCCCCCGACATCGCCGGCCAGGGGCTGGCTGACCCCACCGCCACCATTAGCGCCGTCGCCATGCTG
>ERZ773073.1672-NODE-1672-length-10273-cov-5.853690_pt1 | contig 10273 bp, 9 predicted proteins | sample MGYA00580616_ERZ773073 | MGnify/ENA primary metagenome ERZ773073 (study PRJEB29015, sample SAMEA2737960) | human oral metagenome | biome: human oral; feature: human-associated habitat; material: dental | place: China | collected 2131 ...
GCCCGCCCGCCCGCGCCCGACCCGGCCGCCACCAGGGCCGGGACCCGCTCCCAGACGCCCCGCCAGGAAGGTGACACCGCGTCGTAAGGTGCGGGGCGCCGTCGTGCCTAGACTCACCCCGGTCCAGACGTACGAGGCACGGAGGCACGTGATGACCCGCACCGGGATCCTGCTGGCGAACACGGGCACCCCAGACGCCCCCACCCCGGCGGCAGTGCGCCGCTACCTGGCGGAGTTCCTCTCCGACCCGCGCATTATCGAGACCTCCCGCTGGATCTGGTGGCCGGTCCTGCACGGCGTCATCCTGCGGGTGCGCCCCGCCCGCTCCGCCGCCCTCTACCGGCGCACCTGGACCGCCGAGGGCTCGCCCCTGCGCTACCACACCGAGACCCTGGCCGCCGAGCTCGAACGCCACCTGCGCACCCAGGACGACGACGTCGTGGTCCGGGCGGGCATGCGCTACGGCTCGGGCAGCATCGCCCAGGCCATGGACGCCCTGGAGCAGGCCGGCTGCGAGCACCTGGTCGTCCTGCCCCTCTTCCCCCAGTCCTGCGGGGCCACGACCGCCTCCGTGGCCGACGCCGTGGGCGCCGTCACCGCCTCCCGGCGCAACCCGCCCACCGTCACCTTCGTGTCCGACTACCACGACCACCCCGCCTACCTGAGGGCCCTGACCGAGCACGTGCGCGCCTCCTGGGCCGGGCACGGGCGCCCCGACCACACGGTCCTGTCCTTCCACGGCATCCCCCAGTCCTACGCCGACAACGGCGACACCTACCGGAGTCGCTGCGAGCACACCGCCACCCTCCTGGCCGACGCGCTGGGCCTGGGGGAGGAGTGGACCCTGTCCTTCCAGTCACGCTTCGGCCCCGCCCAGTGGCTGCCCCCCTACACCGTGGACGTCCTGGCCGACCTCGCCTCCCGCGACCTGGGGCGCGTGGACGTGGTCTGCCCCGGATTCGCCGTGGACTGCCTGGAGACCGTGGACGAGATCGGCCGGGAGGCCTCACGCCACTACCACGAGCACGGGGGCGGGGACTTCCGCTACGTCCCGGCCCTCAACGCCTCGCCCGCCCACGGCCTCGCCCTGGCCGAGGTGCTCCGCCCCTACCTCTAGGCGCTCGCGGGCCCGGGGGCGGTCGCTATCCGCACGCACCTGCCCCTGTTCATCGGGAGAGGCGCTCGCGGGCCCGGGGGCGGGGCCGTCCCCGGTCTGCCGTTCTCACGACAAACAAGTACCGTTCTCGCGAGCAATAAGTACCGTTCTCACGGCGAATAAGTACCGTTCTCACGGAAGGGCGGGCAGCGGCCCCTACCAGCCCCCACCAGTGAGGAGTCGGACAGTCCCTGAGCTCACGGGGCGGGGTCGCGTCCAGCCCTGCCCCTACCAGGAGGAGCCGGACGGTCAGGCTAGTCCTCGTCCTGCCGCCCCCGGACCGAGCGCAGCACGCCGACGACCAGGAGCCACAGCCCGCCCCCCACGGACAGCACCACCGCCACCGCCGGCCGCTGCGGGTGGACGGCGACCAGCCAGGCGGTCCCGACCATCCACCCGAGCACCGCGAGGAGGTTGAGCGCCCGGAAGCGCCTCACGCGGGCGGGGTGGACGTAGTAGGTCGGGATGAGGGTGAGGACCACCAGGACCACCGTCCCGGCCACGTTGAGCCAGCCGGGGCTCCCCAGCACCCACATCATGACGGCGACAATGTTCCAGGCCGCGGGGAAGCCCACGAAGTAGTTGTCGCCGGACTTCTCCCCCTCGTTGGCGTAGCAGAACATCGAGGAGACCAGGATCACGATAAGGAGGGTGCCAGCCACCGGCCTGGGCCCCATGGGCAGCTTGAGGTACATGAACAGCGCCGGGATGAAGGTCCAGGTGAGGTAGTCGATAATGATGTCCAGCACACTTCCGTCGAACCAGGGGACGACCTCCTTGACCCGCACGCGGCGGGCGAGGGTCCCGTCAACGCCGTCGACGACCAGGGCGAAGGCGAGCCACAGCCACATCCAGGCGATCTGGTCGTGGTTCATGGCCAGCAGCGCCAGGGTCGCGAAGGCCAGCCCGGACATGGTGAAGGCGTGCACCCCCCAGGCGAGGAGCCGTTGCGACAGGGGGGCCGGGGCGGTGGGCAGGGGGGACTCAGGGGTGGGAGGCACGATCAACCTTCTTGAGAAGCGACGGGAATATAAGGGCAGGGGCTCCCCGACGGCGCTACCCCACGAGGGAGCCGCACCCGGAGCCGGTCCGCAGGATGCGGCCCCACGCTCTAAGCATATTCACAGCCTCGGCCACGGGGCCGTGAGCCCCGGGCGACGCACCACCCGACCAGGACCTTGTCGGCGTGGCCCGGGACGACCGCCCCAAAGCACATTGCGAAGGTCGAGGCGCCAGCAAGGCGCGGCCCGGGAACCCTCGCCCCTGCCCGGAGGCGCACCCCGGCCGGGAGCTGGCGTGGCCCCTGGGGTACCGGGTTCCTCCCAAGCCACCGCCCCGCGCAAGGAGCACAGGTCCGCCTAGGCAGGGCGGGCAGTCTACGTGGCGCAGCGGCGGCCAGGAAGACCTCGACCAAAACATGGTCAATCTGACCCGATTCGCTGGCCGGGAAGCTTTGCGGCCAGCAGGACGACTGACCTCCAAACTCGCTCGACGAGGCACTAAACGCCTCGGACGAGGCGCCAAGCGACTCGGACGGGCCGCGCGGCACGCCGCTCAGCGTGGCGCAAGGGCAGTGGCACAACGTGCCGCCTTGGCGGCAATCCAAGCATCTTTACGGATCGCTTCGGCCATGCAGACGACGGTTGCCGCGGTCGGCGCTGCGATCGGTGCGGTAGGAGCGATGCTACCCGGAATCGTGGCAGTCATCGCTGTGGTGATGGCGCTGTGCGCAATCCTGCCGTCATTCATCACCGGTGTTGGCGCCGACCATGAACGCCGGCAGCAGGGAGCGCAGCCGACATGCGTGGGTGGGGCCACTCCGGGGTATGCGGTCACGGCCGCTGAGGTCGCCAAGTTCTTGCCGAATCCGAGTGGGGCGGATGGCTCTTCGGTGCTCACTGCTGAGCAGCGTAATGTTGCTACGGCGATTGTGGAGGAAGGACAGAAGGCTGGAATCCCGGCCAAGGGCTGGGCAATCGCGTTGATGACTGCGATACAGGAATCAACAATGGGTGCCAACCAGTCGACGAAGAGACCGAATGGTGATGTTGATGTGGGGGTTTTCCAGCAGCGGGCGAAGGTCGGCTGGTATGCCGACGGCGCGACGGTAGAAGAGAACACCAAGATTCTCAATGATGTGCGCTACGCAGCGCGGACGTTCTACCTCGGCCATGACGTCGGAGTGAGTGCTCCCGGGGCTGCTGGGGCTGTGGGGTATCACATTCCTGGCCTGGTGGATGTCAAGGGTTGGGAAAATGAAAAGGATTTGGGGAAATCAGCCCAAGCAGTGCAGCGGTCGGCTTATCCGAGCTACTACTCGCATCATGAAGCGACGGTGGCCTCGCTGCTGCCCACTATTCAAACCCAGGGCTGCACAGCGGTCGCGGCCGGTAGCAGCCCTGTGGCAGGTGTGGACGACTATGGCCCCTACTGGGCTTCCAAGGGGAAGTACGAAGGACTCGACGAATGGGCATTCTATTGGGGCGAATGCGTGTCGTATGCCGCTTTTGCGGTTCGCACATACACCTCACACAAAGATTTCGTCAATAATTGGCGCGGCGTGCATTTCGGTAATGCAAAGGAGTGGGACGAAGCTGCGCGTAAACTTGGCATTCGGGTTGACCAAACCCCAACCGTCGGGGCTGTTGTGCAACACAGCCGCAATGCTTATGGACACGTGGCTTATATCGTTGCTGTTCATGCGGATGGCACTTTCGACATAAATGAGTACAACCATGGGCCACGGCACAAGTTCGGTACTCGCAGCCACGTATCTATTCCCAAGGACTTTGACGTCGTCATTCATTTCGAGGAGCCACTAAAGTCATGAGGTACCTGAAGATCTTGGCCGCCGTTTCACTTGGAATGGTTCTTCTCGGGGCCTGCGGCGGGCCGGCCGAGGATCCAGCGGGGGAGGGCTCGTCAGAGTCGAGCGAAGCCGCGGTTTCTCGAGGAGCAGCGGAGAGCTCGATTCCGGAGTTCGCCACCACCCCGGCCCGGCGTGCCGCAGCGGAGTTCGTGCGAGCGGCGGCAACGCCGGACGCCCGACTGGACACCACCCCTGCCGAAGCGTGGAGACGAGCCGTGCCCTATGCAACCAGCGAACTTGCACCACTCCTCACCGAGGCCAAGGACTCCGGCACCACGCCTGGGTGGTGGCGACGCCTGACCGAGACCGACGGCTACATATCCATCGAAATCACAAACATTGCAGGCGATGAACCTCAGGCCGCGCCACCTCCGGGTAGCCCCACCACGCCAACTGCCGCTCCGGGTGAGGAACTGCCGCTGGAGGTGATGTTTACCCGCACAACCCACATTCCCGGCCGTGTCCCCGGGTTAGGGGGGAACACCCGCACCTGGGTTGTGACGGTACGCGACGGCAAGGTCGTCAACTTCAAGCCGGACCCTTCCGAATGAGAACAGTGGATATGATATGATCCCATTGAACGGCGCGTTTTCTAAATAACTGAATTGGCAATTTGGCGAAGAGGTCTGTCCCAAGCAGAAGGTCATGCCGCGGCAACACAAGAAGAAGCGAGAAATCCGAAGAAGACTCACTCTTGGATTAATCTTGATTTGGCCGAGATTTCGGCGGCCACTCTTCTCTTGGGAAGAAGACCTCTTGAGCAATGGCTTCTATCATTGGATAAGAGGAAGTAATGAATCGCGGTAGGCGAATAACAAAGATCGTCCTTGTCCTGCTTGTGGGAATCCTGCTTTTCTGGGCGGTAAATACCGCCAGTCGCGGTTTCAGGGAGTCGGGTAGCGCCAATGCACTTTTCGGTCTCCAAGGCGCGATGAGTGCCGTAGCAGCTCTGCAACCCGTGATTTCACTAAATCTGGTGGACATCACGGCGGGTGTGGTGGCAGTCGTGATTGTTCTGCTGATCTCGCTGTATCGTCGCTTCAGCAAACCTGAACGCGTTGGTGAGGAACATGGATCGGCGAGGTGGGGGCGACCATCAGACATCAAACCGTTCATGAATCGAGACCCCAAGCGGAATCTTTGGCTGGCCAAGGATATCGGGTTGAACTTGGAAAGAGCGGCGAAGCCGGAGCACCAGAGAAACTTGAATGTGACGGTGCTCGGTGCTTCCGGGTCTGGAAAATCCAGATTCTTCGTGGTCCCCAACCTGATACGCGGACTGTCATCGGGCTTGGTCGTGGACCCAAAAGGTGAACTGCTGAAGATGACAGGTACAGCTCTCGCCGAAGCCGGATACCGAATTCGGGTGCTGAATCTGATTGACTTTGCCTCCAGTGACGGTTTCAATCCTCTGCAATACCTACGGCCCGGTCATGAACCGGAAGACGTCGCCTTGCTGGTACGAAACATTATCACCAACACTTCTGTTGAGGGCCGTCAGACTGGTGGAGACCCCTTCTGGGAACGAGCGGAATCAGCCCTGCTGACGGCGCTGATCAGCTATGTGGCTGCGGCCTGCCCGATCGGTGAGCGGCACATGGGAACAGTGATAGATCTGCTCGGCAAGATGCAGGCGGCGGAGGCTGGAAGCGTCAATGAGATTGACGATATTTTTGCGGCAGTAGCGATGGGAGGGGCCGGAGGAAACGAATTGCTGCAATTTGCTGCCTCGCAGTATGGAATCTATACGCAGGCGGCGACCGAAACCGCGGCATCAATCATAGTCACGGCAGGAGTGCGGTTGGCCCCGCTCTATATTCCTGCGGTGCGCCGTCTGCTGACAGTGGACACCTTGAAACTTGACACGGTTGGCTTTGAACCGACAATGTTGTTCCTCATCATATCGGACGCTGACAAGCAATTTTCTTGGCTTGCATCAACAGTTTTCACCACTTTTTTCCAACGTTCGATATACTTGGCTGACCGACAGCCAGATCGTCAACTGCCAATTCCTGTCATGTGCTGGATGGACGAATTTGCAAACATCGGGAAAATCCCTGATTTTGAAGTGCTGGCGGCGACAATCCGCTCACGAAGAATCAGTTTTGCTGCGGTGGTGCAGGATATCGGCCAAGGTAAACGTGTCTACAAGGAAGGATGGAACAGTATCATTGGCAACTGTGACACTGTGCTGTTCTTGGGGTCTGCGGATGCCGAGACGAAGAAATGGGTTTCAGAACACTTGGGAAAGCAGACGATTCGGACAATCGACACCTCGACTTCGCATGGGCGAAACGCGAGTTCTTCGCAGCAGCGCAAAACGATCGGTAGAGAACTGTTGTCGGCTGATGAAATAGGAAGAATCCCGGGAAATCAAGCACTCGTTTTGATCCGCGGCCTGCCTCCGTTCCGAGCACAAAAATTGCCCCCTGTTCCTGAGGGCAGGCCATATGTCCATGCAAATAACATGCCGTAAACATGGGTTGTTGCAGGTAGTGATTGTGATTTCAGGCAAGCCTGTGGGAACATTCTTGCGGAAGTGAATCTATAGAAAAGATGGGAAGAATGAGCTATCCCGCTGGAGATCGATGGTCACCCTATACATCGAGACCGGGAACTAGGCCCAACGCTTCAGGCCTACCTGGACGCGATGCGTTTCTGGAAAGCTTTTCTGGGCATCTCAGAGAGGTTAATTCCGGTCTACTTCCTACCCATGTGGTTGTTACTGGGACGCGTGGAATTGGTAAGACGGTTCTGCTTGACGCTTGTGTGGAAGCCGCACAACGGCAGAATTATGCTGTTCTCAGGCTGCGGCCAAGCGGGGCGTCATTGGAAGTTTCTCTGCGAGAACAGATGGCAGGACTTACATCCCGGGCGGCTAAATCTTTCAGAGCGGTTGGCCAGCGGCTCTCCGGTGGTAGCATAAATTTTCTAGGAATTGTCAGCGCAAATGTTGGGGTGAATGAGCGTGATTCCTCCCAGAATCTTGGTGTCGATGCCTTGGCTTCCGCTCTCGCAGACTTTGCGAACAAACAAAGCCGTAAGGGAGGTGGTGTCCTCATCTGTATCGATGATCTACACGACATGAGTCGGGAGGATCTCACCCATCTAGAAGACGCCCTACATTGCTTAAATGAGCGACAGATGCGTTCTCCTGTACTTGCTGTTGCCACTGCGCATGCAGGTATGAAAATGCTGGCAACAAAACAGAGTGATGCGATGCTTAGGTTCGTTCCGCTCTCCGAAAGGCTTAGTCTCAATGAGACGGAAAACATTCTCCAGTATCCAATCTGGAGTTCGGGGAGAACGTGGACACCTGAAGCCGTGGTGCATCTTCATGAAATTTCCGGAGGGCATCCAGCATACGTGCAACTATTGGCAGACCAGACGTGGCAGGTCGCGCGACAAACCAATATCACCAAGGCTGATGTAGAAGTTGCTTTTCCTCGAGCCAATGAGCTTTTTGTAGACCAATACCTGCTGCCGCAATGGCGAGCTTTGACGGTTGAGCAACAGGGGTACTTGTCTGTGATTGCGGTGCATGGAGGATGGAGCAATAATCTCGCAGTCGCTCAGGGACTGGCTGTCGAACCTGCCGGTGCGGCGAAGACGTGCAGACAGCTGGAAGAGAAAGGACTGGTGAGATGCGATTCCAATGGCAAGATACAACTTTTCGATTCGCACTTGGGAAACTATGCTCTTGAGAATTTGCCGCGCCAGCAAATGGAGTGCGGACTGCCGTCCGTAGAACTTCTGAGATCCTCTGCTCCTAGCCGATCGAATGATCTTTTTGTTGCGAAGGGTAACCAGAAGAGAGCAGCGCAAAGAGCCGGTGAGTCGACGCCGCAGCCGAGGCGGCCCGTCGGTCCAGAGACCACGCTCCAAGGCCTCCGGACGACACCTGGGATGGATGTCGGCAAAGTGACGGTAAACTCACCGCCTGCCCAACGTCCGTTCAACAGGCCGCCAAGGCCTGACACGGGAGGCCGGAAACGAGGAAGGTGATATTTTGTCATGCCGCTGATCGACTTGGTGCTCGGTGCCGCAGGGCCTGAGCGTACGCAGCTTTTGAGAGCGAAGCAAGATGCTGCACGTCAAGAGGGTTACTTGCTGTTGGTCACCCGTCCTGAACCTGGCCTCCCCATTGCGCACGCCATGCACTTGGCGAGCATGAGGATGGAGAGCCAGGTGTCTGAAAGGGAATGGAAAGCTATCACCCACACGATGGAGAAACGCCGAAGATGGCTGGTGGAGACCACGCCGGGGCGGGAGCACCTGTCCAAAGAGCAAAAACGAGCCCCCTTTTTGGTGACTCATCCGCGAACCCAGGACGGTACGGCTTTCGAATGGGCGACCTTGTCAAAACTTGTGCTTGATGTTACTGGGCGGGGTGGGCTCTGTATCTCTATCGATGACATCGACAGGGCCTCCGAAGAGGATATGAAATATATCGCTGGAGCAGCTGAGTGTATGATTAGCACAGCCGATGATGCTCCAGTGCGGCTACTGGGAGCGGCGGTGGCGGTACCTGATCTGCTGGCAAAAATGTGTACTCCTGAGTCTTTCCCCCGCGATCAAACCCGCCGCGTTTCTCCGCCTTCGAGTCTTCCCTTCTTGGAATCTTCTGAACAGATAATTCCTTGGTAGCCCATCACTCACCCCAGCGGGCTGCTGCGGTCGATTGCCGTTCTTGTGGGGTGGGGGTGAGCCACACCAGGACCTGGTGTCCGTCATCGGTGGGGGTGGGATGGAAACCATCGGTGGCCACCAAGCCCGGGCCGGTTCCGTATATCACGGATGTTGCTGTCGTTTTGGGGGCTGCGGCAGCCCGCACCGGCTCCTGCTGTGGGTTCTGTGTTTGTTCTTGTGTGTGGGGGTTGGTCATGGCAGTGTCTCTTGATCACTGCCCAGGCTCGGTGGGGGGCTGGTTGTCCTGGGTGACGATTTGTTCGACGAGTGCATCACCAAAGGAGGCCATCAGATCGGGCATCATCTCTGGTTCGGTGCTTTGCCCCAGAAAGGCGACGTGCGCTACTGCGGGTTCCTTGGCGAGAAGTGATGCGTCCAGGCGGCCCGCCAGGCAGTAGGCCGGTACCAGGGCGAACACTTCGCCTGGGCCGAGAGACCCGAACTTCTTGAATCCCTCATCAGCCAACCGCCGCCTCGAGACATCATCCCGGGCACTGTCCTTCGTCACGGACAGTAGGCGACTACAGCCCATTCGTTCCCGCATTACCGGATCCAGCATGTTCCGATGAGAAGCGGAATCCGGATACAAAAACCCGAACACTGAGATGATGCTCAGTGCGGGTCCGGAGATCTCTCCCCATAGTTGCATGCTGCCCATGGGGGTGCGGGTGATGCACCACCACCGTTGATCCGGGAAGGGCAGGTCCAGGCCCTCCAGCCAGGACTCCACCGCCGGTGCCCACTCCAGGGGGTTCGTGATCCAATGCCTGCCGTTGGCGATGCCGTCGAAGCCGACGGTTCGCCAGATCTGGAGGATCGAGGCCGGGAATATGTCCTCGAAGTGTTCCAGCACCTCCGGGGAGGCTTCTTCCCCCACCCCCAGTGGGCCACCCCGATACCCGAAATACGCCTCCATCTGCTCTTCCACCCAGCCCGGGTCACACCGTAACTCATCCATGACCACACGCTACCGGCCAGGCACACAACACAGCCAGAGAAGCCAAGAAACCATCCATGGCTGAATGCTGCACGCTCGGATCGTTGTCAGTGGATGGAAGAACCTTGCCGGTTCCCTCGCCCGGGCATCGACCACCTGCCCCCCCGGCACCAGTTCAGAATCCTCTTGGCCGCGGGCGTCTCGGATGGGTGGACGCTGGTCCCATGTAGGGGGCCCATGTCACCGCTCTGGGGGGTGGCAAGAGCAACACCCCCTGCCGCCGCCGATGTGGCTGTGGGGCCTGTGATGGGTGGAAGACTCATATCAAGCTCCTGCGTGTTTTACTGGTTGAAGGTGATGGGTTTCCCGGTGGCGGGATCCACCACCCCCTGAGCAGCCAGCAGATCAGCGATCTCACCACCGAAGGTGGCCAGCATGTCAGGTCTCATGGTGGGTTGGGTGCTCTGCCCCAGAAACGCCACATGCGCCACCGCAGGCTCCACCGACAACATGGATGCCTCCTTGTGACCCACCAGGCAGTAGGCCGGCACCAGGGCAAACACCTCGTCCGCGGCGAGTGACCCGAACCGTTCAAACCCGACATCCACCAACGGCCGGCCCG
>ERZ773073.1673-NODE-1673-length-10270-cov-27.268331_pt1 | contig 10270 bp, 8 predicted proteins | sample MGYA00580616_ERZ773073 | MGnify/ENA primary metagenome ERZ773073 (study PRJEB29015, sample SAMEA2737960) | human oral metagenome | biome: human oral; feature: human-associated habitat; material: dental | place: China | collected 2131 ...
AGGATATTCAGAGGATATTTCCGAGGATTTTGTTTCATCTTTTGAGGAGCATAGCAGGCTATGTGACGAAAAAGATGGGACAAAAGGGCGGAAATAGACCTGAATAGCCCCGAAATAGAAAGAGGAAAGCTCCGAGCAAAAGCTGCCTTAAAACAATCACTCAATAAATTCCAAACAGCTTCTTAGCTATGAGTAGCCTCTTATTGGGAGAGGATTTTCTTGACGGCGGCGGAGATGGCTCCGCCTTCGGCTCGTCCGGCCAGTGCGGCGGTGGCGGCTTTCATGACGCGCCCCATGTCTTTTAGACTGGTTGCGCCCGCCTTCTCAATCAGAGCGCGAACCTCGGTCTCGAGGGCTTCGGGCGAGAGTTGCTGCGGCAGGTAGCCCTCGAGGGCCGCGACTTGTGCCAGCTCTGCTTCGGCGAGGTCGGGACGGCTCTGCTCGGTATAGATGCGGGCGGACTCGCGGCCTTGCTTGACGAGCTTTTGGAGGATGCTGAGGGCGGCCTCGTCGGTGAAGGTGTCGTTTGCACCAGGGGCAGTTTTGGCTTCGAGGAAGCATTTCTTGGCGTTACGGAGCGCCTCGAGTTTGACCTTGTCTTTGGCCAACATGGCGGCTTTGATGTCGCCGCTGATTTGATCGAATAAATCCATTGTTTACTTGTATTTAGAGGGTAGAGGGTAGAGGGTAGAGGGTAGAGGATAGAGGGTAGAGGATAGAGGGTAGAGGGTAGAGGATAGAGGGTAGAGGGTAGAGGGTAGAGAGCAGGGGAGAGATAAATGATGTACCCGGATCTACCCTCTACCCTCTACCCTCTATATCATCCCATACGAAAGCTGATGCGCGGGCGGCCACTGGGCTTGCCTACGGGGGGAATGTCGGTGCGGGTGGTGGAGGTGTTTAATGTGCCACCGCTTCGGCTTCGGGCGCGGGCCAAGAGACGGGCGTCACGGTTGTAAGCGGGATTTTCCTCGAGGAGGGTGATGATGGCGTCGTCGTCCAACTCGCCCACGGTGAGGATGGCCAGGTTGTAAGTCGGGCGACGTGCAGGCCGTCGGTCCTCCGTCTTCCGGCCGTAGTATTTGGCCATGAGCTCGCGCTCGCGCTCCTTCTGGCGGAGGATCTCCTCTTCCTTGATGATCTCGTCTTCGCTTTTGAGCAGGTGTTGCTCGTCGCGCTTACTGCGGATCTCGGGGATGTCGTTGAGGTCGAAGCCGGTGGCCAGGACGGTGAATTTGACCTTGCCCTTGAGCGATTCATCAATGGCGGTACCCCAAATCACCTCGATATCGTCGCCGAATTGCTTCATGAACTCCGTCATATAGTTCACCTCGTCCATGCGGAGCTCGTTGCCCTCCTCGCCGATCGTATTGCTACTGAAGGAGATGTTGAAGAGGATCTTCTTGGCGTTGGAGATGTCGTTATTGTTGAGCAAAGGCGAGCGGAGGGCATCCTGAATGGCCTGCTGGAGGCGGCCTTCGCCCTGTCCGTAGCCGTTGCTGATGAGGGCCACGCCACCGTCTTTGAGGGTGGTCTCGACGTCGGCAAAGTCGAGGTTGATGACACCATCGAGGGTGATGATCTCGGCGATGCTTTTGGCAGCCACCGTGAGCGTATCGTCAGCCTTTTTGAAGGCGTTGAGCATGGTGAGATCGGGATAGATCTCGTTCAGGCGTTCGTTATTGACCACGAGCAGCGCGTCGACGTTTTTGCTGATGGCCTCGACGCCCTTGAGCGCTTGAATGATCTTGGGCGGACCCTCGAAGAGGAAGGGAATGGTGACGATGCCGACGGTCAGGAGGCCCATCTCTTTGGCCACACGAGCGATCTCGGGGGCAGCGCCTGTACCGGTGCCACCGCCCATACCGGCGGTGATGAAGACCATCTTCGTGCCGTCGTCGAGCATGGTGCGGATATCGTCCTCGCTCTCCTCTGCGGCGCGTTCGGCACGTGCAGGATTGTTGCCTGCGCCGAGTCCCTCGGTGACGGTACGTCCGAGGGCGATCTTGACGGGCACGTCAGAGCGTGACAGCGCCTGGCTGTCGGTGTTACAGAGTACGAAGGAGACGTCGTGTATGCCTTCCTTGAACATATGCGTGACGGCGTTGCCACCGCCTCCGCCCACGCCGACCACCTTGATGATCTTTCGCGTGTCTCTTGGGAAGTTGAATTGCAGGGGGGTTGTATCGTTACTCATTGCTGTATGTGCTTGGTGTGGGGGGGATGATTGTGGATGTTATTCTTCGTCGAAGAGCCCGCGGGCGATGCGTCCAAAACTACCGAAGATTCCGCCGCGTTTCTGCGTGCGTCGGTTCTGACGTTGCTCTTCTTCTCGGTCACGTTCCGGCTCGATGCGTTCGGGTTCCGGCTCGGGTTCCTTGACAGGCTCGACGGGCTGAACGGGAGGTGCTGGCGCCGGTTCTTCCTGCTTCCGACGAACCGGACCGACACAGCTCTCAGTGCCTTGCAACAGCAGGCTGAGGGCCGACATGTAGCGCGGGTCACTAACCTTGTCGCTGGCGTCGTCCACGAGTCCTTTGCGGATGGCAGAATAGCGTACCTCTTGCAGTTTGAACGTATCGCGGATAAGCTCTTGCAGGTTCTTCAGCGATGCGCCGCCTCCGACCAGGACGATACCTGCGCCGAGGGCGTTCGTGAGCTTATTCTCCTCGATGCGGGCGTAGACGTTCTGAACGATCTCCTTCGCACGCGCCTCAACGACCATATCGATCTCGCTCAGATTGATCTTGCGCGTACCGATGCCGTCGACGGTGTCGAGTGAAATGCTGCCTTCTTGGTTCTCGTTGGGCTTGGCGTTACCATAGGTGATCTTCAGCCGTTCGGCTTCGGACTCGACGAGACGGAGACTCGTCAGGTCGCGCGTGATCAGGTCGCTGCCAAGAGGAATGACGCCGAGGTAGGCCAGGTAACCGTTCTTGTAGACGACGATGGAGGTGACGCCTGCGCCAAAGTCGATCACGGCGCAGCCTAACTCCTTTTCGTTGCGAGTCAGGATGGCTTCGGCCAGTGCCAGGGGCGACACAATGATTCCGGCCACGGTAATACCAGCCTGCTGCTCGATGCTATTGATGATGGATTTGCGGATGATCGGCTGTCCAACCACGAGCTTGTAGCGCGCCTCGATGCGACGGCAAGAGACCCCAACGGGATTCGAGGTGCGTTTGTCATCGAGATAATAGACGGGCGGTGCGATAGCCAAGACGTCTGACATTTCGGGGCGGTAGCTTTTGCACTGTTCGTTGAGCATTTGGATGTCTTCTTCTGACACGAAAGCGTCAGCGCGGATAGTTCGCACCTCGGAGTGATCAATGGATCGTAGCGATTGGCCTCCGATACCGATATAGACCTTTTCGATACGGAGGTTGGGAAGTTTGTTCTGCAGTTCCAGCACAAGTCGTTTGATGCGTGCGGCCGTCTCAGCCACGTTGTGGATGCGTCCACGCCGGATGCAGCCGCTCGACTCCTTCACCTCTTCGGCTACGATGGAGAGCGCGCCCCGACTGTTCTTTTTCCCGACCATCCCCACCAAATGAGAAGTGCCCAAATAGATCGCTACTATATAGTCCGTCACCATAAATTCATTTTTTAGTACATACAATCTGGTTCTTGTATTTCAAATTGATCATCTCGTATTTATCCCATCCCACCTTAGGTATAGCTTGCTCGTAGAACAGTTGCAGATGATCCATCTTCTCTTCAAAGCCATCTAAACTGCCCAAGAATATCCGAAAGTCGCCCACCCGTGGAATCAGTTCTATCTCCTTATTGGGGTAAACAAAAATCTGTTCGATTTGGTTGTTCCAGAAGTCATGCTTGTGCAAAAATACGGCAAACTTGTACAAGTCTGTTGTGGCAAAGGTTTTTTCGATTTTCCCGCAAGCTACGGGCAAATAGGCCGCATAGCGAGAGCTGACCGCCATGGCATGCCCCTGTTCATCGACGTAATAACTCTCGCCATCGGCAAAGACTCGAAGGATGGGCGTTTTCTGTGTGATCTCGATGTGAACCATTCCCGAGGGCGTCTTGTAGACTTTCGTACGCTCGACGGGACCACTTTCTAAGATGCGACGCTCGATGCGTGCCGTGTTGATGGCACGGAGAGGAGTGTCGACGGGGTAGAGATTGGAGCTGCGGAGCAGACGGATGACGTCACGACGGGTGATGAAGTTGCGGTCGGCACTGTCCTTGATTTCTACCGTCACGCCACGGCAAACGGCGTCCATTCCCTTCTCGTTTACCAGAAGAATCGAGAAGACGATGTAGCAGACGAAGACGACGGCGACAATGACAGGCAGCAGCTTTTTCATCGTTGGGCGAGGATTTGGCGGATGGGCTCGACGAGACGATCAATGTCACCGGCGCCAAGGATGAGGACGACATCGAATGTACCCGCAGCGATGATGTCGGGCAGCTCGGCTTTCGTGCAGCAACGTTTGTCGGCGATGGTGACGTGCTCGAGGATCATCTCTGAGGTGGCGCCGGGGATGGGTTCCTCACGAGCCGGATAGATGTCGACCAAGATCAGTTCGTCGAGTAAGGAGAGGCTACGGGCGAACTCGTCGGCAAAGTCACGGGTGCGAGAGTAGAGATGAGGCTGGAAGATGCCCGTGATGCGACGGCCAGCGTAAAGCTCTTTCACGGAGAGGATGCTGCGGGTGAGCTCCTCTGGGTGATGGGCGTAATCGTCGATGAGGACGACGCGATCGTTACGGAGGCGGATATCAAAACGACGCTCGGCACCGGGGAAGGTGGCCATGGCCGATCGGATCTCGTCGGGGCGGACACCGTGGAGCCAGGCAGCAGCAATGGCTGCGACACCGTTCTCGACATTGATGCGGACAGGTACGCCAAGGTGGATATCGGTGATGCGTGTCCCGTCCGAGAGGACGCAATCGAAGACAGCCTCACCGTCACCAATACAGACGTTCTCGGCGTGAAAGTCGGCCGAGGTGTCGGTGGCGGAGTAGGTATAGCAACGGGCATCGGACTGGAGGCGTGGGGTGATGGGGGCGTCCTTCTTGATGATCAACGTGCCGCCAGGCCGAATGAGTGAAGTAAAGACCTCGAAGGCCTCGCGATAGGCGGCGGGAGTGCCGTAGATGTCGAGGTGATCGGGGTCAGCGGAGGTGATGATGGCCGTGGTGGGGTGGAGGCGATGGAAGGAACGGTCGTACTCGTCGGCCTCCACGACGGTCAGGTCGCTGTGATCGGAGAGCATCAAGTTGCTGGCATAGCCCTTCAGGATACCCCCGAGGAAGGCGTTACAATCCACATGCGACTGCTTGAGCAGGTGTGCCGTCATAGAGGAGACGGTCGTCTTACCGTGCGTACCAGCTACACAGATGGCGCGGCTGGCCGACGTGATCAGTCCGAGCACCTCGGCACGTTTCATCACCTCGAAACCCGAACGACGGAAATGGTTCAGCTCCGTGTGGTCAGACGGGACGGCGGGCGTGTAGACTACAAGCGTCGTTTGCGGATCTGAGAAACCGTCGGGGATGAGGTGGACGTCGTCGTCGAAATGGATGGCGGCGCCTTCATCAATCAAGTGGCCGGTGAGGGGTGAGGGGGTACGGTCGTAACCCGCCACGCGGACGCCACGCGCCATGAACCAACGAATCAGGGCGCTCATGCCTATGCCGCCAGCGCCGATAAAATAGGCGGAACGAATGTGTGCTATCTCGATCATCTTTTCTTTTCTGTTTGAGGCGCTCCGGGGCGCTTGTTGTTTTCGATTAAAGTCACCAGCTCGTCCACGATTCGCTCATCGCTATCCCGTTCGGCCAATTGACCGCTGTGGAGGGCAAGCGCCTTCAATTGCTCGCGGTCGCCAAAGAGGCGGCGGAGGGCATCGGGGAGAGACTTCCGCACTTCGCCGTCAGCGATCATCACAGCTCCACCCCGATCGGCCACAGATCGGGCGTTCTTCGTCTGATGATCTTCCGCCACGTTAGGCGACGGCACAAGGATGGCAGGCTTACCCAACAGACACAGCTCGGAGATCGAGCTGGCTCCGGCACGCGACACGACGAGGTCGGCCGCGGCATAGGCGTAATCCATCCGTGTGATGAACGGCCCGACCCAGCGCTTGGGCTCCGGCTCGAGATCGGCGACACGGCTGCGGATGGCATCGTAATAGCTGCGGCCCGTCTGCCAGATCAGCTGAACGCCGAGGTCGGCCAGCGTGGGGAGGGCGACCTCTACGGCCTCGTTGATGGTGCGTGCGCCGAGGCTACCGCCGAGTACGAGCAGCGTCTTGCACGCCGGGTCGAGGCCGAAGTGTTTCAGTGCCTCGTCGTGACTATGGATGGCTTCCTCCAAGTCCTTTCGCACCGGATTGCCCGTCACGACGATCTTCTCTGCGGGAAAGAAGCGCTCCATGCCCGGGTAGGCCACACAGATACGCGCGGCACGTTTGGCCAGCCATTTATTGGTGATGCCGGCGTAGGAGTTCTGCTCCTGAATGAGTGTAGGCACACCGGCCACTGCGGCAGCGCGGAGCAGGGGACCACTGGCGTAGCCACCCACACCGACGGCCACGTCAGGCTGAAAATCGCTGACGATCGTGCGGGCACGACGCAGGCTGACCCACAGCCGACGCATCACGCCGATGTTACGCCATGGGCGCCGACGGTCAAGGCCACTGACCGGTAGCCCGATGATCCGATAGCCGGCGGCGGGGACGCGCTCCATCTCCATACGCCCTTCGGCGCCGACAAATAAAACTTCGGCGTCGGGGTAACGACGCCGAAATGCATTGGCGATGGCTATGGCGGGGAAGATGTGGCCGCCTGTCCCGCCACCGCTGATGATGATTTTATAGTGACTCATGAATGTTCCTTTATCCCTGATTATTCAGCCGTTTCGGCCGCGAAGATAGATTTTTCGGCTGCCTGCCGGGGGGATTAGAAGCTGTTTTGAATTTATTGAGTGGTTGCATTAAGGCGCTGTTTAGGCGGATCTTTCTCCTTTCTTGTTTCGAACCTATCGAGGGCAGAAACATACGCCCGATACCCTCCGAAATAAATTCCAAACAGCTTCTTAGAGATGTTGCGCCGCCGCGCACCCTTACGACACAGCCTCGGCTGCTTCGGCCTCGGCCTCCGCTTCTTCGACGGCTTCTTCCTCGGCGGCCTCTTCATCGCCCATGCCGGCGCCAAAGCGACTTACGCTAAGGATGAGTCCGAAGTAGACGCAGGTGAGGACGGTCGATGTGCCACCTCGACTGATCAGCGGCAGGGGCTGACCGGTGACGGGCATCAGATTGACGGCCACAGCCATGTTCGTCAGTGCTTGGATGACGATCATCAGGCCGCAACCGATGACGAGGTACTTCTGGAATAGCAGGTTGCAACGCCGCGCGATGATGCCCACACGGATGAGTAACATGATGTAAAGCAACAGCACAACTGTCCCCCCGACCAAGCCCAGCTCTTCGATGATGATGGCGAAGATGAAGTCCGAATAAGCCAGCGGCAGGAAGTCACGCTGCACGCTGCGCCCGGGCATCTTACCGAAGAGGCCGCCGCGGGCGATGGCGATCTTGGCGTGCGAGACCTGATAGTTGTCGTCGGTGATGACTTGCGGATTATCGTCTTTGACGAGGTCGTTGTCCGAGGCGCGATCGTCGAGATGCTCCGTCAGACGGTTGCTCCACGTCTCGAGGCGTGGCAGCACGCGGTGCGTCGTCTCTGGGGCGATCTTGGCTAAGCCTAACAGGGCCACGAGCAGGAGCAACAGCACGAGCATCATGCGCCCGATGCGGATCAGGGAAATGTGTCCCACGAACATCATCAGCAGGCAGACCAGCCCGAGGAGCACCGCTGTGGAGAGGTTGTAAAGCAGGATCAGGGAGCAGACGATGCCCACGCCACCGATGATCCAATAAAAGGCGGTCTTTTCCGTGAAGCGAACTCCGATTTTACTGAGTAGGAAAGCCACGTAGACGACGCTGGCCAGCTTGGCCACCTCCGAGGGCTGAAACTGAATGCCGAAGAGGCGGATCCAGCGCGAGGCGTCATTCACGCTGATGCCGACGAAGGGTACGGCCGCCAGCAGGATGATGGCCAAGACCATCAGGACCGAGCCGCCCATGGGGAAGTAACGCGTCGGCATACGCGTCAGGCCCAAGACGCAGAAGAAGCCGATCGTGAGGTGCATGGCATGGCGCGCGATGGGTGTCCAGATGTTCGCCTCGTTGTAGGCCAACGTGCTGGTGGCGCTGAACACCTCCACCAACGAGAGGCTACAGAGGAGCATGAAGATGATCCAGATCGGAATGTCGCCCTGGAACACTTTCCGGGTAAATGTCTCCTTCGTCACGGCCGCGCCTCCTTTCCGTCCGCCAGCGCATGGACACATTGTTTGAACTGCTCGCCGCGGTCTTCGTAGTTGCGGAAGAGGTCGAAGCTGGCGCAACAGGGCGAGAGCAGCACCGTATCGCCCGGGTGAGCCATGCGAGCGGCGTGGGCGATGGCCTCCGCCATCGAGCGGGCGTCGCAGGTGGCGGGCACCTTGCCATCGAAGGCCGCGTGGAGCTTCCGGTTGTCCACACCGAGGAAGACGAGCCCGCGAGCCTTCGCCCGCACCATGGCCTCGATCTCCCCGTAATCGTTGCCCTTGTCTGTGCCGCCGAGGATGAGCACGATCGGCGTCTCGACGCTTTGCAGGGCATAGCGACAGGAGTCGATGTTCGTAGCCTTCGAATCGTTGATGTATTCCACCTCGGCCACACGTGCCACCGGCTCCAAGCGGTGCTCGACACCGCGAAACGTCTCCAGACCGCGGCGGATCGAGGCATCGTCCGCCCCAGCCAGACGGGCCGCCGTGGCCGCGGCGAGGGAGTTATAGAGGTTGTGTGTGCCACGCAGCGCGAGGGCTGTGCGGGGGATACGGAGCGTACCGCGGGGCGTCTCGATACAAATCTGCCCGTCGGCCGTGAGGCGGCCTTTCAGCTCCGGCCGGTCGGCGTCGGAGAAGGGGTAGCAGGTGGCCTCGGGGTGACGCTTGGCCACCTCGCGGCGCAGGATGGGGTCGTCGGCCCAATAGATGAAGGCGTCCGCCCGGGTTTGGTTTTGCAGGATGCGCAGCTTGGCGTCCACATAACGCTGCATCTCGCCGCCGTAACGGTTCAGGTGGTCGGGCGTGATGTTCATCAGCACAGCGATGTCGGCCTTGAAGCTGTACATGTTGTCGAGCTGGAAACTGCTCAGTTCGATCACGTAGCAGGCGTGCGGATCCTCGGCCACTTGCAGGGCGAGGCTGCGCCCAATGTTGCCCGCCAGGCCAACGTCCATGCCGGCCTCGCGGAGGATGTGGTACGTCAGCGACGTGGTCGTCGTCTTGCCATTGCTGCCCGTGATGCAGACCATCTGCGCGTCCGTGTATCGCCCGGCCAGCTCGATCTCGGAGAGGATCGGGATGCCACGCTCCACGGCCGCGCGCACGATGGGCGCCGTGTCGGGTATGCCGGGACTCTTGACGATCTCGTCGGCGTTGAGGATCTGGGCCTCCGTGTGATGGCCTTCCTCAAAGGGGATACCGCGATCGAGCAGCATCGCCTTGTATTTCTCAGCGATCGTGCCACAATCGGACACGAACACGTCGTAGCCCTTCGTCCACGCCAGCACCGCGGCTCCCACGCCACTCTCGCCCGCGCCCAAGACGACGATTCGGCTTACGTGGCGTGTCGGGAGGCCATCTTGCGACCCGTCTGGTTCGCCGTACGCCGGACGGAGGCAAACAGGCGCCTGTTTATTAAGCTGCGAATCATTCATTGAACAAACAGGCACCCGTCTATTATGGCGCAGATCATTCATTATGTAAACAGGCGCCTGTCTATTAAGCCGCAAATCATTCATTGAGTAAACAGGCGCCTGTCTATTAAGTCGCAGATCATTCATTGAGTAAACAGGCGCCTGTCTATTAAGTCGCAGATTATCTATTGAACAAACAGGCACCTGTTTGCCTTCCGCGCGTTTGGTGAAGGCCATCCGGGGTGTATCCGGGGGCAAAACGAGGGTTTGAAGCCCGGCTGCGATGTGTCCGGGGGTATGAATCAGGGAGGATGGGTGGTTGTACATGATCTTTGATCAATTATGCGTTGGCTTCTAAGAATTGGGGCTCTATCGCAATTTCAACGTGATAATGGCGATGGCGGCGAGGATGATGCCGATCAACCAGAAGCGGACGACAATCTTCGACTCTGGCACCACGTTGAAGGGCTTCTGGATGATGGCGTCGATGCCTG
>ERZ773073.1674-NODE-1674-length-10270-cov-5.920215_pt1 | contig 10270 bp, 9 predicted proteins | sample MGYA00580616_ERZ773073 | MGnify/ENA primary metagenome ERZ773073 (study PRJEB29015, sample SAMEA2737960) | human oral metagenome | biome: human oral; feature: human-associated habitat; material: dental | place: China | collected 2131 ...
GGTAAAAATTAAAGGTGGAAGATATCTTCCTTCTTTTGCAAATGAATTAAAGGAAGTTTTTGATATAGAAGTATGTAAATACCCTACAACTCAATTAATGTGGTTAGAAGTTATGGAAAATAATCCTTCAGAAGCTAAAGCCTTATATAAGCCTGTTGAAACTGTTAATTGGTGGCAAGCACTAGAATTCTGTAATAAACTAAGTGAAAAATATGGTTTAGAGCCTGTATATGAATTCAGTAAAAGTTTAGAAGAAACATTAATGATAAAAGAATTAGGAGAAAAAATAGTAAGTCCTGATAAAGCAAACTTTGAAAATACAGAAGGTTTTAGATTACCTACAGAAATAGAATGGGAATGGTTTGCAAGTGGAGGACAAAAAGCAATAGAACAAGGGACTTTTGAATATAAATATTCAGGAAGTAATAATATAGATGAAGTAGCCTGGTATCTTAGTAATTCAGATTTTAAAAATAATGATGTCTCAATAAAAGAGGTAGGATTAAAAAAGCCAAATCAGCTAGGGCTTTTTGATTGCAGTGGTAATATATGGGAATGGTGTTATGATACAATTGGTGAGATAGAAAATGGAAAATTATACACATATAAAACTTTTGAGCCTTATAATATCTATAGAAGAATTAAAGGTGGTTCAGGAGCTTACTCTGCTAAAAGTTCTCTTATCATCAGTAGAAGTGAAACTATAGCTACTTATTCTTATAAAAATTTTGGTTTTCGTATTGTAAGAACTATTTAACTTTTAAAAATCTGGAGGAATAAATGGAAAAAAAAGAAATAAAATTAAATCATTTTACTTTTTATTCAGTATTTGCAATAATTGCCTTAATATATTTCTCAATAAAATGTATCCAATTTTATTTGGTTGTAGGAATACCTCAGGAAATTTGGGAAACTATAACTACAGAAAAAAATTCATTTATTTCAAATGAAAGTAATTTAGAAGCTCAACTTATAGTAAATTTCTTAACTTTATTAGCTATATTTCTTCCACCTTTTCTAGTATATCTTTTTGTTAAAAAAATATATAAAATATGTAATTATTTTTTAAGTGAAGAAAAAATAGTTATCTCAGATGAACATTTTTCTTATACAAGAAAATTAGCTATGATTAATTTTGAAAAGTTTGAAATTAATTTAAATGAAATAAAAAGAATTACTAAAATACCAATGAGAGCTCCAGCTAGATTTTCAACAAATATACCAGCATTAGCTATTTTATGGTATTTTAAGGAACAAGAAAGAATATTAATAAAAGATAAAAATGGAAAAGAATATAAGATATGGAATATTCCAGCAAAAAAATTCTCTCCTTCAACATATTATGGAACACCAAAAGATGGCGTAGATTTGTATATTAAAGAATTAAAAGAATATTTAAAACTTGAAGAAGAAAATATAGAAGATGATCAAGAAACTGAAAGTTTAAATGTAGAAATGAAAAAGCTAATATATAGTCATCCAGATTTATCAGAAAAAAAGGAGAGTTTTTTAATTTTGTTCTTTTCTCAAATTTTTCTTATGTTTATTTTTTTAGAGCTTTTTAGTGAAGGAATAACAGTATTCTATGAGGGTGGAATAGAGATATTAATTTTTATAGTATTTGGTATTGCTTGTGTTGGAATAAGTTATTTTCTAATAAAAGCAATAAAAAATGCAATAATTTATTTCTTTCCTTATGAAGAATATGAAATAATTGAAGATAGATTATATTATAAGAAAAAATTAAAATTATTTGGAAAATCTTTTGTAATGGAGAAGTTTGATGTAGCTTTAAAAGATATAGATAGTATCTCATCCTTAGCTCCAAAAATCTTTTATATGGGATTAAAAATTCTTGATGATTTTAAACCTTGTAAAAGAATTTATATAAAATTAAAAAATGGCACGGAATATGAAGTATGTAATTTTTCTAAAAGTCCTTATAATTATGACTTCTTTGGAAATGCTAATAATGTGCTAGAAATAGAATTTAAAGAAACTTTTAATAAAATAAAATCTTTTATTGAAAATGGAGAAAAGAAATATAATTTTGAAAAACAATTAGATGAAATAGAATCTAGTTATAATTCAGAAAAATCTGAAAGATATAATTTTATTTTAAATAAGATTATAGAAGAAGAAAAATTATATTTATATAAAGACGAAGAGAAATTTATAGTTAATGCAGGAGAAAAAGCTATAAAAAATTTAGCTATATTTAAAACTATGAATTTTGGAGAAATAGATTTTTATGTTTTCTATGTTAATTACTTATCAAAAAAAGAATATGAGGATAAAATAGTGTTAGTAGGTTACAATGGAGTTGATGGAAAAGAAGTAACTATGTCAGAGCTAAAAAATGATATAAATGAGATTAGAGATAGTAAAAGCACATTTATTTAAAAAAGAACTGAAATATATGTTGATAAATAATCTGATAAAAGTAAAGTTTTTATTAAAAATTAGAAGATTGTTACAAATAAAAATTTGTAACATTTTTTTTATTGTTTCTAATAGAAATATAAAATTTTGGGGTTTTAGATTAGACTTATGTAGATTTTTTTGTTGCTTTTTTAAATAGCTGATTGTATAATATATAGCATTACAAAATATTTTTAAAATAAAATATTGCACTTAATAAGAAAGGAGAAAAAAATGAAAAAGCTAATTTTATTTATCTCTTTTATTCTTTTTAGTTTCACATCATTTGCAGTAAAAATTGAGAATAATGAAATTGTCGATAAATATGGAAATAAGATTGAAGCTAGAGAGTATAAAAGAATCATAGTAACAGATCCTGGTGTAATAGAAATATTATTTAAAATAGGAGGAGAAAAATCTATAGTTGCTATAGGAAAGACTACTAAAAGTAAGATTTATCCTTATGAAAAAGTTGAAAAACTTCAAAGTATAGGAAGCATTAGTAATTTAAATCTAGAAAAAATGGTTGAATACAAACCTGATTTAGTTGTAGTTAGTTCCATGATGTTAAAAAATATTGAGTCTATAAAAAAATTAGGTTATAAAGTTATTGTTTCTAATGCTTCTAATTTAAATGAAATATTAGAATTAATCTCTGTTGTTGGAGTTATTTCAGGTAGAAAAAATGAAGCCGAAGATTTAAGAAAAGTTTCTTCTTTAAAACTAGAAAAAATTGTTAAAGAAAATCATAAAAAATCTTCTAACTTAAAAGGAGCTATTTTATTTTCAACTTCGCCTATGACAGCTTTTTCTGATGATTCTTTACCTGGAGATGTACTTAAACATTTAGGTGTTACTAATATTGCATCTAATGTCCCTGGTCAAAGACCTATACTATCTCCAGAATATATTTTGAAAGAAAATCCAGATTTTTTAGCTGGTGCTATGAGCTTAGATAGTCCTCAGCAAATTATCGAAGCTTCTAATGTTATTGCTAAAACAAAAGCAGGAAAAAATAAAAATATTTTTATCTTAGATTCATCTATTATGTTAAGAAGCTCTTATAGAATTTTTGATGAAATGGAAGTTTTAAAATCTAAGTTAGAAAAAATAAAGAATTAAACTTTAAATTTTTACTATTGGGAATGGTACAAAAAAATTTAATTTTATGGAGGAAAAAAAATGAAAAAATATTTAATAGGCTTATCAATTTTTATATTTTGTGCTACTTCTTATGGAGAAACAATAGATTTAGGTGAAAAAAGCATTTATTCTGAAACTGGTTTTAAAAATAGTTTAAGAAGTTCTACAACTTCTCCTTTTATTCTAAAATCTAAAGATATTGAAGGAAAGGGTTATACCTCTGTTTCAGAAGTTCTAGATTCTATTCCTGGAGTAAATATAAAAGAAGGTGCTCATCCTGCAATTGATCTTAGAGGTCAAGGTTTTCAGAAAGCAAAAGCAACTGTTCAACTTTTAGTTGATGGAATTCCTGCAAATATGCTTGATACTTCTCACCAAAATGTTCCTATTAATGTTGTAAATATTGATGAAATAGAAAGAATAGAAGTTATTCCTGGTGGAGGAGCTGTTCTTTATGGTAGTGGAACTTCTGGAGGAGTTATAAATATTATTACAAAAAAATATAAGAATAAAAATATTCGTGGTGGAATTGGATATCAAATTTCAAGTTTTAGAAATAATAAATTTGATGTCTCAACAGGAACTAGTATAGGTAATTTTGACTTTGATATAAATTATTCTAAAAATAGAAAATATGGATATAGAGATTATGATTTCACTAATTCTGATTATTTTTCTGGAAGAATTAATTATAATATAAATAAAACAGATAATATAGCTTTTAAATACAGTGGTTATAGAAGTAAATATACTTATCCTGCTTCTTTAACAGAAGCTCAAATGAATAAAGATAGAAGACAAAGTGGACTAGGTTCTGATGATAAAAATGATAACAATAAAATTAAAAAAGACGAGTTCTCTTTGACATACAATTCAAAAATAACTAATAATAATGATTTAAATGTTGTAGCTTTTTATCAAAAAACAGAAATTCCTTCTGAATCAATAAGTGATGGTACTGGAATGTATAAGGGTATTTTAGCTGGACAAGTAGCTGGTTTAAGCTCTGCTCTTAGAAATCCTAGCTTACCTGCAAGTGCTAGACTTGCTATGACAAATAGACTAAATGCTTTAATGGCTCAATTAAGAAATCCTTCTAGAGTAGATTTTTCTAGTCATTCTAATTTTGAAGATAGAAAAATTAGCATAAAAGCAAAAGATAAATACACTTATGATAACAATGGAAGTAATGTTATTGTTGGTTTAGGTTATACAGATGACAATATGATAAGAGCTTCCAAAATGGAATTAGTTGGAAAAATGAAACTTGTTGACACACATATGGACTTAACAAAGAAAACTTTTGAAAGTTTTGCTTTGAACACTTATAAAGTGAATAATTTTGAATTTATTCAAGGTTTAAGATACGAAAGAAGTAAATTTGATGGTAGTAGAAGAAATTTAGATGATGTTTCAACTGTTAAAAGAGATATGAATAATTGGGCTGGAACATTAGCAGTAAATCATTTATACTCAGATACTGGAAATGTCTATTTAAAATATGAAAGAGCCTTTACATCTCCTTCTCCTTCTCAATTAAGTGATAAAGTAAGAACTAGTTCAGGAGCCTTTGATTATGTAACAAATAATTTAAAATCTGAAAAAACTAACCAATTTGAAGTAGGATGGAACGATTATTTATTAGGTTCTCTTCTAAGTGCTGACATTTATTATAGTGAAACAAAAGATGAAATTGCAACTATTTTTGATGGTGGTAGAGCTCATCCAACTAATGGTTTTAAAACTACAAATCTTGGAAAAACTAGAAGATATGGTTTTGATTTAAGTGCTGAACAAAAAGTTGAAAACTTTACTTTTAAAGAATCTTATTCTTTTGTAAAAACTAAAATATTAAAAGACAATGATAAAAATATTGAAGGAAAAGAAATTGCTGAAGTTCCTAGTCATAAATTACTACTATCTGTGGACTATAATATAAGTTCTAAATTTACAGTTGGAGCAGAATATGAGTATAAAGCTGCAGCTTTTGTTGACAACACAAATAAATATGGAAAAGATAAAGCAAAATCTGTATTTAACATAAGAGCTAATTATCAAGTAAATGATTCTTTAGATATATATGCAGGAGTTGATAATGTATTTGGAACTAAATACTATAATAGTGTGACTCTTAGCAGTGGAGATAGATTATATGATCCTGCTCCTAGAACAACTTATTACACTGGTTTTAAATATAAATTCTAATAAAAAGGAAATCAGATGAAAAAAATATTTTTTTTAATATCGTTGCTGATAAGTTTTATAGTAATAACACTCTCTTTATCTGTAGGGAGTGTTATTATTCCAATAAAAAATTTATTATTTTTAAGTCCTATGGATGATTATATGAAAATGATTGTATTTGAATTAAGACTTCCAAGAATTATAATGGCATTTTTAGTTGGAATGTTACTTGCTTCAAGTGGAAATATTGTACAAATAATATTTCAAAATCCACTTGCAGATCCTTATATAATCGGTATTGCTTCAAGTGCAACTTTTGGAGCTGTTATAGCTTATCTGTTAAAATTACCAGAATTTTATTATGGAGTAATAGCTTTTATCTCTTGTATGCTTAGTACACTTTTAATTTTTAAAATTTCAAAAAGAGGTAACAAAATAGAGGTAAATACTTTACTTATAGTTGGAATTACTCTTTCTTCATTTTTAGGAGGTTTTACTTCCTTTTCAATCTATATGATAGGAGAAGATTCCTTTAAAATTACTATGTGGCTTATGGGATATCTAGGAAATGCTAGTTGGAGACAGATATTATTTCTAATTTTTCCTTTAGTCTTTTCAAGTATATATTTTTATTCTAAAAGAAATGAACTTGATATATTGATGTTAGGTGATGAACAAGCCCATTCTTTAGGAATTAATATATCTAAGTTAAAATTTCATTTGCTTATAGTTTCTTCTTTTGTTGTTGCTTATTCAGTAGCATTTACAGGAATGATTGGTTTCGTTGGGCTTATTGTTCCTCATATAATGAGAAGTATTATAGGACCTTTAAATTCAAGATTAATTCCTTTTGTATTAATTTATGGTGGAGTATTCTTATTATTTTGTGATACAGTGGGAAGACTTATTTTATCTCCTGTTGAAGTTCCTATAGGAGTTATAACTTCTATTTTAGGTGCACCTTTCTTTTTATATTTGGCTTTGAAAGCTAGGAGGAAATAATGAGCATAGTAAGTATAGAAAATCTTAATTATTTCTATGGTAAAAAGCAGATTCTAAAAGAAGTTAAATTAGATATAGACGAGAATAAGTTAACTGGTATTATAGGACCAAATGGTTGTGGTAAATCAACATTAGCTAAAAATATTATTAAATATCTCAATGGAGATTTTAAAAAATTAGAAATAATGAATACTGATATAAAAAAATTGAGCCATAAAAAAATTGCTCAATTAATTTCATATATTCCACAACATTCTACAATAATTTCTAATATTTCTGTTTTTGACTATATATTATTAGGAAGATTTCCATTATTAAAAAATTCTTGGAATAATTATTGTGAAAAAGATTTTGAAATTGTAAACTACAATATTAATTTATTAAATATAGCATTTTTAAAAGATAGAAATATTGAAACTCTATCTGGTGGAGAGTTACAAAAAGTTTTATTAGCTAGAGCTTTAGTACAAGAAACTAAAATTTTGCTTTTAGATGAACCTACTTCTGCTCTTGATTTAAATAATGCTGTGGAGTTTATGAAAATTTTAAAAGGTATATCTACCCAAAAAAATATATCAGTTATTATTATTATACATGATTTAAATTTAGCTTCTTTATTCTGTGATAATTTAATTGTTTTAAAAGATGGAAAATTTATAAAAAAAGGTAGTCCTTATGAAGTTATAAATGAACAAAATATAAAAGATGTCTATAATTTAGATTGTAAAGTTTTGTACAACGAGGATAACAAACCTTATATAATTCCAAAAACATAAGAAAGGATATATCATGTTTAAAATAAGATATAAGTCTCATCATGATGTAGGAAATGTTATTTCCAAATTTACAAAGAATTTTAAAGCAAGTAAAGAAGATTTTATATCGCTACTTGAAGGAGTGAATGTAAATAAACAACTTGCTTTATATTTTCATACACCTTATTGTGATAAAATCTGTTCTTTTTGTAATATGAATAGAAAGCAATTAGATAATGATTTGGAAGAATATACCAAATATATTTGTGATGAAATTAAAAAATATGGAGCATATAAATTTTGTAAGACAAGTGAAGTTGATGTTGTATTTTTTGGTGGAGGTACTCCAACTATATTTAAGAAAGAACAATTAGAAAGAATATTAAAAACTTTAAGAGAAAATTTTATATTTTCAAAAGATTATGAAATGACTTTTGAAACAACTCTACATAATTTAAGTTTTGAAAAACTTAAAATTATGGAAAAATATGGAGTTAATAGAATAAGTGTAGGTATTCAAACATTTTCTAATAGAGGAAGAAAGCTTTTAAATAGGACATATGATAAAAATTATGTTGTAGAAAGATTAAAAGAAATTAAAAAAAGATTTTCAGGACTTATTTGTATAGATATAATATATAACTATGCTGATCAAACTGATGAAGAAATCTTAGAAGATGCAAGATTACTATCAGAAATTAAAGTTGATAGCACCAGCTTTTACTCACTTATGATACATGATGGCTCAGATATTTCTAAAGAAAGAGAAAAAGATAAGTCTATCTATACCTATAGTCTAAAAAGAGATGAGGAATTACATAATCTTTTTTATAAAGCTTGTATTGAGAATTCCTATGAACTTTTAGAATTGACTAAACTCTCTAATGGTAAAGATAAGTACAACTATATAAGGAATAACAACAGTCTAAAAAATTTACTTCCTATTGGTGTTGGAGCTGGAGGACATATACAAGATATAGGGATCTATAATATGAATCAACAAATAAGTTTCTATTCTAAAACTTCTGAACTTAATTACAAACTTTCTATGATTTCTGGTTTAATGCAATTTGAAAAATTTAGTTTACTTGAAATACAAAAATATTGTGATGAGAAAATTTATAAGGAAATTTTTAAAAGACTAAAAGAATTTGAAAATAAAGGTTATATAAAAATCGAGAATAACTTTGCTATATATCAATTAAAAGGAATCTTTTGGGGAAATAGCTTAGTTGCTGATATAATTGAATTAATTGGGAGGAATTTATGAAGACATTAATTGTTTATTCAACTATAAGTGGAAATACTAAAGCAGTTTGTGAAAGAATATATAATGCTTTAAATGTAGAAAAGGAAATTATAAATGTGAAAGATAGCAAAAATATAAAGCCTTCTGATTATGAAAACATAATTATAGGTTTTTGGTGTGATAAAGGAACTATGGATAAAGATAGTATTGATTTTTTAAAAACTCTTAATAATAAAAATCTTTATTTTTTAGGAACCTTAGGAGCAAGACCTGACTCAGAACATTGGAATGATGTTTTTGAAAATGCTAAAAAACTTTGTTCTGAAAATAATATTTTTAAAGATGGTCTTCTAATCTGGGGAAGAATATCAAAAGAAATGATGGATGTAATGAAAAAATTCCCAGCTGGACATCCTCACGCTGTAACTCCAGAAAGATTAGCGAGATGGGAAGCTGCTTCTACTCACCCTGATGAGAATGACTTTAAAAAAGCTGAAGAATTTTTTTCCAATTTATTAAATAAATAAAATATTCTGTTAAAAATAAATCTACCCCTTATAGTATTAAGAGGTAGATTTTTTGTGTGATATTGATTGTGAAAGTATTATAGATATTTTTCAGAATATTCTTTTTTAAAATCAGCAATATCCTCGTCATCTTTTTCAATAGCAAGTTTTAAGTGACTTAAGAATATATTTTGGATAGCATCAAATTCTCCTAAACCTTTTAAAATAACTTCATTTACTTTGAAACCATTTTCTTCAAGTTCTTCTTTATAAGTTACTGCCATATCATTTTTTGCATGTTCTCCTGCAACAAACATAAATGGAGCAAGCTTAACTTCTTCTATCCCAGCCTTTTTAAGTTTCTTTATAAGAGTATCCATCAAAGGATAAGCTTTCGTACAAACCACAAATACATTATCATATCCATATTCATCAAAAACATATTCTATCATTGCATAGCTTGTTGCTAAAGGTGAATCAGTTCCATGACAAACTAAAACAAGTGCTTCTTTTTTATTTTTTGGAACATATTCATCTGCCAATGCTTCAACACACTTTTTATAATCATCAATATAATATAAAAGTGGTTTTCCAATCTTTATAGTCTTAAATTTATCAGAGAAAGAATTTACTTCTCTCACTAAATTTTCATATTCAATACCAGGTATAACATGAGAAGTTTGTATAAGTAGTTCTTCATACCCTTGATCTGCTAAAGTGTTTAAAACTCTTAAAGGAGTACTGTAATTTTCACCCCTATCTTTTAATCTTTTTAAAACTATTCTTGATGTATATGCTGTAAATAAATCATAACCCTTAAACTCATTTGCAAATTTTTTATTCATCTTATCTATAGTTAATTCTCTTGTGTCATTATGAGTAGTCCCAAAGTGTACCATAAATAGTGCTTTTTTTGACATATCTCCTCCTTAATAAAAATTATTTTGTTTTGCTTAATATATTAAGTTAATTATATAACATTTATCTGAATAATGCAAAGAAATTTTAAT
>ERZ773073.1675-NODE-1675-length-10265-cov-26.569148_pt1 | contig 10265 bp, 7 predicted proteins | sample MGYA00580616_ERZ773073 | MGnify/ENA primary metagenome ERZ773073 (study PRJEB29015, sample SAMEA2737960) | human oral metagenome | biome: human oral; feature: human-associated habitat; material: dental | place: China | collected 2131 ...
CAAGGTCTTGTATAATCAATCGATATTTTTCTTTGAGACCTTCGGGTCAAAGCCTCTCAACTCCTGAAACCAGTGTTTTTCAGGAGTTTTTTGTAGCTACAGACCTCTGTCAAGACACCCCGTCCCAAGTGAGAAAAGCCATTTTTTAGATAAGGGACTCGACTGTCTCTAGTGGGGAGATGTGAGCCCTCTCTTTTTCTGTATCTTTTTCTAAAAAAATTTTCATTTTTAATTCTGATATTGCATTTTTTTCTACAAATATTAAATTTTCTTTATTGATATTATAACTTTTTCCTATTTCCATATTATCAATTAAACTTTCATAAAACATAATTATTCCACCTCTTTACTTTATAATCTAAATATATTTTTTAAATTATCCCAAAAATAAATTCTTTTAGTTTTCTTTTCATTTATAAAATTATCTGTTAAAACTTTTCTAAATTTTTTAATTACTTTTTTACATTGTCTTTTATTTCTAACTTCTATTTCATAAGCTCTAATATACTTTGTTTTTTTATCGTCAAATTCTTTTTCATCTAATATAAAGGTATATATTCTTGCATTTATTCGTTCAACAAATTCTTCATAACTTTCAAATTTTTCAAAATCAAAATACATTTCTAAAATATCATCACCTTTATCTACAATATTTTCTTCATCATCTATATATTTTTTCAAAACAATATCTTTTTTCAAATCTTCTATTGAGTAAACATTAAAATCTTTAAAATAAAATTTTTCTCCATTTTCTATCTTTGTTCCCATTATAGAATGCAAAACTTTATCTTTTATAAAAGGAAAATAGTTTTCACTTTTTTTTATTTTATAAAAAATTATTCTACCTTTTTGTCGTGTTTTTTCAATATTCCATAAATAATAAATAGATTCTGGGTTTTTTTTATAATTATTTTTTGTTTCATTTTCTATCAACTCTTCTTTTGTTTTATAAAGATTAATTTCATTTTCAAAAAAATGTTCTTCACAAGTTGATTCCCAAAAATTATCATGTCTACCTAGAATATAAAAATTATTATTTTCTATAATTTGACTTTCTTCCATGTCGTTAATTAAACTTTCATTAAACATACTCCAATCATCGGCTAATTGACAGCTGCAGAATAGGTTGTTAAGTACATTCGATATATACTTTCTTTCATGGCCGCAAAGAAAGGGATAAAAGATTGATATATGCAAGACTTTTTTACCGTGATTTTAGTCCAGCAAAAGAGCGTCTCTGTCCTCCACTCGATGCGTTTTCAGAGCGAATTTCAGGGAGAGGCTCCACCGGAAGAGACCCTATTATATAGGTACAGCAGAGGGGCATCTGAGCGCCCTAAGAATAGAGGGAAAATTGAGCGGCAAAAAACGCCCAAAACTGGCTTCAGCAGCTGTTTTAAGCGCCTTTTTATGGCCCTCCGCACTCATTTGTTGGATTGAAATTATAGTCTAATTTTGCACCCTGCAAAATAAAAGGGCAGACCTAATAGATTAATTATTAAGATAGAACAGTATGAATATTTCGTTGACGAGCGATGACTCCATCCGCGGTATCATCACAGTGGCAATAGAAAAAAAGGACTACGAGAAGGACGTGGATAAGAACCTGCGTCTGTACCGCCGGAAGATGACATTGCCCGGCTTTCGAAAGGGCACGGCCCCCATGGGTATGATCCGTAAAGTGTACGGCAAGCGCGTGTTGGCCGATGAAATCAATCGGCTCACGTCGGAGCACCTCTTTAAGTATATTCGTGACAACCGACTCGGTATAATGGGCGAACCGCTCCCCAAGGCGGATCAAGAACCGATCAATTTCGACACGCAGGAAGAGTTTAAGATCCAGTTCGACGTGGCTCTGGCTCCGAAGATGACGGATGTCAAGCTGACCAAAGAGGATCACCTGAAATGGTACGACATCCGTGTGGACGACGCGCTGTTGGATAAGCAAATCGATGCCTATCGCCAGGATCAAGGGACGACAGAAACACCGGAGACGGTGGAGCGTGAGGATTGGCTGAGAGGCAAACTCGTGGAAATGGAAAATGGAGAGCAGAAACCTGGCGGTGTCTGGGTGGAAAACTCCGTGCTCTTTCCGAATATCATTAAGGACGAAGAGCTGTTGGCTAAATTCATCGGCGCCAAAGTGGGCGACCAGATCGTTTTTAACCCCAAAAACGCCTATGGCAATACGCCACGTGCTGTCGCCTCACTGCTCAACATGGATCAAGCAACAGCAGAACAATTCACGAACGATTGCCGCTATGAAATCACGCACATCTCACGCCTCAAACCGGCCGAGATGAATCAGCAGCTGTTTGATCGGGTGCTGGGCCCCAACAAGGTGAAAGACGAAGCGGAATTCCGTGACGAAATAAGAAAGCTGATGAAGGCTCCGCTCAACCAACGGAGTGAAGTGGGCTTCGAGCGTGATCTGCGCGCCTTGTTGATTCGCAAAGTGGGCGACGTGCCGCTGGCTGACGACATCTTGAAGCGCTGGCTTTTGCTGACCAGCGACAAGGTGAATCCCGAAGATCTGGATCGAGACTACCCCATCCTCGTGGAGGATATGAAGTATCACGTAGCCAGAGAGTACTTCATGGCTGAGAACGGATTAAAGGCAGAAGACTCCGACATTGAGGAGGTAGCCAAACTATTAGCGCGTTCGCATTTCATGCAGTATGGTATACTCTCTGCATCGGATGATCTGGTGGGCCCATTTGTCAGAGACCTCCTCAAAGATGAAGCGGCTCGACGCAACTTGATCAACCGTGCTGCAGATCGGAAATTCGCTGAGTGGGCCAAGGGACAGATCACGGTCGAAACCGTTGAGGTATCGCCCGAAGAATATGAGAAGGCTTTAGCCAGCGAGACTGCTAATAACAACGACGCCGTAAAAGAAGAAGGAAAGTAATCGCAGATGGAAAACGAATTCAAGAAATACGCTACCAAGCATTTGGGCATGAGCTCTACAGCGCTGGAGAGCTATATGAACATCACCAGCAGCTACATCTCTCCGACAATCATTGAAGAGCGCCAATTAAATGTCGCCCAAATGGACGTCTTCTCGCGGTTGATGATGGATCGCATCATCTTCCTCGGCACGCAGATAGACGACTATACCGCCAATGTTATTCAGGCGCAGCTCCTCTACTTGGATTCGAGCGATCCGGGTAAGGATATCTCCATCTATATCAACTCACCTGGAGGATCTGTCTATGCTGGGCTTGGGATTTACGACACAATGCAGTTCATCGGCAGTAAGGTGGCCACGATCTGCACCGGCATTGCAGCCTCTATGGCATCGGTGCTGCTGGTGGCAGGAGAGAAGGGCAAACGCTGCTGCCTGACCCACTCGCGCGTATTGATCCATCAGCCGATGAGCGGTGTGCAAGGGCAGGCTTCAGACATGGAGATTGCTGTACGCGAGGTATTGAAGGTGAAAGATGAGCTCTACCGAATCATCTCCGAGCACTCAGGCAAGCCTTACGAGGTAATTGCCCGCGACAGCGACCGCGACTATTGGATGAACGCCCAGGAAGCGCTGGAATACGGCATGGTTGACGAAATCATGAAACGTAAGTAAGAGACGATGTCAAAAGGGGTAGAGAATACTTGTGCCTTTTGCGGCAAGAGTGGCAAAGACGTAGGCATGCTGATCACGGGGCTTTCCGCTGCGATCTGTGACGAATGTGCGACACAAGCGTATCACATCGTGCAACAGGGGCGTGCAGTGGGAAGCAGCTTCCTGCCTAAAGGCGAGGAAGTGCCTAAACCCAAAGAGCTGAAGGAGTTTTTGGATCAGTATGTCATCGGACAGGAAACAGCCAAGCGCTACCTGTCCGTGGCTGTCTACAACCACTATAAACGATTAATGCAGAAAACGACTGCTGATGACGTGGAGATTGAGAAATCCAACATCATCATGGTCGGTGCCACGGGAACGGGCAAGACCTTGCTGGCGCGTACCGTGGCACGCAAGCTGCACGTGCCCTTCTGCATAGTCGACGCCACCGTATTGACTGAAGCGGGCTATGTGGGAGAAGACATCGAAAGCATCCTGACACGCCTGCTGCAAGCGGCCGATTATAACGTTGAGGCCGCTCAGCGAGGCATTGTTTTCATCGATGAGATCGATAAGATCGCCCGCAAGAGCGACAACCCTTCCATCACGCGTGACGTGAGTGGCGAGGGTGTGCAGCAAGGACTTCTGAAATTGCTCGAAGGATCGATCGTGAACGTCCCGCCCCAAGGTGGACGCAAGCATCCTGAGCAACGCATGATCCCCGTGGACACACGCAACATCCTTTTCATCTGCGGCGGTGCATTCGACGGCATCGAAAAGAAAATAGCCCAGCGACTCAACACACGCGTCGTGGGTTACGCTGCCAGTCGAGATACATCCGTCGTAGATCGGGAAAACCTCATGCAATACATCACGCCGACCGACCTCAAGGCCTTCGGTATGATTCCCGAGATCATCGGTCGATTACCCATCTTGACCTACCTTGATCCGCTGGACAGAAAGGCGCTGCGGCAGATCCTGACCGAACCCAAAAACTCCATCATCAAGCAATACATCAAGCTGTTCGACATGGACGGCATCAAACTCACCTTCAGCGAAGAGGTTTATGAATACGTCGTCGACAAGGCGATCGAGTTCAAGCTCGGAGCACGAGGATTGAGGTCGATTGTGGAAGCTATTATGATGGACGCCATGTACAGGCTGCCTTCTGAGAACAGGAAGAAGATGGCCGTCGGGCTGAGCTACGCCAAAGAGCAGTTCGAAAAGATGGATCTCAGCCGTTTGCAACGAGCATGAGGGCGTCACACGAGAGTGAAGAGAGTATGGCAATAGATATGTCTAAAAGGAAGAAGCATGGCCGAAGAATTACCGAAAGCTGAAAGCAGCAAAAAGCCGTCAGAAGAGAGAAAGCCGGGAGTGGCGCCGAGAAAAACTGCCACAGCTACACCACGCACCAAGTCGCCTGCCAAAGGCGCCACGTCCAAAGGGGACATGAACGTCACCGAGGCCCTAAAAAAACATTTCGGATTTGATTCCTTTAAGGGAGACCAGAAAGCCATCATTGAGACGCTGCTTTCCGGTAAAGATGTGTTTGTGCTTATGCCTACGGGCGGCGGCAAATCGCTCTGTTACCAGCTGCCCTCGCTGATGATGGAAGGTACGGCGATCGTCATCTCCCCCCTCATCGCACTGATGAAGAATCAGGTGGATGCTATGCGCAACTTCAGCGAGGCGGACGGCGTGGCACACTTCATTAACTCGTCACTCAACCGTACCGCCATCGAGCAGGTGAAGCAGGACATCCTATCCGGTCTTACCAAACTGCTTTACGTGGCGCCCGAATCATTGACGAAAGAGGAGAACGTCGAGTTTCTGCGTCAGGTGAAGATCTCGTTCTACGCCGTCGACGAGGCGCACTGTATCTCGGAGTGGGGGCACGACTTCCGACCCGAATACCGTCGCATACGACCCATCATCAACGAGATCGGCAAGCATCCCCTCATCGCCTTGACGGCTACGGCCACGCCTAAGGTGCAGCACGACATTCAGAAGAATCTCGGCATGCTGGACGCCACGGTCTTCAAGTCCTCCTTCAACCGCTCCAACCTCTACTACGAGGTGCGGCCGAAGGGTAAGGACGTAGATCGCGAGATCATCAAATACATCAAAGCCAACGAGGGTAAGTCGGGCATCGTCTACTGCCTCAGCCGAAAACGGGTGGAGGAGTTCACCGACATTCTCTGCGCCAACGGTATCAAGGCTCTGCCTTACCATGCCGGTATGGACTCGCAAGCGCGATCGAGGAATCAGGACGCCTTCCTGATGGAAGAGGCTGACGTCATTGTGGCCACTATTGCCTTCGGTATGGGTATCGACAAGCCCGACGTACGCTATGTGATCCATTACGACATACCCAAAAGTCTCGAGGGGTATTACCAAGAGACAGGGCGTGCCGGACGTGACGGTGGCGAGGGCCGATGTCTGGCTTTCTACGCCTACAAAGACCTTCAGAAGCTGGAGAAGTTCCTGCAAGGCAAGCCCATCATCGAACAGGAGATCGGTAAACAATTGCTGCTGGAGACGGCTGCCTATGCCGAGTCCGCAGTCTGCCGACGTAAAGTGCTGCTGCACTACTTCGGCGAAGAGTTCACGGAGGAGAACTGCGGCAGCTGCGACAATTGCCTCACGCCGCGCACTACGGTCGAGGGCAAAGAGTTGCTCGTAATGGCGCTGGAAGCCATCGACCTCCTGCGTGAACGCTACAAGGCGGAACACATCGTCGACTTCCTGATGGGTAAAGAGACGGCCGACATCGTCTCCTATCAGCAAAACGAAATGGAGCAATTCGGTAGCGGACAAGAGGAGGACGACAAGACTTGGAACGCGGTGCTTCGTCAGGCCCTCATCGCAGGCTATCTAACGAAAGAGATCGAGAACTACGGCACCCTCCGGATCACCCCTCAAGGACGGGAGTTCATGGAGCACCCCACCTCGTTCCGCGTCGTGAAAGACAAGGAGTTCGAGGAGGACGAAGGCGCAGACATGCCGATGCGTGGCAGCGGTGCGAGCGCCGTCGATCCAGCCCTTTTCTCGATCATGAAAGACCTTCGGAAGAAGCTCTCTAAACAGCTCGATGTGCCTCCCTTCGTCATCTTCCAAGATCCCTCGCTCGAGGCGATGGCCACCACCTACCCCGTCACACTAGAGGAGCTACAGAACATCCCCGGCGTAGGATCCGGCAAGGCCAAACGCTACGGTACGGAGTTCGTGGCCCTGATCAAGAAATACGTCGAGGAAAACGAGATCGAACGCCCCGAAGACATGCGTGTGCGCACCGTGGCCAACAAATCGAAGCTGAAGGTCTACATCGTGCAGAGCATCGACCGCAAGGTGGCCCTCGACGACATCGCCTCGTCTAAAGGACTGGAATTTTCCGAGCTGCTTGACGAGATCGAATCCATCGTCTACTCCGGCACCCGGATCAACATCGACTACTTCATCTTCGACGCCATCGACGAGGATCGCGTGGACGACATCTATCAATACTTCAAGGAGTCAACCACGGACAGCCTCCAGGAGGCCATCGAAGAGCTCGGTAGCGACTATACCGAGGACGAGATCCGGCTTGTCCGCATCAAGTTCCTCTCCGAAATGGCCAACTAACGGCCTCACAGATCAATCATCAACCAATCAACGATAGAATGAAAAGAAGGCTTTTATGGGTCGCCCTGTGTTGCGCCATGCCCCTCAGCGGAGCGTTCGCACAGAAAAAGGCAGCTGACGACCCGACGATCATGACCGTGGCAGGGAAAGACATCCCCGTCTCGGAGTTCCTCTTCATCGCCCAAAAAGACAGCGGCGTGGACCTGAACAACAAGAAGTCGCTCGACGACTTTGTGACGCTTTTCAAGCACTTCAAGCAGAAGGTGGCCGACGCTGAAGCCGCCCAGTACGACCAAACGGAAAACTTCCGCAACGAACTGCGCGACTATGAGGTGCAGCTGCGTGCCGGCTTCCTCTCCGACAAGCGGGGCGAGGCCGAAGCCATCCGCACCGTCTATAACCGGGGCAAGATGCTCCCCTCGTTCAGCGACATCGTCTTTCCCCTGCCTGAGAAAACGGTATCGAAAGACACCGTAGCCGTCTATCGCCGCGCCAAAGCCGCCTACGACCGCATCAGCCGAGGCGAGAACTACGACAAAGTAGCCCGTGAGCTGGCCCCCGGACGAGACGACGACTCCGTCTTCTTCGACCACGTGGAGTACATCTACCCCTTGCAGCTCATGAAGTCGCTCGAGAATACCGTCTTCAATATGAAGGTCGGACAGATCGTGGGCCCCGTGCGCTCCCCGGCCGGATACCACATCCTGCGCCTGGATCAACTCACGCCCAATCCTGGCCGCCGCCGCGTGGCCCATATCCTGATCGGATCTGACGAAGATCATCAGGACACCGTAGCCCTGCTCCGACGCGCCAATGAGGTCTATGACTTGCTGAAAAAGGGCGAGAGCTTCAGCTCACTCGTCAACACCTACTCCACCGACGGACGCACCCGCAACAGCGGCGGCATTCTGCCCTATTTCTCCCTCGGTGAGATGGTGCGCCCCTTCGAGGAGGCCGCCTTTGCCCTCAAAGACACGGGCGATTTCACCCGCCCCGTCCGCACCCGCTTCGGATACCACATCATCAAGCTGCTGGATAAGCGCCCCATGCCCCCTTACGAGGAGATGGAAAAGAGCTACTACACGACCATGCGCCAGGGCGACCGCAACTTCGAACTCTTCAAGACGTATGACGACATGATGAAGCAGAAGTACGGCTACGTCTTCTATCCCGAGGCCTACGAAGAGCTGCAGCGCCTTTGCGACAACTATTTCCCCACCGATTCGGACTTCCATAAGCAAGCCCGACAGATGCACAAGACGCTGCTCCGCATCCACGACACGGACATCCCCCAGAGCGAGTTCGCCGAATACCTCCGCCTCTATCCCTTCTCCACCAAAACCTATTCGGGCGACTTCATGAGCGAGGTCTATCAGCTTTTCGTCCGCGACATCACGAACAACCTCGAACGCCGCGAGCTGGACGCCAACCACCCCGAGTTGGAAAAACTGATGAAGGAATATCGTGACGGCATCCTGCTCTTCAACATCAGCAACGAGCGCGTCTGGAGCCATCCCGTCGAGGAACAGGCTAAACTGGAGGCCGACTGGCTGAAGGAGCTCGACCGGAAGTATGCGGTCAAGATCAATCGCAAGGTGCTCAGCAACCTCAAGCAATACATCGCGCCGACGTCCAAGAAATGAAGCGTTGACGCCACTCATGTCTTTTGTCACAACCGCCTTTAAGGACAGGACCCCCGCAGCGTCGGGAGCCCTGTCCCGTTGTATTTGACGAGCGCCTCAAAAGGTGGGCACACTCCGCGAGGCGAAAGGCTGGTCTTCCTTTTCGAAAAGAAGCGCCGGCTCCTCAGGGTTCAGGGCTTCCCAGAAAAAAAGTAGCGCTAAACCTTCAGGGTTCAGGGCTGCTTGAAAAAAAGAAGTCTCAAACCCTCAGGGGTCAGGGCTTCCCAGAAAAAAAGTAGCCCCAAACCCTCAGGGTTCAGGGCTGCTTGAAAAAAAGAAGTCTCAAACCCTCAGGGTTCAGTCTCTCTTGAAAAAAAGTAGGGCTAAACCCTCAGGGTTCAGTCTCTCTTGAAAAAAAGTAGCCTCAAACCCTCAGGGGTCAGCGCTACTTGAAAAAAAGTAGCCCCAAACCCTCAGGGGTCAGCGCTACTTGAAAAAAAGTAGCCTCAAACCCTCAGGGGTCAGCCTCACTTGAAAAAAAGAAGGGCTGGAACGCTCAGGGGTTAGCGCCGCTCAGAAAAAATTTGAACCCCAGCGCCTCCGTATATGTTTCAAGGTCATCGATTCGTTTCATTCATCAAACAAGATCCTCCATGCTTATGACAAAGAAGAACCTGCCCCGACTGTTGCTGGGCCTCGCACTCTGCTGCGCTCTCACGGCCTGCAAAGGATCCGCCGTCAAAGAAGAAGCCGACACGCTGGTGCAGATCGACAAATACACCCTGACCCGCAGCGAGGTGACGAAGCTCATCCCTGAGGGTAGCTCGCCAGCTGACAGCCTGCTCATCGCCGAGAATTACATCAAGAAGTGGATCACGGACGTGCTGATCTACAAGGTGGCCGAGCGCAACATAGGCAACGGGGGCGAGGAGATCGAGCGCCTTGTGGAGGAGTATCGCCAAGCCCTGCTGCGGCAACGTTACCTCGACATCATGGTGCACGACAAGCTCTCGGCCCAGATCAGCGAGAAGGACAAACAGGCCTATTACCGCGAGGACAGCCAGCGCTTTGTGCTCAAGACGAACCTTATCCGCGGACTCTTCGTCAAGGTGCCCGCCGATGCTCCGGGGCTCGACAACGTGCGCAAGTGGTACCGCTCAGAAAAGACCGACGCCGTCGAAAACATCGAGAAGTACAGCCTCAGTAACGCCGCCGTCTATGAGTATTTCTACGACCGCTGGATGGATCTGGACGAGGTGCTCCAAAAGATGCCCATTCAAGTCACGGACAAAGCCCAATTCCTCCGCTCCAACCGCGCCATCGAAACCACCGACAGCACCTATTGCTACTTCCTCAACATCTCGCGCTATGTAACCGCTGGCAGCATCGCCCCCTACGACTATGCCCGGCCCGAGATCGAGGAGACGATGATCAACCAGCGCAAGGTGGACTTCCTG
>ERZ773073.1676-NODE-1676-length-10260-cov-35.854189_pt1 | contig 10260 bp, 14 predicted proteins | sample MGYA00580616_ERZ773073 | MGnify/ENA primary metagenome ERZ773073 (study PRJEB29015, sample SAMEA2737960) | human oral metagenome | biome: human oral; feature: human-associated habitat; material: dental | place: China | collected 2131 ...
CAGCGCCCCAGACCCCAAGGACCAGGATGGGCCGTTTCGCCATAGCACGATGACAGAAGTGGAGTAAGAGGCGTCCCCGACGAGCGATGCGGCGGGAACCGGGGGACTACGGATCACGGGTTGTCAACGTCGGTTTCGCCTTGGGTGCGGGCGGGCCCGGGGGCGGCGGGGCGCTGACCGGCGCGATCATCTCCGGTTGGCAGAACGTGAACCAGTAGGCGACCTTCGGGGCCATCGGTGGGGCTGGGTCCGCACACGGTGGGTGGGTTCCTGGGGGCCGGGTCGCCTCGGCGGATCCGGACACCGGCCGCCCGGTCACCGCGACGGTCACCGCCACGTTCACCCACCGGGACGTGGACGCCCTGCGGATCACCACCGACCGCGGCGAGCTGGTCACCACCGCCGCCCACCCCCTGTACGCGCAGGGCAGGGGCTTCACCCCCGCCGGGGATCTGAGGCCCGGCGATGTTCTGCGTGACGCCGATGGGCCCGCCGCCCGCGTGATCCGCGTCCGGCCCGCCGGGCACGCCCAGACGGTGCACAACATCGAGGTCGACACCACCCACGCCTACTACGTCGCCACCACCACCGGCACCTGGACCCTCGCCCACAACGGATGCACCTGGGACAGTCGTGTCGACCGCTGGCGCGACACCGAAACCGGACGATTCACAACGGCTCCGAGCGATCCCAGTGGACTGGTTTCTAATGGTCGAATCAACTACAATGACATCGTTAAACTCGGCGAGGTCAATGGTGTGACAATTAAAGAAACCTGGGGGCAAGGGGGAAGAGTTAAGATCTATGTGAGCAGACCGGTGTCTTCGCACACGCATGGTGCACAGCCTGACCCCGACCTTCCGACAGGAAACTCTGCCACCGGTCCGACAACAGTGATTCGCGACAAGAGTACTCGATCGAATTACGCCACGTTCGGGAGATGGGTGAAGTTTTTCAGATATCCTAACGAATCTCATGTTCTCACCGACAATTGGCCGTTCGAGAACAATCCGAGGAGTCAGTAGATCATGTTTCGTTCACTTGACGACCTGACCGACCTTCCATACATAGTATCGATTCGGCAGGAGGAGGAGATCATCAAGTTACTCATGAGCATGCCGCTCGATTATTTGCGGCAAAATTATGAAGCATTCGACGACGCCGTGGATGTGCTGATGGTATCTCACATCGATGTGGGATACGCGCATGTCACCGAGGAGAATGAGGCGCTGTTCCTTGAGTTCTCACGATGGTTGCCCGCGACGTACGAGGCGCTGGGCCACCCGAAACCGGCCTCGGACGGCATATTCGCTATGCGCTACGAGACGCTTCGACAGTGGAGAGAAACCGGGATACCGCCTTCTGGCGAATAGATCTCCATCGGGACGGGACGTGGAATCGTCACGCCCGCTTGACGCGTCACCTGCCGCTGGACAACTCGCCCTACAAGCAGTAGAATGTTCGGGTCTGCCCCGGGGGTGAAATATGGTCGGAATGAGAAGTTTCTTCGGGTGTGGGTCCGAGATGGATGGAGGTAGGTCATGTGCTTGCTGTCGGTGAGTGGCTCCGAGTCCCATTGGGGTGTGAGTCAGTACCTGGAGTTCCCGTGGCTGCTGGAGGCCAAGGCGGAGACGGCCAGGCTCATGAGGGTGTTCATGGATATGGATCCCCGTGAGATCCTCGAAAACGCGGATGAGTTCTTCAACGTCCTGGAGTGCATGTACGTCGTCGTCACCGACGGTCCGTGCTATTTCAAGGGCGAGGATTTGGAGACATGGCGGAGATTCCACACCTGGGTGCGGACGACCCTCAAGGACATGTACCCCGACGACCCGGATTTCGACGAGGACTGGGTCAGGTCCATGTTGAGGTGTGCCAGTAGCGGGGGCTGTCTTCTCCCCGCCCGCGGCGTCCGCATCCGCCGAGCGATCTTAGGAGAGGAGGCGGCGTGACTGCGGTTGGGGCTGCGGTGGTTCGGGTCGGCCGTCTTGTGTGGAAGGCGGGCGCGGCCGTCGGTCCTCTGCTAGGCAACAGTGATGCCATGTGTGTGCTGGGGCGGTGGTTGGACGGCGCCGATGCCGGGCGGGCCGAGGACGCCCTCCTGGCCTCCTACCACCTGCGCGATAAGAATCTGCTCGCGCTGGCCCCCGCCATCGCCCGGTGGGTGGGTGTGGAGTCCGTGTCCGTGCACGTCCGGCGTCTGCTGGGCATGGTCCCGGTCAGGAGGCTGCGTCCGGTGCTCGTGCCCGTCCTCGCGGCCCGTCTCCGGGGGGAGCCCGATCCCGACGGGGCTCTGCGCAGGGCCTGCGCCGGCCTGCTGGAGCGCCTGGGATTGGAGGACGAGGTCCGATTCCTGGCCGACCCGGACTTCCACGGGTCCCGCACCCCGCCGCCCGAAGCTCCCGGAGAACCCGGCGACGACGGGGCCGGGCCGGCCGACGGTGCGCTCGGCGGCGGGGAGCCCGCCGATGGAGGGGCGGGGTCGGCCGATGAGGAGGCGATCGAGCAGGCCGTGAGACGGTCCGCCCACTTCATGCGGCGGGCGGTCGTGGCGGCCGCGCCCCTGGCGGGGAACCCCGACGTCGTCGCCCTGATCGAAGGGCGGCTCAGCACCCGGAGCGGAAAGCACAATCCGGGATCCCTCCGGGCCGCCTACATGCTCCCCGACGACGACCTGCTCGCCCTCGTACCCGCCATCGTGCGCTGGGTCGACGTCGAACGAGGAGCCCTGTACGCCCACCGCCTGCTGCGCATGCTCCCGATCAGCAGACTCCGCCCCGTGCTCGTGCCCGCCGCATTCGCCTGGCTGCACGAGGGCGAAATGATGGACTACGTCTCCTGGTGCACATTCGCCTCCCTGTTCAACAGCCTGGGACTGGACGAGGATCTCCGCCGCATGGCCGACCTCGCCCTGGCCCACACCGACCCCGACGTCCGCACTGCTGGCAAAGAAATCATCGAAGACTTCCTGCAGGATTAGGCCGTCTCGTGGATCGGGTCGCCTCGGCAGATCTGGACACCGGCCGCCCGGCCACCGCGACGGTCACCCACCGGGACGTGGACACCCTGCGGATCACCACCGACCGCGGCGAGCTGGTCGCCACCACCGCCACCTGGACTCTCGTCCACAACGGATGCACCTGGGACGATGCGGCCGGCGGGTGGGTTGACACCGAAACCGGTGAGCCCAGGACGCCTACGCGCTTCTCCGAACTCGTCAGCAGCAAGGGGAGGATCAACTACGACGACGTCGACCGACTCGCCACCCAGAACGGGCTCACCAACCAGTGGGCGCCACCGACCAACCCGAACAGATTCGTCGACGGAGGATTCAAGTACGACCTCGGCGGAGAGATTGCATGGGGCCACGGACCTGATATAATCACCAAACCTCACCAGTACGCTCACAACAACCCGACCATGAGCATTAACAGGCCCGCTGCGCCCAACACATTGGGGCGGGTTAAGCCCGATTTCTATCACACAGACGAGACGTGGAGTCCGGGTGCTCCGTCCACGCTTCATCTGCCGCTGGATAACTCGCCATACAAGCAGTAGGAGGAAGGAGCATTCTGTGCAGGTCTCCCGTGAACTGTCGCCGTTCGAGAAGGCGGAGGCGATCCTCGACGCCCCGTGGATGCTCGAGGCCGGTGGGACCGTCATGCTCATGAAGATCCTCATGTCCACCGACAGCCGGACTATCCGCGAGCATCAGACGGAGTTCTACAAGGTCCTTAACGAGATGTGCATTGCGATTTTCGAGTCGTCGACTCAGTTCGAGGGCGCTCCGGAGGCCGTGCTCGGCGAGTTCCGCGACTGGCTCGAAGAGACCCTTTCGTCCTTCGGTTACGATGCCGAGTCCATCGAGGGCTGGGTAATGAAATTTCGGTTAGAATTCTACGACTACTAGCCTTCCGCGGCCAGTAATCAACAAGATAATTTCGTGAGTCTATACTTGAATTTCGTCGCCCTGATGAATGTCTCGAATGTGTCGCGGGTATCCTCGAAGTCGGCGCGCTGGAGGTTGCTGATAGAGTTCTTGGCCTCATTCCAGACGTGCTCGATGGGATTCTTGTCGGGACTGTACGGCGGTAGATAGATGAACTGGATCCTCTTGAGGTTCTCGATCTCTTCCAACTTCATGTTCAACTCCTTGGAACTGTGATAGCTCGCGTTGTCCCACACCACGACGATCTTCTTGCCGGGGTACTCCAGCGTCAACTTGATCAGGGCCTTCACGATGTTCTCGGTGTTGCCCCCATCCAGGCGCATGAGATCCACGCTCCCGTCCGACTCGTGGAGGAATCCGATGTACTTCTGCGACTTCCGTTCCCGGTCGACCCGCAATTGCGAGTCATAGCGGGAATAAAACGAAATCCGCGTCTGGTGCTTCGTTTTGAGTTCGGGGTCGTGGTGGTTGGTCGGGTGTGGTTCCGATTGGATTTCGGGTGTTGTTCTCCTGTATGATTGCGGTTATGGAAGCGGTAGTGGTCGAGGAGCATGAGTGGTCGGCTCTTCAAGTGCACAAGACGGAATCCCCGTATAAGCTGATGAGGCGCAAGTCGGAGGCGATTCTCATGCTGTCGGAGGGAGTCGGCGTCGATGTGGTGGCGCGGTTGGTGGAGCGCGCCGCCAGGACGGTCGTGGAGTGGGTGAGGGATTGGAGGAGGGATCGGTTGTCGTCCATTTGCACCGGGCATGTCGGCAACAACAACGCCTCCAAGATCTCCCAGGAGCAGGAGAAGGAGATCCTGGAGGCGTTGTCGCGTCCCCCGTCGGAGCAGGGCATTGAGGCGGAGTTCTGGAATATTCACGATCTGGCGGGCTGGATGCACGAGCGCTTCGGCATCGAGTACGCCTCCGAGTCCTCCTACCGTTCTTTGCTCCACATGGCGGGGTTGTCCTTCCACCTGCCCGAGGAGGTGGACCAGCGCCGCGCCGACGAGACCCAGGTCGAGGCCCGCATGGCGAAGATCCACGCCAAGATCGCCAAGATCAAGGGGAAGAAGCAGGACGGGCAGGACGGGCAGGAGGAGGATGAGGGGCAGCGGGGGAGTGAGAAGAATGAGTGCGAGAACGAGAAGACGGACGATGCGGAGAAGGGAGATGAGGATGTCATCGTGGTGTCCGCGGACGAGGTGAGGATCGAGCACGAGGCCATTACTCGCAGGGCCTGGTGCAAGAAGGGCGCCAGGACCAGGATCAGGGTCGATCGGAAACGGCAGTCCCAGAGCTATATCGGATTCCTCCACGAGGCGGACGGGAGCGTGGACCTCATGCGACTGGACTGGCAGAACACCTCCAACATCGTGAAGGCCCTGACCGATCTTACCCTGAAGTACCCGGACAAGACGATCGTCGTGGTGTGGGACAACGCCGGATGGCACAAGTCGAAGAAACTGAGGGAGCACCTGGGGAAGGGCAACATCCTGGAGAGGATCCATCTCATCAACCTGCCGCCCTACAGCCCCAACAAGAACCCCATCGAACGCGTCTGGGGAGAAGGCAAGAAATCCATCAGCAACCGACAGCGCGCCCACTTCGAGGACACCCGCAACGCATTCGAGACCTTCATCAGGAGCAACAAATTCCCATACCGCCTCACAAAATGACTTTGTAAAATGACCGCTATAGCAAAGGGTGAAAGAGCGCAGCAGAGGCGGGGTGGGACGCGGTAGTGAGTAGTGGAAAGTGGAATCGTGGCAATGAAGGACGAGGCGGCGCTCAGGAGGCGAGGAGTCCCGCCAGGATGTCGAGTTCGTCCGCGATCGGCGACGCGCTGTCCCAGGCCGCCTCATAGGTGATCGTGACGGCCGCACCGCGGGCATCAACCACGGGCCGCGTGCTCGAGTCGGCGCGGGTCACCTTCGAGCGGGGCAGGAGTGCGCTGCCCAGGCCCATCCCCGCCCAGTCCTCGAGCACCCGGTAGCTGGCGGCCTCCCCCGAGTAGGCCCGAAGCGGCAGTCCGCGATCGGCAAGCAGGTCGCGGGTGAAGGTCGTCAGCCCGCAGGTATCGGGGACCAGGAGGAGGGTGCGGCGCGCGACATCGTCAATGCGGGCGGCGGCCGCGCGAGCCTCGGCCGGACTCGCCGGGGCTGCCGGGTCCGCAGGGCTCGCAGAGTTCGCGGGGCCCGCCGCATCGCCCGCCCCCGGCTCGACGAGCACGACCGGCTCGCTGCCGATGACGCGATGACGATAACGGGTGAGCGGGAGAACCGCGGGGACGACGATGAGGTCGAGCTCGTCGTCGTCGAGAGCCGTGCACAACTCGGACAGATCGGCCTCGCGCAGGACGAGGGAGTCCTTCCCGCGGCCGGGGAGGGCGGCGACGACGCGCTGGGCGTAAGCTACGACGCCCGCGCTGATGAGCGGGGAGACGCCGACGCGCACGGGGCGCGGTTCGGGAGCGTGCCAGTGGCGGGCCTCGGCGGTGACGGCGTCGAGCGCGGCCAGCGCGGCATCGACCCTGGGCAGTATCGCCGCGCCGGCAGTCTACGGAGGGACCGGCCCCGGCGACTCGCCGACCAGGCGGCTGGAGATCCCCGAGTTGCACAGGCCGATGACCGGGCCGAGGAAGAAGCCCATGACGATCGTCCCGACGGCCACGATGCCCAGGGACAGGTCGAAACCGGTCAGGATGAGCGCGAGGGCGATGGCGAGAATGTCCTGGGTCACGCGGAAGGCGCGGTAGCTCACCCGCGGGAGCTCCCGGTTGACCGCGGGCGCTATGCCGTCATAGGGCCCCTGCCCCAGATCGCAGGTGATGTACATCGATACGCCCAGGCTGAACAGGCCCATCCCGATGAGCAGGCACACGAGCATTCCGGCAATGGTGTACGTGAACGTGAAATATTCGGCGTAGACGGCCTGGAAGAAATCGACCAGCACCCCCACCATGGTGAAGTTGAGGACGGTTCCCAGGCCGAAGATCGTCCTGTCGAAGGGGACGACCACGACGAGCAGGAGGATATTGACGATCGGCACGACCACGGCGAACGAGAGGCCGGACAGGTGGGCCACGCCCTGCAGGAAGGCGGTATAGGGGTCGACGCCGGCGTGCCCGATGAGGAGGATCGCGATCCCGAGCGAGGTGATGACCTCCCCGACGACGCACACCAGGACGCGGCGCAGGAGGGAGCCGCCCCGCAGGGTCCACTGCTCCTTGTCCGTCAAGCGTCCCAAAGGCATCTCGCAACGTCTCCATGAAGGCTGTCGCCCCTGCCGCGGCGCGAGGCGGCGGCCCCGCCGCCGGCTCCGTCGTCGTCGAGGGGGCCTGTCACATGCTGAGGGTACCGCCCGGGACGCCGTCACTCCTGACCGAGGACGACGGGAACCGACCGGTAGCCCACACCCATGCGGTCGATCCCCATGTCGATCAGGCGCAGGAAGTGCTCGCGGTCGCCCCGCCGGCGGACTGACAACAACACTGACAACAACCCGGAGCCCGCGCACCCGTGCCGTAACAACAACGAGCGCGACCGGCCACTGCAGGAGTGACCGGCCGCGCTACCGGCTGCCCGGGGCGGACCCCGGCTCAGGCGTTGGGACGCTTACCGTGGTTGGCGCTGTTCTTGGCGCGTGCACGACGCTTACGACCGCGCTTGCTCATATCTGGCCTCCTCGTGTCTGGACCGCCCCACGAGGGGGCATGAAACATGAACTATTTTTGCACACGGGCGGGAACGCGGACCACACGACCTCCAGTTGCCCCGGTCACGCGCACAGGCCCGCCCCTCGCCGCCTCTTCACCGATCTCGACGCGGCGCACCAGGACCAGTCACCTGAGTCGATAGTGGACGACCTGGCTGCGGACCGTTGTCGTGCCGTCGGCCGTGGTCGCGGTGGTTACCGAGGTCGCAGCCCGCATGACCGACAGCCGGCCCAGCACCCGGGCGCGCAGCTCGGGCGGGGCCTGCTCGGCGCAGCGCGACCGCAGGATCTCGCGCAGGTGGGTCTCGGCGTCGGCAATGCGGGAGCAGTGCTCGCAGGTCGCCACGTGCTCGGCGAGGCGCGCGGTCAGGTCGCCGTCGCACTCGTGGTCGAGGAAGCGCTCCAGGTGCGCGCGGGCCTCCGAACAGGAGCAGCGCTCGTCCCTCTCACTCGAACCGTCCATCAGCGGGCCTCCCGAGTCGTGGTGTAGCCCAGCTGACGGGCATGGTCTGCCAGGAGCTCGCGCAGCTGGCGGCGTCCGCGGTGCAGACGCGACATGACGGTGCCGATGGGCGTGTCCATGATCTCGGCGATCTCCTTGTAGGAGAAACCCTCGACATCGGCAAGGTAGACGGCCAGGCGGCGGTCCTCGCTCAGCTCGGAGAATGCCGCCTTGATCTCCTCGTCGGGCAACTCGTCCAGGGCGATGTTCTCGGCGCTGGGCAGCCCGGTGGAGTCGTGGGACGCGGCGCGGTGCAGCTGCCAGTCCTCGACGGCGTCGGCGTCGGACTGGAGCGGCTCGCGCTGCTTCTTGCGGTAGGAGTTGATGAAGGTGTTGGTCAGGATCCGGTAGAGCCAGGCCTTGAGGTTGGTGCCGGGCCGGTACTGGTGGAAGGAGCCGAAGGCCTTGGCGTAGGCGTCCTGAACGAGGTCCTCGGCATCGGCCCGGTTGCGGGTCATGCGCAGGGCGGCACCGTAGAGCTGGTCCAGGTAGGGCAGGGCCTCGGCCTCGAAGCGAGCGGCCCGGGCCGCCTCGTCCTCATCGGAGGGAGCGCGGTCGAGGCCGTCCGCACCATCGTTCGGGTCGATCACCTCATCCAGGGTGATCTCGTCTGTGTGGTCATCGATGTCCGTCATCGCCCACGAGCCTAGCCCGATCCGGGCCTCCCGGACGTCATCAGCGCCAGGGGGACCGGTCATTGTGGCGGGTCGGTCCGACGAGCCGCCGGGGAACCGGGTCGGTCCTGGGCCACTGGTGCCGGCGCGCCCGCCAGGACCATCCAGCCGGTCGAGTCGACGCCGCGGGCCGCTCGCGGACGGGATCCTCGGCGCGCTCCGGCGTCGGGAGGGCCGGCTCGACGTCGGCACGATCGGCTGCTGAGTGCTCATGTCCTGACCAACAGGACGGTGCCCCGGATTCATTCCCCGTCCGCGCTCAGCGAGGCGCGTGCCACGTTCTTGCGGCGAAGTCGCTGGCCCGAGCCGCTCCGGTAGGCCAGGATGGGGGCATGAACATTCTGCGCTCCTTCGCCCGCCCGATGCTCGCTGCGCCCTTCATCGTCGACGGGCTCGATGCCCTCGCGCGCCCGTCACGCCACGTGGAGAAGTTCGAGAAGGTCGCCCCCACCCTGGAACGCGCCGGGCTGCCTCCGGTGCTGACCTCCGACGCCCGGATGCTCACTCGCGCCTCGGGCGCCGTGAGCCTCGTGGCCGGGCTGGGTCTGGCCGTCGGCCGAGCACCCCGCACGAACGCCACGATCCTGGCCGCCCTCAACATCCCCCTGACCGTGGTCAACAACCCCGTCTGGGCGGTCAAGGGGACGACGGCTCGCAAGGAGGCCCTTTCCGGCCTGCTGCGCGGGGCCGCACTGGGCGCTGGGCTCGTCCTGGCCGCCGTCGACCGCCAGGGCAGGCCGTCCCTGGCCTGGCAGCTACGCAACTCCCGTCAGCAGCGCGAGGCGATCGAGGCCGCCCAGGAGGCCGTCCGCCAGCGCTACGTGACCGCCTGAGACACGCCGCCGGGGTCAGCCGGTTCGTACCCCGCCCCCGTCATCGCCGTCACCTGGACGTCACAGGTGACGGTTAGCCTCACCTCGTCCACTCCAACCCACCTCACCACGCGCAGACACGTCATCGACACGCAGGGAGCACCTATGACCGTCCAGTCCGCCCAGCCGGCCCAGGCAAGCCAGTCGACCCAGTCGAGGCAGACCGCGGAGCCCGACATCGTCTACACCTGGACCGACGAGGCACCGATGCTGGCGACCCACTCCTTCCTGCCGATCGTGCGCGGCTTCGCCCGGCGGGCGGGCGTGAGCGTGGGCACCGCGGACATCTCGCTGGCGGGCCGCATCCTGGCGGCCTTCTCCCTGGCCGACGACGACCTGGCCCGTCTGGGCGAACTCACCCAGTCCCCTGCGGCCACCATCATCAAGCTGCCCAACATCTCAGCCTCCCTGCCTCAGCTCAAGGCCGCCATCGCCGAGCTCAAGGCCCTGGGCCACGAGATCCCCGACTACCCCGACTCCCCCAGCACGCCCGCCGAGCGGGAGGCCCGCGCCGCCTACGACGCCGTCAAGGGCAGCGCCGTCAACCCCGTCCTGCGCGAGG
>ERZ773073.1677-NODE-1677-length-10259-cov-14.859859_pt1 | contig 10259 bp, 7 predicted proteins | sample MGYA00580616_ERZ773073 | MGnify/ENA primary metagenome ERZ773073 (study PRJEB29015, sample SAMEA2737960) | human oral metagenome | biome: human oral; feature: human-associated habitat; material: dental | place: China | collected 2131 ...
GACCTCCCGCTTGGCCAGGTCCAGCCCGTAGAGGACCTGGCTCTTGTGGAAGACGGGGGTCTCGGGGGTGTTGAGGTACTTGGGGCCCTGGTCCTCCTCCAAGAGCTTGCGCGCCCCGAAGCCGACGGTGGCTCCGGTGACGTCCCGGATGGGCCAGATGAGGCGGCCGCGGAAGCGGTCGTAGACGCGGCGCCCGTCCTGCCCGCCCCGGCTGCACAGGCCGGAGTCGACCAGCTCGGCCTCGGTGTAGCCGGAGCTGCGCAGGTAGCGGGCGAGGTTGTCCCATCCGGCGGGCGCGTAGCCGACGCCGAAGTGCGCGGCGGCATGGCGGTCGAAGCCCCGGGACGTGAGGAAGTCCCGCCCCGGCTGTGCCTCCGGGGTGGCGAGCTGCTCGCGGAACCAGGCCTCGGCCAGGCGGTTGGCGTCCATAAGGCGCTGCCGAGTGCCCGGCTCGACCCCGCGCCGCACCGCGCCGCCCTCCTCGTAGCGCAGCTGGACCCCGGTGCGGTCAGCGAGGTACTCGACGGCCTCGGCGAATCCGAGGTGGTGGATCTTCTCGATGAAGGTGATGACGTCACCGCCCTCACCGCAGCCGAAGCAGTGCCAGTAACCGAGCTGGGGGCGGACGTGGAAGGAGGGGGTGCGTTCGTCGTGAAAGGGGCACAGCCCCTTGAGCGAGCCGACGCCGGCGCTCTTGAGGGTCACGTGCTCACCGACGACGTCCTCAAGCCTGGCGCGCTCGCGCACCGCCTCGATGTCCTCACGCCTAATCAGTCCCGCCACAGGGCCATCGTAGGCGAGGGCACCGACATCCTGCGCCAGGGCTTGAAGGGGCTCCCCGACCAGTACAGCTAGACCTCGGAGAACATGCCGCACAGCCGGGCGTGCCAGGCCCGCGCGGAGGTGTCCGTCAGGGAGGCGATCTGGTCGACCACCACCCGCAGGCGCGCATCATCGTTCTCGGCCCGGTGCCAGACATCGAGCAGAACCGGGTCGATTCCCTTCCCGCCGCCGGTCATGAGGACGTCGGCGAGGTCGAAGATGAGAGTGCGCTGGCGCAGGTAGACCGGCTCGTGCTCCCTCGGCTCCATGACGTAGCGCACGGCGATGCCCTTGAGCAGGAGGATCTCCGCGGCCGTCTCCTCGGGGATGACGAGCTCGGCCTCGTAACGGGTCAGGGGCCCATTGCCATAGGTCTGGCGGGTGGCGGAGGCGACCGCGGAGACGAAGCGTCCGATGATCTCACTGGTGAGATTCTTCAGGTGCGCGGCGTCGGCCACCGAGCCGTTGTAGGAGCGGATCCAGTAGGGCCGGCCGGCCAGCCTCTCGAAAGCCGCTCCGAGGGCGTCGGCGCTCAGGTCGGTGCCGTACCAGGCCCGCGTGGCCTCGAGCAGCTCATCGACCTCCTTGGGGTCGGTCAGGCAGGCCGGGTCCAGGCGCCCCAGGGCGATCGCGTCCTCGACGTCGTGGACGGAGTAGCCGACGTCGTCGGACAGGTCCATGATCTGGGCCTCGATGCAGCGCCTGCCCTCCGGGGCCTCCTGACGCATCCAGGCGAAGATCTCGGCGTCGTCGTCGTAGGCGGAGTACTTGCGCATGCTGCGCCCGCTCGGGCCGCCCGGCCCCTTGCCCTTGAGCCACGGGTACTTCGCGACGGCGTCGAGACTGGCCCGCGTCAGATTGACGCCGACCGGCCTCCCTGCTGCGTCGAGGGTCTTGGGCTCCAGCCGGGTGAGGATTCGGAAGGTCTGGGCATTGCCTTCGAAGCCCCCAATCTGGCGGGCCACGACGTCGAGCGCCTTCTCACCGTTGTGCCCGTAGGGAGGGTGGCCCAGGTCATGGGACAGGCAGGCGGTGTCGACGACGTCGGGGTCGCATCCCAGCGCCTGTCCCAGGGCGCGCCCCACCTGCGCCACTTCCAGGGAGTGGGTGAGCCGAGTGCGCACGAAGTCGTCAGCGGCGGGCCCCAGCACCTGGGTCTTGGCCCCCAGACGCCGCAGCGCCGAGGAGTGCAGGACCCGGGCGCGGTCGCGTTCAAAAGGGGTGCGCTGAGGGTTCTTCGCCTGCTCGTGAACGAAGCGCTCCACGTCCTGCACCCGGTACCCGGACAGGTCAAGGGCGTCTCGTCCGTCGATACGCACAGGTTCGGATCCAGATTTCTGCGCTGACATGGTCACAAGGTAGCGCAGAAGCGGGTTACCATGGTCGTCACCATTCCGACACCTCCGACACCATCCCAGGGGAGCACCGGTACCCGATCCCTCCAGCTTGTGGTCACCACGCACCCTCCTCACATCGATGAATCACTTCTTGGACGTCAAGTCCCCGGGCGCACGCCCGGTGGAAGGGAGACACCTGCCGTGACCACCACCACAACCCTCGTTCACCGGCCCTACGACGGTCCGGAAGAGTGGTGGCGCCACGCACTGGTCTACGAGATCCCCTCACCTGCCCTGGGAGCAGCCGAGCTGGACCGCACCGATCCCATCATCAAGCACGCCCGCTACCTGGGCATGGACGCGGTACTCATCCGTCCGAGCCTGCTCGACATCGACACCGAGATAGACTCGATCCGCCGCTTCATCGACGAGGCCGGGGAGCAGGGGCTGCGCACCATCGTGCGCATCTCCGGTGCACTGGGTCCGATCACGGGCCCCTACGCCAAGCAGACCACCGGCTTCGTCACCGGTCTCGAAGGCGCCGCTGACGACCTGCTGCGCCGTTCGGAGGCCTACCTGCAGGCCGGTGCGGCCGGCATCGACCTGGGCACGATCGTGCCTCCCCAGCTCACCAGTGGAATCCGGCTGGATCGACTCAGCACCTACTGCGCCATGCTGCACGGCCAGCTGGCCGAGTACGTCGACGAGGGCATCATCGGTGCCGACGTGACCGCCGACTACCCGGAGTCACTGCGTCATCACCTCCAGGACGACTGGGTGCACCACTTGCGCGACGACTGTCTGACACTGACACGGTGGAACGCCGAGTCGCTCACGTCCCACCTGACCCGGTCGCTGGACGAGCATGACCGCTTCGGGGCACCCCCCACCTGGCGATTCCTGCCTCCCCACATTCTCTCCGAGCACCTGGATCCGGGCGACGGGCAGCGCTGGTACTCCGTCAACCACGATGAACGGCTGCGTCGAGGGCTCGCCCTGCAGGCCATGATGCTGGCCCTGCCCGGCTCGCTCTACCTACGTCAGGGCGACGAGATCTCCCTGACCGACTCCGACAAGCCGACCGCCCCCCTGGAGCTGGCCGACATGGTGGCTGAGCACACGCAGGTGCAGTCCTCTCAGTTCGGCTCTCCGACTGCGACCGTGCGCCACGCGGGCCACGTGCGGCACGAGTACAACCTGGCCTGCGCTCCCCTGGCCTTCGTCACCGGGCTGGAGTGGTGCCCGCCCCAGACCCTCGCTTTCCTGGTGCGCGGCGTCCTGGTCGTCGTCAACACCTCCGACTCCCCCGTCACGTTGCCGGCTGAGGCCAAAGTTCTTCTGTCCTCTCAGCCCCTGCGTCAGGAGGAGGGGCGTCTACTCGTGCCCCCGACGACGACGACGTGGCTGGAGGCCACAACCGTTGCCTAGGGCACACGGATGCAAGTTTCATTGGTCTCTTGCATTCTTTACATAAGCCGATTAAATTATGGTGCCAGGCGAGGAACTCCTCGCTGCGGATCTGATTCGAAGGAGAATCCCTGTGGCACCCACCCGCCGATCCTTCCTGACGATGGCCGCTCTGGCCTCCACCGTGCCAACGTTGGCCGCCTGCTCCGGATCGCGCAATACTGCGGGCACGGCGGCCTCGGGCGGCGCTGCCTCACAGGCATCTGACGCCTCGGCAGGCGACTCCGATGCCGATCTGGTCATCTGGGCGGATCAGAAGAAGGCGGACTCCCTCAAGGAGATCGCCAAGACCTGGGGCAAGCAGCAGGGCATCTCGGTGGCGGTCCAGACCGTCGCCAATGACTTGCAGCCCAACTTCATCACCGCCAACCAGGCCGGCAACGGCCCTGACATCGTCCTCGGCGCACACGACTGGATCGGCAACCTGGTGCAGAACAGCGCGATCCGGCCGGTCGTTCTGAGCCCCGAGGCCGAATCCAACTACTCCGACATCGCGCTCAAGGCGGTCACCTACGACGGCCAGATCTACGCAACGCCCTACGCCGTCGAGTGCCTGGGCCTGTTCGTCAACAAGGCACTGACCTCAGTGACCCAGCCGGCCAGCATCGAGGAGATGATCGAGGCCGGCAAGGCGGCCGGAACCGAGCTCGTCCTGTCGCAGGTCGTCGACGAGAAGGGCGACGCCTACAACATGGAGCCGATCTACACCGCCGCCGGCGGCTACATGTTCGGCAAGAACCCGGACGGCTCCTACGATCCCAATGACCTCGGTATCGGCAAGGAGGGATCCATCAAGGCCGCGGAGAAGATCCGCCAGCTCGGCCAGCAGGGAGTCCTCAGGAAGTCAGTCACGGCCGCCAACCACATTTCCTTGTTCACCGATGGTAAGGCTCCCTACCTCATCTCGGGGCCATGGGCCCTGGCGGACATTAAGAAGGCCGGTATCGACTACCAGCTCACTCGGATTCCGGGCTTCAAAGACATCAAGAACAGTCAGGCGAGCCCCTTCGTCGGGGTCAACTGCTTCTATGTCGCCTCCAACGGGAAGAACAAGGCCTTCGCCGAGACCTTCGTGGCCGACGCGGCCAAGGACATGACCTTCGCGGCATCGATGTTCCCCTCCAACGAGCTGCCCCCGGCCCAGAAGGACCTCGCGGACAAGCTCAAGGCGGAGCACCCCGACATGGTCACCTTCGCGGAGCTCTCCGCCAAGGCCGACCCCATGCCCGCGATCCCCGCCATGTCCTCAGTGTGGGAACCCCTTGGACGCGCTCAGGCCAACATCGTCGCGGGCGCCGATCCCGCCAGCACCATGACCGGGGTCGGCCAGACCATCAAGGCGTCGATCAAGGGCTCGTAAAACGTCTCGACGCCGAAGAGCGGAACGCTTCTCCACGCACCCGGTTATTCCTCATACTGCTTTCCCACTTCTGGAAAGGACCCGCAGATAATGACGTCCGCATCCACCACCCCGAGGGAGAAGACCACGACCATCAGAGGTCTCGTCGGTCGCATCATGGTGCTGTCCCTCACGCTAGTCGCAGCGATCTACCTCGTTCCACTTCTTATCGCCTACCGGATGTGGTTGTGGCTGGGAATCGTCGTCCTGACCACGGGAGCCATGTTCCTGCTGTACTCGACCAAGAGATTCGTACCCGCCAAGTACCTCTTCCCCGGCACGTTCTTCCTCACCGTCTTCCTCATCGTCCCCATCGTGCTGACCATTCAAACCTCCTTCACCAACTTCGGGGACGGGTACCGCGGGACCAAGGAGGAGGCCATCGCCTCCATCACCAACAACTCCATGGTCCGCACGGAAGACTCTCCCACCTATGGTCTGTCAGTCGCGACCGACGGCGACGTCACCAAGGGCCCCTTCTCACTGTTCCTCGTCAATCCGCAGACCAAGGAGGTGCTGCGGGGAAGTGACGGGAAGAAGCTGGAGAAGGTCGACGCCAGCACCGTCACCGTCGACAACGGCGTGGTGACCAAGGCGGAGGGATACACGATCCTGTCCCCCAAGCAGATCAACACCGCCTACGAGGACATCAGCGCCATGTCGGTTCCCTTCACGGACAAGACCACGGTCAAGGTTCAGGGCGTCAGGACCGCTTTCGAGGGAACCAAGCGGATGGTCTACAACAAGTCCTCCGACACCATCACCAACACCGCCACCGGGGACGTCTACTCGGTCAAGAAGGTGGGACTGTCCGAGCACTTCGTCAACGCCGAGGGAGAGCGCCTGGCCCAGTCCTGGAAGCAGAACGTGGGTCTGGCCAACTACTCGCGGCTCTTCACTGAGGGCAACCTGGCCTCCCAGTTCCTCAAGGCCTTCGCATGGACCATCATCTTCGCCCTGGGTTCGGTGCTGCTCACCTTCGGCCTCGGTTTCTTCTTGGCGCTGACCCTCAATGATGATCGCATCAAGGGTAAGAAGCTCTACCGCTCCTTCCTCCTGCTGCCCTACGCCGTACCCGGCTTCATCTCGCTGCTCGTGTGGTCGAACTTCTACAACCAGGACTTCGGCCTCATCAATCGGATGATGCACCTCAGTATCCCGTGGCTGTCCGACCCGACCATGGCCAAGATCGCCGTCCTGCTCACCAACACGTGGATGGGCTTCCCCTACATGTTCATCGTGTGCACCGGCGCTCTGCAGTCCATCTCCGGCGATGTCAAGGAGGCGGCCAAGATGGACGGCGCCAGTGGCATGCAGGCCACATGGCGCATCGTCACCCCACTGCTCCTGGTCGCCGTCGCCCCTCTGCTGGTGAGCACCTTCGCCTTCAACTTCAACAACTTCAATGCCATCCAGCTGCTGACCGAGGGTGGGCCCTTCCCGGCCGGGGAGTACACACGCGGCGGAACCGACATCCTCATCTCCATGGTCTACCGCATCGCCTTCGGCCGTGCCGGCTCGGACTTCGGATTCGCCTCGGCCGTCTCCGTGGTCCTGTTCGCCGTCACCGGCGTCCTGGCCGCATTGCAGTTCCGAGCCACCAAGAAGCTCGAAGACGTCAACTGACCAGCCGACCTCGGAAAGAACATCATCATGAGCACCTCATCGCAGCCCGTGTCCCGGTCCGCATCAAACAGTTCCGAGGACAGCGTCGTCATCGAGAATCACATGCCGTTCTCACGCTGGTTCCGGGAGATCGGCTGGAGACACGTCGTCGGCGTCATCGCCCTGGTCTTCGCAGCCTTCCCCGTCCTCTACGTCATCTCCGCCTCTCTCAACCCCCTGGGCACGGTGGCATCCACCGGGTTGATCCCCACCAAGGTGAGTCTGGTCAACTACCAGAACCTGCTGTCCGGGGCGCGAGGCCCATTCCTGCGCTGGTACCTCAACACGATCATCATCTGCACAGTGGTGGCCACTGCTCAGGTCTTCCTGTCCCTGCTGGGGGCCTACGCCTTCTCCCGGTTCCGCTTCACCGGACGCCGCGGCGGCCTGCTCGCCCTGCTCCTGATTATGATGTTCCCCGCGATCCTGTCCATGATCGCCATCTACACGATGATCTCCGACATCGGCCAGGTCGTCCCCTTCCTCGGCCTCAACACCCTGGCCGGCTACAGCCTGGCGCTCATGGGCGGAGCACTGGGGCAGGTGTGGCTCATCAAGGGAACCTTCGACACGATTCCCCGCGAGCTCGATGAAGCCGCCATCATCGACGGCTGCACGCACTGGCAGGTCTTCCGCATCATCCTTCTGCCCACGCTCAAGCCGATCATCGCCACCACCTTCCTGCTGGCCTTCGTGGGTGTCATCAGCGAGTTCCTCCTGGGCTCGATCATTCTGACCGACAACTCCCAGAAGACGCTCGCAGTGGGGCTCTACGGCATGCTCGTCGGCGACCGCTCCAACAACCTGGGCATCTTCGCTGCCGGAGCGGTCCTCACCATGGCCCCGGTGATCGCTCTGTTCCAATACCTGCAGCGCTATATCGTCGGCGGATCGATCTCGGGTGCGGTCAAGGGCTGATCGGGGCCGGGCGCCTTGACGCATCCTTCCCGTCCCATCAGCCGGGAATCAGGGGCCGACGGCGCCACCTCACCGTCCCGGATTCCCACAAACGGGACATGACCTGCGATGATGGTCAGTCGAGGGACGCGACGTTCCGCTGTCGGTTCAGGCGAGTCAGCCCCTCCATCCTGACCGTTCTTCGTAGGATTCACTCATGCCACAGAGACTCACTCTCACTGACATCGCCGACCAGGCGGGCGTCTCTACCGCGACTGTCTCCCGTGTGCTCAATGGAAAGTCCAACGTGGCTGACTCGACCCGTCGGCAGGTACTCGCTGCGCTCGACATCCTGGGCTACGAGCGGCCCGAGTCGGTGCACCAGACCTCCCGCGGTCTCATGGGGCTGATCGTGCCTGAGCTGAGCAACCCGATCTTTCCGCTGTTCGCCCAGCAGATCGAACAGCTCCTGGCACCCTCCGGGCACACTCCCCTGCTGTGTACCCAGACCCCCGGCGGTATCAGCGAGGACGAGTACATCGAGATGCTCGTGGACCGCGGTGTCGCCGGCATCATCTTCGTCTCCGGACGCCACGCGGACACCACCGGTGACGTGACCCGCTACCAGCGCCTGCGTGAGCGTGGCGTACCACTGGTGACGATCAACGGCAACGCGCCGACCATCAAGGCACCGGGCTTCGCCACCGATGACCGCCGGGCGACCCGCATCGCGGTGGATCACCTCATCGCCCTGGGTCACCAGCGCATTGGCCTGGCCATGGGGCCGATGCGCATGGTGCCGGCTCAGCGCAAGCGCTCCGGCTACGAGGACGCCATGGGCGAGGGCCTTCCCGAGGAGCCGCTGCGGATCGTGGAGACGCTCTACACCTACGAGGGCGGGGTCAGCGCAGCATTGCACCTGCTGGAGCAGGGCTGCACCGGCATCGTCTGCTCCTCGGACGTCATGGCCCTGGGTGTGGTCCACGGGGTGCGCCAGACGGGCAGGTCAGTGCCTCATGACGTCTCCGTCATCGGCTACGACGACTCGCCACTCATCCCCATGACGGACCCGCCGCTGACCACGGTGCGTCAGCCCGTGGAGTCCATCTGCCGGGCGGCCGTATCCACGCTCCTCGCGCAGCTCAACGGGCAGCGGCCGGCCGACACCGAGATGCTCTTCGCCCCCGACCTCATCGTGCGCGACTCGACTGCCGCGGCCCCCATCGACTGAGCCCCGGTTGGCCGGCAGCGGTGTGCTGACGCCAGTGCTCCGGTCAGCGCGACCACGTGCGGGCCAGCCGGGAGCCGAGGTCCGTCAGCCGTGCCTCCAGCCCGTGGGAGTCAGTCGCTTCCCAGGGCTCGGCGGCGTGAGCCTCCTGCAGGCCGTAGGCGTTGGTGACACCGGCTGCGGCCAGCTCGCCGCGACTGACGGCGCAGCGCCCGCACACCAGGATGCACGGCTGTGCCTGTGAGGCGGCCTGCTGGCCGACGACGCCCACGACGCCGTCGGCCAGGACGTCGTAGAGCTCTCCCCAGGCCGAGACCACCAGGTCCTGCCCGTAGGCGGCCTCGCTCAAACTGACGAGCTCAGCCATGACTCGCGCCCCGGGCCGCGCCCAGGCTCCCAGGGCCCGCAGCAGCAGGGCGCTGCCCCCGCCCGCCCCGGTCCCCCAGGTCGACACGCTCAGGCGAGCCGTCCCTGCCGACTCCGCCGCGTGCGCAGAGGCGGACGGCCCGGCGTCGCCGAGTGCAGAGACAACAGGCAGACTCCTGCGTACACCGAGGCCATCGGGATCGAGGTCCTCGGCCGCCCTGACGCTTTCCATTGCCTTGGTGCAGGCGCGGCGGTCCAGTTCCTGGGCCCGCTCCGGGCTGATGGAGGTGATACTCGTCAGTGCCGCCCCGGCACCGTTCATGCCTCCCAGGGAGATGTCGTCGGCCAGGGCCAGTCCCAGACTGCGATGCGACAGCAGGTCCTTGGCAGCTCGTAGACCGCCCAGCGCGTCCATGGCTCCCAGACCCCCGTCGTGAACGGCGGAGCGCGACATCCCCACCACAAGCGTGTCCAAGGGGCCGGTACGGCTCAGGGCTGCACCGATGACTTCTCCCAAACCGGAGGTGCTGCCCTCCAGCGCCTCCTGGGCCGCCTCATCGGGATCAGAGGGAAGCGCCAGGAGACGGGCGGCGTCCAGGAACCAGGTGCTCGCCTCTGCGGGGTGCCGGCTCCCGGATCGTGAGGGCCTGGGAACCAGACGCACCAGGTCGACCTCTCTGACCTGTCCGAGCGGGCCCCGTCCCTGAATGACCTCCCGGGAGGCGACCTGATCGGGGGCGATCACCTGAGCCGAGCCCGGTCCGCCGTCCGCTATGGGCAGCAGTGTCAGGGAGTCATGGGGGCGCGCCGCCCGCCAGCCCCGTGCCAGACCGGAGGCGACCCGGCCCGGGGCAAGACCAGTTCCCAAGCCCGCTAGGGGCACTCCAGCGGGCTCGGGCCACAGCCCGCCAGGGGCGAGGAGAACCTTCATGGGCTCGTTCTCCGGTGGCGGTCTCGGTGAGCACTGGCCGTCATGAGTCGATGGCACCGCCCAGACGGGCCAGGAGGAGGGCCTCAGCAACCACGATGTGCTCGAGCTCGCCCAGGTGCATGGACTCGTTCTCACTGTGGGCGCGGG
>ERZ773073.1679-NODE-1679-length-10235-cov-29.780354_pt1 | contig 10235 bp, 6 predicted proteins | sample MGYA00580616_ERZ773073 | MGnify/ENA primary metagenome ERZ773073 (study PRJEB29015, sample SAMEA2737960) | human oral metagenome | biome: human oral; feature: human-associated habitat; material: dental | place: China | collected 2131 ...
GTTCAACAGTTTTTTCAAAGAATTTACTACTTGCATATTTTAAATAAATTGCCGTGTTTGCTATGTTCTTGTGTCCTAAAAGCCTTCTAACGTATTCCAAGTCTGCTCCGCTATTCAGCATATCAATGGCACGAGTATGTCTAAAAGTGTGAGTATGTGCTTTGTCCCTGCTGATGTTAATATCATTAAAACTGTCAGCATTTATTTCTTCAATTAGTCTTATAAGATGTCGATTCAACGTTCTGTCTGTCATTCGTGTAACTTTTGTTTTCTTAGTTTTCTTTATGAAATGATAATTTCTGCAAATATAATCATTATCGCTCAATTGATGCTCTTTCTGAAATTCTGCGATTTCATTTTTTAAGTTGTCAGAGATTAAAACTTCTTTTGTTTCTTTTTCATTTCTCTGTTTTAAGTTTCTAACTTTGACAATATTTATTTTATTTTTTCTGTCGTAATGAATATCTTCAAACTTAATATTCAATGTTTCATTTACTCTTGTTGCTGTTTCGTACAACAACCGAAAAATAATTCGTTCCGAGTGATTTGCTCTCTCAAAAATTTCTTGCAATTCATCTTCATAAAAATACTTTATATTTTCATTATTTGTTTTTTTCTTTTTTGCAACAGTAACATCTGTCGCATTTTTCATTTTTCTGTTATCAACGATTTCAGCTTCAACAATTTCAATTTCTCCAATTTCAATTTCTCCAAAACTTTTTTCCATTTTTCCCCTTTCCTTTTTGACCGATTTTATTATTTTCAGTCATATTATACCTTATTTTAGAAAAAAGTCAAGTCATTTTTTTAAATTTTTTATCAAAATTGAGTTTCTTTTCACCTTTTTGTCTGAAAGTACTTATTTTCAGTCATCTAGGACAACCCTAAAAAGTTTTTTTCAACTGATATTTTTTATTAAATTTTTCAAAATTCTCATAATGTTCTATTTTTTCAGCTCTGAAACTTTTTTTATCGTACTTTTTAGCAAACATTGTATTTACGTAAGCACTTTTTTTATCTCTCGTGATGTAGCAATATCCGCCACCGTGTTGCATTTTGTATTCTTCAACTTCTGTCGCTTCATCATTTTCATTTTTAATTATAATAAATCGTTTTTCTTTAAAATCATTCTCTTTTTCTGATTGTTTTTCATCTGAAAAAATTTTAGCAACTTTGAATTTTTCTGTTTCTTTTTCAAGCTCTTTAACTCTTTTTTCAAGTTTTTCAATCATTTGTTTATCTTCATCGTTTAATTGTTGTTTTATATTCGTGTACGGTAAAATCACTTGCACTAATTCAGTAGCCCAAGCCATAGCCCCTGTTCCAGAATTAATTATTTTATTTTTGATTTCTTCAATATTTCCAAAAATTTCAAACGTTTCAACTGTTGTTTTTTCAGTTGTAACAGGTGTTTTCTTCTTGATTGGTTTCTTTTCAATATTCTTCATTCCGATTCGCTTAACTTCTTTAAAGTTTCCTTGTTCCAATTTCTTAGCCCATTCGCCTTTACCTTTAAAAGCACAAGCCTTGCCTTTAAAAATTTTCTCTATTCTTTCAACTGTATTATTATTTACATCAAATTTTAAAAGCAATTTTCTTTTTTCTTCATCTGAAAAAATACAACAATTTGGTAATTTCATTTCTTTTAAAATTTTTGGATCATATTCAAAAACTTCAAACATTCTTGATTTTTCTGATTTTCTTTCTTTTTCATAAATTGTTAAGTTATATATTCCAGAAAATCCCAAGCATTTGAAATTTTCAAGTTGTCCGTCAGTTGCTTTTATCATTTTTTCAAGCACTTCTTTATTTTTAATATCTTCAACAAGTCCAATTTTATCATTATCATTTTCAGCTTTTTCATCGTATTTAACTGCAGAACTCAAATAACTTTTTGCAAGATAATTACAAATTTTTTCAACTTGTCGTTTTGATATATTTCTTTTGTTTTCTTCACATTCATAAAATTTTTGAGTTATTCCAAAATTTTCATTTTTAGTATTTCCAATATGCAAATTTCCTTGTCCATTTGTTATTTTATGCCAAACACTTTGCAATTTTTTTAAATCTTCTTTTTTAACACAAATCCAAACGTGATAATGTAAATTAAATTTTTCATTTTGAAAAATAAAAGGAAATTCTTTTTTATAAATATATCCTAGACAGTCAATTTTTTTTAATTCTTCACAAAATTTCTTAAACATCTTTTGAAAATATTCGAGATATTCAGCAAGTTTCATATTTTTCACATCTTCTGAATTATAATTGAAATTAAGTGTCAAGAATGCTTCAACATATCCTTTTTCAAGTTTTGTTTCTGATTTTTCAAATATTTTTTTTAGTTTATTAAATCTTTTTCTTCTTTCACGTGTGAGACAAATTTGGCAAAACTTGTCATTGCATTTATTAATATATATCTTGCCATCGCTTCTCATTTCAGAAGTTCCACAAGCCTTTATTTTTTTGTATCTTTTGCTATATTCCAGCTTTTCATTAATATTATCAGTTTCAATTTTTATTTTTTTTATAACATCTTCAACAAGCACATTTCTTGCTTTTAGTTCTTTAAGTTCTTTATTTTTCATTGTTCTTTCCAAAACAAAAAAGCCAATATTCAAAAAAATGAAGCTTGACTTTTTCAAAATTACAATGTATAATAATTATACAAATGAATAAAAAAGTCAATGAAAAGTTATTTAAGGGTGCCAGTCCATTTAATAACTTTTTTCATTTATTTAGTTTTTTTCTTTTCTGTTATTCCTTTCTTAATCTTATTTAATTTTATTTTTATTTATTTTTTTAAAATTCTTTATATGATTATACAACATAAAATACTTTAAAGTCAAGCAACATCTTTAGTTACGAGCCTTGCAGATACTTCAAAAAATCAAAAAAAGTATTGTCATTATTGAATAAATCTCTCAAAATTTATTTTTAAATTTTTTTATTTTTCTTTTTCAAACTCTTCTTTTTTAATCTATTTTTTATTTTCTAATTATTTACAAAAAAATGTTATTTTTCTCTAACCAATTTTTTTTCTTCTTTTGCTATAATCATATATAATATATACATTGTTAAAAAAAATAAGTTCAACAATCCATTTTAAGCCTGTTTCCGTGTATTTTAATGTTTTTTTAATTTTTAATCAGACAAGGCTCAAACGTGCTTATATTCTTGTTTAAATAAAATAATCAGTTGTTTTTCTGATTATTTTTTAAAACTGTCCCAAGCTCTTTTTTTATGCACCTTTAAAGCTATTTTTTTATATGTTTTTTTACTTGCTAGTGCAACTGATTTTTTTCAGATGAAAAAATGTTTTTGCTTTTTTCTGTTCTTCCGATTCTCTCACTTTCGTTTTTCAGCGATATAAAGCCTTACAAGGCTCAAAGCTATTAAACTATGCCTTGACTTCTTTTCTGTCCTGTATGGCATTCCTATGCCTGTTCTGATTGATATTAACAAGCCCAGCCTTTCCTTTTTTTCAGATGAAAAATTAATTTTCTGATTATTTTTTAAAACTGTCCCAAGCTCTTTTTTTATGCACCTTTAAAGCTATTTTTTTATATGTTTTTTTACTTGCTAGTGCAACTGATTTTTTTCAGATGAAAAAATGTTTTTGCTTTTTTCTGTTCTTCCGATTCTCTCACTTTCGTTTTTCAGCGATATAAAGCCTTACAAGGCTCAAAGCTATTAAACTATGCCTTGACTTCTTTTCTGTCCTGTATGGCATTCCTATGCCTGTTCTGATTGATATTAACAAGCCCAGCCTTTCCTTTTTTTCAGATGAAAAAGAAAAAAGGAGCATTCGCTCCATTTTTTTTAAAAATTTAATTGAAAAAATTTTATGATACATAATATCACGTTTTAAAGCGTTTTGCAAGTGTTTAAATGCTTCAACGTAACTTTCCTTGCCTTACGTTCGTTTCCTGTCCTGTACGGCTTGTTTCGGCTTCCTGATGTCTTTCAACTCTTTCATCAGTTAAGAAATATAAATTTTCTTCAAATTCATTAAACCAGTTATCTGATTTTCTAATTTCCCAAATCGCTTTGACTGTAATGTCCTTTGCTTCCAGTTCCCCAATCTTTTGACCTTTCATTTTTGCTCTTGACTGTACTGTTTTAGCGAATAAAGATATAATTTTATTACTTGCTTCTTTGTGATTGTCTTTCAATATTTCTTTTATTTCATTGTTTGCTTCTGTCATCAGCTTTTCATACTCTTTTGGATATTTCAAAACAAAATTATCAATGTCATCATCTGTAACAGGAGTTGCTTTGATGTATTCTTTTACTCTGTCATCAATTGTTTTTACTTGCCATTCTTTCATTTCTTTTTCTCTTTTTTCTTTAAATATTTTATAATTCTCAAATTCTTGATTTTGTATTTTTTCTCTTTCTCTTCTGATTTTTTCAAGATTTTCAAGCTCTGCATTCTTCTTTTCAATTTCTTTTTTTATTTTATCAATTTCAATTTTTGCTTTTGCTTCTGCTTTTTCAATCGTTTCTTTTTCAAGTTGTCTTATTCGTTCAGCATTTGGAACATAAGTTTTTTCTGCTTCTTCTTTCTTTTTATCAATTAATCTTGAATATTCTCCAAGTTCTAATTGTTTTTTATAGATTTGTCCGTTAAGTTTATCATCGTAACGTGATTGCTCCATAATCTTTTTATTCAAATTTTTAAGTTCCATTTCAGCTTTTCCGATTTCTCTTTTCAATTGTTCTTTTTCATAGATTAAATTTTTTGCACTTTCTCCACTTTCTGATTTGTCAATAATTTCTTTTATTTCTTCAAGATTTACATTATTTTTTACAGCCTTTTCTATGATTTTCAATTCTTCTTTTAATCTTTTTGACAACGATTTGTTTTTTTTATTTTTCTCATATAAATTTTTACAAATTTTTATTAAGTTCCATTTTTTCTTAATTTCTGTAATGCTTTTGTCTATTTTTCTGCTTTTAAAATCAGCTTCAACTTCTTTAAATTTTTTGAAAAAATTTTCTTTTGAAATTGTTTTTTTTTCTTCAACAAGCATAGTTTTGGCAGACATTGTCATATATCTGTTAAAATCAGCTTCAGTATATTCATTTTTTTTAAATTTATTTTCAAGCCTTTCAAGTTGCTTTTCAATTGATATTTTCGCTTTGTCAAGGTTTTCAGAATTGTTATATTTTTCAGTTCTTGATGTTACAACTTCGCATTTTTCATTTAAAAAAACTTCAATTTTTTTTTGCAAATCTTTTATTACATCAGTTAAAGCAAAAGTTCCAGAAAATTTTTTATGAAATTCTTTTAAAAATTGCGGATTAATCACTGATGTTCCTAATTCAAATTTATATTCTTTTTTATCTCCTTTTTCAAGTTTTTTCAATTGATTATCAATAACTTTTTGTTTATTCTCATTTGAAAAAATTTCAAAGGCTTCTTTATATTCTTTCGTTCCAAACTTTAATTTTTTATCATTCTGTCTTTTAAAAGCAGTTTTTAAAGCATTTTCAACTTTTTTATAATTTATTTCATTTGTGTTTTTTTCCGAAAAAGCCCAAGCGGTGTGCAGGTGCGGAGTGCTTTCATCGTAATGAATTACAGCATAAATACATTTTGCATTTTCCCCAAGTTTTTCTTGTAAAAATCTTAAATTTTTTCGATAATGTTCTTCCCATTCTTCCAGCGACAAAAGATATGTCAAATCTATTCCACTTCTTGCCTCAAAATCTCCAACTTGTGTAGTGCTTACAACTGTTATTATGTCTTTGCTTGTCTTTCCTACTTGTGTATCTTCATATTGTCTTTTTAAAACGTCTATTTCTCTAACTAAAACTTTATTTAATCCAGTCAAATTATTATTAACATTATTTTTAAATTTTTCAGCTTCTCTGAATGCTTCATTCATAACATTTGCAATTCCTGTTTTGTCATTAACCGAACTGTATTTTTTTATATTATTTAAAAAACTTATTTCCATATTTTTTCCCCTTTTTTTGCAAATAACTATTGCATTTCTTTTTTAAATAAATTATAATTAATACAAGAGAAAAAAACAAATCTTAATACAACACAAAAAACTACATAATTTTGCCCTGTTGCTACCAATGTGAGAGCGATTTTCAAATCGCTTCACAAAGGAGCATACTTGCAAAAGTATGTAGCCTGCTATATACATCTCACGATGTATGCGGGCCCGTTCAGTTGCCACGGGGGGCTTTTATGCTTCTTTTTGAAAATCGAAATGCAAGAGTTTCACTTTGCAAATCTCATTTCAAAAATCGCATTTTTTTCATCTGAAAAATTTAAAAAAGGAAGTGATAAATATGACTGATAAAAACACAAAATCAGAAGTTAAAAACAATGTTTCTAAAACATCAAAAAAAGTTTCAGAAATCAAGGAAGAAAAACAAAAGATACGTTCATTCAGAAGTTTAAAATTGAAAGTTTTAAAAGGACAAAAATTAGAAAATTGGGAACTGGAAAAAATTAATGAAAGAATTGTGATTTTAAAAAATGAAGTCGAACATTTAAAATCAAAACTGGTATCAGCAAAACAAGACCTTGAAGAACTTGAAATAATTTCTAAAACTTACAAAAAATAACACTTATTTAAAATCAGCTTTAAAAAGCTGGTTTTTTTCAAAAAAATATTATATAATAATAATGCTAAATTTCAATTTAACTGATTGGAGTGATAAAGAATGATAAGCGAAAGTATGAAAAAAAAGGCTTGGGATATAAAAAACAGAATCGACAACGGAGAAAAAGTAACAGATGAAGAATTTGAATATGCTAACAATTATCTCAAAATTTTAAAACACGAACTTGCAGAAGCAAAAAAACAATTATATTATTTAAAAAACAAAAGCAACAACGATATTTTTAATTTAACTGAAAAGCAATATTTTAATTAATTATAAAAAAAACCATCTTATATTTATAAGACAGTTTATTATTAATTTAGCAAGTTTACAATATTTTTTTAGTATTGAATTCCAATACCTATTTTTATTATATTATTTTTTAGATTATTTAATCCATATGAAGTATTTATATCAAACATATCTGTAATTTTATATCTTAATCCAATATTGGCATTGACTGTTGTTTTTTTATAGTTTAAAGCATCAATTTTTGTTGTTAAGTCGACATCTCGTTTATTATGATACGAATTCTTCCCATATTTTTGTCTATATTCTACATTTCCATACAAATCTATTTTGTTTAACTCTGCTATACCATAAATACCTAATACACTATTTAACGCTGTTTCAGAGGTTTTTTTAGCTCCTATTTTATTAATTGCTCCTTCTTTAAGATTTAATACTCCGATACCTAAATATGGTTTTATATATCCGTTTGTAAATAGATATTTATATCCTAATCTTGTTTCAATGTCGAATATATTTGAAGTATATTCTGCATCATTTATCCAATTATACGAAATAATATTACTTCCATCAAATTTATGTTTATTTGTAGAATATACTAGAGTTCCTATTAAATCAAATTTCTCATTAAAATCATATTTTGCATTCAATAAAAATTGGTATGAATCAATTTTTTCTTTTATTCCGTTATAAAAATCTTTATATTTTACTTTTGAATTTTGATATCCAAATAAGCCTCCTAATGTTAGTTTATCATAATTTTTATTCAAAGAAAGAATAACTCCATTACTCTTTCCATTATATTGTAAAGTATCATGTGTTTTATCGGTATATTTAGTTCCTACTCCACCTACATATTCAATATTTAAATCCCATTCTCCTTTTTCTATTTTTTTCTCAACATTTTTTATCATAGTCATTTTAGCATTTTCTACTAAATCTAAATCAACACGTGATCTTGGAATTACTAAAACTTTTTTTCTTTTATTTGAAGGTGCTACATTTCCTGTTATTGGAGTTGTTCCTGTTGAAGGTGTGCTTGGAGTCGGTGTTGAAATACCTGGTGTAGTTGTTGAGGCTGTATTTGGCGGTAAAACATTTGTCGTTACGTGAGTAATAGCAGTGCTGGCGTTATTTGATCTAGATATAACAGATGGAGTGTATAAATTACCATTTAATACTCCAGATTCTGGTAAAGTGGCAGAATTTTCATCTAAATCTTGCCAAAAGTAATAATGTTTTGTAGAAACTGGTGCTCCTACTGGATAGGCACTGCTTCCATTTACTATTGTTCCTATTGTACCATTCGCTCCTTCTATTGTAATAGTTGTATTTGGATCTAAATCAAATCTTGTTCCTGTTTCTATTTTAGTTCCACTGTCTAATTTTATTACATATGTTCCGCCTTGATTTCCTAAAAACTGAACAATGCCTGAAAAATTATGACCTGCTTCAGTTAATGATCCATTTGATACTGATGATCCGTTATTGTACGATGTTATTGTCATTTTAGAAAATGAATTTATACTTAATAAAGTAATTCCTAATGATAATAATAATTTCTTTTTCATATTTTTGTCCTTTCTTATTCAAAATTTTTTACTAATTTTTCATTAATTCTAAAAAAATATTTTCATTTATATTTTGAGATTTTTTTGATTATTTATCGAAAAATTTTTGTTCTATTTAATATTGATAATCTTATTAACTTCATTGATATAAATAAGAAATATGAGTTTTCTAAGATGCAAAAGTCTATAAATTAATATTTTTTATGAATCAAAGTCAATCTCCTTAAATGTAAATTAAGTAATTATAGCATAATTTAAATAAAAATTCAAATTTGCATATAGAAATTTCTAAAAAGAAATATAACTTTTTAAAATTTTGAACAGAAATATTATTTAGAAGAACATAAAAGGGGCAAGTTTGTCATTAAAATTTTCCTACCTAAAATGAAAAAATCGTTTAAAACTAATTTATGGATAAATTGAGGTAATGTCACTTTTTCTAAATTTTTGAAAGTTATAGATAATGTTTTTTTCATTCAAAAGTTTTTATATAAATTTTTCATTTTTTAAAAGGTACGCTTGTGTGTTTCCCTGTTAAACAGAAAACACTGCCTGCATAAAATAAATTTTATTATTAATCAAAGTATTGTTCTTTTATCATATTGAATATCATTTCTCATGTGTGAGAAATGATAAGTTGATTCTAAGATTTTTTTATAATTAATTATTATAAACGTGGATTATTTAAGAATGAGCATTTAAAATTTAATAATATAAATATTGAAGATTAATATGATAGACTTGTAAATATATTTCAGAACGTCAGAAAGTAGGTAAATTCATCGTTAAAAAATTTTTTGATGTAAAAGGTTGAACAAGGAGAAAAAATTGCTTAGAAAGGCTTATATTGGAAATTTTGAAAAATCCTCTATTTTTTCAAGAGGATTAATCAATGTTATTTTCATTAAACAGTATACTGAGTTCTTTATGAAAATACTGCAATGTACTTTTTGATAAGATATTTTGGTTTTTATTGGTATTTGGTTTTTGTAGTGCTTTTTTGTATATTTTTAAGTATGATAACATTTTTTTCTCTATGAAATGTCTATTTTTATCTAATTTTAAATACTCTTCTTGATTAATGCGAGCAGGTTGTTTAGAAAGATATTTTAAATCATTTATGATAACCGTTTTTGTAAAGTCTAATCCTTTACTTTTGTTTTTTTCTTTGATTGTTTTATAGGAAAATTCATGTGTTATGTTACTTCTGATAGGTATAGCAAATATTAGGTTATTGTATTCTATTAAGTGAACTGCATAAGGTCTTTTAGGTTTATATAATATTTCTTTACAGTTTTTGTATTTATTGTAAAATTTATGAGTTAGATAGAAAAATGTTATACTTTTATTTTTCATTTGTAAATCCTTTCTGATAGTTTTTTAATTGTTGTATTTGATTTGTAAAATTATTATAGCATTTTTCTGTTAAATGTAAAGTCTTTTTGTGAAATAAAAAGGATTGTTAAAATAAACAATCCATCATCTTAATCTGTATATCTTCTTTATTTTATCCTACTCGCTTATACTACGAGTATATCTTCTTAATCTGTATATCTTCTTTATTTTATCCTACTCGCTTATACTACGAGTACATCTCTATTAATATTATACTTGTTTAAAAAAATTTGTCAAGTTCTTTTAATAAAATATTTTAAAAGATTTTTATATCTTTTAAAATATTTTATATCTTTTAGGTGTCCGCAAATGCCTATAAAAAAAGGATTTAGAGACTATTTAAAACAAGTTTTTACGACTTTAAAACAAGTTTTTACGACTTTAAAACAAGTT
>ERZ773073.1683-NODE-1683-length-10231-cov-9.598074_pt1 | contig 10231 bp, 10 predicted proteins | sample MGYA00580616_ERZ773073 | MGnify/ENA primary metagenome ERZ773073 (study PRJEB29015, sample SAMEA2737960) | human oral metagenome | biome: human oral; feature: human-associated habitat; material: dental | place: China | collected 2131 ...
CGACCTTTGGCGAGGGCAGAGCCCTTAGGGGTCAAGGGGTGAAACCCCTTGCAAGGTTCATTTCGCAGAAATGGTATACCTTGCTATACCATTGACATGGGCTGAGTATACTGATATATTTATATTAAAAAGCAGAGGGAGGATATAGGCATGGCTCATGTTGCAAAGTACACTAAGGCTGCTATCGGGCATATGCTTAATCACTATGCAAGGCGTGAAGAAAAATCAGACTATAGGAGCAACGAAAGTATAGATCCGGACAAAACGGATCTAAATTATAACCTTGCTTTTGATCTGCAGCCTATGAAACAATTAGATTTTATGCATAAACGCCTTAGTGAAGTTAAGGTACAAAACCGTAAAGATGTAAATGTGCTGTGTGATTGGATAGTTACAGTACCTAAGGATCTTCCGGAAGAAGAACATAGACCTTTTTTTGAAGAGACTTATAAGTTTTTAGTAAATAGATATGGATCTGCTAATACTGTATCTGCTTGGGTACATATGGACGAGACCACTCCTCATATGCATTTTGCTTTTATACCTGTAAAGCATGGTTTTAAGACAGATAAGAAAAATCCGGAAGTATTAAAAGAGTATAACAAAGTTTCGGCTAAGGAGGTATTGACTCGTAACGATTTAATAAGCTTTCATAGTGATTTACAGGCACATATAGAACATATGTTAGGTCATAGTGTAGGTATTTTGAACGCTGCAACAATAGAGGGTAATAGAAGTATTAAAGAGCTAAAAAGGGAGAGTGCTATAGAGACACTTCGAAAAACGCAAATAGAAGCCTCTAAAATCGTTTTTAAGGCTCAAGATGATGTAAGGGTACTGGAAGAGCATAAAAGGGTCTTAAAGGAGCAAATAGAAGGTTTTAAGAGGGATATAATTACTTTTGAGCAATCTAAGACTGTACCTCATACAAAAGCCCTTATAGGTGATAAACAGGTTGTAGCTACTTCCGACTTTGAAAATCTTTGTAAGACTGCCGGTATAGCTGAAGCTTTGCTTAAAGAGATTGAGTCGGCAAGAAAGACCAATGCATTGACGGATCGTATAATAGCAGATGCAAAACTTAAAGCTGAAGATATAGTTGATAAGGCTAAAGAAGAGGCTAAGTCTGTATCTGAAACCTGGAAATCGATTAGGTACAAGGAGACTTTAAAGCGTATAGAAAAAGTGATCAACAGCGATCCGGAGCTTGCAGCTGCTTATACAAAAGCTGAAAAAAACTTGCAAAGACAGGAAAGTATCAGTAAAAATAAAAGAAATATGAATTTGGAAAGGTAAGAAGAAAGGTAAGAAAATTAGGTACACCTATTTTCCTTACCTTTTTTTTGAATATATATATCGATTTAATCCCAGCTTAGTACTTCACCTTCATCACTATAATGACAAAATGCACCACTTTCGTACTCAATGCAAATATGTTGAGTGCTGTCTATCCATGCTTTGAGAGGTTCTCCATCTTTCCAATCTTTGAATTCTTTTTTATGTTTGTCATAGCACTTTTCTGTAAGCTGTTTCATTTTCTCTTTCATTTCTTTGTATTCTGCTATTGTTTTAGCGTTTTTTATTATTATATTCACATTCATTTAACACCTCGCAATTAATCTTTGTTCTTCAGGGTAATAGTTTTTATTTTATCGCTTTTTAATTTATCAAAACTGATCTGATGATCTTCATCTTGCTCTGACATAGCAAGTACAACATTTGCAGGAAATTTACTATACTGCCTGTTATTGCCCCAAGACTTCCAGTATACTTTATCGTTAATTGTGTAAACATTAGCATTACCACTCTTAAGAATAACTAAAAATCCAAGGTCTTTTAGAATTTTTATATTCTTAGAAATGGTTTGACGGCTTACTTCTAACACTTCTTGCATTACAGTAGTGGAACAAATGCAAGCATTATAATTGTCCATTTGGTCTACTAAAAAATATAATATAGCATGAGCCTTTGGGTGCTTAATAGCAAGCATCATTAATTCCCTTGTATGCTCATTATTAAACTGCGTCCAACGGCTAAAAGGACTTTGTTTTTCACGCTTTCTTGCTTCTGTTTCAGCTTTTTCTTGTGCTTGTAATTGTAATGCTCTTTCATCAAAAGATATGCTATTAGGATTTAATACATTAGGCTTGTCCGATACTGATAGGGTAGACATTAAAGCTCCTTTCAATTTATCACTGTATGATAAATATATCTATCATACACTTAACAAATGTGTCTAAAATTTATACATATTGTAATCTATAGTTTACAGGTTGTCAAGTATTTAGTTTACAACCTGTAAAGGGTATGTAAAGCAAGCTGGTTTACATTAATGTAAAGCACTGCTTTACATAGATTGGGTTTTAAAAAGTACTTCAAAGCCTTTATTTATAAGGGTTTGAAGTACTTTTTAAAATTTATTCTCTCTTATATCTTCTATAAGGGGGGCGAAGCCCCCTTATAGAAGCGGGGAGACCCCGCACCCCCTTTTTATATTTCATCTAAAAATAACTAGTGTAATAAAAACAACATGTGAGGAAAAGAATGAAAAGATTAAGTATTAAAGATGTGTCAGAACAACTTTATTCAGAAGATGAAAAGTTATTATATGGTCAATTTTTAGACGACTTCTATCATGAAGAAAGTTCAGAAGGAAGATATAATTTAATAAAAGACGAACCTAATTTTATTAATGATAAGGAAATATTTATGTGTATTCTTGCTGGGACAGCACAAAAATTAGCTAATGATTATTCTTTAGATATACCCAAATGGGTGTTTGATGAAAAATACATATTAAAAAAGGTGTATTATACTTTAAATACTAAAAATCCTAAGTTCCAAGAATATTTAAGAGAAACTACTCCTTTAGAGTATAAAAGTAGAAATTTATTTGTTGGTGAAACCATATTGGATAGGTGTTGATATGCTAACACCAAAAGATATGGGCACTTAATCAAATCATGTAAAAAGTTTATAGAAATAATATGCCTATCACCGCCACAATTATATATGTTTAAGATAAATACACCTTACTCTTTGTAGCTCTTTTACAATTAGCACTTTTAGTATCCCAAAACAATGAGGGCTGCATAGACTTTTAGATATAATTATAAAATCTTTGCAACTTGGTATTACTCGCAGTACTTTTTACAAAACTCAAAAAGGAACAAACTACAGGCATTTTTGAATATGCCACATTTGCTTGTTCCTTTTAAGAGTATCAAAATTTAATTGATTAGAAAACAGAGTAACTGTTAAACATTTTAATTTCTTACATCAGAGTAACTTTCTGTAGATATATCTAACTACAGTAAAAACTACTATAGTTAAGTACCAAATGACCGATCTTAGAAATACTCATTAAAGATATCTCTTTATTTCATAGTAATACGCATACCCTCGTCATTGTAATCCGCAAAATGCAATGTATTATCTGCTTTTATATAAACTAAAGCTGTTTTATCATTAAAAACAAATGTTACAGCATCATTATGCTCATACATGTCCTTAAGCGAAGACATATCTACTCTTTCAAATTCGGATTTTGAAATAAAAATAATTACATTTTGCCCGACACTATTTTCTATTCCGACTATTGGCATATCTGTATACATTGGAGTAAAATCAAGTTCGCTTGAGGTTGTTTGTTTATAATCAACAACCTCTCCTCTATATGAAGCTACAACTACACCAATAATTATTCCTGTAAATAGTATAAAAAACACAGGTATAACTTTATTTAATCTAAAAATTGTGTACCTCCTTACCCATATAAACCCCATGCCTCCTTCCTTACCTTTGAAACAAAAATACATGGCTTTTTCTTAGGAACTTTTGAATTTGTTGAATATTTACAAACAACTCATTGCATCTATATATCACTATATATCCCAAACAAGAAAAATATATATTTTTTATTTATTAATAAGGAGCTTTTATATACCTACGCCCTCTCATACATAAGCGTATACTCTTTTAATCTCTTGGAAATCACCTCACTCATATCCTCCTTAGCACGCCAAGTCCAGTTCCCTCCTATAGTAGAAGGGGTGTTCATCCTTGCGCTGCCTCCAAGCTCCAGAAGGTCTTGTGCCTGTACTATAGTAAGCATAGCAGAAGATTGCATAAGAACGGCTATCACATCCCAACTGATATCCTGCTCATCTCTTATATGCATATATTTCTTTGCAAATTCGATATCCTCTTTTGCCGCAGTCTCAAACCAGCCTTTTATAGTATCATTATCATGACTTCCGGTATAAGCTACACTGTTATGTATAATATTATGAGGAAGATACTCTTTTGAATTAGGATCTCTGCTGTCAAATCCCATCTCTATTACCTTCATCCCGGGAAACCCGCTGTCTTTTAGAAGTTTCTTTACCGAATCGGTTAGAAATCCCAAGTCTTCAACTATGATCCTAGGTTTTCCTATAACCTCATTTACCTTATTAAAAAGCTTCATACCCGGTCCCGGCTTCCACACTCCCTTAGTGGCATCTTTTGAGCCGTAAGGAATAGCATAATAAGAATCAAAACCTCTGAAATGATCTATTCTAAGCACATCATATATCTTGCACAGGTAGGAAATCTTTTTAAGCCAGTATGAAAAACCGTCTTTTTCCATATATTCCCAATCAAACAAAGGATTGCCCCAGAGCTGACCGACCTTTGAAAAACCGTCAGGCGGACAGCCTGATACTTCTTTCGGCATTCTTTTATCATCCAGTTGAAACTGCTTAGGATCTGACCATACATCTACACTGTCCAAGGACACATATATCGGCAAATCCCCTATTACGGATATACCTTTGGAATTAGCATAAGACTTTAACTTTACCCATTGCTTAAAAAACAGGTATTGGATTATCTTCCAAAACTCAAGTTCTCCTTTATGCTCTTCCTTAAAAGTTTCAATTTCATTTGTATATGCATATCTATAAGCTTCTTCCCACTCCCACCAGCTCCTTCCCTGATGGTAGTCCTTAAGACTCATAAATAAGGCATAAGAATCGATCCAATCTTTATTAGCTGCAAGAAACGCATTATAAGAGGCATCCTTGGTATTAAAATTAGCTGCCGCCTTTTTAAGTACAGGATATCTTAACCTATACAAGGCTCCGTAATTAACATTATCCTCTGCTGCCTCATAGTCTATATCAACATAATCACAAGCCTCTAAAAGCCCCATATCGCAAAGCATATCCAAATCAATAAAATAAGGATTACCTGCAAAGGTAGAGTAACTTTGATATGGTGAATCCCCATAACTGGTAGGACAGATAGGAAGAATCTGCCAATATGACTGTAGACTATCTTGCAGGAAGTCTACAAACTTATAGGCACTTTTACCCATGGTTCCTATACCTTGTTTACCCGGTAATGAAGATATATGCATTAAAATCCCGTTTTTTCTCAAGTCCAGTCCCTTCTCAGAATACACTTTCTTCGTATTCTGCCATGCTCTCTCCTTTTATAAACTTATAAGAACTTTCTATATGTCTTGCTTTTTTTCCCTCAAAAAGCTCTTCCAATAATTCAAAACTTAACCTTGCAATATCATTATCCGGCTGCTTTATAGTACTCAACCTCGGATTAAGATACCTTCCAAGCTCTATACCGTCAAAACCCACAACGGATATGTCTTTTGGCACAGACCTTTTACTTTCCACAATTGCTCTTATTGCTCCTACTGCCATAACATCTGCCATTGCAAAAACAGCGCTTAATTTGCTGTTCTTTTGTAAAAGTTCCTTCATTGCTTTATATCCGCCATCTATACTGAAACCGGTACCCTGATACAGTTTTTCTTTATCAAAGCCTATGTTATACTTTTCAAAGGCATCACCTGCTCCTAAAAGCCTTGACTTGGAAGGATCACTGTGTTCATAGTCACCGCCAAGCACAGCTATGTCTTTATGCCCCAGCTTTATAAGCTCACAAACAGCCGTCATGGCTGCCGCCCTGTCATTGATACACACACTTGCAAGTTGTTCAAAATCAAGTTCCTTAGCAGAATTTGTAGCAATAACACTTGGACAGTCCAAATATTTAAAACCTTTTTGGAAATTTTCCATATGGCTGCCGAGGAAGATGAACCCTTTGGGCTGCTTATCTTTTAGAATCTGCAAGGCTGTATCCACCTCATTGTCTTTTTCATCTATATAATAAATAAGGCAAAGATATTCTTCTTTTGATATTATATCCTGTAAACTTTCAAGTATTGAAGAAAAAAGCATGTTTTTGCTGCCTTTTACAATTACAGCTATAGACCTAAGCCCTTGTTTTTTAAGTTGTTTGGCATTACTGTTCACTAAAAAATGATTTTTTTCAACAACTGCCATAATAGCATTATATGCTTTTTGAGATACATTAGGGCTGTTATTAAGTACTCTTGAGACCGTACCTATAGAATACCCCGACTCTCTTGATATATCTTTTATAGTCATACAAACACCTAAAGCCTAGCCTTTTACAGCTCCTGCGGCTACTCCCTTTATAATATACTTTTGGCATGACAGATAGAACACTATAACAGGTATGACCGCCATAACCAAAGTAGCCATTATAGCTCCCATATCCACTCTTCCGTAACTTCCTCTCATATACTGTATAGCCATTGATATTGTTCTGTATTTTTTAACATCCAGCACCAGATAAGGAAGTAGAAAGTCATTCCATATCCACATGGTCTCAAGTATTCCTACAGATATATAGGTAGGCTTCATAATAGGTAAAACCACTAAAAAGAAGGTCTGTAAAGGAGTGCAACCATCTATCATAGCCGCCTCTTCTATCTCCACAGGTATGGACTTGACAAAGCCGCAGAACATAAATACGGCAAGTCCCGCACCGAATCCCAGATACACTATTATAAGCCCGAAAGGAGTGTTGAGCCTCATACGATTTGCAATCAATGACAGTGTAAACATTACCATCTGGAAAGGAACTACCATGGAAAATACACAAAGGAAATACATGATCTTGCTGAATTTTGACTTAACTCTGGTAATATACCATGCACACATAGAAGTACACAAAAGTATCACCGCTACGGAAGCTACTGTAATAAATACAGTCCAACCTACAGCCTCGATAAATTTATACTTATTTATAGCTTCCATAAAGTTCTTAAAACCTGTGTATGTCTCGGCATTCGGCATACTGAAAGGCTGGTCATTAATATAGACCTTTTTCTTAAATGCATTGATAACTATTACAAATATCGGAAATACATACAACAAACAAAGGATAGAGAAAAATCCCGTACCCATAGCACTTATTATATTCTTATTTTTCTTGGTTTTCATTACTGCTGTACCTCCTTACCCCTTGTTATCTGTAACTGTATAATTCCTATAATTACTACCACTATAAAGAAAATAACCGCCTTAGCCTGTCCTACACCTTCCCAACCGGTTCTTCCGTAGAAAGTATTATATATATTAAGTGCAAGCATTTCTGACATTTTTGACGGCTCACCTGCGGTAAGTGAAAGGTTTTGGTCAAAAAGTTTAAATCCGTTTGTAACTGAAAGGAAGGTGCATATAGTTATAGAAGGCATCATCATAGGTATGGTTATACTGAAAAGTCTGCGTATAGATGAAGCTCCGTCTATCTGTGCCGCTTCCATAACATCTTCCGGAATAGATTGCAAACCCGCTATATATATGATCATCATATAACCGATCTGCTGCCAGCTTACAAGTATAATAAGCCCCCAGAAGCCGTACCACTCGCTTGCAGTTATCGCCTGATTATACATAGCCAGTATACCGTTAAAAATAAGCTGCCATATATATCCGAGTACTATACCGCCTATAAGGTTAGGCATAAAAAAGAAGGTACGGAATATATTGGTTCCCCTAAGCTTTTTGGTAAGTGCCAAAGCTATAGCAAAAGCACAGACATTTATAATAATTATTGAAACTATCGCAAAAAGTGTGGTGTATATAAAGGCATGTTGAAATATAGTATCTTTTAACGCATCTATATAATTGGATATACCTATGAATTTAGCATCCGTAACTGTATTAAACTTACAAAATGATAAGTATATTCCCAGTATAAACGGTGCTATAAACCCTATCGTAAATGCCAGAAAAGTTGGCAAAGCAAAGACGGGAAGATATTTTTTAATTGCTTTTTCCATAAAAACCTCCTATTATTTTTTTCCTTGGTAATGCACTTGTTTAATAAAAAATATGCAAATATAATGACTTGTAGCTTAGAGGGTAACATAAACAATCGGTTCGAAACACTCCCTATTTTAATTATACTCGCAGTAGTGTTACAAAGTGTCTAATTGCTTCTTACTATTGTTTATATTGCTGTAATCTAAACAAAAAAGGACTTTATACAGTATATTTCCCACCAAAGCAATCATAACCGGAAACTATCAATACCTTCGGATTTTGAAGCTTTACTATAAAGAAAATATAAGTATAAAGTCCTTTTATTAAGTTTTATTCTTTATCTTTATTAGCTGCCGCTTCTGTAGCCCAGCCCTCAACAAAGGCTTTCTTTACCTCTGCCCAAGTATCATCACTTTGATTTGCCGCATAGGCTGTAAGTGCTGAACCCACACCATCCTTCCACTGCTCAGAAGGCATAGTGGTAAATGTCCATGTTACAGCTGTCTTACCGTCTGTTACATACTTATTAGCTATGTTTACAAGTGGATTAGCTGACTCAAGATTAGACTTGAAAGGTATTACAAATCCCATACCGTCAGCACCTGAAGGCATAGCACCCTCTGTACCGCACATAGCCTTAACTGCAACTTCTGAGGTCACACACCACTTCATAAAGTCTAAAGTAGCCTTAATATCAGCCTCTGAAGCCTTGGAATTTACACACCAGTAATTCTCTGTACCTGTGCATAAACCTTGATTTTCTTCTCCATCTACACCTATGTATATAGGAAGCATTCCAAGATTCTCATCTCCAAGATCCTTTACATCAGTGTAAGCCCATGTACCGTTTTGATAAAATACCGCCTTATTTGTTAAGAACTCTGAAACAGCATCATCTCCTGTCTTTGTGGAAAGAAGAGCCGGCTCTGTAGTTGAATTGTTGATATAAAGATCCCAAATATCACGATAATAATCAAGATATGTTCCCTTTATTGCATCAGTTGAGTCAATATGGTCAGCCTTGTATTCATAATATATAGGTAGGTTTGCCAAGTGAGTCTTGAATCTCCAGTCAGATGATCCGTCCATACCTGCTGAGGTAAATGCACTGAATCCAAGCTCTGCTTTTCTTGCTGTAATATCCTCAGCAACCTCTTTAAGCTGTGCAAAGCTCTTAATATCCTCTGCCTTATGACCTGACTTTTCTAAAAGCTCTTTATTGTAAATGATTCCATAAGATTCTATAACATAACCTACACCTGCGATCTTTTCACCGTCCATAAGTGCAAAGTCCTTACTTGAAAGCTCATTAACGATATCCGCACCTGTTAAATCATAGCAGTACTCTTTCCATCTTTTAAGTCCTACAGGACCGTTTACTTGGAATAAAGTAGGTGCCTCAGTCTTAGCCATCTCTGATTTAAGTGTAGGCTCATACTGATTTGCCGCTGCTGTGAAAACTTTTACAGGAACACCTGTTTCCTGTGTATAAAGCTTTGCAAGCTCCTGCCACTGTTCATCCTGCTCAGGCTTAAAATTAAGGTAGTATACACTGCCGCTTCCTGAAGAAGCAGTATCTCCGCTTGAACCTGAACCCGTGCTGCTTGATGAGCCGCCACAAGCACTGAGCAACATTGCACTTGCAAGTGCTAATGATAGAAATAACTTAGATTTTTTCATTTTAAAACCTCCTGATATAATATACTTTCTTTGATTTATATCTGACTCTAATGCTCTAGTAATTTATATTTTGTATACAGTATGTACAATTGTAATCGTTTACAATACTGTATTATCGTTATAATACTCCTTTATTTAAAGAAAAGCAATAGTATTGACTATAAATATAGAACATTTTTTTATTTTTATCAACAGTTTAGGTGGATAGATGTGTATATAGCTAATATGCCTAATAAAGCTCTGCTTTTAAATAGAATATTATACATATATATTTATTTTTCTAATTTGGCTGCTAATCTTAGTAAAATTTATCTTCGCCCAATCACCTCATCTTATCTTTCTAAAGGTCAATTAATGGTTTATCGGGGAGTTAGTAACATAAACAATTAGGCAGCAATAATTAACAGAAACAC
>ERZ773073.1688-NODE-1688-length-10224-cov-64.854951_pt1 | contig 10224 bp, 9 predicted proteins | sample MGYA00580616_ERZ773073 | MGnify/ENA primary metagenome ERZ773073 (study PRJEB29015, sample SAMEA2737960) | human oral metagenome | biome: human oral; feature: human-associated habitat; material: dental | place: China | collected 2131 ...
TGCAAATCTTACAATAATTTGCAATAATGTTTACTAAAAAGTGAGGGCTTCTCATGGTTGCTGAAAAGAAGGCGGAAAGTCCAGAATAAGGCCGAAACCCGGCGGAATCGAGGCCGGGAAGCGAGTAGACTAAAGGTGAGATAGGTAACTATCGAGGCGAAAGGAGACTCGCATGGCGGCGATGAAACCTCGTACCGGCGACGGTCCGCTGGAAGTGGAGCGAGAGGGTCGTAGCATCGTTGTCCGCATTCCCGTCGAAGGGGGCGGTCGCCTCGTCATGGAGCTTGACGACGCCGAGGTCACCGCTTTGAAAGAGGCATTGGCGGCGGCAGAGCGCTAGCGGAGGAAGCGTCTAAGGCGTTGGGCACGCGAACCGCAACCGGGTTAGGATTTACGGGCGCGAAAGCTAAAACGGGCCAAAGTTCGCAGAGTGTAAACCTACGAACAAGACCGAAGCTCACAGGACGTGGGCGATGAGAAGGCCCTCGCCCACGAGCTGTTCGTAGGCGCTCACCACGCTGCCTCTGGAGATTCCCAGTTGACGGGCCAGGACGCGCGTGGAGGGCAGTGGATCGCCCGGTGCGAGGCGGGAGTCGGTGATCCTGCCGCGCACGTCCTCGACGATCTGGGCGGGGAGGGGACGGCTGCGATCGATCTGCACGTGCGTCACCTCCGTCGAGCGTGCCGGGATCCTCTCTCCGATCCGGCATGTGGTCCAAAAGAGTGCTCCCGAACTGGACTTCACCATAGTCCACCCGCGGAGGCAGCATCACTCGCATGAGTGACACCACTGAGAACAGCACCGCCGACGCCGTGGGGACGAGCGTCGGGAGCGCAGCCTCCTCGCAGGCGCCGGAGACCGGGTCCCCGCTCGTCAAGCGCGGTCTGGCCGACATGCTCAAGGGCGGCGTCATCATGGACGTCGTCACTCCCGAGCAGGCCCGTATCGCCGAGGATGCCGGAGCCGTCGCCGTCATGGCCCTCGAGCGCGTTCCGGCCGACATCCGCGCTCAGGGCGGTGTGGCCCGTATGAGCGACCCCGACCTCATCGCGGGTATCATTGAGGCGGTCTCCATTCCCGTCATGGCCAAGGCCCGCATCGGACACTTCGTCGAGGCCCAGGTCCTTCAGGAACTGCGGGTCGATTTCATCGACGAGTCCGAGGTCCTCTCGCCCGCCGACTACGTCCACCACATCAACAAGCATCCTTTCACCGTCCCCTTCGTGTGCGGGGCCACCAACCTCGGCGAGGCGCTGCGCCGGGTGAGCGAGGGCGCCGCGATGATCCGTTCTAAAGGCGAGGCCGGCACCGGCGACGTCTCCGAGGCCACCCGTCACATCCGCGCCATCACCAAGGAGATCGCGGCGCTGCGCGGCCTCGGCGAGGACGAGCTCTACGTCGCCGCCAAAGAGCTCGGCGCCTCCTACGAGCTAGTGCGCGGGGTCGCCGAGCGCGGTGCGCTGCCCGTCGTGCTGTTCACCGCCGGGGGAGTGGCCACGCCTGCCGATGCGGCCATGATGATGCAGCTGGGCGCGGACGGGGTCTTCGTGGGCTCGGGCGTCTTCAAGTCCGCGGACCCGGTCCGGCGGGCCGCCGCCATCGTGCGGGCCACGGCCGGCTACGACGACCCCGCCGTGGTCCTACGGGCCTCGCGCGCTCTGGGCGAGGCCATGGTCGGCATCAACGTCGCCGACCTGCCGGCGCCCCACCGCCTGGCGGAGCGGGGCTGGTGAGAGTCGGCATCCTCGCGCTCCAGGGAGGCGTCGTCGAGCACGCCCGTCTTGTCGATGCGCTGGGCCATGACGCTGTGCTCGTGCGGCGCCCCGAGCAGCTGGCCGACGTGGGTGCCCTGATTCTGCCCGGGGGCGAGTCGACCGCCCTGCTGCGGCTGGCGGATCTGACCGGGCTGCGCGAGCCTTTGAAACGGGCAGCCGGACGCCTGCCCACATTGGGCACCTGCGCGGGGCTCATCATGCTGGCGGCCCTGGGGGTGCTCGATGTCGATGTCGAGCGCAACGCCTTCGGCCCCCAGGTCGACTCGGCGAGCGCGGACCTGCAGTGGAGGGGGCGCGAGCTGAGGGCGGCCTTTATCCGCGCTCCCGCCATCACACGGGTCGGGCCGGGCGTGACCGTATGCTCGACCTACGCCGATCCTGCTCGCCCCGGCCGACCGCCGTACGTCGTCGGAGTGGAGGAGGGGGGTGTCATGGCCGTCTCCTACCATCCCGAGCTGACGGGGGACGCGACGCTGCACCGGCTGCTGCTCGCTCGGGGCCCGCGGGAGGCGGCGCTGGGGCGGTCTGAAACGGCACGGCCTGGCCTCGCCGGGGCGGGCAACACCGCCTGCGCGGAGGCGCCTTCATTCTCAGCGGGCGCTTTAACGGATACCCTCCTGCCATGAGCGAGAACGGACTTACCGCTGCCCGGCACAAGATGCGCGACGCCGGCATCGCCGAGCAGGCCATTGACGTCTTCAGCCACTACTACAGGGCCCTGGACAACGGCGCCACTTGTCTGATTCCCGAGGATTCGATCGAACCGCTCACGCGGATCGACTCCATCGAGGATGTCGAGATTGACGAGGCCGGTGCCCGCGAGGCGCTGTCGCGAACCGTCCTGATCAAGCTCAACGGCGGCCTGGGCACGTCGATGGGGATGGACAGGACCAAGTCGCTGCTACCCGTGCGCGAGGGCAAGTCGTTCCTCGACCTGCTGGTCGATCAGGTGATGGCAGCGCGGCGGATCTACGACGTCACCCTGCCGCTGATCTTCATGAATTCCTTCCGCACCCGTCGGGACACGCTCGCGGCGCTCGCCGCCCACCCCGGCATCGGGGTCGACGGGCTTCCTCTGGACTTCCTGCAGAACCGCGAGCCCAAGCTGCGCGCCGACGACCTCACTCCGGTGACGTGGGCGGCGGACCCCGATCTCGAATGGTGCCCGCCCGGACACGGCGATATCTACACGGCTCTGACCGCCTCCGGTGTGCTCGATGCTCTGCTGGAGAGCGGATACAAATACGCCATGACCTCGAACTCGGACAACCTCGGGGCGGCGCCGTCGGCCCGCGTCGCCGGTTGGTTCGCCGCCTCGGGCGCGCCCTACGCGCCCGAACTGTGCCGTCGCACCCCGGCGGACGTCAAGGGCGGCCACCTGGCGGTGCGCAAGAGTGATGGCCGCATCATCCTGCGCGAGACCGCCCAGACCCCGGCCGATGAGATGCACTTCTTCACCGACCAGTACCGCCACCCCTTCTTCCACACCAACAACCTCTGGTTCGACTTGGAAGTCCTGCGCGATACGCTGGCCGAGCGCAGAGGGATCCTCGGACTGCCGCTGATCAAGAACGCCAAGACGGTCGATCCGGCGGATGCCTCCTCGGTACCGGTGATCCAGCTCGAGACGGCCATGGGTACAGCCGTGGAGGCCTTCGAGGGCGCCACCGCCATCGAAGTGCCGCGCAGTCGCTTCCTGCCGGTCAAGACCACCAACGACCTGCTTCTGCTGCGTTCGGACATCTACGAGGTCGATGATGCCGGTCTGCTCCAGATGGTGCCCGAGCGCGCCTGCACGGTGAACCTCGACCCGCGCTACTACAAGAAGATCAGGGACTTCGAGGCGCGATTCCCCCACGGCGTCCCTTCCGTTCGACAGGCCAAGTCACTGACGGTCGAGGGCGACTGGACCTTCGGGGCCGACGTTGTCGCCATCGGGGACGCCCGTGTCGGCGAGGCGGGCTCGCCGGGCGAGGTGGCCTCCGGCACCCGGCTCTGAGCCGGGCATCCAGTGCGCAAGAGGACCGGAGCATGCCGGCCCAGCCCTCTTGCGCACGATGGGTGGGCGATACTGGAATCGAACCAGTGACCTCCTCGGTGTGAACGAGGCGCTCTAACCCCTGAGCCAATCGCCCTGTGCGGCGCTAACCATAGTCAGGCCGGCACCCCCGGAGCAAACGGCTGCCCGGTGAGGTGAATCACCGCGATGCTGTTTGCTTGTCGGTGTGATCGTGATGCTATGGTTTTCCAGCACCGAGCGGTTCGGTCGAACCGTGAGGGATCGCGCGGATGTGGCTCAGTTGGTAGAGCATCACCTTGCCAAGGTGAGGGTCGCGGGTTCGAGTCCCGTCATCCGCTCCGAGGAGCCGGGAGCGCCGAGCCCCAGCATTCTCATGGTGGGTTGGCCGAGAGGCTAGGCACCGGCCTGCAAAGCCGTTTACACCGGTTCGAATCCGGTACCCACCTCGGGCGATTGGCGCAGCGGGAGCGCGCTTCCCTGACACGGAAGAGGTCACTGGTTCGATCCCAGTATCGCCCACCACATACGAAGGCCTGAGCCCTGCTGGCTCGGGCCTTTGCTCTTCGGGCGACTGGCTGCGGGGCAGCATGTCGTGGGCAAGGTCGGTCGGCGTCTACCCTAGCGGGCATGGCCGACCCCTCGACGTACCGTCCCGCCCCGGGCGAGATCCCCACGTCCCCGGGCGTCTACCGGTTCCTGGACGATCAGGCACGTGTCGTCTACGTCGGCAAGGCCAAGAACCTGCGCCAGCGCCTGTCCAGCTACTTCCAGGACCTCGCTGCCCTGCACCCGCGCACCCAGAAGATGGTGACCACCGCCTGCGCCGTGGAGTGGACCGTCGTATCCACCGAGGTGGAGTCCCTGGCCCTGGAGTACTCCTGGATCAAGGAGTTCAACCCCCGTTTCAACGTCATGTACAAGGATGACAAGTCCTATCCCTACCTGGCGGTGACGATGGGGGAGACCTACCCCCGGGTTCAGGTGGTCCGCGGGGCCCGCAAGCCCGGGACCCGCTACTTCGGGCCCTTCGTCCAGGCCTGGTCCATCCGCGAGACCGTCGACCAGCTGCTGCGCGTCTTCCCCGTCCGTTCCTGCTCAGCCGGCGTCTTCCGCCGTGCCCAGGCATCAGGCCGCCCCTGCCTGCTGGGCTATATCGACAAGTGCTCGGCGCCGTGCGTGGGTCGCATCAATCCGGAAAACCACCGGGCGCTCGCCGAGGACTTCTGCGCCTTCATGGCCGGCCGAACCGGTCCCTATCTGCGCCAGGTGGAGTCGGAGATGAAGGCTGCCGCAGCAGCCCTCGACTTCGAGAAGGCCGCCCGCCTGCGCGACGACGCCGCCGCGCTGCGCAAGGTCATCGAGGGCAACGCCGTCGTCCTGCCCGATGCTACTGATGCTGACGTTTTCGCCCTGGTCCGCGACGAGCTCGAGGCTGCGGTCCAGGTCTTTCACGTGCGTGGTGGCCGGGTGCGCGGACAGCGCGGCTGGGTCGTCGATCTCATTGACGACGCCGGAGACTCCGAGCTCATCGAACGTCTCCTCGAGCAGGTCTACGCCTCCCTTCTCGATCCTGCCGACGACGGCGCCGTCCACCAGGGCGGAGCCCCCGCCTCCTCGGGCACCACCACCTCGGTCGGGGTGGGCGACCGCGCCCCCTCCAGCCCCCAGCCCCGCAGCGGTCCCAACGGTTCCAGCGGTGCCGCCTCCCGACGCAACGGCGAGTCGGCGGCCACCAGTGTCGACGATGTCGCCCACACAGCCACCACCGCGGTGCCTCGGGAGATCCTGGTCCCCGAGATGCCCAGCAACGCCGCCACCGTGCGTGCGTGGTTGGAGGGGCTTCGCGGAGGGAAGGTCGATCTGCGTGTTCCGCAGCGCGGGGACAAGGCTGCTCTCATGGACACGGTGCGTAGGAACGCTGAGGAAGCCCTGCGCCTGCACAAGACCCGTCGTGCCGGTGACCTCACCCAGCGCACTCTCGCTCTTGATGAGCTCGCCGAGGCCCTCGACCTGCCCGAGGCACCCCTGCGCGTCGAGTGCTACGACATCTCCCACACCCAGGGCACCTACCAGGTCGGCTCCATGGTGGTCTTCGAGGACGGTGCGCCGCGCAAGTCCGACTATCGCCGCTTCACCGTGCGCGGCCAGGACGGCAACGGGGCGACCGATGACACTGCAGCCATGCACGAGGTCCTCACCCGGAGGTTCAAGCGGCTCATCGCTGAGCAGGGACAGGGCGAGGCGGCCGCCCGTGCGGCCGAGGAGATCGAGGACGCCGAGGGTATCGCCGTCGCCTCCGGTCCTATCGACCCCGAGACCGGCAAGGCCCGGCGCTTCTCCTACGCGCCCGGGCTCGTCGTCGTCGACGGCGGTCTGCCGCAGGTCAACGCCGCCCGTTCGGTCCTCGACGAGCTCGGCATCGATGTTCCACTCATCGGTCTGGCCAAGCGCCTGGAGGAGGTCTGGATGCCGGGGGAGGAGTTCCCCGTCATCCTGCCGCGTACCTCGCCTGCCCTCTACCTGCTCCAGCACCTGCGCGACGAGTCCCACCGATTCGCCATCACCCACCACCGCAAGAAGCGCTCGGCCGGGATGACCCGCTCGGTACTGGACGGCGTTCCCGGTCTCGGGCCCGCCCGACAGGCGGCTCTCCTGCGCGAGTTCGGATCCGTCAAACGCATTCGGCAGGCCGAGGTGGACGACATCACCCGCGTCAAGGGTATCGGGCCGGCTCTGGCAGGTACTATTTTGGCTCACCTCAACAGTCCAGAAAACAAACAGTAGTGCGATTTCACAGTGCGCTGGGCTGAGCAGACATCAACTCGAAAGGAAACCCTCATGAGGATCTCCGCCCGCAACCAGCTGCCCGGCACCGTCGTCTCCATTGAGAAGGGCGCCGTCAACGGCGTTGTCAAGATCGAGGTCGCTCCCGGTGTCATCATCACCTCCTCCATCACCAACGCGGCCATCGAGGAGCTCGAGCTGGCAGAGGGTAAGAAGGCGGTCGCCGTCGTCAAGGCGTCCTCCGTCATGGTGGGCCTTCAGGACTGAGCAGGACTGAGTCGGTCTCACCGGCATCGGGGCTGCCTCGGGCGTCTCCCATCTTGTGCCAGTGGTCGCTCGCCCTTCGTCATTCGGGGGCGAGCGGCTCATGGCACAATCGGCTCGTGGAGATACTGCGAGTGCTCAATAACAACGTCGTGCTCGCGCGCGACGAGATTGGGCGTGAGGCGATCCTGACTGGCCGAGGCCTCGGCTTTCAGCGCAAGCGCGGCCAGGACGTCGACGCCTCTCTCATCTCCCGTCGCTACATCCCGGCCGATAATGCCCAATCGGTGGCGGAGGTCATCGCCGGGATCCCGCTGGAGCGCTTGGCACTCATTGAGCGGGTCTTCCGCAAGGCGGCCCGGGGCCTGAACACGGATGTTCCCTCCTCGACCCTGATCGCCGTTGTCGACCACATCAACCAGGCCATGGCGCGCGTCTGCCAAGGGCTGACCATGGACTATCCGCTGCGTGCCGAGGTCGCCCACCTGCATCCCGAGGAGCTGCGGCTGGCTGAGGCCATGGTCGAGGAGATCAACGCCGCGCAAGAGGTCCAGCTGCCTGGCGGTGAGGCTGTCGCACTGGCCCTCCACCTCTTCACCGCTGCGATCGGCGCTCCCTCGGCCCAGGCCGCCAGCGAGCAGTCGAGACTCATTGGTCAGGTCATGCGGCTGCTGGAGAAGTCCTTTGGCGAAGCCTTCGATGCGGACTCCGTCAACGCTGCGCGCTTCGCGGTCCACCTGCGTTACTTCCTGGTACGCGCACGCACCGCGGTGCAGATCGAGGACGGTACGTCCTCCCTGGTCGCTGAGGCCCTGCGCGTCTCCGATCCCGATGCCTACAGAGTGGCCCGGCGTATCAGGGATCTGCTGGAGATTCGCCTGAATACCGCCGTCACCGATGATGAGACCGCCTACCTCGCCCTGCACGTTGCCCGGTTGACCTCCTCCCTGCAGCAGGCCACGCAGAGTGACGCGTAACACAAAATTCTGTCTTGTTCGATGGTTCGATTGTTTATATTGTTTCTAGTGAATTCCGGCAAGGAATTCGTAGGATTGTGACCCGACCGGGGCAAGACCTGAGACACTCCAGCGTTCACGCGCTGTCACTGTCTCGGGTCTTTTTTGTTTCCTGGAAGCGGTTGCTCACTCAGGAGGACATCAATGGCGAAGGTCGACTATGCGGCGCTGGCGCCGCGGCTGCTGGACAATATCGGAGGCGAGGAGAACATCGCCTCCATGACCCACTGCGCAACCCGTATGCGATTCGTTCTCAAGGATGAGTCCAAGGCCTCCACCGAGGCTGTTAAAGCACTCGACGGCGTCGTCACTGTGGTACAGGCCGGCGGCCAGTACCAAGTGGTCATCGGCAACGACGTGCCGCTGCTCCACGAAGAACTGGTCAGGCTCACCAACCTGACCGGCGACGACGATGAATCGACCGGCAACGACGGCAACCTGTTCGACCGGTTCATCAAGATGGTCTCGGCCCTCATCAACCCCGTGGTGTGGACGCTTGCGGGAACCGGCCTCATCAAGGCATTTCTGACGCTGACAACGACGCTGGGATGGCTGAAGGAGGACTCCACCACCCACACGATCCTCAATGCCGCGGGTGACTCAGCCCTGTACTTCCTACCGATCCTGCTGGCCATCACCTCGGCGCGCTACTTCAAAGCCAATGAGATGACAGCCGTGGCCCTGGCCGGAGCCCTGGTGTATCCCGAGATCGTCGCGCTCAACGACGCCGGCGGCCAGGTCACCTTCTTCGGTATTCCGGTGGTCATGGCCTCCTACACGTCCTCTCTTGTCCCGATCATTGTGGCCGTGTGGTTCCAGTCCCATCTACAGCGTTGGCTGACCAGGATTCTGCCCTCAGCCATCCGCAACTTCTCAGTGCCGTTGCTCGTGCTGCTCATCATGGTCCCCCTGACCCTCATCACTGTCGGCCCGGTGACGACCGCGGCGTCGAACGGCATCGCCTCGTTGATGAACGCGCTTTTCGAGCACGTGCCCTGGGTGGCGGGCGCCGTCATGGGAGCCTTCTGGCAGGTCTTCGTCATGTTCGGTGTGCACTGGGGCCTGGTACCGGTCATGATCGCCCAGTACAACGACCCGGGCTTCTCCCTCATGGCGGGGCCGATCTTCCCCGCCGTGCTGGCCCAGGCGGCCGCGACCCTCGGTGTCATGATCCGCACACGAAGCATGAAGATGCGGGAGCTGGCCGGACCGGCCTCGCTGTCCGGTTTCCTGGCCGGCATTACCGAGCCCGGGATCTACGGTGTCAACCTGCCTCTCAAACGTCCCTTCCTCTACGGCTGCATCGGCGGTGCTGCGGGTGGCGTTATTGTCGCAGCAGGAAACGGGGCAACTACCTCCTTCGTCTTCCCCTCCCTCATCGGTATTCCTGCGCTGATTAACCACGGAAACCTCGTCCTGGTCTTCATCGGTATGGTCGTCGCCGTCGTCATCTCCCTGGCTCTCACCCTCATCCTCGGATTCAAGGACCCGTCCCCGGATGAGCCCTCCCCGGTCCTTTCCGAGGAGAGTGATGCCGAGCCCACCACCGCGCTCACCTCACCGATGAACGGATCTGCCATGCCGCTGGAGAACGTCGCCGACCCGGTCTTCTCCTCCGGGGCCCTCGGCAACGGAGTCGGCATCGTCCCCTCCGACGGCCACGTCGTCGCACCGGCATCTGGGACCGTCGTCACCGCCATGGACTCCGGCCATGCCTACGGCATCAAGACCGACGACGGTGTGGAGGTCCTCATCCACGTCGGCCTGGACACCGTCAATCTCAAGGGAGAGGGGTTCACCCCCAAAGTGAGCGCCGGTGAACGAGTCGGGCGCGGTGAGCCTCTGGTAGACGCTGATCTCAAGGCGATTCGCGACGCTGGTTACGACCCCACCACGATCCTCGTCGTCACCAACACCGCCTCGTTGGGCGCCGTCGTCCCGATCGTTGATGGTGAGGTCACCACCAGTACCACCGTGGTCGAGATCGACCACTGAACCGATACCTAACCGATGAACCGAAACTGAGAGAACACATCAGGAGACACGCACATGACCGCCACGTCCACTACTTCTAAGAGCAATCCGAACTTCCCCGACGGCTTCCTGTGGGGCGGGGCCACTGCCGCCAACCAGATCGAGGGCGCTTACAACGAGGACGGCAAGGGCCTGTCCGTCCAGGACGTCATGCCTCGGGGCATCATGGCCCCACCCACCCAGGCTCCCACACCGGATAACCTCAAGCTCGAGGCGATCGACTTCTACCACCGCTACGCCGAGGACATCTCCCTGTTCGCGGAGATGGGTTTCAAGGTCTTCCGCTTCTCCATCGCCTGGAGCCGCATCTTCCCGCTCGGCGACGAGACC
>ERZ773073.1689-NODE-1689-length-10223-cov-7.349528_pt1 | contig 10223 bp, 12 predicted proteins | sample MGYA00580616_ERZ773073 | MGnify/ENA primary metagenome ERZ773073 (study PRJEB29015, sample SAMEA2737960) | human oral metagenome | biome: human oral; feature: human-associated habitat; material: dental | place: China | collected 2131 ...
GTCGAACCACCCCGGGCCGAGCGGCGTAGAGGTGGGCCTGCCCTGTCCCGAGATGGAGGCGAGCGCTTCGATCAACGGGAGCGCTTGATGTCCTCGACCTGCCGCATCGCCGCGTCGGCGGTCTGCTTGAGGAAGTCCTGACGCCGCTGCGGGGTGTCGTTCTCGCCCTCCATTGAGCCCAGGACGAGGCGCTGGGTGACCCGCACGCCGCAGTAGCCCAGGACGGCGCGCCCCACGCGGAACACCGACCCCCATGGCATCAGGCGGGTCCACAGGCCCGGGGCGTGGGAGGTCGTGATGATGGTGCCCGTGCGGCCGTCGAGCAATCGTTCGGGCATCAGCTTGCCGGCTCGGTACCTGTAGGCGAGACCGGGGGTCAGGACTCGGTCGAACCATCCCTTGAGGAGGGATGGCTCGGCCGACCACCACGTGGGGAAGGCGAGAACCATGTGGTCGCAGGTGACGAGTGCGTTCTGCGAGCTGGCGATGAAGGGGCTCTCCGGCATGCGGTCCCGGTAGCCCATGCGCAGCACCGGGTCGAAGTCGGTGGCTGCCAGGTCCACGAAGGTGATGGCGGCGCCGGCCTGCTGCGCGGCGTCGGCGTAGGCGTGGGCCAGTGCGTGGGAGTAGCTCTGCGGGTCGGGGTGCCCGGCGACGACGAGGAAGCGGGGCTGTCGAGCGGTTGATCGCGGCGTCGTAGTACTCACGCTTAACCAGCGTAGGGAAGAGTGCTGAGTGCCGGCATCCGGACACCCTTGAGCTTGCCGTGAGCTTTCCCGGATTCGTCTTGAAATGTGAAGCTTCCTCGACATCGAGGTTAAGGAAGCTATACATTTTCGCGCATGGACAACTCTTCGGATTCCGCTGATATCGCCCTTGACGCCGCTGAAGCTGCCGATGCTGCTGATGCCGCCGACGCAGCAGCTCCCGTCATCGGCACCCCGTGGTCCCGCCTGGTCCTGGCTGTGGGGGCCCGGCCCGGGCTCATCATCGCCATCGGCGCCGTGCTCGTGGCTATGGGGCATTCGTTGCTGTGGATGAACGTCGTCATCATCGGTGTCGACGTCGTCACGCTCATGCTGGTTCACCGCCTCCTGTGCGCCGAAGGGCGCGGATTGTCAGACCTGCTGCGCTTCCGGGGCGCCGACATCGGCTGGGGCCTGCTGTGCGGTCTCATCGTCATGATCGCGTGGATGCCTGCGTCCTTCATCGGCAATCTCATCGCATATCAGGGTGCGCCGCCCGCGTCGTCGTACCCTTCGGTGCCCCTGTGGCTCGGACTGCTCAGCGTCACGATCATGCCGGTGACCATCGGCCTGGCCGAGGAGGCGCTCTACCGCGGCTACCTCCAGCCCAGACTGCAGGGGCGCATCGGCCTGGTCTGGGCCGTGCTCGCGGCCTCCGCCGTCTTCGGCCTTCAGCACATCGGCTTCGCCCTGCCCGATCCTCAGGCCATAGTCGCCAGTGTGGTGCGGACCTTCCTGGCCGGGCTCGTGTTCGCCGGCCTGCTCATGTGGCGCAAGCGGGTCATACCGCTGGCCATCGGGCACTGGCTGCTCGATCTGCTTGGACTGGGGCTGCCGGTGCTGCTCTGGTCGCTACAGTGAGACGGATGAAGGGGGTGTCGCACATGGAACCGGCAACTCGCCGCTACCTCGTCCGCTTCTCCGTGGGGATGGTGTCCTACTGCGTGCTGCTTGTGGTGGCCCTCCTCATCGGGCGTGCGACGGCGCCGCCGTGGCGGGCGCTCAGTGCCCTCGTCGTTCTCCCCGCGGTTGTGCTGATCGTGCGTGCGATCATGCTGCACTGGCGGGATGTGGACGAGCTCGCCCGCAGCCTCATGGTGGAATCCCTCGCCATCGGCTTCGCCGTCGGGACCCCGATCATTCTGGTGATCGGGCTCTTCCAGGCCTTCGGCCTGGCCGACCTGTCCTTCTTATGGGCCTATGGGATCCTCATGGGCGGTTGGTTGCTCGGAGCGTTCTTGGCCCGACGCCGATACTTCTGAATCTCTGATCTCTAGGGCGGCCTCTGATGTGGAATCGTGTGCGGAGCCTGCGCCGGGATAGGCGCTGGACCCAGGCGGAGCTCGGTGAGGCCCTGGGGGTGTCGCGGCAGACGATCATCGCCATCGAGAACGGCAAGTACGATCCGTCGCTGCGTCTGGCGTTCGCGATCGCCGCAGTGTTCGAGCTGCGTGTTGACGAGGTCTTCAATCCCGACGGCGACGGCGCGCCAGGCGCAGCAGAGGGTTGATCGGCTGGCGGGCCCCTCGTTCCTGAGGCCGCCTGATATCCTATGGGGACGCGATCATTGATCGCCGGCGCTTAGCGTGCGGCGCTGTCGTGCGGAGCGTCTCGCCATTGCGTCTCAAGGTGGGGTGCGTGGTGTTTTTCGGACTGGGGGAGTTTTTCTTCCTGTGAGTTGATAGGATAGATGCCATGCCAGCAGCGAAATACTCGGAGGAGCTGCTAGGCCCAGGTCGTGCGTGAAGTCATTGAGAAGGACCGCACGATAGCGTCAGTGGCGGCCTCGTACGATCTTGTGGCCCAGACGGTAGGTAACTGGGTCGCAAAATACAGAAAAGATCATGCCACCGACCAGGACCGCCAGAAGGCCTCCGAGTCAGCCGAGATCGCGAAGCTGAGAGCGGAAAACAGGGAGCTGCGTGGGGAGAACGAGTTCCTGAAAAAAGCAGCCGCCTGGCTTGCGAAGGAACGACCGTGACCGAGCGCTATGAGCTCATCAATCGCGAAGAAGGCCATTACCCCACCTCCTCGATGTGCCGGTGGGCCGGTGTCTCACGGTCCGGCTACTACTCCTGGCGCGACCGACCCCAGTCACAGACGGCCGTCAGGAGGGAGGAGCTGGCCATCCTGATTAAGGACGTTTTTAAGGACTCCGACGGCACCTACGGGTACCGGCGCATCCAGGCCTGTCTGGACAGGCCTGGGGTGAGGGTGGATGGCGCCACGATCCGCTCCATCATGAGGGAGCTGAGCCTTGAGGCCGCGCAGCCACGGGCGAAGGTCCGTACTACCGTGCCGGCCGAGGACCTCGATGAGCGCCCCGACCTGGTGGGGCAGGACTTCACCGCCGACGAGCCTGGGCGTAAGTGGTGCGGGGACATCACTTACATCAGCACATGGGCCGGATTCGTCTATCTTGCAACTGTTCTGGACTGCTGCACCAAGAAGGTCGTGGGGTACGCGATGGCCGATCATATGCGCACCTCGCTGGTGTGTGAGGCCATCGACATGGCAGCCAGGCGCTGCCCGGTTGAGAAAGGTGTGACAGTCTTTCACTCCGACCGGGGAAGTCAGTACACGTCTCAAAGATTCCTGGACCACCTGAAGACCTATGGTATCCGTCCGTCCGTGGGGCGTACCGCAGTGTGCTGGGACAATGCCTGGGCGGAATCCTTCAATGCCACACTCAAGAACGAAAGGGTGCATAGAATGGTGTATCCCACGAAGGACAAGGCGATCAAGGATATTGCCTCGTGGATCGAGCTGAGATACAATCACATACGCCTTCACTCAGCCCTGGGATACCGCACACCTAACGAGGTCGAGCAAGAATTCCTGGGCCTAACCAAGGCAGCCTGAAACCCCAAACAAGCAGTGTCCGAAAAACACCTAGCAGTCCACCGGTTTGCATGATTCTGGTCCCCCTCTGGTCCCCCTCAAACGTCTTCATCTCGGGTCGCAAAGGGTCACGCGCCGGACTCAGACGCGTAGGCAAGCGCCTCGTGCACCCAGGCCTCCACGTCCGCTTCGTGATTCATGTACTCAGCCTCGTCGTAGCGACCGCTCACCTTGGACGCAGCCATCAGTTCTGTCAGCCGAAGCCGGTCGATGACGACCCCGAAGTCCATCTCCCGAAGGCGTGCTTCTTCGCGCGCGACCTCTCGGTAGTCCTCCGACGACGACTCGCGGAGCTTGTGGTGTTGCAGAACAGGGACAAACAACAACTCGATATGCTGATGCGACGGTGGCGTTGCGAACCAGGGTATGAAGTGCCCCTTTACGAAGGCACCGATCGGCTTTGTGTCCCAGTTCCGGCCAGAGGCGACCTGACCATATGCGACAACCGCTGCCGGCTGGCCATCCCGAAAAGGACGCCAGGCCACGATATCCACCGTCCCGTCGTTCGCATTGCGAGAGAGCCCTAAAGGACGCGCGATTGGCGCAACCCCTAGTCCCATTGCTTTCACGAGCTTCTGTACTGCAGTAAGCATGTTCGAATGGTCTGGTCGTGGGTAACCAAACCAGTAGGCGCTTCCACCTAGAATTTCGGCGGCCGTCAGATACGACTCGATCTGCATGATCTTGGCGCTACGAGTGAAGAGAGCGTGTTGGCTCGGTATCGGCAACAGCTCGGAGTGCATTGCGGCAATGAGCAAGCAACATACGTAAGCCCCGTGAGCCGCTTGCTCGGACGAATCCGAAGTCTCACGCCGTCCCAGTGCCCATTTGCCGTACTCGACAGTCAGCTCGAACGGGTAGAGAGGGCCAAGGACACTCTCGCGGTACGCGAGCTCTTCATGTACACGCTGCGACAGCTCGTCGGCACTGGTTTCCAGGATCTCCTCATCGGCAGGTTCAAGATCGAGTTCCGTCGGTACATCACCGTGATCGGGTTCGGACTGAGCTGCTTGGCTTCTGATGAGTTGCTGCTCTGCCATGGGACCTTCCGAAAGCAGCACTTGGAGTTCTACCCAGTCCGCAAGGACAGCACGAGTTGAGCTGTCTAGCGGTGCACTAACTCGCATCGCCGTCCGAATCTCCTGCGTGCGCCCTTTTCATGGCCTGAACGATCGAATCCACAGCACGAAAAATCGTCTGCGCATCGTCGAGCAAATCTGATGTTGGATCGTAGCGTCCGATCATGCCCGAGACCTCTTCGGAAGCAGCGAGGAGCTTGTAGAAGGACTTCTCGAACGCTCGGGCGCGATCTTCCACGATGTCGAAGGCTTTGTTGAGGTCACGGGTTGCCGACAGCACGCTTGTTGCCCGCTGGTTGCCGAGCACTTTAACGAGACGTCCGAGGTCGGGGTTCTGGCTGCGGATGACGGAAGGATCATCACCCTGCCCGTAGAGCCATGAAAGCAGATCGCGAAGGTTCGCCCGCCTCTCCTTAGGGACCGGATTTGTCGGGAGAACAGTGTTGTCGTTCTCGGGAAGTCCGAGAAAACTCCGAACATTCGAGGTCGACACCGCCGTATACAAGTGAGAGAAGTAGAAGGACTTCTTTGTGCGATCCTCCTTATCGAAGAGCTTTGCTTCTTCTGCTTGTTCGAGCACCACAACCCCATTGACTAATCGATTGATGGTGTTGTGCCTGTCGCCTAGACGTCGACTCACTTCATCGATATTGTCACCATCTTTAAGCCAGGCGTACGCGAACCTGGCTTTGGCATATGAATCCCACTTAAAGGCACCGTTAACATGCTTGAACCCGATGAAGTCACGCGCCTGCTTTCGCGACTCGACGAAGTTCACCTGTATTTCGTTCGGTATTGCCCTCGCGTGAAGAGGATTCGGTAGCGAAACCTTGAGCTGTTGCTGAAGTTCAGGGTTGGCGAGTATTCGGAGCGCCGCCAGGCGGCGGTTCCCCTCGATCACCGTGTTGGTTACTTCCTCTACGATGAGAGGTTCAAAATCAAGCCAACCCGAGTTGCCAATAGACTGGATCAACTCACCAAGATCGGCCTGCGCGTCTAGGTAACGCAACGCCTCATCTTCTGTACGGAAGGTGGCATCTGGGATTCTGGGATTTACCAGATCGAGCTTGAGCTGACCCGGCGCAACGCTAGCTAGCCGTGGCATCGTCGCCCTCCTTGTCGGCCGAATCGAGCACGCCAGTGCTGACGAGTTCCTGGTGCCCGGATTCGATATCAGCCGGAATCATCAACGAATCAGAGAACACCATGACTTCCTGCGCTTTAGTCACTCGGTGTGCTGAATAGTTCAGTGAGAACAGGCGCCTACGGCGCTCGCTGTACAGCTGCCCGACCTGCGGCACATTGTCGTAGGTGAGAATCCAACGGGCTGCCGTGACCCCGTTGAGGCACGTAGCCAAGTCTTCGTGGTCGTTTGCGTCGAAGGCATTCATGTACAGTGAGCCCGCCTTGTCGAAGTAGGGCGGGTCGGCATAGATGAACGCATTGGAGTTGTCAGCATGGTGCTTGATGATTTCACGACCGTCTTGGTTTGTCACGGTAATGCGGCTGGCATGCAGACCGATGAGGCGAATGCGTTCCAGCAGTGTGTCGCGATTGAATCTCGCGTCGATCTTGTAGTTTCCGGTTTGATCCTTACCGCCGATCGGACCCCCGTTCAGTACGCCGGAACGGTTCGTGCGGTTCAGATAGAACGTGGCGAAGCCGAGTCGTAGAAGGTCGTCACGCGAGGCAGTAACGTATACCTCTCGCTGTTTTTCCCACTCCTTAACCGTGAGGTCAACGGCGCGAACGCGCCGACTGAACTCATCAGGGTCGTCCACAACGGAGCGCCAGAAGGCGTACACAGCAGGATCAAGATCATTGATCGCAATGCTCGCGACCTGACCCGATACCAGGAGGCCAAGAGCGGCACCAGCGCCACCCGCATATGGCTCCACATAGGTGCTAGAAGTGAGGTTGTTGTCGCGAATGATCTGGCGAAGCCGTGAGTACAGGAGACCTTTGCCGCCTGGGTAGCGGAGTGGTGAGACGGTGACGCGCTTCGGAGCGCGGGGCAAAGTCTGAGTAGGGCTCATGGTTTCAGTACCGCCTTCATGATTCCTTCGATCGTTGCCCAGCTCTCTCGGACATCATCGGGGGTGGCAAAGATGTGATGGTTGTGATTCGTTGCGTCCAGGTGTTCCTTGGACCCGACAAATCCATAGCGTCCGCCACGAATTTTCTGAACAGGCTGGATCAACGCTGTCATGCCTGTTGTTCGGAAGTGATCCTCAAGCCATACGAGGCAGTTCGACAGAAAGACGAAACCCTTTTCGTTCGAGCCCTTTCGAATATCCTCCCCCAACGCCTCGGCGTAAGCCTTGATTGTCTTCTCCAGAAATGTTCTGAGGAGGTCAAGCGTCGCGTTGGGGAATCTCTGGATATTAATTGCCGAGAGTTCTTTGACAATCTCGTGGATCGAAGCCGGAAATCCCGATGGAACAGCGAGATTGTCAGTGTTCAAATAGTTCCTTTTCTTCGGGAACGGCTTGGCCTTGTCTCTGCCAGTGTCGGATGGTTGATTCGACTGGTCTTCTCCACTGCCCGCGGAACCAGCTCCTTCGTCAGGCCTGCTTCCTCCTGCTTCTTGGCGGGAGTTAGATTGCGACGTAGAGGCGTCTCCGGGTTGCCCATCTGTGTGAGTGTCGTCCTCGGGATGCTGCTCATTGAGCAGATCGCGGAGCTCGTCCATGTACTCGACATAACGATCGCTAGAGGTCTTATTCAGCGATCGAGTGTTGATCTTGCCGTCCCGGATGTCACTGACGATCTTTGTGGCGACTCGTTTGAAGGATGCTGCACTGGACAGCAGAGATACTTCGCCGGTCTCGTTCTTGATCTGAATTCCTACCAGATCGAGGAACTTATCGTTCTCGTATAGTCGGGCCAGCGTTGACACGGGGAATCGTCGCTTGCGCGCGTAGTCTCCGAGCGAAGGGTCATCGTAAGAGACGTTGCGGAACAGTTCGAGAATCCGGCTTCGCGTGATGAACTTTCGCACGTCGACAGTCGGATACTGAGCGATCAGGTGGTCTGGGGACTTGCCCGCGTCGAGCTGCGCCTGGAAGAAGGCCGCCTGCCGGGCCGGAGTCCATGCGACACGTTGGTTACCGGTGTGAAGAGCAGCAATCAACTGATCCGCGTCGTCTTGGGACGGCGCCTTCTTGACGGTTATGCGCCGCACCGCTTCCCGACTAGGAACGAGCTGCGCAAACTTGCTGATGCGCGCCTGGTGGTCGGGAGCCAGATAGGGGTTCTGGATGGCCTTGAGCGCAGCAACGCGCCGATTCCCTTCGACCACGATCAATTGACCATCACGCTCCACCACGATCGGGACTTCGTGAGTCAGCAATCCGACCTTGGCTATGCCTTCTACCAGGTTCAACGCCTTCTCGTTTGTAAAGAGGTCCTGGACGATGTCGGATTCCGGTACGCCATCGGGAATGTCGAGCCGAACGTTGCGGGGGTCCAGATGCAGGTCGTTGACCACGTCAACGACCATCTCGTCCCAGGCGGACATGTCAATCATCGCGGCCTCCTCCGGGGTGCCACGATGTCGCCGGCCTCAGACATCAGTTTGGTCGCGGAGCCACCCCGGACTAGGGCCAAGACATCGCTCCGGAGGAAGCGCCAGGCGCGTCCAACCTTTTCTCCCGGCAAGGTCCCTTCGCGGGCGAGCGCGAGGACAGTCTTCGTACTGACGCGCAGAAGGGCGGCTGCCTCGTCAGTAGTCAGAACTTCGTGTTCTTCCGCCATCTTCCTGTACTCTCCTCTTGCGGGCTCCAACGTCACGCTACCAGTTGCGGCATCGCCGACTCAAGGAGCGCGCGGGTGCGGGCGGCTTCGATCACCGATGAATCGAACGGCATCTCATCGGACTGGCACCCGTCTGGGATGGCTCTCGAGGCTGCTCACAGGTCATTCGCTTCCTGTAATGGCTTCCTCCGCTGCCGCGGGACGCTGGCTAGCAGCACGCGACAGATCACGGTGCTCCGAGAATCTCGCCCGTGCCAAGAGGGCGAGGCTGACAGGTACGATCCAGAGGAACTTGCGGGCATTCCAGACGAACAGCAGGGCCAGCAGGTTCAGCCAGTCGGTGCCGCCACCGTTGATGATCGTGGTGCAGATCGCGGTGGCGTAGAGGTAGGGAGCGGCCAAGAGCATGGCGGGGATGCTCCATTTGAGGCCGCGTCCGGTGCGGATGGTGTTGAGCATCAGGTTGGTGGGTGCGTAGCGGAGTACGCTGTAGCCTCGTGCGCTGAGCGCGACCGATGTGCGGAGCATTGCGGGTCTCTCTTCCCTCGTCATAGCGCGACGGCGTTCCGTCGTGGAGGCGGCTATGAACCGAGTGCCCTCGAAGGGGCCGTCCCGTAGGATCCGCGTAGCTGAAGAACCTGCCTCGTCGCCCAGTCCACGACCGCGCTCTGACCTGAGTTGCACAGGTTGGGGTGGTTTGTGTTTCAGAGTGGGGTTTTTCGTTGGGATGGTGGGGGTGGGGTGGTCGTTTCGGGGCACTAAGGCGGCGGTAGGATCTGGTGGGTGAGTCCGTACCTGCGTCAGGTCAAGACAGCCTCGGGGGCCACGGCCGTGCAGGTCGTGGCCAAGGACCATGGTGTGCGCCGGATCGTGGAGCACCTGGGGTCGGCCCATGACGAGGCGGAGCTGGCTGCGCTGATGCGTCTGGGGCGCCAGCGGCTCCTGGCCGGTCAGCAGGTCCTGGACCTGGGGCCAGCACTCGACGGTGGCGGCCAGACTCCCGGTGACGAGCCGGGTGACGGTGGTGCGGTGCGAAGGCCGCAGATCGTCTCGCGCAGGTCGGGCTGGTTGATCGAGGCCCTCCGTTCGGCCTACAGGCGTCTGGGGCTGGGTGAGGCGGTCGGGGGTGACCGGGCCTTTGAGCAGATGGTCGCCGCTCGTCTGATCGAGCCGACCTCCAAGGCCGACACTCCCAGGGTCCTGTCCGAGATCGGCTGGCCGGCCCCGGCCCACCGCAACACCTTGTACGCCTCCCTGGCCCGGGCCCAGGAGCGCGGTTACCGCGAGAGCCTCTCAAACGCCTTGTTCGAGCACGTCACCAACACTGGTGGGGGTCTGGCGCTGTGCCTGTACGACGTCACCACGCTCTATTTCGAGGCCGAGGGGGAGGACGACCTGCGGCGGGTGGGTTACTCCAAGGAGCGTAGGGTCGATCCCCAGGTCATTGTCGGCCTGCTGGTCGACCGCCGTGGTTTCCCCCTGAGAATCGGGTGCTGGGAAGGGAACAAGGCCGAGACCACCACGATCATCCCCGTCGTGGAGGCCTTCCAAGCCGCTCACGGTATCGAGGAGCTCGTGATCGTCGCTGACGCAGGCATGCTGTCAGCATCGAACCTCACGGCCCTGGACAAGGCGCACCTACGTTTCATTGTCGGGGCCCGCCAGGTCCGGGCCCCAGGCGACCTGGAGGCCCACTTCCACTGGGCCGGGGACGCCTTCACCGATGGGCAGCTCATTGACA
>ERZ773073.1692-NODE-1692-length-10210-cov-22.916297_pt1 | contig 10210 bp, 7 predicted proteins | sample MGYA00580616_ERZ773073 | MGnify/ENA primary metagenome ERZ773073 (study PRJEB29015, sample SAMEA2737960) | human oral metagenome | biome: human oral; feature: human-associated habitat; material: dental | place: China | collected 2131 ...
AGCAACAGCATTTCTAGTTGTGGCGATACTGTTTCAGATAATAAGATAATAAAAATAATCAGCTCGGTTTTACCGTATTCTTTTTAAGGATTTGGTAGCTGAGTTGATTTTTTATTACATACCTGAAAAGTTATATAGAAATGAAAGTACTGTAAAAATGGAAATCAGGGTCAGCAATTTCAGTTGTAAATAATTGAATAAAGAAGTATAATGTATATAATATTAAAAAAGGAGTGAGGAATTTATAATGAAAATAACTTATCTTGGCTTAAAATCTGATTTGAAGGAAATCCTTTCTGAAGAATTTGATAAAAACGAAGAAAATTTATATGTATTTGAAAATTCATCTTCGTTTTTTGAAATAAAAAGAGAGTATTTAAAAACATATCAGAACATTTTCAGCAACTTTAAATTATTGAACAGCTATGACTTTTATGAGAAACTTTTCGAAACAGGTAAAATTGTCATAAAAGAAGAAAAACAGGTTGTACTGTTTTATAATTCATTGAATGACAGCATAAAAAAGAATTTGAAAATAAAGAATTATTATGATGCAATAGATATTGCATACAATTTTTATGCACTTTTTTCTGAAATGCAGGAATATAAGGTAGATTATTCAGATAAAGAAAAAATAGGACTTGAAAAATGGCAAGAAAAAACATTTGATACGCTTATTAAGATAAATAAAAATATAGAAAAAAAAGTACAGGAAAAAGGGCTTATCCTACCTTATATGCTTAGAAGAAAAGAAAATATCTCACATACTTTTATAAAGAAGTATAAAAAAATATGTTTTATAAATAAAGTTAAATTTACTCCATTTGAAGAAGAAATAATAGAAATTCTTGAATCAAAGGGAATAGAAGTTGAAAATAAGCTTCAGCTGGGAAAAAATGACTTTGATGAGAAAAAACTCCAGATAAAAGATAGCTTTTCACTGCCTGAGAAAGAGGAATTTGAAAGAAATTTCAGTGTAAATATTGAAATTCATGAATATGAAAATAAATTTGCACAGCTACTTGGAATGATAAAAAAGCTTTCTTCGAGGGATATTTCCGGTGAAGATGTAAAAGAGTGTAAAATATATGATTTACAGGGAAATATTGAAAACAATGAGACAGATTATCATCTTCTGAACCAGTCTAAAATAAAATATAATCTTGAAATAACAATGCAGAAAACAAAGATATATAAAGTTCTGGAATTTTTATACAATATTCTGGAAAGTGTAAGGGTAATTCATAAAGAAAATGGGAAGAAATTTTACATGTTTAAAGTAAAGGAGATGTACAGTGCATATAAATCGGATAATTTTTTAAGTACCTTTAGTCTGGGAAAAACTTATCATTTTTTTCAGTCCTTTGCAAATGAAAATTATAAATATATTTCGAAGGAGCAGTTAAATAAATTCGCTGAAGAAAATGAAGACCGGGAAAAATTTTTATATGAAGATGAAGTTAAACTACTTACGGAATTTATAGGAGAACTGGAAAGAATATTAAATTTTTCCACTTTAAAGGATTTTGAAGATTATCTTTCAGAGCTGTTCAATAAAAATGATATTGAAGGAAGCAATGTCCGTGATAAATATTTTGAAGCCCTTTCAGAAATGACAGTTCTGGAAGAATTTGATTTTGATGATTTGTGGAAAGGATTTTTTGGAAAAAATATATCTGCAAGCCTGCTGAAATTATTTTTGAAATATCTCGACAAAAAAGCGATAAGCCTTGATCTTGAAAAAATAAGTGAAGAAGATGTTGAACAGTACAGTATAAACGATTTTTCCTCAATTTCAGAAATTTCTAAAAAAAATCTAATATTTTTAAATCTTCAGGATACATTTCCTGAGGTAAGGGTGAATAATTTCCTATTGTCAAAAATACAGAGGGAAAAAATAGGTCTTCCTGTTTCAGAAGAAGAAAAAAAGATTGAAAACTTTAAGCTTATTAATAATATTTTAAACGCGGAAAATGTGTATCTGTCGTATATTAAAAATATAGATGAAAATAAGGACTGCTCAGGAATTGTTGAAGAGATCAGACTGAAATATGGTAAGGAAGTAATAAAAAATGAAATACTGGAAAAGGATGAACTTGAATTTGTAAAAAGATACTTTACAGAAGATAAGTGGGAAAAGAGAAAAATAGGGAAATTTATAAAGTCGAAGTTGAAAAAGGATTTGGAAAGCTTAAAAGATGCAAGATTGAATTTAGGGTATTATTCATTTGAGAAAATGGAAAAGTTTGAATATGGATATTATCTTGAGAATATGATAGGGAAAACTGAAATAGAGGAAATTGATGAAAAGATTAGTCCTCTGATGTTTGGTAGTATAATTCACTCTGTTTATGAAAAAATTGTAAAGGAAAACAAGGAAAAAATAGAAAGTTTTGAATATGATGCAGATATTGATGAAATAAAGAAAATACTGAATGAAGTGCTTAGTTTCTATGAATATAAGATGCCGCAGGAATTTATTAAATTTTACAGCGAAATATCATTTGAGGAAATCGCAAAGTCAGTTAAAAACTTTTTCAGGCAGTTAAAGGAAGAAATGCTTAGTCAGTCTGAAATAGAGATTTATTCTGAAGAGAAAGTAAGACTCGATAAAGAAAAAAATATTTATAAAAATGTATATATAAATGGAAGGATTGATTTATATATAAAGACAGCTATGGAAAAAATATTTGTAGACTACAAGTCAGGAAAATTAGAAAAAGAGAGTAAAGTAGAAAATGCACAGAGACAGCTTGACTATTATTCGATAATGCTGGAAGAAAATGATGGAAAAGAAATAAAAAAATGGATAGTAGATACATGGAATGGTGAAATAATAAAGGATGAGAGAGAGTCTCCTTCTCTGACTGAAGATGATATAAAAAATGTTTTAAAAAGATATTATGAAAATGAGTACTACAGTCTCGGAGAAAAAGGAAGTACATATGCTCATACAACGTATAAGGATATATGCAGATGGGAGGATGAAATGGATGGAGAAAATGAATAGGACAGTATTGAAGGCAAGTGCCGGAACAGGAAAGACATATAGACTTTCCCTGGAATTTATAGCAAATCTTATAAAAGGAACAGATTACAGAAATATAGTTGTAATGACTTTTACAAAAAAAGCAACTGCTGAAATAAAGGAAAGAATCTATGATTTTCTTTATCAGATTGCCTTTGAAGAATATAACTGGCAGGATCTTGAAAAAAATCTTAAGGAAATCTATGGATTAGAAGATTCCCAGATAAATAAGGAAAAACTTCAGGAAATATATTTTAATATTATAAGAAACAAGGATGAAATGCGTATTTATACAATTGACGGATTTACAAACAGGATATTTAAAAATACGATAGCACCTTTTTTTGGAATATATAATTTTGAAACTATTGATGAAGAGGATGAAGAATTTTATGGAAATATTCTTGGAAAAATTTTAGAGAATCAAGAATATTTTGAAAAATTTCTATTTTTAGTAGAAGAAAAGAAAGAAAAAAAGGAAATAGGAGTATATATAGAATTTATAAAGAATATACTGAAGTTACAGAATTACTTTATTCTGTCTGAGGAAAAAACTGATTTTAGTGAAAAAAAGGAAGATACAAGTTTTGTAAATTATCTTGAAGAAACATTTGAACAGATTGAAGCGATAGCTGAAATAAAAAATAATGGGAAAAAAGGTGAAATTAAGCCTGTAACAAATTTTATAAATGATGATTTTCATATTATTTATAAAGAATTTAAGAATATTGATGAAATGATAAAAGATAAAATTGAAAATAAAAGGGAAAAGATAGAAATTGTAATTAAAAACTGGGAAATTTTCTATAAAGGTGAAGGATTCAAAATCAAAAATGGAAGAACTGTAAAGGGAAAAGAAATAGGAAATTTTATTGAAGAGATAGACAATCTAAAGGAACCTTTCATGAAAAGTCTGTCAAAAAATATATTTACAAAAAAGGTAGTTCCACTGCATGAAAAACTGATAGAAATTGCAGAAATAATCTATAATATTGCTGAAAATGAAAAGAGAAAATCAAAAAGATTTACACATAATGATGTTTCAGTTTATACATATAAATTTATTTTTGACAGGGAACTTAATTTTGTTCAGGAAAATGGTGTTACAAAGGATTTTCTTGAACTGATTGGTGGAGAAATAGAAACAATAATGATAGATGAGTTTCAGGATACAAGTGTTTTGCAATGGAAAATCTTAAGCCTGTTAATGGAAAGTGCAAAAAATATAATTTGTGTTGGAGATGAAAAACAGAGTATATACGGATGGCGTGGCGGAGAAAAAGAGCTGTTTGAAAAACTTGATAAAATAATAGACGGAAAAGTTGAAAATCTTGATAAATCCTACAGAAGCTATAAACAGGTTATTGAAAATGTAAACAGAATTTATGAGGGATATGATAAAAAATGGGAGTACTTACCTGTAAAATACAGGGATGACGAAGATTATCAGGGAGGATATTTTAGCTATTGCTTAAGAGAAGTTCCCAGAGGTTCAGGAGTTGCCAGAACATATGAAGATATAGTGTACTTAATTAAGGAAGGAAAGATAAAAAATCTTGGAAAAAGCTGTATTTTATGTAGAACAAATACTCAGATACAGAATATTGTAAAAAGACTGAATGAGGAAAATATTCCTTATACATTAAATAATAATGCGTCTATACTGGATCATGAAGCAATAATTCCATTATACAAACTAATAAAATATTTTGTATTTCATAACTTTATATATTTTCTCGAATTTATGAGGTCTGACCTTATAGGATGTCTGAATGACCATGTGGGATATCTTCTTGAAAATAAATCAAAGATAGAAGAATATATAAGGGATGGAAAAAGAGAAACTTTTTCAGAATATGTTAGCAGACAGGAAGGGACTACGGCAGAAAAACTAAAAAAATATGAAGAAATAGATAAAATGAATAGAAATAGCCTTCTTTTTTCAGATGTACTGTATAAAATAAAAGAACTAAAAAAGTTAGCAAAAAATTTAAACAGTAAATATGAAAAGGAAAATTTTTCTCAAAAAATAATAGAAAATTTCAATGTGATAAATTTTTATCCTACAAATAGTGATATAAAGAATATATTCAATTTTTTCAATATACTTAAGGAAAATGATGATTTATTTGAATTTGTAAGTTTTATGGAAGAGGAAAAAGATAAAATAACTCAGGTGAGCAGCAGTGACGTGGAAGCAATAAATCTAATGAGTATACATAAATCAAAAGGACTTGAATTTGATACTGTTTTCTATTATAAAAGTAATACTGAGTCAAATAAAACCGATGACTTGGAAGTTTATTTCGAATACGATGAAAAATATACGAAACTGGATAAATTTCTGTTAACATTTGGAAAGTATAAAAAGACATTTATTGATGGATATTATAGCAATATCAGGGAAAATAATGAATATAAAAAGGAAATGGAAGAAATAAATGCGGATTATGTGGCTTTGACAAGGGCAAAGAAAAATTTGCTACTGTTTTTTGACACAAACAAATCAGGAGGAAAAGGTCTAGCTAAAAGACTTATAGATGTTTATGGAGAAAATGAAGGATATGAATGTGGAGAAATTACTGAAAGTGAGAAAAAAACGGAAGACAATTTATCTGGAAATAATCAACAGACAGATGAAAAGCTTAACAGAATAATGCCTTATTTTTCAAACAGCAAAGTAAATTTCCCTGTAAAAGATTTTAAAATAACTCTGAAGGAAGAGTTTAAGAGAAAAAAGGGTCTTGCTATACACTATTATTTTGAGCATATACTAAATAATCTTGAGGAAGATAGAAAGACAGCAAAATCAGCTCTTTTAAGCAGATATGGAAATATGCTTGGAAAGACTATTTTAATAGAAATTATTTCCAGACTGGAAGAATTTATTTCTAAAAATAGGGATATTTACGATAAAAAATATAAGGTATATACAGAATTTGAAATATATGATTCAGAAGGAAACAAGAAAATCATGGACAGAATAAATATAGATGAGGAAAATAAAAAAATATATATTTTTGACTATAAGACAGGATATGAACCGTTAGAGAATGAAATATATATTCAGCAGATTGAAAATTATAAGCAAATACTGGATAAAAAACTTGCCGGAGAATATGAAATTTATACAAGAATATTAGAAGTGTAATTACTTTAGTATTTTTAATAAAAATTAAGTAATTTCAAGCTAGTTATAAGGAAAATATTAGAAAAGTAGCTGAACTTTCGGAAAATCAGGAACATATAAAAAATGCAGATGTTTTTATTCTTATTTTAGTTGACTTTTATAGAGGAAAATATGCAACAGACAGCATAGGGGCTACAAATATGTCTGCAGAATCAGCAGATGGAATACTTGTAGGAGCTGTAGATGCAGGTATAATGCTTAATACTATTCAGACAGCGGCAGGAGCTTTAGGATATGGGACAACTGCAATTGGTGCAGTAAGATCTAATCCGGAAAAATTTATAGAAATGTTAAATCTTCCTAAACATGTTTATCCTATAGTGGGAACTACAACAGGAGTACCTGCTAAAAATGAATTGAAAACGCCTAAACCTAGAATTCCATTGGATAGTTTTGCATTTGATGAAAAATATGATACTGAAAAAGTTAAAGAAGGAGTAGAAATTTTTGAAAAGGAATTTAGAAACTGGTGGGATGAAGATGGAATGCTGGAAAGACCTTCATACAAAGAAACAAATTTCAGAATTTATGGAACAATAAGATACAATACTGTAAAATCATCAATGGAGAAACAGGGATTCAAATTTACAGATGGTGAGGAATAAAAATTAAATGTTATTAATAAAGGCTTAAATGGTGATACATTATATGGGATTTGTTTTAGTTTGAATATTTGGAAAGAGGTGTTAATATGGAACAAAAGAATAGAAGAAGAGAATGCGAAGAGTTGTGGGCAAAAAATAAATATTATGTACTAAGCAAATCTCAAAAAATATATCTGGAGATAAGGGAGTACCTGAAGGAAAAAGAACTGGATGTTTTATGGCTAAATGAAAAAATACAGGAAATAAGAAATATGAAGGAGAGTAAAAAAGATTTTAGAAATGCTATTCTTCATATATGGGGATATTTCAAAAAAAATGCAAGTACAATTGAAAAAGAGGCATTATTTAATATATTAAATGAATATATGGAAGGAAAAAATAATCAAAATGCTGTAATTGAATACATTAACACTTTACTAAAGAAATACCCTAATGAATATTTAGAAAAATCAACCTTGTTAACAGGAGAACGATATGAGACTATGGCATGAAAAACTTATCCATTTATTACCAAAAAATCAGCTGCTAGGACAACATAGGGAATGTTGTGCTCTGAGGGGCAATGGATGGAAAAAGAAACATAAAACTGTGGACTATGTGTTTACATATTCCCCATATCATCTTTTTATTTACCATTTATTGGTTATGGAGGAGATGGAAAAAAGAGGATATAATGTTTCTGCAGAATGGAAAGATAAAAATTATAGAGGAAGGATGGCAGAAAAATACGATAATCTTAAAGAGGAAATTATAGGCAGTCCAATTTATAAAGAGCATAATAATGAATATCTGGCTGAATGCATAGAAAATTTAAGAAATAAAGGTATATATTTAAAAGTAGAAGTTGTTGATAAGTAAATGGATATAGAAATAAAAGAAGTTGAAGATAAACTGAAAAAGAAAGTAAAAGCAAGTAGCCAATACTTTCTTTTTTAATTTTTTTTTACCAAATCTTAACTTTTATATTATAAAATAATAAAAAATAATAGATAAAAAAATCAAATTAAAGTATAATAAGAGGAAAATTAAACTTTTTGGAAGGTGATTTTATGAATTATAAGATTATTAAAAACGATACTAACTATAATTTAGATGATTTAACAAGACTATTAAATACTTCATATTGGGCAAAAGATAGAAAAAAGGAAACTGTAAAGAAAACAGTTGAGAATTCTTTGTGTTATTTTGCTTATGATACTGATAAAAACAAATTAATTGGTTTTGCACGAGCAATAACAGACTATACTACAAATTATTATATATGTGATGTAATAGTAGATGAAGAATATAGAGGAGAAGGAATAGGAAAAAAATTAGTTGAAACATTGACTAATGATGAGGACTTAGTCCATGTAAGAGGTTTACTAATTACAAAAGATGCTAAGAAATTTTATGAAAAATTTGGTTTTTATAATAAAGAAGATGTTATGCAAAAAGATAAAAAATAAATGGGGGTAGAAAATGAAAATAGCATTTTTAAGACCTAATTTAGGAGGACAACGTTCAAATGATGCAATAGAACCACTTGGTTTTGCAGTTTTATCGGGACTTACAGATAGAAAAAAACATGAAGTTGTATTATTTGATGAAAGAATTGAAGATATTCCAATGGATTTAGAAGTTGATTTAGTTGTAATAACAACTTTTACTTTAACAGCAAAAAGAGCCTATACTATAGCAGATAATTATAGGAAAAAAGATATTTATGTTGTTATAGGTGGTTATCATGCTTCACTTATTCCAGAAGAAGTACGAGAATATGCAGATACTGTTTTTGTTGGAAGTGCAGAAGGCAATTGGGCAAGATTTTTAATTGAATTAGAAAATGGAAATCCACAAAAAGTATATGAAGAAATTAAATTACCTGATATCAGTGAGGTAGTCTATGATAGAAGTTTATTTAAAGATAAAAAATATTCTTTTGTTGTACCTGTTCAATTTGGTAGAGGTTGTATGCACCAATGTGAATTTTGTACTATAGGTTCTGTTCATAAGGGAGATTATGCCCATAGAAAAGTGGAACTTGTAATAGAAGAAATTAAAGAAATTTTAAAAACTAATAAAAGAGCAAAAGTTATATATTTTGTAGATGATAATATATTTGCCAATAAAAAGAAAGCTTTACATTTATTCAATGAGTTAAAAAAATTAAAAATTAAATGGGCTTGTCAAGGAAGTATTGATATAGCAAAAGATGAAAAATTAGTAAAACTTATGTCAGAGTCAGGTTGTATTGAAATGCTTTTAGGTTTTGAAAATATAAATATAATGAATATCAAAAAGATGAATAAGAAATCTAATTATGACTTTGACTATGAAAATATTATAAGAATATTTAAAAAATATAAAATTTTAGTTCATGCAAGTTATGTAATAGGTTATGACTATGATACAAAGGATTATTTTCAAGAAATTTTAGATTTTTCAAATAAACATAAGTTTTTCTTAGCAGGTTTCAATCCAGCATTGCCTATTCCAGGAACTCCTTTCTATGACAGATTAAAAAATGAAGGAAGATTACTATATGATAAATGGTGGCTAGATGATAATTTTAGATATGGAAAAGCTGCATACACTCCACATAACATGACAGTAGAAGAATTTGAAGCAGGAATATTAAGATGTAAAGTAGAATATAACACTCATAAAAATATATGGTCAAGATTATTTGATGGAGCAGCAAATTTTAGACATGCTTTAATTTTTCTAGTAGTTAATTACATAAATAGAAAAGAAATTTATAATAAAAAAGGTATAAAATTATGAGAATAATGTTAGTGTTAGCAAAGGATAATATATACAGATTTGACTCACTTCATCAAAGAAAATATTATCCTCAAATTACATTGATAACTTTGGAATCATTGATTGATAAAAAATATAATGCAGAGATTATCCTAGTAGATGAGGGAGTGGAAGAGTATGATGCAACTTCTTCAAAATATAGTGACGAGAAATTTGATTTAATTTGTATATCAGCTGTGATTTCAGCATCAAGGAGAGCAAAAGAAATTTCAAAATTTTGGAAGGATAGAGGAGCATATACTCAAATAGGAGGACATTATGCCACTGTACTTAGTGATGAAGCCTTAGAATATTTTGACACTGTGATAAAAGGACCAGCTGAAATTTCATTTCCTTCATTTATAAAAGATTTTGTAGAAGGAAAGCCTAAGAGAGAATATTTTCAATTAGTTGGTAATGATTTTGAATATAAACCATTAAATAGAAAATTACTTACAAATAAAAAATATTATAAATCTTTTGGAACAATAGTGGCAAATAATGGTTGTCCTAACAAATGTACCTATTGTTCAGTCACTAAAATGTATAGTGGAAAGAATCAATTAAAAAATATAGACTTTGTTGTAAGTGAAATAAAGTCAA
>ERZ773073.1706-NODE-1706-length-10149-cov-2.470378_pt1 | contig 10149 bp, 6 predicted proteins | sample MGYA00580616_ERZ773073 | MGnify/ENA primary metagenome ERZ773073 (study PRJEB29015, sample SAMEA2737960) | human oral metagenome | biome: human oral; feature: human-associated habitat; material: dental | place: China | collected 2131 ...
CCAGGATATCACTAGATTCTTTAACGGCGACAAGATCGTCAAACTGGTAAATTACTACCATACATTTGCAGCCATCACTAGCTCCGGCAAAGTATACTACTGGGGACACAGACTGTCTGATAAAGACAAGAAACCCATCATACATCCAGTCGCACTGAGCGAGTTGTCACCCTATCACATCATTGGCTTCGGTAGAAGCATAGATCCCAGCAATGGTAACGGCTCATCTTTCTATGTAGCTAGTCATCTGGACAACATGAGTGACTCCCTCGCCTTTAGCAAAGACACTATCTTTGCCTTGAACTACGACCTGGACACAAGCCGGCTCCAGTACCACGACGAAGCAAAAAATCGGATCAAGCCACAGCTCAGTAGCGGCGTCACCATCCTCGACGTCGATCATATCAAGCATCGTACACCCACAGCGGAAGAACCCGAGCCGGACAAGGGAGGCTACTACACCCTAACTTCCGATCACAAGCTGCTGAGGGTACTGGAAGACGGCACTACCAGCGAGATAACCAACTCGGAGATCAAAAAGCGAGGCGGGTTCAAGCAATTATCTTATGCCGGTCATTATGCCATCGACAGACAAGGTGGCCTATGGTACTACGGCTACCGAGAAGGCAATGACTCTATCCACGATATGGCAAAGATATCAGCTAGTGGTAAATTACCTCACCTAGATAGCTTCTTTAATGTTCTCGGACCTGTCGCTCGTGGTGCCGATGGAGCGATCTATGCTATAACCGATACGCACATCAATAGGCATAGTCAGTACCTCGTGGGTAGGAGCGTTGACCCGATAGACGTCGGCACTCTGCTCGGCGGTAAGCAGAAGATTAAGTTCCTCAGTGGCGAGGTAGAGACAAGGTACCGGGGTGATTCAGGCTATACTGACTACCCTAAGGATCTCCCCTTCTACGACTTTGCCTTCGTGCCACAGAGTCAGCCTGATACTATCTGTGTCGGGCTGAGCGGCGCCGCCTACAATCGAATCATTGGCGAAAACAGAGGTCCTAGGTATGAGACTATTCAGCCGGTCGATGGCACCATACCATCTACTTGCGTCAAGCTACCGCCGTGGGATGACGGCAGACCAAACCCGTCACCCGTACCTGGCGCACCCAGTACACCCAAGGCACCCGGTGTGCCTAATACCGGTAGCCAGCCCGACCCGATCGTTCAGTTAGTCCACATTCCGGCTGTTATTAATGGGGCAATCAACGGAATGGCCGAGAATCTCACAGCTAAGGATACCGACTACGCCGGCACGGTCATGGCGCTAACTCAAAGCGGCAGAGTATTTGCTTGGGGCAATAACTACGCCGGCAGTGTCGGCGTTGGTACTGCCGGGTTTAAAGTTCCCTACCCCGAATCCGTTAAGAGCCGGCGAGAGGGTCATCCCGAATATTACGATACACCTCAGGAGATCACTAAATACTTTGGTAACGATAAAGTGGTCAGGATCGGACGCTACGGTCATACTAGCATCGCCGTTACCCAGTCGGGTAAACTCTATCAGTGGGGCTGGAGCTACAACCCGCCCTGGGATTGGTACGACCGACTCGAGAATATAACTTGGACGGAGCCCACTCCCGACACCACCCCATCCCTCAATAAGGTCACTGGCATAGGCGGTAGTTATGGTGATATCTATTCCGGTGGAGGTTGGCTGGCTCATGGCGACGACACCATCTTCACTAAGACTAGCACTAGCCAACTAAAGGACTTTGGAGACAAGCTAAAGCTATCGCTTAATGGCGCCACCATTAGGTCAGTCGACTACGTTGATTTCAACGGCAGGATAGCACAGAACCCTCAACTAGGTATCGACCAGTCCTTTAAGACGGGAGTCTATATCCTCACCTCGACCAATAAATTGCTCCGAGTTAAAAATGACGGTACTACCACCGAAGTAACCAACAACAAGATTAAGAGTCGAGGTGGCATCAGGCAGATCGCTAACCAGTATGCAATCGACAACCAAGGTGGACTGTGGTACTACGGCGTCGGCATGAGTAAAGACCAGATTTACGATATGTCGCTCAAGACGCTAGGTGGCATCACACCTCTACCTCGGCTAAGAGACATCGTCGGTGTCGATCTAATTGAGGATTTACACATGCTTAAAGATGGCTGGCAAAGACCCTGGTCATCTAGTGTACTAGTCCGCAGCATCGACGGACATATCTACGATATATCACCGGTTCAAACCAAGTTTTCCACCGAAGACGGTGGCTACCCCGAGCGACGCTTCGCCCTAACCGATGTGACCAAGCTGCTCAGCCACGATAAGATCAAACTCTTCGACGGCAAGATCCACAGCACAGGAGACACTGAGCCGGTAGATAATGAGGCGCCCGGACTATACGACTACTCTTACGTCCCGGAGTCGAAGTTAGATACTGTCTGCACTGTTATCAGCGGTGTAGCTAGCGCCAACGCCAGTCAGGCTCAATCACTCTATGGTCATGGTCATCCGATGAATGTTAGCGTCACCACTACCAAGCTAGTTAACGACGTCTTCGCCTCAACCTGTGTCAAGTTGCCGCCCTTACTCACACCGGATCCCAAGCCCAACCCAACACCAAATCCGAAGCCGACGAAACCGACCGGTGATGTCAAGGCGCCTTTTAGCCAATCCAAAGCACCCGGCGTACCTAACACCGGTAACGAGCCCCTCTTTATGAGCGTACACCGAGCACCGGTCTTCGCTCGGCGCTGACAATATCAAGCAAAGGAAAGGGGCTACCTCGTAAGGTAGCCCCGGAAATGAAGTTTGAGTTAGAGATGACGACTAAGCGTCGTCCACCTCATCAAGCAGCCCCTGTCGGAGTTGCTCCCGGACATCAAGCCGACCAGGCTTGATGTTCATGTTCATCTTGCGATGACTCTTCCTGCCACCCCCTCTCATAGGGGTGACGTTCCCCCGGAAGGTGGGCTTAGCCACCTTGCCGGAGAGAATCATCTTATCGTGCTCTGAAAACTTCATCTTTCTGCCCTCCTCAGGCTCACAGGCTACCGGCGACCCATTCGCCGGTACAACCTGACTGGTATTATCATGACAGGCGCTCGGCTATTCGTCAAGCAAGACCCCACATTAACGCCAGCCGGAGCTGAAGCTATAACGTCGATAGCTTGGCTCGCTGATCATGCTCTTGCTCGATCGCTTCCGCCAGTTCATCAGGTGCGAACTGCTTCGCCTCGTCAGTCGCCTCACCGACCAGGTCCTTGCGGATACGAACACCGATTCGCCCTGACTCCGCCTCTCGGTCACCAATTACCACCGTATAGGGTACCTTATACAGCTCTGCCGAGCGGATCTTCTTGCCGATCGAGCCGTTGCTATCATCCACCGTATAGCGAATCTGATGAAGCTGAGCTTGCTTAGCCAATCGGTCAACCATATCGTCCACCGCCGGCGCATCCTTGACCTTGATAATTCGTAGCTGCTCCGGCGCCACCCAGACGGGAAACTTACCGGCGGTATGCTCGATGTAGACTGACAGAAACCGCTCCAGCGAACCGAGCAAGGCGCAGTGGATCATCACCGGTCGCTGAGGCTGACCGGCCTGATCGATATACTCCAGCTCAAAGCGCTCCGGCTGGACGAAGTCCAGCTGAGCGGTCGCCAACTGATGCTCCCGCCCCAAAGCATCGGTCGCCATGAAATCAATCTTCGGACCGTAGAAGGCGGCCTCGCCATCTTGCTCGTAATATTCGACATCACCCAGGCGCAAGACAGCTTGCTTGAGCTGCTTTTGCGCCGAGTCCCACAGTGCCCGGTCGCCCAGATAAGCATCCGAGTCATCCCGATAGCTCAGACGTACCCGGAGCTTCATGTCGAATAGTTCATAGATCACTTTGACCGCTGATAACAAATTGGCAATCTCGCTCTCTATCTGGTCGGGGCGGACAAAGTCGTGCGAATCGTCTTGGGTCAGAGCTCGTACCCGAGCCAGCCCGCCCAGCTCGCCTGATTTTTCATCTCGATAATCAGTGGTGACCTCCATATAGCGCTGCGGTAGATCCCGATAGCTCCGCACCCTAGAGGCATAGATTTGCCCGTGATGAGGGCAGTTCATCGGCTTGAGGACGAATTGGTCGCTAGTCTCTTGTGACTTGACCAGAAATAACTCACCGCCGAACTTCGCCCAGTGACCTGACTTGACGTAGAGATCCTTCTTGGTCATGTGGGGAGTCCAGACCTTCTCAAAGCCGATACCCGCTCTGATCTCGGTCGACAGCCGAGCAATCTCGTCTCTCAGCACTGTACCTCTGGGAGTAAACATCGGTAACCCCGCTCCGACCAGGTCGCTGGTGACATATAGATCCAGCTCTCGCCCCAGCTTGCGGTGATCCCGGGACTTCGCTTCGGCTTGACGAGCCAGGTAGTCGTCAAGCTCCGCCTTAGTGGCGAAAGCGACGCCGTAAACTCGTTGCATCATCGGCTTGGTTTCATCGCCTCGGAAATATGCTCCGGCGATCTTAGTCAGGTGAAAGCCGTCAGCCGGAATATCACCCGTATTTGCCACGTGTCCGCCCATGCATAAGTCGGTAAAGTCGCCATTGGCATAGAAAGACATCTCGCTGCTAGCCGGTTGTTCTTTGCCCTCGACGCCCGCCCTGGTAGTACCGTGATGCTGAAAATCCTGAATTAGCTCCAGCTTGTAGGGCTGGTCATTCTCCTGTGCCCATTTCTCCGCCTCGGTAATAGTCTTGGTATTGCGCTCGAAGGGCTGCTTCTCCGCTATGATCCGGCGCATCTCCGCTTCGATCTTAGGCAGGTCATCATCAGTCAGATGGGTCTCACCCAGATCCATGTCATAGTAAAAGCCGTTTTCGATGGCCGGACCGACACCGAGCTTGACGCTGTCGCCATAGAGGCGACGGGTGGCGGCCGCTAAGACGTGCGCCAGGCTGTGCCTGACACTAGTAATATCTATCTCACTCATGCTATGTATTATAGCACTTGGCTGATGGGTTATCTGTAATTTCCCTCCGCATATAGCTTGAGTTAGTACAGTAGTACAGGTGGTCTCCTCAGGCCCCAGCATCCCAGCAGGATGCATAAAGTTGGTATTACACAAAAAGAACCATGACATAATATGGGCTTGAATTGTATTTGAATAGACTTACGCATCTGCTGGGTGCTGGACAGGCTGGCGACGTACAACCTACCACTGGCAATTGCTATCTAGCTGTTATATCAACAGTCTTCGTCAACCATATCGCCCTACTCTTACGCACTATCATTCTTTATCGCACTAAAGTGTGTCTTTCGTCCTTCGTCTGCGTCAGTCATTTCCTGAAGACTGTGCACGCTTGAAGCTCAGCAGTGCACGAGCCAGCCAGGCGGGTCTGAAGGAAATGATGACGAGACGAAGAGTGAGGGGTTGACTAGGCAGTAGAACTGAGGAGACCACCTGTACTACTCGCACACTATAGAGTTATACGTGGAGGGAAATTACAGAATCTGCTTATGCTCTGATGCTATAGCGCAAAGAAGGACTGGAGGGCGGGTTGGATCAGCCAGCTGAGCAGGAAGACCAGATAGGTGGCTACTATCAGATAAGGGCCGAAGGGGATGGCACTGGTACGCTTGAGCCGGTGGTGCAGAAGCGCCGGCAGAGAGACCAGTGTCGCCAGCAAGTTCGCCAGGAAGAGGATGACCAGCCCCATCCACCACTGTGGCGCCAAGAGACCGATCGCCAGCCCCAGCTTGACATCACCCAGCCCGACTAGCTTTCCCTGAGAGGCCAGGTAGATAGCACCATAGGTGCCGGCAATCGGTGCCATGCCACCGGCTACCGCCATCAGCCAGCCTCCTACCCCACCACCATGTAGCACGGGCAAGGTCACCAGTGAGTAGACCAGGCTAAGCCCGATCAGGGGAAAGACCAGGCGGGTCGGTAGCTTGCGCCAGCGTAGGTCGTAGACGAAAAGAGCAACCATCAGCACTAGGCAAGCTAGCCACAGCCCGAAAGCTAGCCAAGCAAGCCCCGGCGAACTGCACCAGAGGCTAGCAGGAGTGCAAGCAATCCCCAGGGTAATGCTCGGATCACGCCAGGCGTGCTCCAGCACCGAGGGAAAGAGCGTACCGGAGAGAACGAAGCTGAGACAGGTCAGTACCTCCAGCCGAAGCGCCAGCCGCCCGATCCGCTTGCGACAGTAGCGGCAGCGCCCACCTAGCCCCAGGTAAGAGATGATCGGGATCATGTCGGTCGGGGCGAGGCGATGGTGACAGTGCTCGCACTCACTCCGTCCACTCAGCCAGTTGAGCCCCCGCTTCATCCGCCAAGTCAGGGCACCGATGAACGAGCCCATGATCGCCCCGAGAAGGGCTAATGAGAAGTAGTAAAAGATCATGATCTGCATAAGCATATTATAGCAGTAAAAGAAGATCTCCCCTTATCTAAGGGGAGATCAATATTAGCTGAACCGATTAAGCAATATTAGTTGGCACTCTGGCAATACCAAGTTTGACCGCCGGCATTTTCTACCGCACCTACAATTGCCGCCTGGCGAGTAGAACCAGTCTTTATGGCACTCAGACTATCGCACTGCTTACCTTTCATCACACGAATTTGAGTAAGATCTGCAGCCGAAGGTGCGCTCGGAAGTGTGTTAGTTGCGTCATAGACTGTAACGTTTTCAATATTAGTCGATAGGGTGTCAAGATACGCACCCAGATCCTTTGTCTTATCAGGTCCACTAGTATTATAAACTTGTCCATTGCTAAACGCTTTCGTTGGGTGATTGGCATTGTAGTCATGGACAGCCTCAGATACATTACTAATATCTCGTTTACGGGCGTCGTTACGCTGGTTACGCTGCAAGGCCGGTACTGCCAAGAAGATCACCAGGAAGATCAAAGCACCGATGGCTAAGACCAAGGCTACCTCAATGATGGTGAAACCTTTTTCAGTTTTTTTCATACTAGGTTGTATGTCCTTTCTTTATTAATTATTACATGTCTGATTATATACTAAGCTGGCGAAAACACAAGCACTATCAGTGATGTTTCAGCTTACAAGGTGGAAGTATCAGTCAAGCCATAGATCGGTAGTAGCACCGCTAGGACGATGAAGCCGATCATTATCGCCATCAAGATCATCAGAATAGGCTCGATCAGGGTGGAGATAGCGGCGATGGCGTTGTCGACCTCCTTGTCGTAGTAGTCGGCAATCTTGGCTAGCATAGCGTCGATACCGCCGGACGACTCGCCGATCTTGATCATCTGCGGCACAAAAGGCAAGATGTACTCTTGGTTCGTCAGAGCTTCAGACAGCGCCTTACCGTTCTTGACCTTGTTGACCGCCTGGAGGAGCTCATCTCGGATAAGGACGTTATTGACCGCCTCTGATGAGATCTTCAGCGTCTCGATCATCGACACGCCGGAGCTAAGCAGCACCTGAGCCGTCCGAGCGAAGCGAGCCATGTACATCTTGCGTAGCAAGCTATTAAAGATCGGCGCATTGAGCTTGAAGGAATCCCAAGCCCGTCGCCCACTGCTGGTAGCCAGCCACCGCCGAGCGAAGAAGATCAGCCCGCCCAGCGCCACGATGATGATATACCAGAAAGCAGCGAAGAAATTGACGATAGCCAGCAGGATCTCAGTGGTGATCGGTAGAGTCTTGCCCAAGTCCTTGTACATACTGGAGACCTGTGGAATCAAAGTAACCAGCATGAAGATAACCACTGCTACGATCACCGCCAGGACGATCGCCGGGTAGACCATCGCCCCCCTGATCTTGCTGATCTGATCGTAGTCGTGCTCCTGCTGGTTAGCCAAACGAGCCAGGGCTTGGTCCAGCGTACCAGAAGTCTCACCGGCTCGTACCAGCGCCACGTAGACCTGGTTAAAGACCTTCGGGTACTTCGCCATGGCATCAGACAGAGGCATGCCGCCATTGATGCTGCCGACCAGGTCGGCGACGATCACCTTGAGCATCTTGCTACTAGTCTGATCTTGGACGGTCGCCAGTGACTGAGCCAGCGGCAAGCCGGCATTCAGCATGGTCGCCAGCTGACGAGTGAAGATGACCAGCTCTTTCGGGCTAACCCGCTTGCGCAGACCAGAAAGAAGCCCTTCCTCGCTAGCCGGGGTCATCTCTAGGGGAACTACCCCCTGCGCCATCAGCAGCTTAGCCGCCGCCGACTCACTATTGCCCTGGACAGTACTCTTCTCGATCTTGCCAGTGGCGGTATTACGAGCTTTATATCGAAAGGTAATCACCGGTCTCTACCCCCTCATCATTCGATTAAGATCATCTAAGTCAACAGCGTAATTCTTCGCTTCGTCGTAAGTAATCTGACCGGACTGAACCAGCTGCACCAGGGTGCGATCCATCGACTGCATGCCCTCCTTAGCACTGGTCTGGATGACCTGGTCGAGCTGATGTGACTTGCCTTCACGGATGATATTACGGACAGCCGGGTTAGCGACTAAGATCTCGGCTGAGACCAAGCGTCCACCTCCGATAGCCGGGATCAAACGCTGCGAGCAGATCGCCATCAGCATGTTGCCCAGCTGGGCTTTGATCTGAGGCTGCTGGTGCGGCGGGAAGACATTGACCATCCGGTCGATCGACTGGGAAGCGCTATTGGTGTGCAAAGTGGCGAAGACTAAGTGCCCCGTCTCGGCGATAGTGATGGCGGCGCTGATCGTCTCCAGGTCACGCATCTCACCGATCAAGACGACATCCGGGTCTTCTCGTAAGGCGGAGCGTAAGGCGGCACTAAAGGAGTAAGTGTCGTAGTGAACCTCCCGCTGAACGATCACCGAGCGCTTCGACTTGTGGGTGAACTCGATCGGGTCCTCGATAGTGATGATATGTTCACTCCGCTCGGAGTTGATCTTGTCCAGTAGCGCCGCTAAGGTAGTCGACTTGCCTGAGCCGGTCGGCCCGGTGACTAAGACCAGCCCCCGAGGATAATCAGCAAAGGACTCGACAACCGCCGGCAAGCCAAGCTCAGCCAAGGTCGGAATGTCATTCGGGATGAGACGCATAGCGGCAGCGATATTACCCCGCTCGTGAAAGGCGTTGACTCGGAAACGACCGAGATCGCCAAAGGCGAAGGAGAAGTCAAACTCCTTGTCCTTGAGCAGGATCTGCTTTTGCTCGTTATCTAAGATACTGAAGATCAAGCGCTCTGTCGTCTCGACATCCAGCGATGGCGTATTAGCCACCGGTGTCAGCGCTCCGTCGATCCGAAGCATCGGCGGTAAGCCTACCTGCAGATGTAGGTCACTGGCGTGCTGGTTGATGACCTCCTGCAGCAGCATTTCTATTCTGATGTTATCCATTGTGCCTCCCTATTCGTTTTTAATTATATCATGCTCATGCTTTATGCAATATTAGCCGCCACTCGGTTAACTTCCTCGATAGTAGTCTGCCCGGTCAGCGCCTTGAGGAAGCCATCTTGGTGCATCGGGATCATCCCCTGGGCGATACCCAGCTGCTGGATCTGGCTGGAGGTAGCATGCCCGATGATCAGCTTCTGCACTTCGTCAGTCACCTCCATCACCTCGTAGAGACCCATCCGACCTCGGAAGCCACCCGGCGTAGTGGCCGTCTCTTTACCCTTGACCAGGGTAAAGGAAGCCGAATCCTGCAGGGGCAGATTAGCATAGCCTAAGTCTTGACCGATTGTCTGAATCTCGGCCGGTGTCCTCGGCAGGAGTGACCCGACCACGTTTCTGATCATCTCGGTCTGCAGTGGGTCGCTCTGATACGACTCTTTATCTGCCGAGACTCGACGAACCAGACGCTGACCGATGACGGTATTAATCGTCGAAGCAATCAGGAACGGCTCTACCCCCATATCCAGTAGACGGGGCAAGATGCCGGCCGCTGAGTTGGTGTGCAGAGTCGAGAGAACAAGGTGTCCGGTCAGAGCTGCCTGAACCGCCAAGTTAGCCGTCTCGCTATCTCGGATCTCACCGACCAGGACGACATCAGGATCTTGGCGCAGGATAGAGCGTAGCCCATTAGCAAAGGTCAGCCCAACGGCGGGATTAACCTGGATCTGATTCACCCCCTCCATCTTGTACTCGACCGGATCTTCCAGGGTAACGATATTGATCTTCTCGCTATAGATCTCTTGGACCAGAGCATAGAGCGAGGTTGACTTACCTGAACC
>ERZ773073.1719-NODE-1719-length-10080-cov-22.988429_pt1 | contig 10080 bp, 7 predicted proteins | sample MGYA00580616_ERZ773073 | MGnify/ENA primary metagenome ERZ773073 (study PRJEB29015, sample SAMEA2737960) | human oral metagenome | biome: human oral; feature: human-associated habitat; material: dental | place: China | collected 2131 ...
GGCGTGGCCCGACGTCCTCGCCCATGAGCATGGAGAAGATGGCGTCGGCCTCGATGGCGTTGTCGATGGTGATCTGCTTGAGGGTGCGGTTTTCGGGATTCATCGTCGTGTCCCAAAGCTGGTGGTCGTTCATCTCTCCAAGACCTTTGTAGCGTTGCGTGTGGATCTGGCTTTCGTTGCCGCCGCCGTAGGTGTCGATGAACTTCTGGCGCTGCTGTTCGGTCCAGCAATACTCCTCCACCTTGCCCTTCTTGCAGAGGTAAAGCGGTGGGGTGGCGAGGTAGACGTACCCCTTCTCGATCAGTCCGCGCATGCGGCGGAAGAAGAAGGTGAGGATCAGGGTGGCAATGTGGCTACCGTCCACGTCGGCATCGGTCATGATGATCACCTTGTGGTAACGGAGCTTCGATAGGTTCAGCTCCTTCGGGTCGTCCTCGGTGCCGATCGATACGCCCATTGCCTTGAAGATGTTTTGGATCTCCTCGCTCTCGAACACACGGTGCTCCATGGCCTTCTCCACGTTGAGGATCTTACCGCGGAGCGGCAGGATGGCTTGGAAGTTTCTGTCGCGTCCCTGCTTGGCGGTGCCGCCGGCGGAGTCTCCCTCGACGAGGAACAGCTCGCAGATAGCAGCGTCTTTCGAAGAGCAGTCGGCCAGCTTACCGGGCAGTCCACCGCCCGAAAGGGGTGACTTACGTTGTACCATCTCGCGCGCCTTACGTGCCGCTTGACGTGCGGTAGCCGCGAGGATCACCTTGTCGACGATCGTTTTGGCCTCTTTCGGGTGCTCCTCCAAGTAGTTGCCGAGCGCCTCGCCTACAGCCATATCGACAGCGCCCATCACCTCGTTGTTTCCGAGTTTCGTCTTGGTTTGCCCCTCGAACTGTGGCTCGGCTACCTTAATCGATATCACGGCCGTGAGCCCTTCGCGGAAGTCGTCACCTTGGATCTCGACCTTGGCCTTCTCCAGCAGCTTAGAGTCTTCGGCATATTTCTTCAGTGTACGAGTTAGCCCACGTCGGAAGCCAGAGAGGTGCGTACCGCCCTCGATGGTGTTGATGTCGTTGACGTAGGAGAAGACGCTTTCGTTGTACGACGTGTTGTAGGTCATGGCCACTTCGACGGGGATACCTTGTTTCTCGGTGACGATATGGATCACATCGTGGATCAGCGCCTCTTTCGACTTGTCGATGTAGCGCACAAACTCCTTCAGTCCTTCGTGCGAGTAGAAGACTTCGGATTTGTACGTCCCGTCCGGCTTCACCTCGCGGCGATCAGTCAATGTCAGTCGGATACCGGCGTTTAGAAAGGCCAGCTCGCGGAGTCGGTTGGCGAGGATGTCGTATTTGTATTCGGTCACGGTAAAGATCGACGCGTCCGGTTTGAACTCTATGGTTGTTCCGGTACGATCGCTATCACCCGTTATCCGAATATCGGCCAGCGGCTTGCCGCAGGAGAACTCCTGCACGTAGACTTTGCCGTTACGGTGCACTTCAGCTTTCAGGTGGGTCGACAGCGCATTGACACACGAGACACCGACGCCGTGCAGTCCACCAGACACTTTATAGGTGCCCTTGTCAAACTTACCTCCGGCATGGAGTACAGTCAGCACGACCTCCAATGCCGATTTACCTTCCTTCTCGTGGTAATCGACCGGAATGCCTCGCCCATCATCCGTCACGCTGATCGAATTATCCTCACAGATCACGACATCGATATTCTTGCAGAAGCCGGCCAGTGCTTCGTCGATGGAGTTGTCTACCACCTCGTAAACCAGGTGGTGGAGTCCCTTCTCGCTCGTGTCACCAATGTACATGGCTGGGCGTTTTCGGACGGCCTCCAACCCCTCGAGCACTTGGATGTTTTTGGAAGAGTATTCCTCGCTTGCTGCTTTTATTTCTTCGTCACTCATGTTGATTTCCTCTCTTTATTCATTATCAAATACGGAAACAAATATAGCCGTTCCCCTCCGAAAGAGTGGGGGTGGGAGATGGCTAACTGCATGAAAAAAAGGCCGAAAGACGATTGACGCCTCTCAGCCTTGATGTAGCCCGTAGGGGAATCGAACCCCTCTTTTGAGAATGAGAATCTCACGTCCTAGCCGATAGACGAACAGGCCTTTGATACCAATATAACAGTGGACTTAGACGTCCTTCTTTTCTTTTTCCTCTTTCAGGCGCTTTCCCAGATCTTAAGCCAATGCGTTGACATGTTTGGCCAACTTTGACTTCAGGTTGCCTGCTTTGTTCTTATGAATCACATTCTTTTTCGCCAGCTTATCAAGCATTGCGCACACTTTCGGATACATGGCTGTTGCCTCATTCTTATCTTCTGTGCCACGCAATTTCTTCACCGCATTACGCATCGTCTTGGCACCGTAACGATTTTGTGCGCAGCGTGTTTTTGTCTGACGTATCCTCTTGATAGATGATTTGTGATTTGCCATCGTTATCTATTAATCTATTTCTTCTTTTATCTGATTCGTATTTGGTAGCCCGTAGGGGAGTCGAACCCCTCTTTCAAGAATGAAAATCTTGCGTCCTAGCCGATAGACGAACAGGCCAATTCTTCGCTCAGAAATCACGCCTATCAGACCGTTAGGGCCGCCCGCGTTTTCATTTTGCGAGCGCAAAGATAGAGGCACTTTCGAATCCTGCAAACATCCTTTCTCTTTTTTCTTTCAATAGTTGGCGATGGATGCGTGATGACTTAGACGATGCGAAGACTGTCCACTTTCAGTAGGCGGCTTTTTAGGGCGTCCATACGGCTTTGTCGGATGCGGAGCGTCATCTCGCAGGTGAGCTCGAAGGATTGTGTGAGGACGTCGGGCTTGTCTTCTTTTACGATGCGCATGACGCTGTTAAGATGAGGGTATTCGAAGGTGATGGTAATGGTTTCGTCGACGGTGCGTTCTTCGATGCGGGCGGCGGCGATGGCTTCGGCGGCGGCGGTGCGGTAGGCTACGATGAGGCCGCTGGTGCCGAGTTCGATGCCGCCGAAGTAGCGGACGACGATGATGAGGATGTCGGTCAGGTTGTTGGAGTTGATTTGGCCGAGGATGGGCTTGCCGGCAGTGGAGGAGGGTTCGCCGTCGTCGTTGGCGCGGAAGATGGTGCGGTCGGGGCCGAGCATGTAGGCCCAGCAGACGTGTCGGGCGTCGTAGTACTTCTTGCGGTAGATGTCGAGCTGGGTCTTGACTTCGTCGGGGGTGCGGACGGGTAGGGCGAAGGAGAGAAAGCGGCTGCGCTTCTCGGTGTAGTAGCCTTCGGAGAGGTCGCTGATGGTGCGGTAGGTATCTTCCATGATGGATCAGTCGGGGATGTGGGTTTCTTGTTCATCACGGAAGGCTCGGAAGTCTTTCATGATCTCTTCGATTTCTTCGATGAAGCGTGGGTCGCGGACTTTGTCGCGGACGGCTTCGTAGTAGCGCTCGATGGCGGGCAGGGCACAGAGGTCTTTGCCGCGGAGGACGAAGTAGGGTTCGTCGGCCTCGAGGCATTGCTTGATCATTTGGATGGGATTCTTCATTTTGTTCTTGTCGGTAATTGGTGATAGGTGAGAATAAAGGGTTTGGTGGTGGACAAAGCGTGAAAATTGCAATGAACGGACTCGCTGTCCTTTGGAAATGGGGAGAAAAATGCGTTTTGGGTGTCTTTGTCTGTGGACAATGGGATGAAATATATGTTTTGCCTGCTTTTGTCTATGAAAAATGAGAGGGAATATATGTATTGAGCGCTTTTGTCTATGGACAATGGGATGAAATATATGTATTGGGTGCTTTTGTCTGCGGACAATGGGATGAAATATATGTTTTGGATGCTTTTGTCTATGGACAATGAGGTGAAAAACATGTTTTGGATGCCTTTGTCTATAGACAATGAGGTGAAAAACATGTTTTGGATGCTTTTGTCTATGGACAATGAGATGAAAAACATGTATTGGATACCTTTGTCTATAGACAATGAGAGGGAATACATGTATTGGATGCCTTTGCCTACAGGCAATGGGAGTACGCACCTGTTAGATTCGCTTTCGACGGCAGACGAGAGGCGAAGAAACAGGGGGAGGAGGGGGGCGATGATGGTTTTGGAGGTGGCGAGGCGCTGAACGAGAGGGGTGCCCATACACATATATAATAGGTATGGGTCAGCCCTCGGAAAGCTCTTTGCGGAGGAAGGGGGCGGTGCGGCTGCGGGTGCGTGGGGCGGCGGCGAGGGCTTCGGGCGTGCCGGTGAAGAGGATGCGACCGCCGCCACGGCCACCGTCGGGGCCCATGTCGATGAGGTAGTCGGCGCTCTTGATGACGTCGAGATTGTGCTCGATGACGATGATGGTGTTGCCCTTGTCGACGAGCTTGTTGAGGACGCCGAGCAGGACGTGGATGTCTTCGAAGTGCAGGCCGGTGGTGGGTTCGTCGAGGATGTAGAGCGTGCGGCCGGTGTCGCGTTTGGCGAGTTCGGTGGCCAGCTTGACGCGCTGGCTTTCGCCGCCTGAAAGGGTGGTGGAGGGTTGGCCGAGCTTGATGTAACCCAGGCCGACGTCTTGCAACACCTTGATCTTGCTGAGGATGGCGGGGATGTTTTCGAAGAATTCGACGGCCATGTTGATCGTCATGTCGAGGACGTCGGCGATGGACTTGCCGCGGTAGCGCACCTCGAGTGTCTCGCGGTTGTAGCGGCGGCCGTGGCAGTCTTCGCAGGGCACGAGCACGTCGGGCAGGAAGTTCATTTCGATCGTTTTGTAGCCGTTGCCTTTGCACGTTTCGCAGCGTCCGCCGGAGACGTTGAACGAGAAGCGTCCGGGCTTGTAGCCGCGGATCTTGGCTTCGGGCAGGCTGACGAAGAGGTTGCGGATGTCGGCAAAGACGCCCGTGTAGGTGGCCGGATTGCTGCGTGGGGTGCGGCCGATGGGCGACTGGTCGACGTTGACGACCTTGTCGATGTGCTCGATGCCCTCGATGGACTGGTAGGGCAGGGGCTCCTGTTCCGAGCGATAGAATCGCTGGCTGAGGATGGGCTGGAGGGTGGCGTTGATGAGGGTGGATTTGCCGCTTCCGGAGACGCCGGAGACGCAGATGAAGGTGCCCAGCGGGAAGCTGACGTCGACCTTCTTCAGGTTGTTGCCCGTGGCGCCTCGAAGCACGAGGTGATGGCCGTTGCCGGGGCGACGTGTGGCGGGCACCTCGATCTGGCGTCGGCCGTTGAGGTATGACGAGGTGAGGGTGTCGGTCTTGATCATCTCGTCGGGTGTGCCGGCAAAGACGACTTCGCCGCCGAGCCGCCCCGCCTTGGGACCCATGTCGACGACGTAATCGGCGCTCAGCATCATGTCCTTGTCGTGCTCTACGACGATGACCGAGTTGCCCGTGTCGCGCAGCTCTTTGAGGGAGTCGATGAGGCGAATGTTGTCGCGCTGGTGGAGGCCGATGCTGGGCTCGTCGAGGATGTAAAGCACGTTGACGAGGCGACTGCCGATCTGTGTAGCCAAGCGGATGCGTTGGCTTTCGCCGCCGGAGAGGGTGGCCGAGGGGCGGTTGAGGGAGAGGTAGTCGAGGCCGACTTCGAGGATGAAGTCAAGGCGCGAGCGGATCTCTTTGAGGATCTCCACGGCGATGGTGCGCTGCGCCGGCGAGAGCTTTTCCTCCAGTCCGTTGACCCACTTGGAGAGCTCGGCGATGTCCATCGAGGCCGGCTCGGCGATGTTCTTGCCGTCGATGAAGTAATGCAGCGCTTCCTTGTTCAGGCGCTGGCCCTGGCATTCGGGACAGACGGCGGTGCGGATGAATGGTGCGGGCTTTTTGCGCGCGGTGGCCGTGGCCTCGTCGTCGCTTTCGCCTTGCATCATGGCGATGTATTTCGCCACGCCCTCATAGGCGTACGAGAAGCTGGAGTGGCCGAGCCACGCTGTCGAGACGGCCACGGGCTCTTCGGTGCCGTTGATGATTTCGTCCATCGCCTCTTCGGGGAGGTCCTTGATGGGCGTCTTGAGCGTCGCGCCGTGTCGCTTGCAGAGGGCTTCGATCTGTCGGAAGACGAGCGTGTCTTTGTATTTCCCGAGCGCCACGATGCCCCCCTTGTAAATGCTGAGCGAGGGGTCTGGGATGATCTTCTCCATGTCGATCACGTTCACCTCGCCGAGGCCTTTGCAGCGTGGGCAGGCGCCGTGGGGCGAGTTGAAAGAGAAGTTGTGTGGCGCCGGCTCGCTGTAAGCCAGTCCGGTCACGGGGCACATCAGTCGGCGGCTGTAGTAACGCATCTCGTCCGTCGTGGCGTCGAGCAGCAGGATGAGTCCGTCGCCCTGCTTCATGGCCACGCGGAGGCTCTCCTTGAGGCGTGGCCCGTCGTTGATGCTGACCACGAGCTTGTCGATGACCACCTCAATGCTGTGCATCTTGTATCGATCCAGCTTCATGCCGCGGCTGATCTCCATCAGCTTGCCATCGACGCGCACGTTGAGGTAGCCCTTCTTGCGCACCTGCTCGAAGAGCTCCTTGTAGTGCCCCTTGCGGTTGCGAATGAGTGGCGCCAGCAGATACATCTTCCGGCCGTTATACTCCTGCATGATCAGCTCCAGAATCTGCTCCTCGGTGTACTTGACCATCTTCTCGCCGCTGAGGTAGGAGTAGGCCTCGCCAGCGCGGGCGTAGAGCAGGCGGAGGAAGTCGTAGACCTCCGTGGTGGTGCCGACGGTGGAGCGTGGGTTGCGGTTCGTCGTCTTTTGCTCGATGGAGATGACGGGGCTTAGGCCGGTGATCTTGTCCACGTCCGGCCGCTCCACGTTGCCCATGAAGTTGCGGGCGTAGGCCGAGAAGGTGTCGATGTAGCGGCGCTGACCTTCGGCGAAGATGGTGTCGAAGGCGAGCGACGACTTTCCGCTTCCGCTCATGCCTGTGATGACGGTGAGTCGGTTGCGGGGCAGCTCGACGTCGATATTCTTCAGGTTGTGCACGCGCGCACCCCATACGCCGATGGTGCCTCCCCGCTCGATGCGGTCGTCCGTTGTTGTGACTTCTTTCTGTTTATCGATAGCCATACGTGCTGCGTTCACTTCGTCACCCAGCGCTGGTCATAGACGGTGCGGTTGGGGGAGGTGTAATAGAGGTCTTGTTTGCGGGGGATGAGGATGGTGTAGCTGCGGCCATTGGAGATGAGCTTCGAGTCGCGCAGCCAAGGGTTGAAGCGCTTGAGGTCGGCGTAGGTGATGTCGTGCGACTTGGCGAAGGCCACCAAATCGGGGATACCGGCCGAGACCGTCACCTCGTCGCAGGAGATGGGCGCGTAGAGGTCGCGTGGGCGGAGGGAGAAGCCATACTTCTGCGGGTTCTCGAAGATGAGCTTCGTGGCCAGGATGCGGTAGACGTAGCGTGCCGTCTCCTCGACGAGCCAGAGGTTCAGCACGGACGTCTCGCGTTGTGAGGCGAAGGCGCCCGAGATGCGCCCCATGCCCGCGTTGTATGATGCGGCGGCCGATGCCCAGTCACCGTATTTATTGTAGGCGTCCTTGAGGTAGCGGCAGGCGGCCTCCGTGGCGCGGGCCACGTTGTAACGCTCGTCCACGCTGGGCGTGATCGTCAGGCCATATTCTCGTCCGGCCGATTCCAAGAACTGCCACATGCCTGCGGCGCGTGCCGGCGATACGATGCGCGGATCGAGATGGCTCTCCACGACGGCCAGATACTTGAAGTCCTCTGGCACTCCGTTGGCCTTCAGGATGGGCACGATGATGGGGAAGTAGCGGTTGGCGCGTTTGATGGTCAGCATCGTGGTGGAGTGGAAGTAGGCCAAGCTGCTCAGCTCGCGGTCCATGGACTCATACATATTATATCGGGTCAAGTCGATCGTCTGGCCGCAGAAGGTGACCTTCTCCGGCACTTCGGGCGAGGTGATCCAGCCGTCGTCCTGTCGCGGCTGTTCGGAGTTTTGCGATTGGACGGGGAAGCAGGCCGTCAGGCTGATCAGTCCGGCCGCGAGGAAGCAGGCCGTGAATTGTTTCGTTCTCATTCTCTCTCTTATGCTTATTGATTACTGTGATTCTTGTTTGAACTGGAGCGCACGACGTTGATGTCGCCGCTTTTACGGTGCGTTTTGCCGTCCGTTCCGGTGTATTCGATGACGTAGTAATAGGCGCCAGCGGGCACGTACTGTCCGCGATAGCGCCCATCCCAGCCGCCGTTCGGGTCGGTCCAGTGATAGAGCAGGCTGCCCTGCCGATTGAAGACGGACGCGCTGAAGCGCACGACCGACTTATGGGCCACCTTGAACACGTCGTTCACGCCCGGCGAACTCTCGGGCGAGAAGACGTTGGGCACCTCCAGCACCGTCTCCGTGACGCTGATCTTGTAGCTATTGTCCTTGTTGGTGCATCGGCCCGAGCGGTCGCTGACCTCGAGCGTGACGGTGTAATTGCCCACGCGGTCGAAGGTGTACGTCATTTCCGGATCCGTGAAGCGCACGATGGGCACATCGCCCGTAGCCTCTCGCCGCGTGACTTGCCAGACGAAGAGCGATGCCACCGGGGTGTTGGCCTGCGCTCGGAAGCGGATCTCGGCCGGGGCCGAGAGTTCGCCCGTTTTGAGCTTGAGGTTTGACCGAGTCTCCGACGTGAGCGTCGTATCGGCGTGCACCTCTAAGGCCACCGCTTGGTAGTGGTCTATGGTCGCTGTCTGCTCGACGCCAAAGGCACGCGCGAAGAGGTCGCCCGTCAGGTCGATCTTCGTGTCCGTGAGTGGCGGGCGGCTCAGTGAGATGTCGAAGGGGTTGCCTCGGAGGGTGTCGATAAGTAACTGCTCGGTGAAGGTGCGGGTCTGTTCGCTCCACGTCTGCGTCAGGTAGCTGACTTCGAATGCGCGCTTGAGCTCCATCGCCTTGCCGTCCGGCAGGTAGTAGTTGAGTGCGGGCAGGTCGGCCGTGCCCGCCAGTCGCAGCGACGAGCAGGCGTCGGACGAGGGGGACACACTGAGGCTCGTGAGGCGTGCAGGATAGCGACTGTAATCGATGATCCAGACGTAGCGACGCAGCTCACCGCTACCGTCGACGACGAAGTAGCCGTAGCCCTCCGCAGGGTTCGTGACCGTTGAGGTAGACCCACTCTGGGTTGAGGCCACCGCCTCCCAATCGTCCTCCACGGCTGCCTTGGTGCGGTAGCGATACCAGCGGTGCGTGCCTGTGCCGGTGTGGCTGATGGTCACGCCGTCGGTGCCGTAGACTAAGTAAACTTCCAGCTTGTATGCCGTATTCTCCGCGGCCCGGACGGGCGTCTTGGCGCCGCCGCTGACTTGATACTGGGCCCGGAGCGTGCTTCCCGTCCACCCGATCGCGAGCAGAAAAAGGAGTATGGAGCCTACGCTCGGTGCCACCCTGCGGCGGCTTGCTCCATCATGAAAAATCGTCTTACCCATACCTTTATCCAAATGAGCGGCAAAAGTAGGCGTGGAAATGAGAATGAACAGAGGGGGCGCTATCGCGTGGGCAAGGTGTCGCTCTGAATCTGTGGCGGAAAATGGGGCGTTTGGCGAACCGTTCCGCGAACTGCAAGAGGCTTTCCACCATTTGGCGAACCTCTCCGCGAAATGCAAGAACATTTCTGCCATTTGGCGAACGTCTCCGCGAAATGCAAGAGGCTTTCCGCCGTTTGGCGAACGTCTCCGCGAAATGCAAGAGGCTTTCTGCCGTTTGGCGAACGTCTCCGCGAACTGCAAGAGCATTTCTGCCAATTGGCGAACGTCTCCGCGAAATGCAAGAGGCTTTCCGCCATTTGGCGAACGTCTCCGCGAAATGCAAGAGCATTTCTGCCGTTTGGCGAACGTCTCCGCGAAATGCAAGAGCAAAGCCGACGTTCTTACTCCATGCGTTGCGCAGGGCTTCGAAAGACGCTCTTTTCTCCGTAAACCGAGCCCACACGGCCTGTTATAAGGCCCAAAAAGGGGCGACCACCGGAGTGGCCACCCCTTTGCATATCCCCCTGTGGGGGAGAGGAACGATGAGTAAGTAGAAAGCGCCTCTGAGACTTACAACCCCGAAGTGATGAGCTCCGAAGAGGTGCTCTTGCGCCGATTTAAGCACCCGATCAGGAAGCCAGCAA
>ERZ773073.1720-NODE-1720-length-10079-cov-4.292797_pt1 | contig 10079 bp, 12 predicted proteins | sample MGYA00580616_ERZ773073 | MGnify/ENA primary metagenome ERZ773073 (study PRJEB29015, sample SAMEA2737960) | human oral metagenome | biome: human oral; feature: human-associated habitat; material: dental | place: China | collected 2131 ...
ATAAGGTATTGTACAATTTTAAGTTTTAAGACACACCCTGATTTGAGTAAATACTTTTCTCTTTCACTTAAAAGAAGCTTCTTCATCGTTTCTTCTAATAATTTGCTTATTGCACTATAGTTAAAATTTATATACGCATCAGGAATTTTTATAATTTCCTCTATTATTTTTCCAGAACCTTGTTTAGCTTTTTCCAGTTCTCTCATTTGTTCTTCAAAATCAATAAGTAGTTCTGAGCTTGATTTAGATACAGTAATATTCACAAAGTCCAAATATTTATCCTTTGGAACATTAGCGTTTCTACGCGATTCTTTTATTCTCCGTTCTCTACCCGCCCATCCATAATCATTTTTTTAAAGTCATGCACATTTTTACTTTGTAATAATATGGTGATTTAAGGTTTGTAATGTCCTTATACTCCTCTATTTTTTGTTTAATTTCAACTTGAATATCTTTTGCTTCAGATAACTGTTCTGTTGCTTGCTCAATTTTAACTGTCAAATCCATTTTTTCACCTAGCATTATAATTGAGCCTAAACCTTCCTCTTATATTTTAACTTTGTCATTTACAAAATCTTCATTAAACACAAAAATAACCTTATCTCCAGAATCATTTATTGAAATTTTATGTGAATCATTATCATATAAACTTGCAGTTTCAATATTTAAAATATCTTCCCCTTTTACTTTTTTGAAGGCATTATAAATAGTACTCTTGCCGGATCCATTTCTTCCATAAACCAATGCCACTTTTGCAACTTTATCGTTAGGACCATTAAACAACTTTAACTCTGTCTGATTTACAAAATTAGCACCTTTTAATTTTATACCTTTTATTTGCTCTAACATAAAATATCTCCACTTTGCTTGTTTTTACTATAGTAAAAATATCTCTTCTATAAAAAATATATTTGTCTATCTATTACCGCTATCCTTTACTATTTTGTTAATGAAATAATCATCTTCATGAATTTTAATATCTTTGAAAAACGCTCTTTTTTCACCTTTTGAAAGGCTACTGCTAATCATCTTTAAAATTTGCCTTTCTTCCCATTTATCTGCGCGATAATAATAATCTCTAATTTCAAGTAATTCTCCTCTAGATAGCTTTCCATCTAAAGATTCCAATAATGCTCTTCCAATATAATCTCCCGAATTTCTCTTCAAATTTCTAAATGAATTTAACAAAATTTCTTTATTTTCAAGTAAATGAGTCGAATATATCCTTACTAGATATACTTGAATATATTCTGGCACATCCACATTTGTCATCCATTCTTCAAAATCATTTTGAATTTTAACTAAAGCATCCTTACTGATACTTTCGCATTTTATTACAGCATCAATAAAATATGGTATAAATTGAGGAAACTTTTTTAATATATTAGGAAGTTCCGTCAATCTTCTATATTCTTCTTTTGCAATTATAGTACGTATAATTGCTGTAATTGTTTTTTCTTCAATCAACATACTGTTATTAGCATCATTAATAAGTTTATCCAAATCGTTCTCTTTTAATTTTTCAATTTCTATGTTAGATAATTTTCTAAATTTACTAGGAATAAGACCCGAATAACCTCTTATTATTTTAGGAAGATTAGGATGCTCATCATCAACTTCGTCAAAAGTAACATCATTTTGAGCATTATCCACATCACTACTAAGATTTTGTTTGTTATAGCTGGAAATATCTTTAACTTTAGTTTTTTGAGTATTCAAAAACATACCTTCCTTGCTTAATTTCAATGTTAGTAAGGCAAGATTACTATGAGCTTCGAATGCATTTTTAGCAAAAATCCTATAATCATCCACAAATCGGCAGAAGTCAATTCCTTTTGAGATAAGATAATTATCAACTTCGATTAAAGCAACCTCTGCAAGTATCCTTGAAGCATTAGAACCAACAGGTAACCCATAAGAATCTCTATTTGCCCAGTATAGTAATAATTCATTTATTAAAGAAATTATACTCTCATCAATTTTTGAATTAGATCTTAGGATAGATTCAATTCTATGAATATTCAATCTGTCATAAAAATTCGATATATCACACTCCACTACAACTTTATTTTTAGTATATTTGCTTTTTTCTAAGGCTCTTTGTCTAAAAGCAGTGTAATGAAATTTGCTATCAAAAAGTTTGCCTTTAAAACTCCCAAATCTATAGGAAAAGACTCTATCTTTACTCTTGTTTATTCTCATTTTTTCTATTTCGTCAGCGATACTAATTACCAATGTTAAATATACAATTTCATCGTAAATGTCAATTAAAGCACATTTCCTATAATCTGACAAACTCTTCTTTGGTACCAATACATGCCCTAATTTATGAACCTTTAATTCTGAAAAACTATTTTTTTTTAATAGAAGAGCAAACTATACTGCATAGTTCTTCTCTCACATCCTCATCTTTTAAAAAATCAATTTCAAAAGCCCGATTAAACAATTCTACATCTGTCGTACCTTCGTACAATATATTATCTATGGCTCTAAAACATGCTTTCCGTAATATTTCTTTCTTTAACATATATTTCTAAAACACCTCCTCAAGCAACACCCAACTATCATCATTCATATTGTTCACATACTCTGTGTTATTCAGATACAACTCATCATTTCTATCTCTAACAAAACCAAAGTTATACTCATGCTTATTAGCAAATTGCTTAAACGCTTCAAACTTATTTTCTATCTGAACATCAATATTTTTGCTCTGTCCTTGTTTTTCTCCGCCTTTTGTTTCAATTAGCCAAATCGTTTCATCCTTAAGCTGTACAATATAATCTGGATAAAATAGCCTTTGCTTATAAAAGTTTGTTCCATAAACGATGGATAAATATTGCTGTCCGCTGTCTCCATTCTTATAAACATATTTCACATTTTCATTCTTCTCACAATACTTCTCAAACATTCTTTCTGATGTAGAGCGAAAATCATCCGTAATCATAGAAGTGTTATAACCTTTATACACATTGCTTTCCAGCTCTTTTACATACCTTTCATAAGGAACATACCTATAATGCTCTTCCATTGGAATTTTAAATTCCTCCGTCTTGTTTTCAAGTAACACGAGTTGATCCTGTCTTTGTCCTGAAAATTCAATAAAATCCTTTTTCAAAAAATCTGCATTATTGATAATAAAGGCATAATACTCTCTTAAACTCAAATTCAGGAGTTTATACCTATTATTTCCAAAACTTTTAAAAAACAATGTTTTTAAAATCTGACCGGTTTTGTTGTATGCAAGTCCTACATATTTCTTTATAGCATCAATATTATGCTGAAGTTCAATACCATGAGTATGAGTATTAAGTTCAATTGACATCACATTATAATTGACAACTTCTTCTCTCACTTCCATTAAAGTAGTATATTTACCGGTTAAATATCGTCTTGAGAGTGCTTTTCCAAAAATAAAACCATTATTCTCCAATATTTTTACATTATCAGCCTTTGTATTCGATAGATGATACTTTTTCTTAAAAAACTCATAAACTCTGTTTCTAATAGCCTTCTCATCAACATAGCTTCCGTCAAGATTCCTTGTTTCTTTAACAAGTTTTATCTTCTTAGGCCCTTCTTTTAGAAATACTCTCTGCGTTTCAAAACCGTTACCAGCTTTTATAACCTCCAGTTTGTATTTTTCATCAAAGGTATAGAGATAAGAGCAATCTAAAATCTCTCTACCATAATGTTTTGCTCGTGGCATTCTTCTAAGTCTTCCAAGTGTTTGAATCTCAAATATTTCACTCATGTTTTCACGAAGCTTAACAAGTATTTTTGCTCGTGGACAGTCCCAACCTGTTGCAAGTGCTTGCTTGAACAACAAAAACACAGGCATAGCATTTGATTTCGTAATGCTATCCTCATCCGTTGTTCCGATATTTATTTTCCCTAATTTCTTGGATTTTCTATCTTTATCTTCTTTGTTTTCTGCCGAAAACCAGCTCGCAAGAAGTTTGTTTTCATAAGAATAGCCCATTAAATTCAGCTTTTCTTCCACATCTTCTATCAGATCGTCATTCAAGTTAGGGAATTGAACTAACACGAGTGGTCTTATATCTTCTTTTTCATCAATATAGGCTTGAGCAATTTTCTTTCTGATTTCATCAGCCTTCTCTAACAAAATATCCGTTTCATGCAATGTATTTTCAACGTGAGCGACATCAAGACCATCATTGATATACATAAATCTTGTAATCAGTCCTTCATTTATTACATCAATCTCCGGAATTTCATAAAACTCCCCAACCACTCTTTTATTTGGGGTTGCCGATATACGAATTTCATATTTTGCATTGATGCTTGAGATAATATCATCAGCCTTTGAAGTATTGTTTTGATGCTCTTCATCAATGATTACAATAAAATTTAAGTTTCGATTATGTGCTTCACTAATTCGTTCAAACAGGTTTTTCCTTTCGCTATCTCTTATGGCGGTATTATCTTTTTTTGTAATCGTCTCCCAGTTAATAAAATAGGTAGTTGTACTTTCAAATCCCGTATTCAAAATATCAAAAACATTGCCGGTCTTTAGAGTTGGAGCAAATCGTTCCATTTTTTCTTTAGATTGCTCTTCAAGTTCTCCCTTTCCCGGACAAAACCAACAAATTAGGCTATCCTTATGAAAATCAAGATATTTTTCAATATAGGCTACCAAAATAATCGTCTTGCCTGAGCCTGTCGGACTCTGCATAACAATCTTAGGTTTTGAATTGCTATCAGTTGTTTTACTGAATAAGAAGTCAACTGCATCTTCTTGAAAATTTTTAAGTTTAATATCTATCATAGCTCGCCAACCTCCTTTAGCTCTTCTCTAAAGTAATATTCCGGAATTTCAATGACGCTAACGCCCTTTTCTTCAAGTATTCTTTGATTACTTCGTGATAGGAATATGCCTGAACGCACAAATAATTTTCCATCATTTTCAATTTTAAATATACTCTCATCTAATTCATCTTCATCGTCAAGGATAATATGTTTTTTACCATCAAGCTCAATGGCATATTCCAGTTCAATCAATTCTCTAATATGTTCCATCATCTTATCAGAGATACTTTCCTCATCATCAGAGAATTTTGGTATAAACTCTGTCTTGTAATATTTCAGATTATGCGGGAGTTCTTCCTGAATATTCCTTAGTCTTTGATAAGTAACTTCTTCACAAATATTGTTTTCATTATTCGTACAAAGAATGTATTTACGATTACCGCCATCTTCTTTGTTAAGTTGCATAACCGCATGACCTGTGGTTCCAGAGCCTGCGAAGAAGTCGAGAACAGTAACACTATTGCAATTCTCGACAGAATCAATTAACTGCTTTATTAATCTTATTGGTTTCTTCCCATTCTTAAAAGATACCTTGCCTTCCTTTGCTAAATTACCCCCATCAGATGAAAAGCCCTTCCAGAGGTTTCCCCTAACTGCACGCTCTCCATAATTCGAAAAATAATCATCACATTTTCCTATTCTGTCTGCATATGAAAAAAGAATTTTACAACTGGCATTATTGTCAATTAAACATTTCTTTCCGTCATATGTAATTACAGTATTTTTTTCTCAACAGGATAATTTTCAGGCAATATAACCTCATCATCACCTTTTCGGAATATATTTTTTGATATTTTATCACTGTATAACCACTCTCTTATTTTGTTGCTACAATCTATTACTTTACCTAAATTTTTTAGAGAGACCACTAAATCCAATGCATTAAAAATGCTAACTACAAATTCCGTTCGCTTTAATACTTCTACAAAAGGAATAAGTTTATCTTCTATTTCATCATAAAACAAAGAATAGTGTGTATCATATCCTTGTAAATAGTCATATTTTGGTGTTCTCATTATTTTAGTGTCATTTCCATTAGCATAACCAAAAATAAATTCAGTGGTTTTGACAACACTTCCTTGCATTGCAGGAATTCTTCTAGGTCCACCAATGATTAATGTCTCAACATGCAAATCAGCAGCAAAATTATCTTCACCAAATATTGAATCCATTAGAAGTTTCAATTGAAAACCTTCATTTTTATCTATTGAAACAAGGATTATTCCATTCTTTTTTAGCAATTCCTTAGCTATTTTCAGTCTCTTTTCCATAAAAGAAAGCCATTTGCTATGAGCATATCCATCAGTCTTATCGACAAAACTGTCATCATAAATAAAGTCCTTATTTCCAGTATTATAGGGCGGATCTATATAGATAACATCAATCTTACCTTTATGCGTTTTCTCCAAAAGTTTTAACGAATGAAGATTATCTCCCTCAAGCAAAAAGTTATATGCTTCATCTTCATTTGCTATGATTTTTCTCGTCTTATCTTCTACAAAAATCGGGATATTATTTTCCAGCATTTCATCAACTTTTTCCGAATGTTCTTCCCATACAAGACCATATTTCTTTTCATTAAGAGCATTTTCAATCTCTGTTATAGCACGGATACTTTCATCATCGGTATTGATTTCTTTTAATTTTTCAAGATAATCAAGCATTTTTTCACGCTTGATTTTAGATAAATTCGCCATATTCTACCTCACTTTATTTACCAGACCCATAATTAAATCAGTATCCTCTATCTTCGTAATGCCAAAACTCTTTTTACCTGCGTCTTTTATAGAAGCTCCTATATGATAAACTTCTGTTTTATCTATGATTAAAAATCTATCGTGAAAATCCGTAGTAGTTTTAACCGATAGTTTTGGATATTGAGCGTTAAATTTCGTTATATCTTTTATTGATAGGCTGCCCTTTCCTGCTGTCGTAATTACAACATCCACGCCCTTATTCTTCTTGCAAAGAATGTTTAAGGTGTTGACATCTACATAGTTATCAATCAAGATTATTTCTTTCTTAGCCTTTTTAACAAGTCCTACAATGAAGCTAAACGCATCATATATTTGTCCATCGAAAAAAATATTTTGTTTTACTTCAGTATTGGTCGCGATATAGTTAAATACTTCTTCCAGCTTCTTATCTGTTTCCAATTGTTTTAACTCAACTCTATCAAGACGAGCAAACATATCTTTGTTTGAAAGAAGAAATCTTCTCATCTCCACAAAGCTATTCATAATTTTAATGCTGACTTCCACTGCTATATCGCTTTTAAGAACAGCGGAAAGCATAGCAATACCCTGCTCTGTAAAAACATAAGGCATATATCTTCTGCCACCATAATTATTATTTGAACTTGAGGTTCCATTTTGGAATCTCAAGTTTTCATATTCAGACTCAGTTAATTGAAAACAAAAATGTTCCGGAAACCTTGATGAATTTCTTTTCATCGCTTTATTTAAATTACCGGTAGTAACTTTATATAGTTCTGCAAGATCACTATCTATCATTACCTGCTTACCTCTAAATGTATAAATCATGTTCTGTATTTCTCTGTTTTGAGCAATGACGATATTTTTATCTTCTGCCATAAACACCTCCATCTTCTCTTTAAACCGATCACAACTTGTTACCAGTCAATTCCACCTTATCTTGAGGTAACATTTTGTCACCTCAAGATTTATTTCTTTTCATGCTTTATAATCGAAACCATATCATCAAAATCAATATCTAGCTTCGTTCCAATACGATACAAAACTTCCATGCTGACAAACTCTCCTCTGCCCATTTTAGATATAGTTGCAGGAGATAATTCACAAGCCCTTGCCAAATCTTTTTTGTTCATATTTTTATCTATCAAAATTTTCCACAATCCATTATAACTGACTTTCATATATTCATCCCTTAATTACGAGTTTGCGAAGTTACTTTACAAATATAATAACATTTTTATCCCTATTTTAAAAGTGTTAAAATTCTGCTAGATCACTTATACCTCTTCAGCAATAACGAATGTATATAATGCCAACTTTTCAATAAAAGATGTCTTTCCCACACCTTGAGAACCTGTTAAGACCATCCGCTCATCAAACTTACAACCCGGATGAAATACCCGTTTTACCATACCTACCAAGATATGTTTCATAATCTAGGAATTCATCTCGTTTTCTTCCTCCCCAAGATATTTAGAAAGCAGATTCGAAATGTGTTCCTTGCCATCATAAGTCAAGGATTTCATATACATTGCAGGCAAGTTTATGGTTCTTTTATGTGCGATAAAAGTGATTGCATCTTCCATAGGACTTTTGGAATATTTGATTCCAAACTCTCTCTTGATTTCAACACCGATGATATTCGTCATATGATCATTCCATTTTCGAATTTCCAAATCAGAACTTTTTTCACCTCTCAGCTTTCCATAAAACTGGAGCGTCATACTGCAAGTATCGAAAAATATATAACCGGATAAAATCTCTCTGCTCTTACAAAAACAAGGATTTACTAACACACTAATGAGATTAGTGCTTGTGCTTTTGACTTGTCCCTTCTCTGTGATTTCAAGTTCACGATTCAAGTAATCGGAAAGCTCCGCATCATCAAATGTAAGCCAATTATTCAAGCGAATATCCTACTTTCTATCAATCTTGACTATATTCTTATCTCTTGACATTGCATTGCCACACTCCTTTATATTAGTCAAGAGATTCTATTTATTTTTTTGTTATTTTTGTGTTATGATTTATTAGAAAGATTGAGAAAAGGAGGTTTTTACATTGTTTTCATATAACGATATTATCAGTTCAAAATTACTACAGAGTTCTTTTTATACTATGAGTCAAAATAAAGAGGGCATTTATTTTTGAATACTTACCAACGGATTTCAGCGAGATGATGGAACAGAATATGATTTATGAAAGCGAGGAGTTCTCTTTACTCCTAAACCTGTTCGGTTTAGATGTTATATCAGAAAAACTTCCTTTTTCAGAGATTAGAAAACTACTCTTTATTGAGAAAGAAGAGGAAGAAACAGGTGAATTGGATTTGGATGAGAGCGACTTTGATTTGACAAAAGACACCAAGAAGTTTATTCGTTCTTACTTGAACTTATTCAATGAGCTTACAGAAGTATACCCTATTTTATATATTTTGTTTGACGATGTTTGGACAATTCTTCGGTATTTAGTCTGTAAAGAAGATTTGTACGATGGAAAATATAAAATTGACTTTGATTCGGCAAGTACCGCTTATGTAAATCTTTATAACGATATCTGCTATATACTTACACACAGAGAGCAAATGAAACAGGAACTTCTTGATATTTTCAATCTCTTTTCCGAGTACAAAGTAAAACTTCCGACATCTGAAATCGCATTGATTTATCAAGCCTACAATCAGAATAGGGGATATGACCTTATTTTAAATGATCTGAATCCCTATATAAAAGATGCTGAAAATCAGCTAATGAACTCATGGGAAGATATTATAAAGATCCTACCAAACAAGTTGAATGAGGAACTATCTTTTCCAACCTGTGACAGTTTGACAATGTTTGTAAAACAAATGGTTCAAGTATTGATTCATAAGGAACAGACTCTTCGTAAATGCAAAAACTGTGATAGATATTTCGTTGCAAGATACTCAAGTCTTGCAGAATACTGTACAAGAAAAGTTACCGGCACTAAGCAGGCGTGCCAAGAATATGCCAGCAAAAAGATATACAAGAAAAAGCAAGCCGAAAACCCTTTGTATCAAATATTTACAACTTACTATAATAGAATTTATGGAAGAATAAGACATGGAAGCTTAGGTAAAGATACGACTCTACTTGACGACATTAAATTACTACACCAAGAATTCTCTGCTAAATATGATATCTCAAATGATAATGAGTCCAAAGAAAAAATTATTGAGTCATTTATCGTAGAGGCAGATAAATTTCTCAGTTAGGAGGATCAGACAGATGCACAATGAAATTATTATTTATAAAAATGGTGAATTAGAACTTCCTATGGAAGTAACGCCGGATAAAGAAACTGTTTGGCTAAATAGAAACCAACTGGCAACTTTATTTGATAGAAATATAAAAACGATAGGAAAACACATAAACAACGCTCTTAAAGAAGAACTTGATTCTTCAGTTGTCGCAAAATTTGCGACAACTGCCTCTGATGGCAAAACTTATAAGGTTGATTACTACAATCTCGACATGATTATCTCAGTCGGATATAGAGTAAAATCAGCACGAG
>ERZ773073.1721-NODE-1721-length-10075-cov-8.536826_pt1 | contig 10075 bp, 5 predicted proteins | sample MGYA00580616_ERZ773073 | MGnify/ENA primary metagenome ERZ773073 (study PRJEB29015, sample SAMEA2737960) | human oral metagenome | biome: human oral; feature: human-associated habitat; material: dental | place: China | collected 2131 ...
GCCCGGCCCGCCGCCGCGCTCGCGCTGGCGGTCTGCGCCGCCCTCTCCGCCTGCAGTCCGGTCGGGTCCCGGCCGGATCCCACGAACGCCGTCGTGCCCGCGCCCACCGCCGAGTCCGGCTCAGAACCATCGGGAGAAACCGTGGGAGAGACCCGTATTCGCATGACCGTAGGCAGCCGGACCATTGAGGCGAGGCTGCACGACAACCCGACCGCGCGATCGTTGATCGACCAGCTGCCGCTCACCCTGGACTTCTCCGACTACGGCGGCCAGGAGGTGCTCGCCGCGCCGCCGAGTCCGCTGACGATGGAGGGCGCGCCCGCGGGCGAGAGCGCACCGGCGGGAACCATCGGCTGGTACGCCCCCGGTGGCGTGATCGTGCTCTACTACGCCGACGTCGGGCGTTACAACGGGATCGTGCGCATTGGCGAGATGGACGGGGATGCGTCGCTGCTTTCGGGTTGGAGCGGTTCGCGGTCCGTGACCATCGAGCTCGCCGATTGAAAGCGCGACGGGTCTCCCTCGCCGGGAGGGGGACCCGGGGGTTCTTGCGGAGTGAGAGGGGTCTTCCGGGCTCGGGAAGGAACTCTCCCCGGGTCCAGAGGGTCCTGCTCACGCCGTATACGGCGGACGCGAAGGGATCTGCGTCCGTCATATATGAGTGGGGCCGTCGGCCGCGGGACTCGCGACCGCGGGCTCCGTCTGGGGCCGGGTCCGAACGGGCAGGTCGACAGTCCGGTTCCGTCCGACAGCCGGGTGGGCCTGGTCGTTCGAGCGTCAGGGGGTGGATCTGACCCATGCGGTGCCATACCATGGCCTGCGGATCGAAGTGCGAGCACCCGGGAGGGTTGAGAATGAGTCCGGAATCGGCTTCTGAGCAGGGGCACTCGCATCAGGATGGAGCGCTTGCGGGGGCGAACAGGCTCGATGAGGTGCTGCGCGCCGTGTGGAGCCCGTTACTCGAACACGCCCAGAACGATGTACAGATGTGGACCAAGGGTGGGGCGGGACGAGGGCGTCCCGTCACCGATGCCAGAGCCGGGCTGCCCAAGGATGAGGTCTGGACGGCCTTCCTCCGCGGACTCCTCGATTTTGACGGGTTGACATGCAGAGCGCGGCGGGCCGAGCTCCACATGGTCACCGACAAGCAGGCGGAACGCATTCGAGAAGCCATCGGCTCGCAGCAGGACTCCATCCTCAGTTGTCTGGGTTGGGCCACGGTCTTCGTCGCCCGCTATCAGGACCGGGGGAACGCCGAACTGCGAGATAAATACCCTTTCCGAGGCGACAAGGGGAAGCACTCCTTACAGGAACTGCGCAGAAGACTCCTTCCCCAGACATGGAGCGCCGTGAAAGACGGGCGTCTCGAGCCGTGGACCGGCGCCCCCGACGACCCCGAACTGTACGATTGCCTCATCGATATTCTTGAGCGCGCGATGGACAAGACGACCACCGGAGACGTCGTTGAACTGGTGAGGAGTCCGGAGGTGCGCCGCACTCTCGACGCCGTCCTGGACGAGTGGCAGGCTCCTCCCAACCGCGCAAACGGCACGAGTGCGAGCGCGGTCCCTGCCGATTCGCCGGTGATGGCGGCCTTCTGGAATGTGGCGGTGCGAGAGCGCCTTGTAGAAGACGAGGAGATACTGGAGGATGCCTGGGATACGACTCGGCGATTGGCCGAGGACGGGCCCAATCTAACCCCGAGCGTTTACGAGGCGCAGATGGAGACCGGCCTCGCGCGTCTGGCGCAGCAGATGCTCGTCGACGACGTTAATGCCTCATCCCTGAGCCGCCGCGTTCCTTTCGGGCGGATTGAGACCCCTAGACGGCGCAGAACCCCGGATGCCTGGGACAAGACGGGGCCGGCCGTCCTCGAACTCGATTTCATGGAGCGGGTCCGGCGCTGCATGCGGGGAACGGTGCTCGCTGCGAAGCTGCCCGGGGCGCTGATGGATGAGGCGCGCCGGTGCCGCCACTGGTCGGGCTTGGGCGAACGTACCGATCGGGCCGTGCTCCTGGAAGGAATGGTGGTATCGACTATTCTTCCCGGCGAGATCGAGAACCGCAACGACATTGCGGCGCGCCGCGCGGGTGAAAGACCCCCCGCTCTACGCGGTGGACTAGTCGGCATCCTGTCCTTCTACTGCTGGAAGCACTTGCCGACCATGAGGCAGGCCTTGGAGCCCTCCAGCGCCATTATCTCCGACGACGATGAAGACTTCGAAGAACCGTGGCCCTCCAGTACCGTGACCGCAGGTGCGACCCGGGCTCAGGATCTATCGCAGCGAATCCCACAGCGTTTCTCACGCATCGTGTGGAGCAGACTTCACTACTGGGAGTTCATCGGGTGCGCGCGATCTTGGACATGGCGCGGGCTCGTCAGAAGTTTCCGCTGGATACTCAAGGATGTCAACACGTGGATCGAGGACGAACGCAGGAAGGCCTGTGACGTCGTCGAGCGCGGGGGGCGAGGACAATGAACGGCTCATCGCTGATGCCGGACGAGACCGGGGCCGAACCGGATGAGGTGGTCGTACGGGCCGACGAGTACGGCGTGCTCATCTGTCCGGATGGGCGCGAACCAGTCGAGAGCCTGACCTGCCCGACGCTGCCGGTGGACGGGGGCGCCGTCTTCTGCGATCTGGGTATGAGTTCGGATACGGACACCGCTCGCGGACATCGCGTCTACATCGGGGCGACGGTCATGGACGATGCCCCGCCCGCCTGGGTGAAGGCGCTCTACGGGCCCGCCGTGGCCTCGGCCGTGGGGCGGATGCTGTCCCGGACCTCGGCTGCCGCGACGTCCCGGACGGTTGCGACCACCTGGCGCCGACGTCCCACCGCAACCGCGCGGGCCCTTCACCGCTTGATGCTGGGAACCTGGATGCGCCGATACTGGCCCTCCCCGGACGACGGCCGTCCGTGGACGATTCCCGATCGCGTACTCATCGACCTTGAGACGGCGGCGCTGGCGGCGTCGTACGAGCTCAAACCCTGCCTGATCGACAATGCCCTGGCCAGGCACCTCCTGCGGCGCTCTCGGAAGGCCCTGTGCGATATCTGCCGGGCCGTGAGCGCCACCCGAGGGGTCGATCGCCGTTTGGCCGCACGACTCGAGGGCGTGCTCCGTACAGACCTCGCCCTGGTCCGTGAAGAGGCCGAGGACCACGGGGAGGAGGAGCGAGTCGCGGAGTTGAAGGCTCTGGCCGACGATCTCGATGGCGGCGTCGCCGCCACGTCCGGGGGGTCCGGGATGCCCGCGCGGAGCAGGGCACCCGACCGCGGAGCAGATCGGCCCGAATCATTCGATGAGAGAACGGTCGACGCGGGGGCGGCACTGTGGCGGGACACCATTGACTGGGGCAACAACGCCAGGGGGCTCTTCGACACCCGCAGCGGCGCCGTGCACTATGACGTGCGCGAACACGACGGGATGCGCGTGCTCCATATCGAGGCGCCCCTGGCCCCCGGCTGGTCCTCGCGGCGCCGCGGACCCCGATGCACTGCCAGAGTCTACCTTGCAGGGAAGGAAAAACCACAACGGGTCCTGCTCGAGCATAACGACGGGTGCATGACTGGTGAGATCGCCTTCGACGAGGAGTGTTCGCAGATCGAATGCGTTGACGTCGTGAGCGTACGCCGGCCGCGGTCGCCGCGCACAGGGGCGCGGCGCGACCAGATGTGCGCCGAGCAGGAGCGGGCAACGCAGTGGGCCTGGCAGCGCGTGCTCAATAGCGATGTCCCGGATGTGCTCCCCGCCTCCCTGGTGCCGGAGGTCTTCGACGCCGACTCGCCGTGGCTCGGCGAGGTGACCGGGGCGGACGGTCTCATGGAGCTAGATGGTCCGGTCCCGCCCGAGGGGGATGTCATGGTCTTCGGGGCTGCTGACGCCAAAACCACTGCGGTATCCAGGCCCCCTGTTCTACGGATCCAGCTGGACCGTTTCGTCCTCGCCGCCGCCGACCAAATCGCGTCCCAGGTCGAGGAGCGCTCCCGCGTCGAAGGCCTCGAACTGCGTGTCGCCGGCATCACCGCCTCACGTGTCGTCGTCACCGTGACGGCCGAAACCACGATTGCCAGACCACTGGACGTCGTCGTGTTCAATAGCGAGACGGAGGCCGGTCCGGTGGCGACGCTCGTACTCGTTCTCGCACCCGACACCGAGCGGACCCTGTCCGGCAGCGCGGTCATCTCGACCCGCGTCCGGCAGGTCAGCGGCTTCCTCGAGATGCCCAAACCCCTGAAGGATCTCGACGAGTCCCTGGCCCCTGTCGTCTCCGCCAGCGTGCGAGCGGTGTCAACCCAGAAGGGCCGGCGAGCATGGATCGATGCCGCTCGCGGCCTGCCTCGGGGACACCGACTGCGCGACGCCATCAAAGAGGGGTTCTCCTCCTGATGGGAACGCGACTCGTGGCGGCGTTGGAGGCGCTCCTGGCGTGCTGCCTGCTCATCTCCTGCACAAGCGCGCCGGGTGGAAGCGGCGCGAATCAGACCCCCGCCGCAGTGGCGATCGACCTCGGCGGGCTGTTGGGCGCTCCGGTCCCCTCGCTGTGCGAGCATCCCGCCGGCAACCTGGTGGACGGCAGCCTCCCCGGACTGGGCGAGAACGAGGGACAGGTGTTCCTGCGGCTGGATGCTCTGGCGACGGCGAGGAACGGGACGCCCTCGGACGCTCTGGCCATCGGCACGGATCCCTCCGCCGCCGTCGCCGCCGTGGTGTCCTGCGATCGGGGCGGTGTGAACTGGCCCGATGCAGTCGTGATCTGGAACGACGCCCTCGACCTCATGGCCTGGGTTGACCTGCGCAGGACCGAGGGCAGTCGCGGCTACATCCATGCGGTCGAGCTGAGCGGCACCGAGCTGCGGATCAAGTGGACCTACGCGGGCGCCGAAGACCCGGCGTGCTGCGGCACCTACTCCGCCCAGGGCCGGGCTGAGATCTCCAGAGGCGGCGAACTGGATGTGGAGTCTATCACTGTGTCTCGCGGCGAGGACCTCGTGCGCTCCGCGCTCGCGGTCTCCAGTGATCGGGGCGGCTCCGAGACGAGTGCCTCCGCGCCGCCCGACAAGGTTTCCGAGCAGGCGCGGCAGGCCGTGAATCGGGTCATCGATCTGGGAGTCTCCTTTGACACCGACGCCCTGGAGTGCCGCGGGGGCGCCCTTAAGGGCGGCACCTATAAGGAGCGCGAACTTCCCATACAGAGATCCCCGGTCGCCTGCTGGGTGCCGCTGGGTAATGGCGAGCTCATGCTCTTCGGCCTCTACTACGAGGCCTGGAATGACTACCGGATCGTATCGGCCTATGTTATCTGAGGTGGAATGATGCCCGAGGACCGGGAAAGCAGGCTCATTACGCTGATCCGCACCAGGGATCAGCCGTGGCTCAATGATATTGCCAAATGCGTCGCCGACCAGGATGTTGAACGTCTCGACCAGCTCGCCTCGCCCGACGACACCGATTTCGCGGCACTGACTGCGGGGCTCGACGACGAGGACGACGGGGTCGAGGATGAATTCACCGAGTTGAGCGCCGGACCCTCTCCGGGACGCGCCGCGCGCGGCGTCGTGGCGCTAGCTCGATCGGTGCTCGAGCCCCGCGAACGCAAACGTCTGCTCATCGAGGCGCTGAATATTTTCAAGGACAATGGCATTGCCTGCGCGCCGGACCCGGACCCCGGGTCTCCGCCGAGGGAGGGTCGTTCCTCGCGCAAGGGGGATCTCGCCGATCCGGTTCTGAACGCCCTGCACGGCATTGATTCCCCCGCTACCGGTTTTGCGGATCTGCTCGTCAAGCTTCTCATGGGAAACTTCCCCGAGCGAAGCGGCAGGCCTGTGCAGCTGCCGGTTCTGCTGGAGGTCAGGAACGCCTCGGACCAGAATGCCTCGAACCGGGCCGTCGGCTTGGAAACCGGACTCGGGGCCCTGCTCCGGCTGGAGCGCCTGCACGGGGGCCCACCTGGTCTTTATGCCGATCCTCGCACTATGACCTTCACCCAATGCGATCAGAGTTTCAAGAGCGCTCTGGAGGAGGCGTGGAGGATCAGCGGTCTGGCCGGAACCGGCGCCTGCGTGGTGTGGGCGCTGTTCGATGGCGACGAGGTCCTCGACAGGGTGGGAGGCGGATCGATGGGGGCCGCCTTCGCCGTCGGGCTTGACGACTTGGCGCCGCGCACCCGGATGGGGCGGGTGCTTCGACTCAAGAAACTTGATCCGGCGTGCGCCGTGACCGGCCAGTTGAGTGGTCGGAGAATTCTGCCGGTGAAGGGATATGAGGGTAAGCTCCGGGCTGCGGCGAAGAATCGTTGGCGAGTCGTCGCCCCCAAGGAGTCGGAGAACGAGATAGATAATGATTTGGATCGCATCAAGGTTCTGCCTGCTTCGAGCGTAGACTACGCCGAAGATGTTTCGCAGGCCATCAAGTATGCTCGTAGAATACTGGATAAGAAACTTCTCTCCAGCGCTCTGGTGATCGTTCTCGTGCTCGCCGTAGTGGGCGTCGGAGCGATGGTGAACGCGGTTCGGCAGCGCCAGATACACGAGCAGGAGTTGCGCGCCAAGTCCGCTGAGCTGGCGAATTTCGCTCGGGACGAGCGCCAGTCCAGCCCGAGGCTCGCCGCACTCGCGGCCCTGGCGGGTTACCGGATGAACCCGTCCGTGAACTCGGCCCGCGCCCTGCGCATGGTATCGGAGGAGTATCCCGCCGTCGTCGGAACCATGGACGCCCATGACTCCCGGGTGACGGAGGTGACGCATGCGGGCAATTTCATTATAAGCGGTGACTTCAACGGAACGGTATCTCTGTGGACCAATGATATGCGACTGAGCAGTTCTCTGGAACTCGGTGCGAGGATACTCGATCTTGAGGGCTCGGTGGACGGGACTTTTGCGGTTGCAACCGTGAACAATGATATCGTATTCCTCGGCGTTTCCGACGAGGGGGAGCTGACCGAGCGCGTGCGTGAACACAGGGAGAGCTTCACCGCGCTTTCCCGGCTCTCGAGAATCGTGTCGATCGTTATCGCTCCCGACGGCAGCGAGGTTCGCTTCCTCGACGAGGACGGACTCGCGGCCCGCTGCGACCCTTATGGGAATCTGCTGAGTTACACGGACATTGGGCATCTCCTCGGCAAGAACAGTAAGGGGAAATCGGTTCGGATCGAGGCGAGTGCACTGTTCATGGGTGGATATATTATCGACGATACGTGCGGCGACTGCCTTCTTCTGGGAACCGATGAGGGCGGGGTATATTTGTATGATTTCGACTCCGGTTCAACGAGGTTCCTATTCGACATATTTACGAGCTCGCAGAGGGAAGAGATTCGATCACTGGCATGTGACGACTCGGTGATCGCCATCGGGACGGTGCACGGTGTGCGGGTGCGGGACCAGATAACCGGCGAAATGACCAAACTACCACTGCCCAATGATAATTCCGTGGTCCACGACGTGATCATGAGCTGGAGTGGGCAGATCGTTGTACTGGTCGGCGGTGTATCGTCCAGGACAACCGCGATCTACTTCGCGACCGACCAACGGGCTGCGGCGACGCAGACGATTTCGGGTACTGCGATCGGCGCCGCGAACAATTTTGAGGGCGTCGTCGTTGGTACGAGCGATGGTCGGCTTGTGGTTCTCAGCAATGAGGAAGAGGATGGGGGTGTCATGATGCGGACTGTTGCTACGACGGCGTTCGCCGTTACGCCCGAGGGCGAATTCGCGCAAACCTTCGGCATGTCTCCCATGAATATTCAGGGAATCAGAATCATCGGTCTGGACGCGACCTCGAAAGAAGGATATTTAGTACAGGAGCTCAAGGGTCCGGATAGCTGGGTCACGACCACGAAGGGCTGGTATGTCAACAGTATGGATGTACGTGGCGATCTTATTGCTGCCAGCGGTCTGACACCGGACCGGAGCTCCGGTTCTATAGTCGTGTGGGATAGGCGAGCGGGTGAGGTGATCGCGACCTTCACCTCTGGATCCAGGACAGGGTCATCGGACTATGACAGGCCTCCGATCGTGACACAGGTCAAGTTCCTCGGAGAGAGTGGATTGATCGCGGGTTATGATTTCTCCAGCGGAGATCTTTTCATCTTCGCTCTGAAGGGTCAGACTCCGGATGATCAGAACGGTCTCATCGCGCGACGCCACCTGGGGGGAGGACTGGGTGGAATGGCGTACTGCGAGGCGACTGGCACGTTGTACGCCTTGACCTGGCCGGAGGGGGAGGACTTAGGGATGAATCACGAAGTCCTGGCGATCGATGCGGTCTCGGGCTTGACCCGGTGGACACTGCCGGTAGGCTCTGCTACGCGGATAGCGGTTAACCCGCTCACGGGCGATATCGCCGTGCCCGATGGAGCCACCCTGACCATTTACTCAGGGAAGGATCACACCATTCTCCGTCAGGGCGAGTTGCCGGCCCCCGCGCAGAGAGTCGCGTGGAGTCCGGATGGAAGTATGATCGCGGCGGCCGAGGCGGGCGGCGGTCTTGACATCCTCGATGCCGGGACTCTGGCCCAGACTGTTCCGACGATATGGGTTGGCGCGGGCCTGGATTTCTCCGACTTCATGTGGAGACCGGATTCGCGGACCCTGATCGTCGGCACGATCTCGGAAGATTCCGAGGGAACTCGCCAGGGTGGCTACACATATGTCGTCCGCGCCGATGCTACAAACTGGACTAACCGAATGTGTGCGATTGCGGGATCGAGCCTGAGCGAGGCCGAATGGGAGGAGTATGTGGGGGATGTGATTCCCTACGAGGAACTGTGTCCCGCATGATTTGGCCTCCATTCCTCAGTTGTAGAGCCCAGAGAATCCGACGACGGTCCATGATCCGTCCACCTTGGAGAGGAAGAATCGGGCGACTGGCTGCTCCCCGTCCGAGGTGAAGATGCAGGTGTAGTCGACTTGCGGAATATTCTCCAGCTCGTATGGCGGTTTGCCGCGCACGCACTTCCCGGGGGCCGGTGCCTGGGGGATCTTATAGGGGTCCTCGTAGAAGCCGGTTCTGCGGCCGGCGATGATGTCCCAGTGCGAGGTGATTACAACATCCTGAGTGCCGTTGATATCCCGAGGGCGGACCACAAGACTGTAGACCTCTGGAGTCGAGTGGGCGCGGAAGGTGAGCGTGTCATTGTCGACGATCGCGGTCCCGATGATCGACCAGGCCTCGTTCACACTCGCTCCCGGGGGGATGGCGACAGGTGTTCGAACTCCGCTGGGCGTGGCCGCAGCGGAAGTGGCCGCAGCGGCTCCGACCGGGCTTCCGTTCGAGGGCGCGCATGCCTTCAGAGAAAGTACCAGGGCCAGGACGAAAAAGAGTGTTATGGCAAGCGGTGGAACAGCCGCGGGGATGAGTGATGAAGAAGAGAGAAACGAGAGGCGGGAGCGCAACAGGTACAGGAAGGACCGAGAAGGTCCCCCTGTGCTGGGATCGGCGAGTTTTGAGATGTTCACATCCCTAGTATGAACCAGACGCGGGTGAGAATGGATCAAGTCTCAAGGAGCCGCGCAGCCGGGCGCTGACGCGCTCGTACTGGGCGATCGCCGCCCGCCGGCCGGTGGGGACGAAGACGGTCGGGGCCAGCGCATTGACCGGTTCGGGGGCGGGCCGCCGGTGCTCCGGCCGCCCGTTGATCGGCGGAACCCCGCCTGGTACCGTGCTCCTGCCTTGCTCCGACGACGGAGGAGGAGGTCTCATGACATCGCCGTCTCCGGCCTCCCGCGGAGGCCGGTTCCCCGACCGCGGCTGAGGCCGCAGGATCAGGAACTCCCATGACCTTCACCATTATCCAGCCGGCCGACGTCGATACGGCCATCGACTGCCTCCGCCGCGTCCCGCCCCTCGTGGACTGCCCGACCCAGCGGCGCCAGCGCGACCCCGACGGCCTGTCCCGGGCCTTCGCCGGAGGGGATTTCCGCCGCCCCGACCTGGTCTGGGTCGCACTCGGGGATGAGGGCGGGCCCCGGGCCGCCGTCGCCGGTCTTCTCACGGGCGCCCAGACCGTGCTCGACTTCTTCGGCGCCGACGACGAGGAGGCGCTGGCCGCCGTCGTTGCCGCGGCCACGG
>ERZ773073.1724-NODE-1724-length-10072-cov-16.508835_pt1 | contig 10072 bp, 11 predicted proteins | sample MGYA00580616_ERZ773073 | MGnify/ENA primary metagenome ERZ773073 (study PRJEB29015, sample SAMEA2737960) | human oral metagenome | biome: human oral; feature: human-associated habitat; material: dental | place: China | collected 2131 ...
GGGCGATGTTTGATATCACTCCGTTTTATGCACAAAGTGGCGGTCAGACGGGCGATAGCGGCGAAGTGGAGTCCATAGCCGATGTGTTTGATACGCAGAAATTTTATGGGCTAAATTTATCCCACTTGCGCCTTAATCGTAACCTGAAAATTGGCGATATCGTCGGGCTTAAGGTTTCTGAGGAGCGTGAGCAGATTGCACGCCATCACAGCGCGACGCATCTTTTGCACGCGGCGCTTCGTGCGGTGCTAGGGGCTCATATCGCTCAAGCAGGAAGCTTAGTCGAAGCGGACCGCTTAAGATTTGACTTCTCGCATCCTAAGGCGCTTAGCGTCGAGGAGCTAGCTAAAATCGAGGAATTTGTAAATAACGCCGTTTGCAAGGGCTGTGCGGCAAAAACTGAGATTATGGATATAGATGATGCTAAAAACAGCGGCGCGATTGCGCTTTTTGGCGAAAAATACGGCTCAAAAGTGCGCGTTGTGAGCTTTGGAGAGATTAGTAAGGAGCTTTGCGGCGGAATTTCTGCGGATGCGCGCGCATCTTTGTGTCTGCGTGACACGAATCGTCATATTTCGTGAGGTTCGCGGCGCTATAAAGCCTTGTAAGCCGAATCCTATAGAACAGATAACTAGACCGCTCGGTGTGCACCCCTGCACGGGGTATCTTACAATCGCGCGTCTTTTGCATTTAGAACCACAGTACCGCGAAGAGAGTACAGCTCAGTATTAAAGCCCCGTATTTTTACCCGTGATATGTTGGAATATGCGCGCCTTCACAGGTGTTATTCTGGCGCTGTTTATTCCTCTTCAACCTCCAACACACATCAAGGAACATCACCGTGCTTGAAGTCATTATTGCCCTATCGCTGGCAATTCTTCTGGGTAATATCCTTGCCCATAAAATACGAATAACCCCCGCCATTATGCTCATTTTCATGGGGCTTGTGCTGGCGCTCATCCCCGTTCACGCCATGCACGAGGTGCGCGAGGCCGGGCTGCCCCCACACGTGATTCTCGAAATCTTCCTGCCCGTGATGCTGTTCTGGGAGACCCGAAACACTTCTTGGCGTGAGGTACGCGCCCGTCTGCGCGGCATTCTACTCTCGGGCACGGTGCTCGTAATTTTCACGGCGTTCGTTATCGCCTGGGTACTCCACACATTCATGGGTATATATATGTGGCATGTGGCGCTGATTATCGGTGTGGCTCTCGCTCCCACCGATGCCGTGGCCGTGGCAACGCTCAACGGCAAACTCCCCAAAGCCTCCATTACCACCCTCAAAGCGGAAGCACTCATTAACGACGGCACCACCCTAGTTCTTTTCACACTTGCACTGCAGCTTGCGGGCGGTCATGAGCTGGCCCTGGGGAACGCATCCGGAATGTTCTTCTTCTCGTTCCTGATTGGAACTCTCGTTGGCCTGGCCGTCGGATGGGGCGCGAATAAGCTGCGTGCGCACATCGGCAACCCCATGAACTTCAGCGTGTTCATGTTCACCATACCGTTTATTGCTTTCTTCCTGTCTGAAGAGATCGAGCCTTTTGAAGGCATGAAAGGTTCCGGAGTGGTAGCCGTGGTGGTCGCAGCGTTCTACCTGACCTACCGTGGGCCGGATACCATCAAACCCCAAAACCGCTTCTACGGACTGCCCACCTGGTCCTTTGTCTCCTATGTCATGAACGGTGCGCTCTTCGTGCTTGTGGGTGTGCAGCTGCCTAGCGCCACCGAGCATATGGAAGGCGTCATTCATGAATACAACTATGCGTGGGCTTCTGCACTCGCCGTGATTGTGGTGGCATGGCTCGTTTCCATTGCGGCGCGCTTCATCTTCCTGCACGTCACGATTGGTATTATTCGTGCCCTTGACCGTTCAGAAAAGCAGAGGCGGCTGCGCACAACTTTCCGTGGTCGTGTGGTGAGCACCTTTGCGGGACTGCGCGGCGGTGTTTCCCTCGCGGTGGCTCTCTCCGTGCCGACTGGTGTTACCGGGCGTGACTTTATTATCTTTATTGTTGCGGGCGTGGTTCTGCTGTCGATGGTGGTTCAGGGGATGCTCCTGCCGCTGGTTATCAGGTGGGCGAAAATTCCGGTTGATACCACCGAAGAAGACGAGATTAATAATGCGGTGCGCACAATAATTGCCGAGTCCTTCAACTCTGTGACTGAGATCGGCCAGGAAATTAGTGCGCCGCAGGAAATTATCGACCGCATTGCCGAAGAGCAGATGTACAACGCAAGTATGTACCGCAACCTGCACACCATTCGTAAGCACGGTGCGAACGCGCCGGAAGAAGCTCGCCGCATTATTGAGGCGAGTGACCTTGAGAAAGAGCTGCGCCTGCGGCATTTGGAGAAACAGCGTGAGGTGCTCAAGCGCCTGCGTAATGAGCGCAAGATCGATATGAACGTGCTCCACGCGATTCAGGAAATCCTAGATATTGAGGAGATACGCGTGCTCGGTCCGGTTGAGCTGGAGTAGCCCCGAACGGCTCCAGAAGTGCTAAACCCCGGGCATATTCTATATTCCATATATGGAATATTAAGGACGCTCCCGGGGTTTTATGCGGGATTTTAGGGTGCTGCACGGTATTCTGGTACACGTGAGCACGAAACCCTCGGCATCGACCCCGCCCCCGAGCGGAAAAGTTCCGCGCGCTGTTGGTACCGCGCAAGGGCGCGCATCGTTAATGCTGCACGCGCTGATATACCTTATCTTTGGGATTATCACCGTTTTTGTGCAGACCCCTGATAATGTCTTCACCAAAATACTTTTGGGCCTCTGGATGCTCGCGCTCGGCACCTCACACGCGCTCACGGCCCGCGGGATGCACTACGGACCCGCGACAAGCACATCGCTCAGTTCGACGGCGCTCGTGCAGGCGGCATCCGGGGCTTTACTCGTGATAATGCCGGATACCCTTGCTCTTATTATTCTGGCGGTATGCGCCGGTTCGGGTCTGCCGGGGCTGATTAAGCTTCTTTTGGGTATGCGCTACCGTAGTGCGGTGGCTGTGTGGCGTGACTGGGTTCTGGAAGGGGGCGTGCTTCTTGCAGTTGCTTTAATTCTGCCGTTTGTGGGGGAGATCGGGGCGAAAGCGACCCTGGGAGTTCCCGGCGGCGGGGCGCTGATTATCGGCGTTTTTCTGCTGGTGGGTTCTCTGGGACCGAGCGAGAAAGCGGGCGCTGACCGAACAAAACCCTAGTTCACAATCGCCCAGGTTTTAGAGGTGTATTGCAACGGCGCGTACACTGGTTAGACACACACAAGAGGAGGAACGAGTGGCTGAAGAACGCCCCCGCGGATTTAAAGCGCAGGTGAAAGGTCCCCTGCTGGTTGCCGCTGCTCTGGCTGTAGCGGCTTTCTTCGCCGTATTTATTTTTGCAACCGGCGGCACCCGCAACCGCCCCAACCTCGTGTTGGCCTTAGGTGTGGCGGGCGCGGTTTTTGTGGTCACCCTCGTAGTGTGTGCAACCCTGATCTTAGCGGAACGCCCGAACGACCCGTCACTGGGGCAGGGTACAGGTATCAATAAATCCTCGGCAAAGCTTTACGAACAGGCGAAGGCCAAGCGTGAGGCAGCGGAGCGTGAAAAAGCCCGGGAACAGGAGAACTCGCAGGCGGCTGAAACCAAAGAGGAAACAGCCGAGAATAACGCTGAGCCCCCTAAGACGACTGACAGCTAATCGGCGCGCTGGGGCGGTATGCTAAGCTGATTCCATCTTTATGAGTAAAGGCAAGAGGAATCGGTAGCTCCAACTGCCGGCCCCTCTCTACGGGTAGAACAATTACCTTAGGCTCTTGGTGCTTTATGCGCATCAAGAGCCTTTTTATGTCGTGTGTGTGACGGTAAGAAAACTATTTTGTGTGGGAAAGAGCCGCTTTCCGCACCCCCATCATCGCGCGTTGTACCCCCACTATTGAAGTCAGTACCAGCACGAAGCCGAGCATCGAAAGCGGTGTCATGTTTTGTCCCAAGAAAATCCAGCCAAGGATAAAGGCGGTGACTGGGCTGAGCGGTCCCAGGGATGCAATGACCGCGGGTGGCAACTTCGAGAGTCCATGAAAATACACGCAGTAGGCGAGCGCGGTGCCCACCAGACAGAGGAAGGCGTATCCGCCGATGTTCGCGGCGGTGAGCGGTGGCAGCGGTTCCTCGGTCAGCAGGGCGATGGGTAGCAGGAATATTCCGCCCACGAGCAGCTGCCATCCCGTCATGGCGAGAGTCGAGAGAGATGATGTTCCTGAGGCGGTGAAGAAAATTCCGCAGGCCATGGCGACAGCCCCGGTGAGTGCCGCAAGAATGCCGATCACATCGAAGGTGGTGCTGGGGGATGCGACCAGCAGAATAATGCCGATAATGCCCATAAGTGCGGCAAGCCATGCCGATGCGGGAGTCGCTTTCTTGGCAACTGTTCGGGTGAGGACGAGGACGAAAATAGTTTGTGTTGAGCTGAGAATCGCCGCCAGTCCGCCGGGCAGGCGGTATGCAGAGACGAACAGCATCGCCTGGAATAGACCGATATTGAGGGTGCCGAGAAGAATAATTCGGCCCAACTCGTTCTTGCGCGGGAACTCTCGGGTGATGAGCAGTAGCAGCAACCCTGCTGGCAGCACGCGGATCAGTGCGGCGGTGAAGGGACGGTTGGGCGGCAGAAACTCGGAGGTGATGAGGTAGGTTGATCCCCAAACCATGGGGACGAACGCCGTGATGATCAGCAGAGGAAGACGGTTTTTCATAGTTCTTCGCAGTCGGATAGATGCCTTGAATTCAAGATAAATCCTAATCGCTTTTTGTCTTGAAAGCAAGATAAAATAGTCGTGAGTCGATTTTAGGAGGAATATGTCGAGCGCCCGTTCCCGCAGTATCCACCCCGATGCCGTGGACGTCATTATTGATCAGTGGAAACGTGAACTCCCTGAATTGGCTTCTGAAAATATGGCCCTGATTGGCCGTCTTAGGCGATGCTCCATTCTGCTCGCGCCGCGTCTTGACGAGGTTTTTGCCGCCCATGATCTCAGTAATGGCGCCTTTGACGTGCTGGCGACGTTACGCCGCGCGGGTGCGCCCTATATTCTGACCCCAACCGAGCTTTTTGCTTCGCTCATGGTTACTTCGGGCACTATGACAACCCGCTTGCAGAAGGTGCAGAAGCGCGGGCTTATTGAGCGCATCCCTAATCCGGACGATGCCCGCAGTATGCTCGTGAAGCTAACGGGCGCCGGGCGTGAATTGGTGGAAAAAGTCGTCTTCGAGCACGTGGATAATGAGCGGCGTATTCTGGAAAAGCTGCCTGCTGAGACGCGCCGTCAGCTGGATGCGGGCCTCGCCGAGCTGATGCGGGTGCTGGAGGACGCGAAGAAGGACTAGGATAATGGCGCGTTAGACTACCGTGCTTCATGGTTCCTCTGAGAGGCGCTTTTTGATATATTAGTAAATGCATTGATAATCAATATATTTACTAATCTGCGTAACGGGACATAATACTCTCGTAGAAGGGAATACACGATGTGGAGCACCCAGCATTCTCAGATTACTGATGTCAGCATACCTACTCTGTGGCGCACCTTTATTGCGGTGCACAGCGGCGAACTTACCCTGCCCGGTGGCGACCATTTTGAACCTGAACGGGAACTCGCAGTGGGTACGCGCATCGCAATGACTCCTGCCGGTCAGGAACAGGTCATCTCAACGGTCACCGAGTTCGTGCCTGAAAAGCGCTACGCCGACGAGACCCCGTTTAACGGTCTAATCCTGACATTCCGTCACGAGTTTGAGCCGGTCAAGGAAGGCGCACGCATTACTCACACCCTAGAAATCACAGGGGATGAGGCAGATACCATAGGTGCACACATAGGGCCTGGTATAAGCTCTGATTTTCCCGCCCAGATGAACGAGCTTATTAAGGCGGCGCGTGCATCATGAGTGTTAGCAGGTTTGCTGACCCCGGCGCCGACAGCCCGGGGTTTGTGCTGTGGAAACTAACCCAGCGATGGCAGCGAGCGGTAGCTGATGCCCTGGAACCGTTGGGTGTTACGCAGACTCAGTTCGTGATTCTCGCCTGCGCCTACTGGCTAACTCAAAAGACCGAATCTGTACAACAGATCGATATTGCTAAAGCTGCTGGCATGGATGCACAAATGGTCTCTGACGTGCTGCGGCGCCTAGAGAAAAGCGAGCTTGTACAACGTGTTTCAAGCCCCACGGATGGGCGGTCAAAGAATGTTCTTCTTACGGACGCGGGGCAGGATATTGCGATTCGGGCGATTCCCGCTGTCGAGCAGGTAGATGCACAATTCTTCGGTACAATGCGCTCGACAACTCTGGCGGACCTGCGGGTGGCACTTGAGAGGTAAATGGGACATTCCTCTCCGGGGCAGCGCCTTCATGGTCTTTTGGCGGTGTGCTAAGCTGGAATCATATTTGCAACTGTTATTAGCCCTTCAAGGGCAAGAGGGGTCGATAGCGCTAACTACCAACCCCTCTCTAGTCAGGCAGATGCTACCTCAGTCGCTTAAGGAATACTGAGATAGCTTCTACGACATTAGAAACGGCTTGAGCCGATCCATCAATCAGAATGTAGCTGATGAGGATCGCTTGAGCCGTTTCTACTATCTCGTAGAATGACATCTGTCTCACCGCCTCTCCGCCCCGAGAGTCATCACGGAATGTATATTTGCAACCTGCGCCGGTGACTCATTCCGGGAAGAGGGCACTAATAACTTTACCGCATGCTTTACACAGAAAATATGCTCCTTTAAAAGCGTTAGCATGTAAAAAGGCTCTTTATGTGAATAAAGCGTTGAAAAACTCTCTTTATTCACATAAAGAGCCTTTTTGCGCGGGATATTAGAGAAGGAGGCCGGGGAGGGGCGCTGGGGAGCAGCGGGAGGAAGGGCTTACTTCTCAACAGGAAACGGGTACAATAGAGTCCCCTGCCCGCATCGGCATGTAGCGCTGACCGATACTACCTGAGCCATGCCGCCCCAGAGACGGGCGCACTCCACAGACCAAGAAACGCATCTTCATGACACATAAACCTACACACGCCTTGCCCGAAAATACCGGCGCGGCAGACAAACCCAACACAGCAGCAAAACTTGGCACAGTAGCGCCGTCCGAGGCGAACCCGCCCGTCACCGGTGCAGTTCCGGCGGTGACAGGCACCGTGCCCTCCACCACTGGCGCCATCCCGGCTGTGCCCACACCTGATACAAGCCCCGGGATGCCCAATATGGACGATCCCAAAAACATCTACCTACTCAAAGAGGCCCCGGTTTTCAAGGCGCTTCTTTCCCTGGGTATCCCCATGGCAGCAGGGCTGGCGATCACCAGCATTTACAACGTCATTAACTCCTACTTTGTGGGGCACTACGGCACCGTCGAAGAGCTCGCCGCCACCGGATACGGCGTACCTGTTTTCGGTATCATCATTGCGATTGCGGGTGTGTTCGGTCTGGGCTCATCAACCCTGGCGTCGCGTCTGCTGGGCGAAGGCAATGAGACACGTATTCGCAACGTAACCTCATTCGCCCTGTACTCCGCGCTCGCCTGCGGCGTGGTGGTTGCCATTGCTGGGTTCCTGTTCGCAGACCCGGTTACCGGCCTGATGGGCGCCTCCGGAGCATCCTTTGAACCGACCAAAACCTTCGTGCACCTGCTCTTTTTGGGTGCGCCGTTTTCGGTCGGCATGTTTACCCTGGAACAGCTGGTGCGTTCTGAAGGTTACGCCAAACAATCCATGTACGGCATTATCTGGGGCGTCGCCATCAACTCAATTTTCGATGTTTTGTTGATTGCGGTTCTCGGCTGGGGTATCGCCGGCGCCGGTTGGGCGATGCTCGCCGCAAACGCCGCATCCATGGTGTACTACCTGCAGTTCCTTATTCGCAAGAGCCCCAACTTCTCGTGGAAACCCAGCGATTTTGTGATCGCCGGCGACATTATTAAACCCGTGTTCGCCGTGGGTGCCGCCGAACTGATTCAGAGTGCAAACCTGACCGTTTCCGCGCTGGTGCTCAACAATATTGCGGCAGGATACGGTGACGATTCTGTGGCCGCCTTTGGGCTGGCGATGCGCCTGAACATGGTACCCGAAATGCTGTGTATGGGTATCTGCATGGGCGGTATTCCGCTCTTCGCCTACGCCTACGGTGCCCGCAATCGAGACCGAGTACGTTCGGCCCTGAAAACCGCCGCAATGGTATCGGTGGCAACCTCCATTATCTTCACCACCCCCGTTTTGATATTCCGTCACCAGCTGCTTGAGCTCGTGGGCGACTCCTCGCTGGTCGCCACCGGCGAGAAAGTGCTGATCGCGCTCATGCTAGCCGCCGTGTTCAACGCCGTGAGCATTGTGTTCGTCTCGTGGTTCCAGGCCGCCGGTAAAGGCTTGCCCGCCACGCTCATGACCCTGGGCATTGCGCTGCTCTTCTTCCCTGCGGTTATCTTCGGCAATATGTGGTTCGGATTCGACGGCCTCACCTGGGCGTTCCCCTTCACCCAGATCTCGGCGTGCGTGCTGGGTGTGATCCTCTTCTTCGCAACCGGCGGTACAAAGGTGAAGGATGCGCCCACATCGGGCACCCCCGAGCACGGCGTGACCGAGATTAAGGTTGAGTCTGAGTAGCGGGTCTGCACTTTCTTCATTCGCACCCGTGAAAACGCTCTGACCTGAGTGTATGCCCGAAGCGTTATATTGCAGTGACCCCTGGAAACAGAGTTTCACCGCTGTATAACGCTTTTGGTATATATCGGACAAAGCAGCTCGAATAATATGCTCAAAACCGCATATAAGGTTCTGCCATGCAGTGCAGTATCAGAAGCTATTTTGTCATGGAACGACCTGCATATGCCCCACACGAGTACAGCCGTGTATGATAAGCGAGGCGGCAGCCCCGCATTCAGGGGAGCCAACCGACTATATGCGTTTATCGGCATATAAGGAAAAACCTTCGGTATCGGTGCCATGTGAGGTTATTGCATGGCACATACATATGCCGCAGGATTATTCCAGACTGGGTATATACCCTTGTCAGGCTTATATGCCTATACTCCATGCGTTCGCACGCCGCCTACGTTCACCGACCGTTATCCTATAAGGAGGTACACCGTGCCCCAAGCCGAGCATCTCGGTGTACCCGAAACACAGGTTGCCGGGGATACCGCATTGACGGCAAGTGCAGACGAGCTTTCCCGCGAAGTTCTTCATCAAAACAACCTGAGTGAAGACTCCCGAAATATCTATTTCCTCAAAGACGCCCCGGTGATGCGCGCCCTGCTTGCCCTGGGTATTCCTATGGCAACCGGGCTGGCGATCACCGCCATCTACAACGTGGTGAATTCCTATTTCGTGGGGCACTTTGGCACGGTTGAAGACCTTGCCGCGCTTATCTTCGGGTTCCCGGTAGTGGGTGTCATTACCGCGCTGGCGGGGCTTTTCGGGGTGGGCGCATCCACTCTTACGGCACGATTGCTGGGTGAAGGCAACACCGCCCGCATTCCTGCCGTTACCTCTTTTGCTGTCTATGCTTCTCTAATCTTCGGTGTAGGGCTGGCGGTATCGGTAAAGTCGGTTTCGGAGAGTGTTTTGCCTGCCCATTGGAGGATTTGGTGCAAGGAGACTTCGCGCCCGATGCCTTTCAGCTGTTCGTTATGCTGAGGAGTGAGTTCAAAATTGAATTCTTTGGCGATGGTTTTCCACGCGATATAGTGGTATTTTGCGGTGTCGACGAGCACACCATCTAAGTCGAAAATATATCCTTTCATTTTTTTAGTTACTTGTTACGTCGGTCTTCACCCCAGAGTAGTTTATAGCGCAGGGTGTTTATAAAGCTGTCTCCGTCGAGGCGTATCATTTTCACGACAAAGGGAGCTTTACGGACTATAATGGAATGTTTGTTAGCAATGGGCTTGATATGTGAGTCGAGCGACATTAAAAACTTCTTTTCTCTGCCTGACACAGTGAGTTTTACTTCGGTATCTTCGGGGATTACCAGTGGGCGCGCGTTGAGGTTGTGAGGGGCGATGGGGGTAATCACAAAGTTTTTGGCGGTAGGGAGTATTACAGG
>ERZ773073.1729-NODE-1729-length-10048-cov-3.587111_pt1 | contig 10048 bp, 7 predicted proteins | sample MGYA00580616_ERZ773073 | MGnify/ENA primary metagenome ERZ773073 (study PRJEB29015, sample SAMEA2737960) | human oral metagenome | biome: human oral; feature: human-associated habitat; material: dental | place: China | collected 2131 ...
AAAACAGGGCAGAAAACATAAAATGCCCGGAAGCCCTTTAAATACGTGGGGTTCAGGGCATCAAAAAACATAAACTACCCCGAACCCTTCTTCCTGTGGAAATGTACGCAAATTCAGTGCAGGAGAGAGCAACCACTTTTTCATTGCCGAGGGAATCTGCTTTGCCCGGTTTTTATTTCCTCGGTGCGTTGTTCTGCCCCAAGCCGTACCAGTCGATGCGGCGGGTGCCGATCATCAACCCGGCCAGCGCGGCAAAGAGCAGCAGCGAGCCGAGCAGCAGCGCGTTCTGTTCCGCGCGCAGGATGCCGAAGAGCGCGGCGTAGAGCAGGGCCTGCGCCAGACTAAAGCCGAGCGCGCGCCGCCAGCCTTTCAGGATCGCGGCCAGATAGACGGCGATCAGCGCGATCGAGGCGGTGGCAGAGACCAGATAGGCGAGCCAGAAGCGGATGTGTTCGGAGAGGCTGATGAGCAGCAGGAAGAAAATAGCCTGCGCCAGCCCGACCAGCAGATACTGGATGGGATGGATCGGCAGCGTGCGCAGATGCTCAAAGGCGAAGAAGGCGGCGAAGCCGAGCGCGATGAACAGGATGCCGTATTTCACTGCCCGCGTCGCCTGCTGGTAAATATCGACGGGATTGATCAGGCTGACCTGAAAGCCGTCATGATTGTCAGCAATGCCATCGGCGGCCAGCGCCGTGGCGCTCCAGCGGGCGGTAAAACCCTGCTCGCCGACTTCGCGGCTGCGCGGCAGGTAGTTACCGCCAAAGCTCGGGTGCGGCCAATCGGCGCGTAGTTCGGCGGTGGTAGTTTCGCCCAGGGGAATGCGCGTCAGGCTGGAGGTGCCGGAGAGCGTCAGTGTAATGTCGAAGGGCAGGGAGGCCGTTTTGCCGTTGTACGCATGCGCGCCCACCGCGCGGAAGCCGGCGCGGATGTTGAAGGCCGCAGCGGCGGCGTGGCCGGCAGAGAACACGTTATCCTCCGGGCGCTCGTCGTCGCCCTTGGCGCTGCGCAGGGCAATCTCGCGCACGCCGGCTTGCCGCTGCGGCAGTTTCATGTCCGCGTCGGTCAGGCGCACCCCCTGGCGCAGTTGCAGCGCCTGCCCGTCCAGCATCACTTTGGGCTCGCCGTCGATACCGCGCGGGTCTTCGATGCCTAGGATCAGCGTCGGGTTGCCCCAGACCAGGCGGGATGTGGCATTGCGCAGGGTTAGCGCGCCGGCGTCCGGCGTTTCAAAATGGCCGCTGATGTGCTCTTGCAGCGAAAACACATTCGTGTCGTACAGCCCGTAGGCGCGCTTTTCGACCTTCATGTTGCCGTTGAAGTCAAGCTGCTTCGGCTTGACGGCGATCCGGTGGCGGATCACGTAGCGCTCGATGCGTTTGGTGATTTGCTTGCCCTGTTTCTCGGTGCGTTCTTCGTCGAAATACTCATCGACGGGGAAGACCAGAATCGGCCCGGTAATCGTTTGTTCCCCCGCTGTGGCGGCGGCGATCGCGCGGGTTGCCTGGTTGCGGAATTCCGTTCGTTCATCAATGGCGGATTGGATCATGCTCAGCGGGAGCATCAGCAACAGGCTGATGATGAACAACAGGGCGCATTTCTGGAAGAGCGGGTGGCGCATCGTATTCTCCTGACAGATGGATGGATCGACGTCAAATCCGTGGCGACCGGTGATGGGGCGGCACGCTGGCGGGGCCCCAATGGCAAACCCGCGGCGATTGACAGGCGCAGTCTGCCCGCCCCGCGTGAGGGGAATATGAAGGGCGTGTGAAGTGAAGCGTGAGGCATGCGCGGGGGAGGGATATATCGGGCGGCATGGCGGCGGGGAATTTACGAACGCCGCGCCAAGTTGCAGCACACCCCGGCGCTCTGCAAATGATGGCCCTTGGCGGAGAGCATGCCCTGTAGCCCGCGTGGATTGGGCGTTTCCGGCATGCCTGCCCGGTAACCCGCGTGGATTGGGCATCGTGGCGATGCCCGCCCCCAAACACTGATGCGACAAGGGCTCGTAAGAAGTTGCTTGGAAATCCGCGCCCAGCAAAGGCTGCGAAAAGTGCGGCGCGTAAGCCACATGGGATGCGGCTTCTGGCAGAAAGTGGCTGGAAACGGCGCGTGCCGGGCGCTGGTATCGGCCGATCGTCCGTATAGAAGATTTCATGCCGGCTCAGGCAGCGCCATGACCCGAATCCGCCGTCTCGGTCGCTTGCCATCGCACGGGAGCTTCATCGTTCGCTCGCAAGGTTTCGCATAGTCGTGCGCTGGTCTGGTTGGGCGGTGCAGCAGAATACCGTCTCCGGTTTTTTTAGTGGCTGTGCATCGCCGCCAGCGTGGCAAGCAAATTGGAAAATGTCTCGCCCTGAACGATAACGTGTGCATGGGCGAGGCGGAGGGCGTGCCTGGTTTACGGTGAAGCCGGGCGCAGCGGCAGACGCAGGCGGGCGAGGGCGCCGGTATTGTTTTCGGCGTCCTCTTTGGTGTCATCCGCGCTGCTTGCGTGCTTCACGTTTTCCAGCGTGACGGCGCCGCCGTGGAGAGCGGCGATTTCGCGCACGAGGGGCAGGCCGAGGCCGCTGCTTTTGGGCGCGCCGTCCGGTCGGGGCAGCGAAAAGAAGCGCTCGAACAGCCGTGTATGAGCGTAATCAGGGATACCGGGGCCGTGGTCCCGGATGCGGATTTCAAGCCAGTTTTCGGCTCGCGTGTCAACGCCTTCCGCATCGGCCGCCGCATGATCCGCTGCATGACCCGCCACGTGCGCCAGCGTGCATTCGACCACGCTCCCCGGTGGTGAAAAGTCGAGCGCGTTCTGCAACAGGTTGGTCAGCGCCAGACCGAGCAGAAAGCGGTCGCCCCGGATGGCCGGTAGCGCCGGAGCGGCGGTGAGCGTGAAGATGACGCGCTTGCGCGCGGCCTGCGTCGCCAGATGCGCCTGCTGCTCGGCGAGCAGCTTGGCGAGGTCGACGGCGGTCGGCGCGTCCAGCGCGCGTTGCTGCTCGATCTGCGCCAGCCGCAAGAGCGTCTGGATCAGGGTTTGCAGGCGTTCGCTCTGCGCCAGTGCGTTGCTGGCGAAGCGCTGGCGCTCGCCCTCCGGTAATCCGGCTTCCGCAAGCAACTCGGCGGCGCCGTGGATGGCGGCAAGCGGGCTTTTCATCTCATGCGTCAGGTGTTGCACGTAGCGTTCGATGTAGGCGCGGCCGTCGACCTCGTCGCGCAGTTGCGCCAGGGCGCGCGCCAGTTCGCCGATTTCGTCGCGCCCCCGCGAAGGCGGTGTGGCGGGTTGCCCGGCGGACAGCGCGCGGGCATAGCGCAGCAGCTTGCCCACCGATATCGTCAGCCAGGCGGTAAACAGCGCGCCGATTACCAGTGTCGCGCCGAGCAGAAGCAGGCCGTGGTGCAGCATAGCGCGTTCGCCGCGCGCGATGATCGGCGCCAGTGTGCGCGAGGGCTTGGCGACGGTGACGACGCCGACAATGCGCCCGGGATGTTCATTGGCCTCCGTGCGGCCACCGGCATGGGAACCACTGTTATTCACCTGGCTCCGGTCACGGATTGCGGCGGCGACGTGCATAACGCCGCTGGCCTCGTCTTCCGGGTTGTCGCGCGTTGAACGCGCGCCGTATTCGCCGCGCAGGGTAAGGGCAACGTCGCGCCAGTTGGAATAATCCTCGCCGATGGCCCGGTTTTCCGAATCGTAGCGGACGATGCCGGCCGCATCGGTGACATAGATCCTAAAGTCCAGCGTCTGTTTTTCCAGCCCCCAGATTTTGGCTTTGATCGGCCGCTGGCGGTACGCTTCGACGCTGGCGGCGAAGCGGCCATCCGGCAGGCGGTGGGCGAGTAGGTCGTCGCGGGCCAGTTCGGCGAGCAGGTTGGCGGTATCGATCATCACGTCCTCCACCGCGTCGCGCACGCCCGGCTTGACTTCGGAAACGAAAACGCGCAGCAGGAACCAGCCGGCCAGTCCGACGATGAGGAAATAGCCGAGAAAAACGCGTGCCCAGAGTCTCATTGCAGAGCGGCCTGTCGCAATCCGCGCGGGGCGTTGCGACACAGGGCGCGTTGGTTGCCGCGTCGGCCTGGTCGGCAAGGGGCGCGCGAACGTTTCATGAGACGGAGGCGGCCAGTGCGTAGCCGATACCGCGGTGGGTGGCGATGACCTCGTCGTCATCGTGAATGGCGCGCAGTTTGGCGCGCAGTGTCTTGATGTGCGTGTCGATGCTGCGGTCGGTTGTCTCGGGCGCGTCGGCCCAGACGCGCGCCATGATTTGTGCCCGGCTAAACACGCGCCCCGGCGAGGAGAGCAGGAGTGCGAGCAGCTCGTACTCGTAGCGGGTTAGGTCGAGCGCCTGCCCGTGGTAGCGGATTCGGCGGGCTTCCGGCGTGTGTTGCCAGATGGCGTCAGGGGCCACGATGTCCGTCGTAGGCGGGCGCTGGCGCGCTTCGCGGCGGAGAATGGCGCGCACGCGGGCGGCCACTTCGCGCGGCGAAAAGGGTTTGGTCACGTAATCGTCGGCGCCCAGTTCGAGTCCGAGGATACGGTCGATCTCCTCGGTGCGGGCGGTTAGGAAAATGACTGGCAGGTCGCGGTGGCGGGGCTCGGCGCGCAAGGCTTTCAACACCTCGAAACCCGTCGTGTCGGGCAGGCCGATGTCGAGAATGGCAAGCACGAAATTTTCTGTCTCGTCGGCGCGCAGGACAGCCAACGCATCGTGTCCGAGCAGGACATGGCGGACAGAAAAGCCTTCGCTGCCGAGCGCGTAGATCAGCGTATCGGCAATGGCCGACTCGTCCTCGGCGAGCAGGATGGCCGGCAGGGGAGGCGCGGAAGAAGGCGTCATGGGGGGCGACATGGCGTGCGGGTGATTCCGGGAATTCAAGGCCCCGTCCGTCGGGGCATATAAATCAATGAGCGCGCATATTTTACCGGCGGAACGGTTGTTGCGCGCCAAGGTGGGAGACAGATACGGGCGGTTGGCAACAAGGAGAAAGAAGCGGGGCGGCGCGCGCAGCATGTCCAGCCAATGCACCGGTGGTTCCCGGAGATCCCCGTGGAATGGGCGTTTCCGGAGTACCTGCCCGCATATACCCTATTGACGCGGGCTCCAGCCAGACCTTCCGTTCGGTGTTGATACCGATGCCAGGTTGGCCTACCTGCCGGCGTGTTATTCGTGCGGAGGTTAGCGATGCCGGTTTCCGGCGTTGCCTTTCACTTTTCACTCGCTCCGTTTTCGTTATGTGTTCCCGTCACTGCGCCGCTTGCCGTGCGTGGGAAACATCCTTGCCGTACCAGTCTCATTGTTCCGCGACGCGCTTGGCGATGTGCGCGAGCGACTCGTCAACCGGGTCGATCAGGATCAGGCAGATATCGCCAGATTGGAGCTTGTCGAGGGCGGTATCGATGGCCAGGAATTCGCCGTGAATTTCCTCGATTTCGCGCGTCCGCCGCGCATCCTTGAGTCCGTCGCGCAGCAAGGCAAGCACTTCGCCATCAGCACGGCCACGCTGGCAGGCATCCTGATAGAGAACGATACGGTCGAAAGCATCTCCCAGGATTTCGGTCTGCCTGCGGATATCCTCGTCACGCCGGCATATTACCGACGGCATCGACCAGCGCCTGAATGGCGTCGGGATTATGGCCGTAGTCGGTGATGATCGTTGTGGTGAGCCGGCGGTAGCTTCGCCGGGCGTCGGATAAAATGCCGTGTGCCGGCAGGCTCAGGCGGCATCGGCGCGGCGCCCACCGGCGCCGGAGAAAACGTGCGGACACTGCGTGGGCAATAAATTTGGACAATTTTCGGGCTATGGATACGACGTATGCTATTTTCCCGCAGTGTGGGGCATACGCATATAGGCCATTCTGCACACTGCCCCTATCCGGGACATACGCAAATCCGTATCATCGCTATGCGCATGAAAAACGCTGCTTTGCCTGGCGTGTGTGCGTGCGCTGCGCGGCCGTGACGGTACGCGCTCCCGACAGGTGTCAATCGCCATGAACCACAACTATTCGGCGGCGCTTGCCGCCATCCTGCCCCGGCAGACGAGCAATATTGCCCACTACACCCTGGCTGGCAACGAAACCGTCTGGGTGCGCAAAGTGGGGAAAACCATTCCGCGCTGGCGTTATACCCTCATCGGCTGTCTCGCCGCTACCCTTCGCCTGCGCGCCCTCAAACCCGTGCCCAACACCGGTGGGCGGGCAGCCATTGCGGTGGAAGCGGCGCGTCTGCAAACGCTTGCGGCACATGGCGTGCGCGTGCCGCGCCTGCTCGCCTCGGATGACGACGGCCTTATGTTTACCCACCTGGGCGAACATACCCTGCTTGAATGCATCGAGCACGAAGATAGCCTTGCCCGCTGGCAACAAGGGCTTGCCGCCATCAAGAGCGTCCATGAGCGCGGACAATACCTAAGCGAATCCTTCGCACGTAATATGATCGTCGGCGACGATGGAAACATCGGTTTCATCGATTTTGAGGAAGACCCTGGCCGTTATCTGCCGCTGCCCGCCTGCCAAAGCCGCGATTACCTCTGTTACCTGCAATCCACGGCGCTTATCCTCAAGCGGCGTGGCTGCCTGGATTCCGCCGTCCGTCGCTGGTCCGATCATGCCGCCGCCTTGCCGCCCGCCATTGCCGACGACATCCGTACCGCTGCACGTCCGATGCTGTGGATGCGCGCCCTGCATCACCCCCGCTGGGGAAAGGACACGCTGCGCCTTGCCGCCCTGGCGGAAATGTTCTACCGGGCGCGCTGAACCGGGCGTGAAAAATACCGGCATACGGGGGATGCGGAGCATTTTTAATTCCAGCCATTACGCCGGAATGCCTGCCGATACACGCCGCTTCCCTATGCGCTCCTTTCGCCCCTTCGTATACCTCGCGCGCCGTTAAACCGGACTTATTGTTCCGCGACGCGCTTGGCGATGTGCGCGAGCGACTCGTCAACCTGGTCGATCAGGATCAGGCAGATATCGCCAGATTGGAGCTTGTCGAGGGCGGTATCGATGGCCAGGAATTCGCCGTGAATTTCCTCGATTTCGCGCGTCCGCCGCGCATCCTTGAGTCCGTCGCGCAGCAAGGCAAGCACTTCGCCGTCGGCGCGGCCGCGCTGGCAGGCGTCCTGATAGAGGACGACACGGTCAAAGGCGCCTCCCAGGATTTCGGTCTGCTTGCGGATATCCTCGTCACGCCGGTCGCCGGCGCCGCTGATGACGACGGTACGGCGGCTCCCCGGCGGTGCCGGCATATTGCCGACGGCGTCGACCAGCGCCTGAATGGCGTCGGGATTATGGCCGTAATCGGCGATGATCGTGGCGCCGCGGTAATTGAACAGATTGAAGCGTCCGGGGGCGGAATCGGCATCGTTGACGAAGCGGGCAAGCCCCTGACGGATGGTAGCCGGGTCGATGCCCAGCGCCCAGGCAGCGGCGACGGCGGCCATCGCATTTTCCACCTGAAAGCCGATAGCGCCGCCGGCGGTGATGGGAATCTCCGCAAGCGGGAAGCGTTCGAGCACGGCGCCGTGCCAAGTGACGATAGCGTTACCGTCGAGATAAACGACACGCTTGCCTTGGGCGCGGTGCATGGCCATGATCCGGTGCCTGCGGTCGCGGGCGAAAAAGATGACCTGACCGGGGCAGGCGTCAGCCATGCGTGCGACCATCGGATCGGCGGCGTTGAGCACGGCAAAGCCAGTCACGGGCTTGACGTTCTGGACGATGACGCGCTTGACGACAGCCAGATCCTCTACGGTGCTGATGTAAGAAAGGCCGAGGTGATCGCCGCTGCCGATGTTGGTGATGACGGCAATATCGCAGCGGTCAAAGCCCAGCCCTTCGCGCAGGATGCCGCCGCGCGCGGTTTCCAGCACGGCCGCGTCGACGTTGGGATGGAAAAGCACGTTGCGCGCGCTGCGCGGGCCGCTGCAATCGCCGGTATCGATGCGCTTGCCCTGAATGTATACGCCGTCGGTACTGGTCATGCCGACGCGGTCGCCCCGACTGCCGAGGATGCTGCCGATCAGGCGCACGGTGGTCGTCTTGCCGTTGGTGCCGGCGACGGCGACGAGCGGAATGCGTGCATCCTCGCCCGGCGCGAACATCGACGAGATGACCGCCTCGCCGACGTTGCGTCCTTTACCAAAGGAGGGGTTCAGGTGCATGCGCAGGCCCGGTGCGGCATTGAGTTCCACGATGCCGCCGCCTTGTTCTTCCAGCGGGCGCAGAACATCCTGGCAGACGATATCGACGCCGGCGATGTCGAGGCCGACCATCTGGGCGGCGGCAACGGCGCGCGCGGCAAAATCCGGATGCACGTCGTCGGTGACGTCGGTAGCCGTGCCGCCGGTCGACAGATTGGCGTTGTCGCGCAGCACAACGCGCTGTCCCTTGGCCGGCACCGATTCGGCAGTCAGGCCGTTTTGCGCCAGCCGCGCCAGGGCAATGTCGTCAAAGCGGATTTTGGTCAGCGAAGTGGCGTGGCCTTCGCCGCGCCGCGGGTCGGCATTGACCAGATCGACCAGCTCGCGCACCGTGCGCACACCGTCGCCGATCACGGTCGGCGGTTCGCGCCGCGCGGCGGCAACCAGCCGATCGCCCACAATCAGGATACGGTGATCCTGGCCGGCAAGAGAGCGTTCGACAAGTACGTTGCTGCTGATGCGTGCGGCGGTGGCATAGGCCGCCTCGACCTGCGCGCGCGTCGTCAGGTTGACGGCAACCCCTTTACCCTGGTTGCCATCCTGCGGCTTGACGACGATGGGAACGCCGCGTTCGATGCCGATTTCACAGGCGGCGGCCCAGGCATCGGCGGCGTCGTGCACGGGACGGCCGATCGGCACCGGCACGCCGGCGGCGTGCAGCAAGCGCTTGGTCAGCTCCTTGTCCTGCGCGATGGTTTCGGCGACAGCGCTGGTAGTGTCCATTTCGGCCGCTTGGATGCGGCGCTGTTTGCTGCCCCAGCCAAGCTGTACGAGGCTGCCCTGGGTCAGGCGGCGGTAGGGGATGTTACGGGCGATGGCGGCATGCACGATGGCGCCGGTGCTCGGGCCGAGGCGCACGTGCTCGTCGAGTTTGCGCAACTGGCGCAAGGCTTCGTCCAGATCAAAAGGGGCGTCGTCGACCGCCGCCCGGCAAAGCTGCATGGCCAGGTCAAACGCCAGCCGGCCGACTTCTTCTTCGCTGTATTCGACAACGACCTGATAAACGCCGGTTTCCGTGGCGGGCGTCGTGCGGCTGAACGTGACCGGACAGCCGGCCTGCGCCTGCAAACCGAGGGCGGCGAATTCGAGCGCATGCGCCATGGCGACGGCGCGATCCTCTTCGGCCGGGTGCAGGTAGGCAATTTCCGGAAAACGCTCACGCAGACGCTTTTCAAAGCCGGTGATGGCGCTGATGTCGCGCTCGTTTTCGTCACAGCTGACAATGGCTTCGATGGCGGTATGGCGGCTCCACAGATTGGGGCCGCGCAATGCACGGATTCTCGAGACTTCCATAAATTTTCCTCGTAGTTCTGATGCGCCGCCGGAATTCTGCGGGGCGGCGGCGATTCCTGTCGGGCGGAGTGTGTCCGGCGTTCCTTTCGGAGAAGCGGTCTAATCGGGCAAGAAGGTTTCGATGCCGATGCGCATGACGTCGTGGCTGAGGCCAAGCGCCCAGGCGGCGGCCACGGCGGCCAGCACGTTTTCGGTCTGCGCCGCGGGCTGACCGTTCTCCCCGCTTTCCTGACAAAGCGGCACGTCTTCCAGGCTCACCAGTTTGGTTTCCCCTTGATGGTCGGCCAGCATGATGTGTCCGTGACGCACGAACACCGCGCGTCCGCCGTGCTTCTGATGCGTGCTGATGGCGGCCAGATCCGGGTCGTCGGCAAACAGGATGATTTCGCCGTCGCACAGCGGAATCATGTCGATCAGCATCGGTTCGCGCGCATTGAGCACCGCCGCGCCCTCCTTGAGCACGAGGTCAATCTGCGTGCGCATGATGTTGAAGACCTGTTCGGGCGTGTTGGTGTAACGGCGGCCGATGTGGCGGGCGGGGTCGATATTGGTGATC
>ERZ773073.1730-NODE-1730-length-10046-cov-32.557402_pt1 | contig 10046 bp, 8 predicted proteins | sample MGYA00580616_ERZ773073 | MGnify/ENA primary metagenome ERZ773073 (study PRJEB29015, sample SAMEA2737960) | human oral metagenome | biome: human oral; feature: human-associated habitat; material: dental | place: China | collected 2131 ...
AAGATAATTTAGAGAAAGCTATTGAAGTTGCATATAAAAATGTAAAAGAAATTTCTTTTAAAGATAACTATTGTCGTAAAGATATAGGAACTTTATATGTACCAATTAAAGATTAAAATTTATTTTAAATAAAATTAAAAAATTGAATTGCATTAAAGTTAAAAAATAATGTAATTCAATTTTTTTGATGTTTTTTTCAATATATGTTACACTTCTGATATTAGATATAGGGCATGGAGGTGGGTTATTATTTTAAAAATAGATAGTAACAATAAAGAAATGTCAATATATGAGTTAATTAAAAAAATATTCAATTTGATGGAAGATTAAAAAAAGATTTTAGAATACTTGATGAAAATGTTTGGAAAGGTAATGATGATGGGCAAGAAGATGTACAATGCTTAGAATATATTGATAATATGATTGAAGCAGATATAAAGGGTTTACTAGATATTATCTTTAAAATTGAAGTTAATAATTATGATAAAATTGAAAAAGAATTAGAAATTTATTTTGAAAATTATAGAGATACAATTTTAATTTACAGAGAACCTTTATACAAATACTTTGGCAAAAATAAAATTTCTATATCATCACTAAATAATATATATAATTTTTTCAAAAAAATGTTAACTAAATCAAGAAATATTTTTATAATTAAGATTTCAATAATAATATTAAACTCTTTAAATTTAGAATACAATATTGAACTTTTAGAAATCATAAAAATATTAGCACTTTGTAGTGAGTTTACACTTTTAGGGGTTCTTTTTATAAAGATTTTAAAAAACATAGATATTAATAAAGAAATTTATGAATTAGCTAAAAAAGTTTATGCATGGGGAAAAATGGCTTGTATTTTTTATTTAGAAACCAATACTAATGAAATAGAAGATTGGGTTTTAAATGAAAGTACAGAAGAAAATATTCTATATAACTTTGCAGCTATTACTTATTCTGACAAAGCAGATATAAGAAAAAGACTTAAAAAGATATCTTTTAAGAAAAATGAATTTAGTAAAATCTCTTTTTTAATATATTCTTTGCTCTTTTTAGATACAGAAAAAGGAATTACATTTTTAGATTATAAAGAAGAACTTTTAATAAATTATTTAGAATTGGCTAAATCTATTGAACTATCTGAAACAGATTATTTGACTATTGAAGAAATAAGCTCTTATATGAAAGATGATATATATTATATGGAAGAACTAGGTGGAGAGATGAGGGAAGATGAATATTTTTTCCCATTAGAAATATCTAATAAACTTCTAAAAGAATGTGAAGAAATTTTAAATAATAGAAATTAAAAATTTTCATTTTTAATTAAAAACACTGCAGCTTAATTTTTTTAATTTTGGTGCAGATTTTTTTTCATAAAGTCACCTCAAAAATTTTAAATTAATTTATTTTTAATATTAATATAAATAAATATTAATTTCAAAAGGAAAAGTTTAATTTACAAAAAAATATTAATTTGTTATTATAGAATTATTAAATATTATAGGGGGATTTTTCCATGGGAAGTATTATTGCAATTTTATTATTTTCAATGTCACTTATAGTTTGTCTTTTATTAAAACTTTCAGTTGTATATGCCCTTATTATAGGTTATATAATTTTTATAAGTTATGGACTTATAAAAGGTCATAATTTAATAGTTTTAATTAAAAAATCTTTTGAAGGTGTACTAACAGTAAAAAATATATTATTGGTTTTTATTCTTATAGGAATGATTACTGCACTATGGAGAGCCTCTGGAACAATAGCTTTTATTGTTTATATGGGTTCAAAATTAATTTCTCCCTCAATTTTAATACTTCTTACTTTTTTACTTTGTTCTATACTTTCATTTTTAATAGGAACTTCCCTAGGAACAGCTGCCACTATGGGTGTTATTTGTTTTTCTATTGGAAAGGCTATGGGAATCAACTCTTATTATGTTGGAGGGGCAGTTTTAAGTGGAATATATTTTGGAGATAGATGTTCTCCAATGTCAACTTCTGCTTTGCTTATTAGTGAACTTACTAAGACAAATTTATACACAAATATTAAAATGATGATAAAAACCTCTATTATACCTTTTATTGTAACTTGTGTATTTTATTTGTTTTTAGGTTTTAAATCAACAATTTCACCAGTCAGTGTAGATGTTACAGAAGTTTTTAAACAAAATTATAATCTAAATATACTAGTTATAATACCAGCTATTTTAATAATAGTTCTTTCATTATTAAAAATAAACGTAAAGAAAACTATGTTAGTGAGCATAGTTATAAGTTTTGTTATTTCAATATTTATTCAAAAGGAAAATATACTTTCAATTATAAATTATTGTATATATGGTTATTATAATTCAAATGAAAAATTAAATCTAATGATGAAAGGTGGAGGAATATTGTCAACGATTAATGTAGGTCTGATAGTAGGGATTTCTTCATCATATTCTGGAATTTTTAAAGAAACAAAAATGTTAGTTCCATTAAAAGAATATTTAAAAGGTTTTTCTGAGAAGACTTCAAATTACTTTGTTATCTTTTTAAGCTCTATTATTTCAGGAGCAATTGCTTGTAATCAAAGTTTAGGGATAATTTTGACTAATGAATTATCTGAAGTACTTGTAGATAAACAAGAGAGAGCTATAATTTTAGAAAATACAGTTGTATTATTAGCAGGGCTTATTCCTTGGAATACTGCAATGGTAGTTCCACTAAGAACATTAGATGTTGGAATTATGTCTGGTTTTTTTGCTTTCTATTTATATTTTTTGCCATTATGGAACTTAATTGTGGGCATAATAAAAGAAAAATATAAAATAAAAAATTTAATTTGAAAATTAAAATAAAAAGTTGACTATTTTGGTATGAATTTATATAATTATATCATTGAGGTGAAAAATGAAAAAAGCTAATTTAATGATTGTTGGAACTTCATCAGGAGCAGGAAAAAGTTTGTTTGTTACTGCACTATGTAGGATTTTTTATAAGGACAAGTATAAAGTTTCTCCTTTTAAATCACAGAATATGGCACTTAATTCATATATTACAAAAGATGGAAAAGAAATGGGAAGAGCACAAGTTGTTCAAGCAGAAGCAAGTGGCTTGGAACCTGATGTAAATATGAATCCAATTCTTTTAAAACCATCAACTATGAATAAAATTCAAATAATAGTTTGTGGAAAATCTATTGGCAATATGTCAGGTATTGAATACAATCAATATAAAAAAAATTTAATTCCTATTTTAAAGGAAACTTATTCTAAAATAGAAAATGAAAATGATATTGTAGTAATTGAAGGAGCAGGAAGTCCAGCAGAAATAAATATAAAAGAAGAAGATATTTCAAATTTTGCTATGGCAAGAATTGCAGATGCACCAGTTATTTTAGTTGCAGACATAGATAGAGGAGGAGTTTTTGCTTCAATCTATGGGACAATTATGCTTTTAAAAGAAGAAGATAGAAAAAGAATTAAAGGAATAGTTATAAATAAATTTAGAGGCAATAAAGAAGTTTTAAAACTAGGTTTTGAAATAATAGAAAATTTAACAGGAGTTAAGACTTTAGGTGTTATACCTTATACAGATATAGATATTGAAGATGAAGATAGTTTAAGTGAAAAATATAAAAGTTTTAAATTAAATAAAAATTCAAATAAAATAAAAATTTCAGTGATAAAATTAAAGCATATTTCAAATGTGACAGATATTGATGCTTTATCAATTTATGATGATGTTGAAATACAATTTGTAAGTGAAAGAAGCCAAATAGGAAATGAAGATTTATTAATAATTCCAGGTTCTAAAAATACCATAGATGATTTAAAATGGCTTAAAGAAAGTGGAATTGCAGAGGAAATTATAAAAAGAGCTAGAACAGAAACTATTATTTTTGGTATCTGTGGAGGTTTTCAAATTCTTGGAAATAAAGTTAAAGACCCTTATCATATTGAGGGAGATATAGAAGAGTTAAATGCCTTAGGGCTTTTAGATTTAGAAACTACTATGGAGAATGAAAAAACTCTTGTTCAGTATAATGGAAAATTGACTGTTGAAAATGGACTTCTAAAAGCATTAAATAATTTTGAAATCAAAGGTTATGAAATTCATCAGGGTATTACAAAAGGAAATGAAAAAAATTTAACTACTGATGATAGGACTATATTTGTAAATAGAGATAATATTATTGCCACTTATTTACATGGAATTTTTGATAATAAAGATTTTACTGATTTACTTTTAAATGAAATTAGAAAAAGAAAAGGTTTAGAAGAAGTTAATAATAATATTTCCTATGAAGAATATAAATTAAAAGAATTTGATAAATTAGAAAAATTAGTTAGAGAAAATGTAGATATAGATGAAATATATAAAATTATAGGCTTAAAATAAACTAAAGTTTTTAATGGAGGTTATGATGAGTATAAGTTTTTATGTGAAAAATAATAAAAAGTTTTTAGGTTACGAGCCAGTTTTTAATGTTGAAAGTGTACTAACTTTACTGAATAAGGAACTTAATGTTTATAATAATAAAAACATTAATATCAATGATTTATTATTATCTTCTGTTTCTAATTATAAATGTCTTTTAATTGGTGAAGATAAAGTAAGTGCAAGAGGTTTTGAATTATCTTATGATAATAAAAATAAAACCTATGTTGTAAGAATTTATACTCCTTCTTCAAGAGAAGATTGGCTTTTAGCTTTAGAATATATAAAAGCATTGGCTAAAAGATTTAATTCAGAAATTGTAAATGAAAGAGGAGAAATATATACAGTTGATAATATTGATAAATTTGACTATGAAAATGATATAATTTATGGGATAGCAACAATTTTAAGTGGATTAGAAGATAAAGAGGTTAAAGTTTATAATATCTATGGAATAAACAGGGTTGTTTCCTTTAATCAAGAAATGTCAAATAAAATAGAAAATTCAGTTAGCCCTATTGATACTTTTTCTAATATAATAAAAGAAATTCAATATTTAGATGCTTATTCAGCACATCAACAATTTTATCAAAATAATGAAGATCATAGAATTATAGGAGCTTATACTCTTACAGAAAATCTTAGAACAATTCTTCCTTATGAACCTAGTGTTGAATTTGAAAGTTCAGATATATTAAAAAATGATGATATTTCTTTTTGGAATATTGGATTGATAATTATTGATGGTGATGAAAATGATGAGAAAAGTTATTATGGTGTTGGAAATTTAAATTACAATGACTTTATAAAAAAATTACCAAAAAATAAATATAAATTTATAGATGCTTCATATATTATGGTTGAACCATTAAGTAAAGAAGAAATTTTAGACTTATTAAAATAGTTTTTAATGGAGAATAAAAAAATGTTGAATTATTTTTTAGTAAAATTTGGATTAGCTTATATTATAGATTTGATATTAGGTGATCCAAGATGGTTGTATCATCCTGTTATTATAATAGGGAAGTTAATAAGTTTTTTAGAAAAATTTTTATATAAGGCTAAAAATAAAATACTTTCAGGAGCTATTTTAAATATTTTAACTTTAAGTGTAACTTTTATAGTCTCTTTACTTCTAGCAAGAGCAGGTTATGTTATAGAAATATTTTTTCTCTATACAACATTTGCAACTAAAAGTTTAGCAGATGAGGGGAAAAAAGTTTACAATATATTAAAATCAGGAGATATTGAAAAAGCTAAAAAAGAATTATCATATCTTGTGAGTAGAGATACAAATACTCTATCCCTTGAAAAAATTATTATGAGTGTAGTTGAAACAATAGCTGAAAATACAGTAGATGGGTTTATATCACCAGCATTCTTTGCCTTTGTTGGAAGTTTCTTTTATATTGAAATATTTGGAAAAATAGTATCTCTTACCTTACCTTTTGCTATGACATATAAGGCAATAAATACTTTGGATTCTATGGTTGGTTATAAGAATGAAAAATATATAGATTTTGGAAAAGTTTCTGCAAGAGTTGATGATATAGCAAACTTTATCCCTGCAAGACTTACAGGTCTAATATTTGTACCTTTATCAAGTTTGATACTAGGATATGATTTTAAGAATTCTTTAAAAGTATTCTTTAGAGATAGAAATAAACATTCAAGTCCAAACTCTGGGCAAAGTGAGTCTGCTTATGCTGGAGCGTTGGGAATACAATTTGGTGGAAAAATCAGTTATTTTGGCAAAGATTATGAAAAGCAAAAAATAGGAGATAAGTTAAAGGAATTTGACTATGAAGATATAAAAAAAGCGGTGAATATCTTATATGTTGTATCTCTTATTGCAACTATATCATTTATAATGGTTAGTATTATTATAGTATTATTGGGGTAATAAAATGAATAAAGATTTACATGGAGGAAATATTTATAAATTTCAAAGAGAGGGTAAGAATGATATTTTAGATTATAGTTCTAATATCAATCCCTTAGGAGTACCACAGAAATTTATAGATATAGCAAAAGAAAGTTTTGATAAATTGGTAAATTATCCTGACCCTTATTGTATTGAATTAAGAAAAAAAATAGCTGAATTTAATTCAGTAAATATGAATAATATTATTGTTGGAAATGGAGCAACAGAAATACTTTTTCTTTATATAAGAGCTTTAAAACCTAAAAAAGTATTAATATTAGCACCTTGTTTTGCAGAATATGAAAGAGCTTTAAAATCTGTTTCTACCAATATAGAATATTTTGAGCTTAAAGAAAGTGATAATTTTTATCCTAATATTATAAATTTAAAAAAAGAAATAGAAAATAATAATTATGATTTATTATTATTTTGTAATCCAAATAATCCAACAGGACAATTTATTAAATTAGAGGATATAAAAGAAATTATAGAAACTTGTGAAAAGAAAAATACTAAAATCTTTGTAGATGAAGCTTTTATAGAATTTATAGAGAATTGGAAAGAAAAAACAGTTTCTTTATTAAAAAATAAAAATATCTTTATTATGAGAGCATTTACAAAGTTTTTTGCTATACCTGGACTTAGATTGGGTTACGGAATAGGCTTTGATGATGAAGTTTTAAAAAAAATGTGGGAAGAGAAAGAACCTTGGACAGTAAATACTTTTGCAAATCTTGCAGGACTTATAATGCTTGATGATAAAGAATATATTGAAAAATCTGAAAAATGGATTTTAGAAGAAAAGAAATTTATGTATGAAGAGTTATCAAAATTTCAAAATATAAAAGTTTATAAAACAGAATGTAATTTTATTTTAATAAAATTATCTAATATTACTTCAGAAAGTCTAAGAGAAAAAATGATTGAAAGAAATATATTAATAAGAGATGCGTCAAATTTTAAATTTTTAGATTATCATTTTGTTAGGCTTGCAATTAAGGATAGAAAGTCAAATTTAAAAATGTTAGAAACATTGACTGGATTTGTTGAATATAAATAAAAGGGGGAAGTAAAATGAAAGCATTTATGTTAGCTGGTGTAAGTAGTGGGATTGGAAAAACAACAATATCTATGGCATTGATGTCTGCTTTTAATAATGTTTCACCATTTAAAGTTGGACCTGATTATATAGATCCAGGTTTTCATGAATTTATAACAGGAAATAAAAGTTATAATTTAGATATATTTATGATGGGAGAACAGGGGGTAAAATATAGTTTCTATAAACACCATAAAAATATTTCAATAGTTGAAGGTGTTATGGGACTATATGATGGAATAGATAATTCTTTGGATAATAATAGTTCTGCACATATTGCAAGATTTTTGGGAATACCTGTTATTTTAGTTTTAGATGGTGTAGGTAAAAGTACAAGTATAGCTGCACAAGTTTTAGGATATAAGATGCTTGATCCAAGAGTAAATATAGCAGGAGTTATTATAAATAAAGTATCAAGTGCTAAGACCTATGCAATATTTAAAGAAGCTATTGAAAAATATACTAGTGTTAAATGTCTAGGTTTTGTTGAAAAAAATGATAAATTAAATATTTCAAGTAGGCACTTAGGACTTTTACAAGCAAATGAAGTTGATGATTTAAGGGAAAAACTATATGTTTTAAAAAATCAAGTATTAGAAAATATAGATTTAAAAGAAATAGAAAAAATAGCAACTGAACAAACTAGAATTTTTAATGAAAATAAAGATGAAATAGTTCCACCTTTATATTTATCATATTTAAAAGATAGATATGTAGGGAAAACTATTGCAATAGCACAAGATAGTGCATTCTCATTTTACTATAATGACAATATAGAATTTTTAGAATATATGGGATTTAAACTAAGATATTTCTCTCCTATAAAAGATAGTAAAATACCTGAATGTGATGCTATTTATTTAGGAGGAGGTTATCCAGAAAATTTTGCAGAAGAATTATCAAATAATAAAGAAATGATAGAATCAATTAGGGAAAATTATGAACAAGGAAAAAATATTTTAGCTGAATGTGGTGGCTTTATGTATTTAAGTAATGGTATAGAGCAAATAGATGGAAAAATTTCTTTAATGTGTGGTTTAGTGCCTTGTGTAGTAAATATGACTAATAGATTAGATATTTCAAGATTTGGTTATATATCAATAAATAATAAAAATGATATTGAGATTGCAAGAGGACATGAATTTCACTATTCAAAGCTAAAAGCAGTATTAGAAGATACAAGAAAGTTTAAAGCAGTAAAAAAAGATGGAAGAAGTTGGGAATGTATATTTAATGAGAAAAAATTATATGCAGGCTATCCTCATCTACATTTTTTTGGAAGTTATAAATTTATAGAAGAGGTATTTTAATGAAAAAAGAACTTTCACCACCTTTTAAAATAACAAATGATATACTTAATTTAGTATATGAAATTGGAGAACTTGTTGGGAAAATAAGTGCAGAGAAAGAATTTGAAAAAAATTTGACTTTAAGAAGAGAAAATAGAATTAAAACTATTTATTCTTCATTAGCTATAGAACAAAATACTTTGACACTTGAACAGGTTACTGATGTAATAAATGGTAAAAGAGTTTTAGCACCTCCTAAAGATATAAAAGAAGTTCAAAATGCTTATGAAATATATGAAAGACTTGAGGAGCTTGATGAAAACTCTGTAAAGGATTTATTATTAGCACATAAAATAATGACAAGTGAGTTAATAAAAGAGAGTGGAAGATTTAGAAGTAAGAATGCAGGAGTATATCAAGGGGATAAATTAATACATATGGGAACTTTACCTGAGTATATACCTGAATTAATAAATAATTTGTTTCTGTGGCTTAAAAACAGTGAGGAGCATCCTTTAATAAAGGCAGCAGTTTTTCATTATGAATTTGAGTTTATACATCCATTCCAAGATGGAAATGGTAGAATAGGAAGGCTGTGGCATAGTCTTATCCTTTCTAAATGGAAAAAGTTTTTTGCTTGGTTACCAATAGAAAGCTTAGTACAAAAATATCAAAAGGAATATTATATAGCAATAAATAATTCAAATAGAGATGGAGAATCCACAGAATTTATTTTATTTATGCTAAATATTATAAAAGAAACTTTAATAGAATTAATTGAAATACAAAAAGTGACCGATAAAGTGACCGATAAAGTGACCGATAAAAATAAAGAAAAAATAAAATCATTAATAGAATATTTAGATCAAAATAATTCTATTAACAATAAAGAAACACAAAACTTGTTAGATATTTCAGAATCAACAGCAAAAAGATTTTTAAATAAATTAGTTAAAGAAAATATTTTAGAAGCTGTTGGAGAATATAAAGCAAGAAAATATATAAAAAAATAATAAAAAAATGAAATGGAGTGATGATAATGAGTTATATAAAAGTACCGGGAGATATTGAGAAAAGAAGTTTTGAGATTATTGAAGAAGAATTAGGAGATAAAGCAAGAAAATTCTCTGAAAGTGAAATGCCTATTGTTAAAAGAATAATCCATACTTCAGCAGATTTTGAATATGCAGACTTAATAGAATTTCAAAATAATGCAATAGAAAGTGGATTAAAAGCCTTAGAAAAAGGATGTAAAATTTATTGTGATACAAATATGATAGTGAATGGGCTTAGTAAACCTGCCTTAT
>ERZ773073.1734-NODE-1734-length-10026-cov-27.929094_pt1 | contig 10026 bp, 8 predicted proteins | sample MGYA00580616_ERZ773073 | MGnify/ENA primary metagenome ERZ773073 (study PRJEB29015, sample SAMEA2737960) | human oral metagenome | biome: human oral; feature: human-associated habitat; material: dental | place: China | collected 2131 ...
GGTGGGAGCGCTCACGGCGGTCACCGGGGTCAGTGGATCGGGCAAGACGACGATGGTCCTGGAGTCCCTGGTGCCCGCCCTGCGCGCGGCCCTGGCGGGGGAGGCGCTGCCCGCGCACGTGCGGGACGTGGACGCGGCGGGCGCGACGCGGGTGAACCTGATCGACGCGACGCCCATCGGCGTCAATGTGCGCTCCACCGTCGCCACGTACTCCGGTGTCCTGGACGAGCTGCGCCGGGCGTTCGCGCGCACTGAGGAGGCAAGGGCGGCGGGCCTCAAGGCGGGCGCCTTCTCCTACAACACGGGCTCGCTGCGCTGCCCCACGTGCGACGGGACCGGCCAGATCACCCTCGACGTGCAGTTCCTGCCCGACGTGGACATCGAGTGCACGGACTGCCGGGGCAGCAGGTACAGCGCGCAGGCCCACGGGATCCGGCGCGACGGGCTTAGCCTGCCCGACATCATGGCCATGAGCGTGGACGACGCGCGGGGAGCGGTGCAGGGCCTGAAGAAAGCGGGCGCGCTGCTCGGCACCCTGTCGGGCTTGGGACTCGGCTACCTGGCGCTCGGCGAGGCCACGCCCGCACTGTCCGGAGGCGAGGCGCAGCGGCTCAAACTCGCCTCGGAGATGGGGCGGCGCCAGGAGGGAGCGCTCTTCGTCTTCGACGAGCCGACCATCGGATTGCACCCCGACGACGTGCAGGTCCTCCTCGACGTGCTCCAGCGCCTCATCGACCGCGGTGCCACCGTCGTCGTCATCGAGCACGACCTGGACGTCATCGCCAACTCCGACTGGGTGATCGACATGGGGCCCGGCGGAGGGGCCGACGGCGGGCGCATCGTGGCGCAGGGCGCGCCCCGCGACGTGGTGGCCCACCCGGACTCGGTGACGGGACGCCATCTGCGCGCCGCCCGGCCCGGGATCCTGGGTTAGGCCGCAGCACGGGACTGGACCCTGCTCGCGGCGCGTCCCGAGTTCCACAATGCGTCTGAGTCCCGGGTGGAAACGGGGGCGCAAGGGGCAGTTGTTCCAAAAAGCGTCTGAGTCTGCCCGAATTCGCGCGAATCCGCTCGAAACCGTCAGACTCAGACGCAAAATGGACCACCGGGCCCGCGCTCAGCCGACGAGCGCCCGCATCCGGGCGCGGGCGCCCTCCGCCCGCAGTGCCCTCAGCTGCGAGGCGAACTCCTCGACGAAGCGCTCCTGGCCGGCCAAGTCGCCGAACACCGCGGCGTCGGAGACGAAGGCGCGGTCGTCACCGGCCTTCTGGGCCGCCGCCAGCTCCAGCAGGCGCGCGCCAGCCGGGTCGTCGACCGCGATCGGGGCACCCGCCTCGTCAACGCCCTCATCGCCCAGCGCCCACGCGGCCACCATCGCGGCGCCCAAGCGGATCGGGCCCCCGGACGCCAGGTTGTCGCGCACAGTGCCCAGCACGAACTTCGGCATCCTGTTCGACGCGTCCTGGGCCAAGCGGAACAGCGTGTCGGCGATGGCCTCGTTCGTGAACCGCTCGAAGAGCGTGTCCACGTACCCGTCCAGATCGATTCCGGGCACGGGCCGCAGCGTCGGGCGGGCCTCGCGCTCCAAATAGGCGCGCACCCAGGCGGCGATGTCCGGGTCGGCGGCGGCGTCGTGCGCGTACTCGATGCCCAACAGCCGCCCCCAGTGGGCGAGGCCCTGGTGCGAGGCGTTGAGCAGGCGCAGCTTCATGAGCTCGTAGGGCACCACGTCGGACACCATCTGCACGCCGACGTCCTCGAAGGGCGGGCGCCCGTCGGTGAAGCGGTCCTCCAGCACCCACTGCGTGAAGGGCTCGCACACCACCGGCCACGCGTCCTCCACGTCCAGGCGCTCGCGGACGGACTCGATGTCCGCGGGCGTCGTCTGCGGGGTGATGCGGTCGACCATGCAGTTGGGGAAGGCGACATTGTCGTCGATCCACTGCGCGAAGACCGGGTCGCTCATCCGCGCCTGCGACACGACGGCCGTGCGCGCCACCTTCCCGTTGCCGGGCAGGTTGTCGCAGCTCATCACCGTGAACGGGGGGACGCCGGCGTCGCGGCGCCGGCGCAGGGCCTCCACGATGTAGCCGAAACTGGTCGTTGGGTGGTGCGGATCGGCGGCGTCGCGGGCGGCGCCCTCGGACTCCGTGCGGAACAGGCCGGTGGCGTCGTCGACGTTGTAACCGCCCTCCGTCACCGTCAGGGACACGATGCGCGTCGTCGGCGCGGTCATCACTCCCAGGACGGCCTCGGGGTCGTCGGGGGCGAAGAGGTAGTCGTGGATCGACCCGATGACGCGGGACTCGGCCCGCCCTCCGGGGTGCTTGAGGGTGAGGGAGTACAGGTAGTCCTGGCCGCGCAGCGCGTCACGCATGCGCGTGTCCTGCGGCATCAGGCCGATGCCGCAGATCCCCCAGTCCAGTGCCTCGCCGCGCCTCATGAGGTCGTCGAGGTAGGCGGCCTGGTGGGCGCGGTGGAAGCCGCCGACGCCCATGTGCACGATGCCCGTCGTGATGCGGGAACGGTCGTAGTCGGGGGCGAGGTCCGATTGGGACAACGTTGTCATGAGGGGCTCCTGGGTGGTTCTCGGCGGTTGGAACGAACGCGGGGCGGCTGTGGGCGCGGCGCGTCCGCGGGCGGTGCCCAGCTCCATTGTCCCACTGCGGAGTGCCGCTGAACAGGGGGCTCGTACGAGCGGGCGGGACCGGGAGTGGCCCGTGCCCGGTTGACGATGGTTGCGGGGGAGCGCGGGACGGATGCCACGCGAGTGCGGCCCCCGTCCCGCCCACCGAATAGTGGGCGGGACGGGGGCCGGAAAAGCGGGGCCAGGGAGTCAGTGCGCGATGACGACCCGCAGGTTGCGGGGGCCGTGCACGCCGTTGACCCGCACCAGCTCGATGTCGCTGGTCGCCGAACCGCCCGCGATCCACGTCATCGGGCGCAGGGGGTTCTCGCCCAGGACATCGACCGCCTGCGGCACCGTGGGGACGATCGCCGAGCGCTCCAGCACCACCACGTGCGTGTCCGGCACCAGGGAGATCGCGCGGCGCCCCTGGTCGGGCTCACCGTCCAGCACGATCGTGCCGGAGATCGAGATGCCGACGCGCGAGCGCGTCACCACAGCGTCGATGGCGTCCAGCTCCAGGGTGGGGATCGCCTTCTCCCGCGAGTCCTCGCGCACAGTGCGGCCCGACCGGGCGGCGGCCTTCTTGAAGGGCGCGTCCAGCCCGGTGGGGACCACGACGGAGCCCATGCCCTCCAGGAAGGAGTCGATGGCGTCGGCCACCTTGGCGTCGGTGGGCGCCAGGACCACCTTCGCCGAGTAGTCCTCGAGCTTCTCGATCATCTCCTCGACCACGGCGTCCGAGCCGGGGGCGTCCGCCGTGGAGCGGATGTAGTCCCGGGGGATGGGGCGCACGGGGCGGCCCTGCTGCGAGCGCCCGATCGCGTCGCGCGCACGGGCCAGAATCGCGGTCTTCGCGTCCATGGGAGCCATGTCAGTCCTCCGTGGTGTCGTCGTTCGTGCGGGTCGTCATGCCGTGCTCGCTGGCCAGCGGGATCCCCCGGGCGGGGGCGTCCCAGCGGGTCGACGAGGCGTCCGAGTCCGGGTGGGTCCGCTTCCACCACTGCCGGAAGGTCTCCTTCGGCGCCGTGGGCAGATCCCGCGCCCCCGTCCACAACGAGGCGGGGAAGGGGAGGGCGCCGATGCGCCCCTTCTTACCGCCGACGAGCCGTGTCGCCTTCACGGCCATGCCCGCCGCGGTCCACAGCTTCGCGTTCGACATGACGGGCGTGGCCGAGCCCATCGCCAGATCCCACACGTCGGGCAGCACGGCGTGCTTCTCGTCGACGGTGCGGGCCCGCAGGTGGATGAGGATCGTGGGGATCTCGATCTTGACGGGGCACACGTCGCCGCACGCGCCGCACAGGGACGAGGCGAAGGGCAGGGTGTGCACCGGGTCGTCGTGGGCCATGCCCTGGGTGAGCTGGGGGGTGAGGATCGCGCCGATCGGCCCGGGGTACACGGAGCCGTAGGCGTGGCCGGAGGTGTGCTGGTACACGGGGCAGATGTTCATGCACGAGCCGCAGCGGATGCACGCCAGGGCCTGCCTGCCGATCGGGTCCGCCAGGGTCTTCGTGCGCCCGTTGTCCATGAGCACCAGGTGGAACTCCTGGGGGCCGTCGCCGGGCGTGACGCCCGTCCACATGGAGGTGTACGGGTTCATGCGCTCGCCGGTGGCGCTGCGCGGCAGCAGCTGCGAGAAGATCTCCACGTCCTGGAAGCGGGGGACCAGCTTCTCGATGCCCATCAGGGTGATGAGCGTGTCGGGCAGCGTCAGGCACATGCGGCCGTTGCCCTCGGACTCGAAGATGGACACGGTGCCCGTCTCCGCGATGCCCATGTTGGTTCCCGAGACCGCGACCTTGGCGTGCAGGAACTTCTTGCGCAGGTGCGCCCGGGCGACGCCGGTGAGCTCGGTCGGGTCGTCGGACAGGTCCTCGGGGGCGTCCTCCATGCGGTCCAGGAAGATGCCGCGCACCTCGGAGCGGTTGCGGTGGATGGCGGGGACCACGATGTGGCTGGGCATGTCGTCGGCCAGCTGGACGATCATCTCGGCCAGGTCCGTCTCGCGCGCGGAGATCCCCTGGTCCTTGAGGTACTCGTTGAGGTTCGTCTCCTGGGTGGCCATCGACTTGACCTTGACGACCTCGTCGACGCCCTTGGACTTGATGATGCCCGCGATGATGCGGTTCGCCTCGTGCTTGTCGCGCGCCCAGTGGACGATGCCCCCACGGGCGGTGACGTTGCGCTCGAACTCTTCGAGCAGTTCGGGCAGCCGCGATTCGACTTCGAACTTCACGGCCTCGGCGGCGTTGCGCAGGTCCTCCCAGTCCGGCATCTCCTCGACGCGCTGTCCGCGCTTCGTGCGGATCGTGCGCGTGGCGTGGCCCAGGTTGCGGCGCATCTGCGTGTTCGCCAGGGTCTTCTTCGCGCCCTCGGGGAAGGTGGTGCCCCAGCGCAGGGTGTCCTCTGGGATGTCGACGGTGGTGCGCCACCCGCCGGTGTGGACGTCGGAGGAGGCCGAGTCGGCGACTGCGGGCATCCCGATGAATGTTGCGGTCATTGTCAGATCACCTGGGCGCTTTCTGGGGCGAAGGAGATGTTCCCGAGGAACGGCTGGTCCTTGGTGGAGGCGAGGATCTCGGCGAGGTGCATGGGGCGGATTCCCGACTGGAGGCGCGACAGGCCGCCGCCCACGTGCATGAGGCAGGAGTAGTCGCCCATGACGAGCACCTCGGCGCGGGTGGACATGACGTTGGCGACCTTGTCGGCCAGCATCGACGTGGAGGTCTGGGCGTTCTTGATCGAGAACGTCCCGCCGAACCCGCAGCACACCTCGGCGTCGGGCAGGTCCACCAGGGTGAGGGCCTCGACGGCGCGCAGCAGGCGGTAGGGGCGGTCGCCGACCCGTGCGATGCGCAGCGAGTGGCAGGTGGGGTGGTAGGTGACGGTGTGCGGGAAGTACGCGCCCACGTCCTCCATGCCCAGCACGTCGGTGATGAGCTCGGTGAGGTCGTAGGTGTGGGCGGCGATCTGGGCGGAGCGCTTGGCCAGTTCGTGGTCGCCGACGTGCTCGGCGACGACGCGCTGCTCGTGGCGGGCCGCGCCGGTGCAGGACCCGGAGGGGACCACGATCGCGTCCCACTGGCCGTCGAGCACGGGTTCGAACGCTTTCACGTGGTTGCGGGTGATCTTCGCCGCGTCTTCGAAGTAACCGGTGTTGGCGTGCATTTGCCCGCAGCAGACCTGGCCCTCGGGGAACACGACTTCGTGCCCGAGGCGCTCGAGGAGTGTGACGGTGGCCTGCGCGGCTTGTGGGAACATGACGTCCGCAAGACACGTGGCGAACAGGGCGATGCGCATAGGGTGTCCTTCCTCGGAGGGGCGTGGTGCCGCCAGCATATGCGTGGGTCCGAGGTCCCACCACGCCTTTGTCGTGGCATTTCCGCCTGAATAGCGGGAACGGCGTTTCCGCGCCGGAAAGTCCCTGTCGTCAGCGGCTTCTCCGGGGTTGGATCCACTATCCCGGAGCCGTTCGCCGGGAGGACTTAGCCAAGGCGGTGCTTGCGTTTATCACTGGGCTGCTGCCGCGCGGGGCGGGGGTGTTGGTGGTGTCCGCTGGTGGTGGGGGTCAGCGCCGCGCGGGGATCAGCGGGGTGCGGTCGCGGTGAGGGCGGTGTCGGTCTTGGTGAGCATGAGTGCGGGGGCGATGAGTGCGGGCCTGTCGGGGGCGCTGTCGGCGAAGTCCATGTATTGGCCGGTGGTGAGGTCGATGAGCACGGAGTTGCCGATGGCCAGGACCCGCCCGTCGTCGCTGACGGACAGCTGGTCCTGGAGCTCGCCCCCCGAATCGCCCAGGGTGAACGCCCGCTGTTCGTCGTCGCCGGTCAGGTCGAGGGCCGTGGTGGCCCCGTCGGGGGCCTGGTACTCGATGTGCCCGCAGTCGGCGGGCGTGAGGACGCCGCGCGTGGCCGAGGCGTCGGAGTCGCGGTAGTAGGCGGTGGCCTGGGCCAGTGTCGGCTCCTGGCCCCAGACGGGCACGCTGGCGTCGGAGCACTCGTGCTTGGAGCGGGTGGACATGGGCCAGTGGGCGGCGTCGAACGCCTCGACCGGGGTGCCGTCCGCTGCGAGTGCCCTGATCTGGGAGTCGCCCTCGCAGGCGACCAGCCACCCGTCCGCAGCGGGCGCGCGCCAGCACCCCTGCGCAGGCTCGAAGGAGGAGGTCTTGACCTGCCCGGTGGCGGCGTTGAGGAACACGTTCGATGTCGAGGTCCTGCCCAGCCAGATCCAGTCGTGCCCTGTGGATGCGGCACTGCCCCACATGTCGGTGCCGATCAGGCCGGTGGGGGTCTCCCACATAACGGTGCCGTCCGCCCTGCGCCCCGAGCACCCGCCCGTGCTCTTGTCGCAGGCCACGAGCACCAGGCCCGCCGTGACGCGCAGCTCTTTGTCCGCATGCCCCTCGGCCTCTTCGCGCATCCACGTCAAGGACACGATCTGGCCCGTGTCGGCGTTGACCGCGTAGTGGCCGACGAACAGGGTGCTGCCCACCCACGTGCTCTTCCGCTCGTCCCCGATGTCAGGGCTGTCGCGGTTCTGGACGGTGTGGGACCACAATTGGCGGGGCGCGCCCCCGCCCACGTCCCAGCCCTTGACCGTGCCCTGCCACAGGTTCGCCCTCTCCAGGGTCACCAGAACGCTCCCATTCGACGAGACGCGGACGAACTGGTCGTCGCCCCCATCGGCTGGGGGGAAGTCGAGGCCCCACGCCTGTTGCAGGCCGTTGAGCCACTGGTCCGACGGAACAACGGCGGTATCCGGGCGCACTACCGCTCCTCCCACCTCCCAGGGGATGGAGTCCGCCTCCACGATGTCGGATTCCTAGCGCGCGGGGTCCGACTGCAGCGAGTCGAGGGGCGAGCGGGAGTGAGTGGAATGCAGGTTGTAGAAGATGAGCGCGAACACCATCAGGACGATGACCAGGGCGACGATGTCCTTCGGGGCGTACAACGGCACGCGGGGCTTCGGCGCCGCACTGGGCAACGGCGCGGGGAATGACGCGCCCCCCGCGGGTGGAACCGCGCCGACAGGCGGGGCAGAACCCGGAACGAGGCCGGATCCGGGCGGCGGCACCGCCCCCGACAAAGAACGCGAGATCGGCGTGGCCCCCGGCGGAGGGAGGACGACCCGCCCGGAGGACGAACACCCTCCCCCCGGCCCGCCCCGCTCCCGGGACTCCTCACGCCGCCCATCCGGTGAAACGCTCATCACCGACGCCTTCCTCGTGCTGCGCGGATCCGGTCCGCTCGGGCAACTGACTCGCACTCATAGGCTACATCGGGCGCGCGGATCCTGTGGGCGGGTTCCCCGGAACACGGGGGCGCAGAATCGCGATGCCGCCGTCGTTCCCCGGATCCGCGTCGCGGACGGCGGCGCGCGCGGCGCTGCAGGGCCGGTCCACAGGGCACGAGGCGGGGGCGGGTCCGGGCGCAGGGTGGGCTCGGGCGCTCCTTGTGTCCGCCGGTCGCGGGGCGTCAGCGCGCGAAGCCCTCCATGTAGGCCGGGCGAAGCGCGAAGGCCTGCACCATCAGCGGGCCGCCGGTGAGGAACGTGCCCTTGCGGACAGGGGACGCGTCCACTGTGAGCAGGACCTCGCCCCCGCCGCCGTCGAGGGGATCCCGGCGGAGCGTGAGGGGGGTCTCGGAATCGGCGGGGACGTCCAGTGTGAAGACGTTCTGGGCGTCGACGGTGAAACGGGATGCCTGGCTATCGGGGTCGGTCAGTGGGACGGTGAACAGCGGCCGCGTGGTCCCGGTGCCCAAGTCCGTGCTGTACACCTCGCCGTACGAGGTCACGAAGGTGTACACCGATCCCGATAGGTGCCCGACCAGCCAATCGAGGTGCCCGGGGGAGAACGCGATGGGCGATCCGTCGTCCCCGGCCATGGGGACCAGGTCGCGCGTCCCGTTGGTGGTGTCCCAGACCTGCAGCACGGGTTCGCCCGCGGTGGGGTCCTGCCCGTTGTCGGGATTCGCCCCCGGGTACGTCTTGTGGAATGTCGGCACGTAGATCTTGCCGTCGTAGCAGGGCGCCTCGTTCTGGGGGGTGTCTAGCCCCTCGTCCATCGGCGCGATGCCGACGATGGTGGCCTGGGGGTCATCATGCGGGTCCACGCGGATGAGCATGTCCGCGGGGCCCTGGCCATCCGGACGGGTGTCCGCCTGGAGGCCCGAGGCGTCCAACTGGGTGGGCAGGGACCCGTTCCCGGGGAAGCGCGTCGATGTCATGGAGTAAAGGTGGCCGTCGCAGACGGAGTTGAAGGGGTGCATGCCGGGGATCGATGCGACCGCGCTGCCGCCGTCGGCGGTGACCGCCACCGCGTCCTGTTGGCCGCCGTCGATGTAGAAGGCGAGCGAGGCCCCGCCGTCGTCGATCGAGTAGCGGCTGAGCTCGTGGCGTTCGTCCTTGCCGCGCGGGACGCTGGTCGTCCCGCTGTCGGACACCGCGACCTCGGCCCCCGAAGTCCCGTAGTGGAGGCCGGAGGCGTTCCACACCAGTCCGGCGTCGATCATGGCGCCCACGTCGACGCTGTTCCCAGTCCCCGCCCCGTCGACCAGCAGCAGGCGGCCGACTCCGGTGCTGTACGCGTCGGCGCCGACTCCGGGGGAGTTCCCGATGCGCAGCGCCAGAACCGAGTTCGCCGTCGTCGCGCGGTCCTGGCCGACCTCGGGGAATGCCGTGCTCGACGAGCACCCCGGCAGGGCGCAGGCGCACACGAGCGCGAGGGCTGCGATGCCCGCTGATGGCGCCGAGAGGGCGCGGGGGGACTGGGACAGCATCAGCGCCTCCTAGAGGTTCGCGTAGGTGTGGGCGAGCGACCCTTCCACGATGTCGTGCGGGTACACGCCGGGGCCGCCGTTGCTGTCAATATCTACTCCGACTCCATACTTGTACGCGTACCAGACGAGCTGTGAGCAGTTCAGCATCCACGGATTCTTCGACTTGTTGAAAGCGAAATTCAGATTGTAGCTGTAACCGCGTAGATTGTTGTAGGCGTAATCGGCTGCGGCGTCCTGTGTCGCTTGTGGAACATGGTAGTAGATTCCTCCGGGGTGGTCCCGTTTTCTGATGCCCAGTCGCTGGCTGCGTGGACCAGTTCGTCTCTGGAGACTCCAGGGGTGATTTGAAGGATTTGAGTGACAGTGTCTTCGGGTGTCGCGACTGCTGGCGCTGAAAGTGCGAAAGCGTGCCCAGTGGAAAGAGCGCTGATTGAAAGTGTGCGGAACTGGCGTGTCATGACCCGCGTTTGGACGGTGCCCTCAGTACTGGCTGGCGGCCAGCCAGGCGGCCAGGAGGGCCGGCGCGTCCGCCTCCCACGTCCCGTCGAAACGGCGGCTCCCCTGGTGGGTGGCCGCCTCCATGCCGCCCAGCAGCCGGGCGGCGAACGGCGCGCCCGCGGC
>ERZ773073.1735-NODE-1735-length-10013-cov-13.652541_pt1 | contig 10013 bp, 6 predicted proteins | sample MGYA00580616_ERZ773073 | MGnify/ENA primary metagenome ERZ773073 (study PRJEB29015, sample SAMEA2737960) | human oral metagenome | biome: human oral; feature: human-associated habitat; material: dental | place: China | collected 2131 ...
TAATCTATATAAAATTGAAGTAGAAAAAATAATAAAAAATTTTGATTCATATTGGAAAAACTCAGTCTTAAATGCATTTTTAGCATTAAATGCATTTTTGGAAGAAGATAATTTAAAGGTTATTCATTATTTAAAATGTGCAATGTCAGAAGGAAAAATAATAAACAATCCAAGAGACATAGGAATGGTTTACTTTGTAGAAGCCATTATTGTATATTCTATTGAAAGTAAAAATATAGAAAAGTATGAAGATATCAAGAAAATCTTAATAGAGAATTCTAATTTCTATTACTATAAGGCTATAAACTATTTAGATTCGACAAGAGATAAAGCAGAAATAGAATATTTAAAAAATTTTTTAAACATAAAAAATTATAAATAATTATTTAAATTAGCTATGATAAATGGATATTATGTTTATAATAGCTAATTTTATTTTAAAAAAAAATTAAAAAAATATAAAAATAAAAACGGAAGATTAACGATTATAAAATATAATGAGCTCATAAGATAAAAACTTAGTTCACATAAAATGAAATTAAAAATCTAATTAGAAGGAGAGTGAAGTTCTATGAATGGAGAAAAAGGATTATATTTTAGAGAAAATCCAGAAATTCTTTATGAAGTAAAGGCACAAGGTGGAGGTTTAAAAGACAAAGAAACTTTAAGATGTAAAGGTTGGCGTCAAGAAACTATCCTTAGAATGTTAGAATTCAATATGGAAAATGCTGAAATTCCAGAATTACTTGTAATTTATGGAGGAAATGGAAAATGTGCTAGAAACTGGGAATCATATTGGGCAATTGTAGATTCATTAAAAAATCTTGAAGATGATGAAACTTTAGTAGTTCAATCAGGAATGCCAGTAGCAATCTTTAAAACTCATAAAGAAGCTCCTGTTGTTGTTATGGCAACTACAAATATAATGCAAGCAACTTGGGAAAGATTCTATGATTTACAAGATAAGAACCTTACTATATTCGCACAATATACTGCTGCTCCTTGGGAATATATAGGAACTCAAGGTGTTATAGAAGGAACATTTGAAACACTTTCTGCAATAGCAATGAAAAAATTTAATGATGATTTAACAGGAAAAATATATCTAACTGCTGGAGCTGGAGGAATGGGAGCAAACCAAACTTGGGCTATGAAGATGCATGGTGGAGTTTGTATAGTAGTGGATGTTAATGAAAAAATATTAAAGAAAAGAATTGAAAAAGATTATCTTGATTTAATTGCTCCTACTCTTGAAGACGCAATAAAACTTGCAAAAGAAAATGCTACAGCCAAAAAACCTATCTCAATAGGAGTAGTTGGAAATGCTGCTGACATATATGAAAAGGTTTTAGCTAGTGATTTTAGACCTGATATATGTTCAGAAATGTGTCCATGTCATGACCCTATATCTTATCTTCCTTCTGGTTACACTGCAGAAGAAGCAGATGAATTAAGAATAAATGATAGAGATAAATATTTACATCTTGCTAGAGAAACTATGAAAAGACAACTTGCAGCTATGGTTGCATTAAAAGCAGATGGAGTTGAAGTTTTTGAATATGGAACTTCAATAAGAAAAGAATGTATGGATGCAGGTTTCCCTAGAGAAGAAGCTATGAAAATTAAAGGATTCGTTGCTGAATACATAAGACCTTTATTCTGTGAAGGAAGAGGACCATTTAGATGGACTTGCTTATCAAGAGATCCTGAAGATTTAAAAGTTTCTGATGACATAGCTTTAGAAATTTGTAAAGGTGACAAACTTGTTGAAAGATGGATAAATTTAGCTAGAAAGAATTTACCAATTGAAGGAATGCCAGCAAGAGTTTGTTATATGGGATTTGGAGAAAGAAAGAAATTTGGTCTTGCTATAAACCAAGCTATAAAAGATGGAAGAATTAAGGGAACAGTTGCATTCTCAAGAGATAACCTTGACTCTGGTTCTATAGTAAATCCTACATTCGAATCTGAAAACATGCCTGATGGTGGAGATTACATTTCAGACTGGCCATATCTAAATGGACTTTTAGATTGTGCTGCTGGATGTGATTTGATAGCAATTCAACAAAACTATTCAATGGGAGAAGCAGTTCATACAGGTGTTACAATGATAGCTGACGGAACTGAAGAAGCAGATAGAAGACTTGCTACTTGCTTGACAACAGACTCTGGAATAGGGGTTATCCGTCATGCACAAGCTGGATATCAATCTGCTAAAGATGTTGCAAATGGAAAAGGTAAATTTACAACAGATTCTATCAAGGTTCCTTTATGGTGGCAACCTGCTGAAAAAGTAACTTTTGGACCAAAAGGAAAATACAGATAAAAAATGAATAAATAGTTCAATGTGATGCAAGATTAGCTTGGCTATTTTGCATCACATTTTTCTATATACAAAATTGAAATAAATATATCAAATAGAAAAGTAGTAAGTAAATTAAAAATTATTATGTTTATATAGTACAGATAGTAAAATTATTTTATATAAGAAAAGGAGGATTTTTATGTTACTTTTTAATCCAATCGTAATATCAGTTCTTGTTTTAACAGTACTATGTTTATTTAAATTACCAGTTCTTGCGGCACTTTTATTAGCAGCTCTTACTGCTGGATTGGCTGGAGGATTTGACCTTACAGAAACTATGACTACATTCATCGGCGGAATGGGAGGAAATGCTAATACAGCTCTTAGTTATATTTTACTTGGAGCATTGGCATATACTATAAGTAAAACTGGTGCAGCAGATATTTTAGCAAAGAAAATTTCTCAACTTGTAAAGGGAAATAAATTTATTCTAGCTATAATAATTGTTTTAGTATCTATAGCTTCAGGAACAATTATTCCAGTACATATTGCATTTATCCCTATATTAATTCCTCCACTTTTAGCAATGATGAATCAAATGAAAATGGATAGAAGAATGCTAGCAATTTGCTTTGGTTTTGGATTAAAAGCTCCTTATATAACAATTCCTGTAGCCTATGGTGCTATATTTCAAGGAATAGTTAGAGATTCTGTTAATGATGCAGGATTAAATATAGGCTTAGATCTTGTTTGGAAAACTACTTGGATTGCAGGACTTTCTATGTTATTTGGTTTAGTTTGTGGCTTAATATACTATTCAAAAAATAGAGAATATAAAATAGAAAATGAACATTATGAAGAACTTTCTAATAACAATGAAAAAGTAGTCATTGAAGCTAAACACTGGTTAACTCTTGGAGCAGGAATTATAGCATTAGTTGTTCAATTAATAACAGGTTTATTACCACTTGGAGCAATAGCTGCTATGATATTTATGGTAGTTACCAGAGTTGTTAAGTGGAAAGAAATTCAAGAAGTTTTAGAAGGTGGAATTCATTTAATGGGATTTATTGCATTTGTAATGCTTATAGCTTCTGGATATGCTACTGTTATTAGAGCAACTGGAGCTGTTGATCAGTTAGTTGAAAGTGCATTTAATATGTTAGGTGGTTCAAAATTAGCTGGTTCTAGTATAATGATTTTATTAGGACTTCTTATAACTATGGGAATTGGAACATCTTTTGGTACAGTACCTGTTATAGCTGCTATTTATGTTCCTTTATCTCTAAAACTTGGTTTTTCTCCAGCTGCAATAGTATTTATGATAGCAGTTGCAGCAGCACTAGGAGATGCAGGTTCTCCAGCCTCTGATACTACTTTAGGTCCAACAGCAGGATTGGACGCAGATGGGCAACACGATCATATTTGGGATACTTGTGTACCTCAATTTATATGTTACGATATCCCACTTATGGTAGTAGGAATTATTTGTCCATTATTTATGAATTAATTAAGGTGAGTTTATGAATTATATACTTTTAAAGAATTGTAGAGAATTACTAACTGTTGAAGAAAATGCAAAAGATTTAATAGGCTTAAATAAAAATATTTCTTTATTAATTGAAGATGCAAAAATAAAAAAAATTGGAGCTTATGAGGAGTTAAAAGAGGAAATTTTGTCAAGTACATTTCAGGAAATTGATTGTTCTAACAAAGTTGTTATGCCTGGGTATGTTGACTGCCATACACATCTTATTTTTGGTGAAAGTAGAGTAGATGAATATGTTGCTTCTTTTACTATGAATAAAGAAGAAATAAAAAATAAGATTCCTAGAACTGGATTGGAGGCATCTATATTTTCAACTAGAAATTCTACTGATGAAGAACTTATAAATTCTTCTTTAGTAAAATTAAATAGAATGTTAAAACATGGAACAACTACTGTTGAAATAAAGTCTGGATATGGCATTGATAAAGATACAGAGCTTAGACTTCTAAAATTAATAAATATTTTAAAAGAAAAAACTCCACAAACAATATTAAGTACATATTTAGGAGCACATTATTTTGATACTGAGATGGGAAAAGAAAAATATATAGATTTTATGATTAATGAAGTTATGCCAATAATAAAAAAAGAAAACCTTGCTCAATTTTGTGATGTTTGGTGTGATGATGGTTACTATACTGCTAAAGATTGCTACAAGATTTTAAAAGCTGGTTTAGAAAACAATATGTTACCAACATTACATACAGAATGTTATTCAGCGATAGGTGGAGCCAAAGTTGCTGCTGAATTAAAAGCAGCGAATGTAGGTCATCTAAACTATTTAAGTTTGGAAGATATAGGTCTATTAAAAGAGTCAGATGTTGTTGGAGTTTTAATACCAAGTACTGATTTTTCTGTCAACCATAAAAAACCTTTTGATCCTAAACCTATGTTGGATGAAGGAATGACAATAGCAATTGCAACAAATTTAAATCCTGGAAATTGGGTAGAAGATATGAGTATTTCAATGATATTAGCATGTAGAAATCATAAAATGTCAGAAAATGAAGCCATCAGAGCTGCTACGCTTGGAGGAGCTAAGGCATTAAGAATTGATAAGAATTATGGATCATTAGAAGTGGGGAAATTTGCTGATATACAAATTAGAAATTCTGATAGTTATAAAAATGTAGTCTATAAGTTTGGAGTAAATGAAGTGGAGCATGTTATAAAAAGGGGAAAGATTATCTTTTAAATGATAGGAGAAAATATGAATTATAAAGAAATATTTGATTTAATATTAGATGAAAATGATTTTACAGTTGGAGGAGGATCGTCATCAGCTATAGTTGGAGCTATGGCATCTGGATTAATGGGAATGGTTGCTAATCTTTCTAAAGGGAAAGACTACGGCTATTCTGACAAGGAATATGATGATATAATAAAAGAATTAAATGAGGCAAAGGTTAAATTTTTACAAGGAGCGGTTGAGGATAATAAAGCGTACATGTTGATTGTTAATGCTTATAAATTACCAAAATCAACTGAAGATGAAAAAGAAATTAGAAAAAAAGCTATTCAAAATGCAGGTATTGAAGCTGCAAAAGTACCTCTTTCAAATGCTTTATTAAATAAAAAAGTAAATGAAATTGGGAAAAAATTATTAGAAAAATCAAATCCTGCTTGTATAACAGATTTACAAGCTGGTGTAGATCTATCTTATATTGGTATCAATATGGGAAAATCTAATGTGAAAGCTAACCTACCTCTTATAAAAGATGAAAAAATAGTAAATGAATTTGAAGCACAAATAAAAAATTTATAAATTATAAAAAAGGAGTTAGTTATGCAAAAAATAGTAGAAATTAATGGAAGTAATTTAACAATTGAAGATGTTGTTGCAGTTGCAAGATATGGAGCTAAAGTAAAATTAGACGAAAAACAAAAAGATAAGATTTTTGAATCAAGAAAATATGTTGAGGATGCTCTTTTTAATAAAATACCTATCTATGGTATTAATACAGGTTTTGGCAAATTTGAGAATGTTCCTATTTCTGAAGAAGAATTAGAGTTACTTCAAAAAAATTTAATTTATTCTGATGCTTGTGGAGTTGGAGAAGCATTTGATACAGAAGTTGTGAGAGCTATGATGTTACTTAGAGCTAATGCTATCAGTAAAGGTTTCTCAGGTGTTGTAATTGAAACAATAGAATGTTTATTAAATATGTTAAATGCTGGAGTACATCCAATAGTTAGATCAAAAGGTTCTGTTGGTTCATCTGGTGATTTATGTCCTTTAGCTCATATGGTTTTACCTATGATGGGAGAAGGAGAAGCTGAATATAAAGGAGAGATCCTTTCTGGAAAAGAAGCTATGAAAAAAGCTGGAGTTTCTACTATAACATTGAAAGCAAAAGAAGGTTTAGCCCTTATAAATGGAACTCAAGCTATGATGGGGAATGCTGTTTTAGCTGTTTATGATACTGAAAATTTATTAAAACAAGCTGATATTGTAGCGGCTCTTACTGTAGATGCTTTAGGAGGAATAACAGATGCTTTTGATGAAAGAATCTATTTAATAAGACCTCATAAAGGACAAATAGATTCAGCTGAAAATCTCAGAAATCTATTAAAAGATTCTAAAAGAACAACAAGACAAGGTGAAAAAAGGATGCAAGATGCTTATTCTTTAAGATGTACTCCACAAGTTCATGGTGCTTCAAGAATAGCTTTTGAATATGTAAAACAAACTGTTGAAACAGAAATTAATTCTGTTACAGATAATCCATTAATTTTTTCTGGAGAAAACGGTGCTTGTATTTCAGGAGGAAATTTTCATGGTCAACCAATTGCAATAGCTATGGATACACTTGGAATTTTAGTATCTGAAATTGCTAATATTTCTGAAAGAAGAATTGAAAAAATGGTAAACCCTGCAATCAACCACGGATTACCTGCTTTCCTAGTAGAAAAAGGTGGATTAAATTCAGGATTCATGATAGTTCAATACAGTGCAGCAGCTCTTGTATCTGAAAATAAAGTTTTAGCTCACCCAGCATCTGTTGACTCTATACCAACATCTGCTAACCAAGAAGACCATGTATCTATGGGTTCTATTGCGGCTAAAAAATCAAAAGATATACTTGAAAATGTTAGAAAAGTAATAGGAATGGAATTAATAACTGCTTGTCAAGCTATCGATTTAAAAGGAGCTAAAGATAAATTATCTCCAGCAACTAAAGTAGTTTATGATGAAGTTAGAAAAGTAATTCCTTATGTTGCAGAAGATAGACCTATGTACATAGATATACATGCAGCAGAAGAAATAGTAAGAAATAACAAATTAGTTGAAGATGTAGAAAAAGCAATAGGACAATTAGAGTTTTAATTAGTACCAACTAGGAGGATAAATTAATGTTAAATAATAAAACTATTTATGATGCAATGACAATAAAACTTACAGCTGAAGATATTCCAATGGAGATACCTAAATTAGATCCTTCAATAAGAAGAGCTCCAAAAAGAATAGTTAAACTTTCAGACCATGATATAGAACTTGCATTAAGAAATGCTTTAAGATATATTCCAGAAGAATTTCATGAAATGTTAGCACCAGAATTCTTACAAGAATTGGAAGAAAGAGGGAGAATCTATGGATATAGATTTAGACCAGAAGGAAATCTTTATGGAAAACCAATAGATGAATATAAAGGAAAATGTACAGAAGCTAAGGCTATGCAAGTTATGATAGATAATAACCTTGACTTTGATATAGCTCTATATCCTTACGAACTTGTTACTTATGGAGAAACAGGGCAAGTTTGTCAAAACTGGATGCAATATAGACTTATAAAAAAATATCTTGAAAATATGACACAAGATCAAACTCTTGTTGTAGCTTCAGGGCATCCAACAGGATTATTCAGATCTAATCCTTATGCTCCAAGAGCAATTATAACTAATGGACTTATGATAGGATTATTTGATAACTATGAAGATTGGGCAAGAGGAGCAGCAATAGGTGTTGCTAACTATGGACAAATGACAGCTGGAGGTTGGATGTACATAGGTCCACAAGGAATAGTTCATGGAACTTATTCAACTATCTTAAATGCAGGAAGATTATTCTGTGGTGTTCCAGCTGATGGTGATTTAAGAGGTAAATTATTCATTACTTCAGGACTTGGAGGAATGAGTGGAGCTCAAGGTAAAGCTTGTGAAATAGCAAAAGGTGTTGCTATAGTTGCAGAAGTTGACTTATCAAGAATTAACACAAGACTTGAACAAGGATGGGTAAATGTTATAGCAAAAACTCCTGAAGAAGCATTTAAAATAGCTGAAGAAAAAATGGCTTCTAAAACTCCTTATGCAATAGCATACCATGGAAACATAGTTGAAATATTAGAATATGCTATAGAACACAATAAACATATAGATTTATTATCTGATCAAACATCTTGTCATGCTGTATATGATGGGGGATATTGTCCAGTAGGAACTTCATTTGAGGAAAGAACTAAATTATTAGGAACAGATAGAGCTAAATTTAGAGAATTAGTAAATGAGGGATTAAAGAGACACTATAAAGCAATAAAAACTTTACATGACAGAGGAGTTTACTTCTTTGACTATGGAAACAGTTTCTTAAAATCTATATATGATGTAGGAATAACTGAAATTTCTAAAAATGGTAAAGATGATAAGGAAGGATTTATATTCCCTTCTTATGTTGAAGATATATTAGGACCAGAATTATTTGACTATGGATATGGACCATTCAGATGGGTATGTCTATCAAGAAAGAAAGAAGACTTATTAAAAACAGATAAAGCTGCCCTAGAACTTGTTGATCCTAACAGAAGATATCAAGATAGAGATAACTATGTATGGATACAAGATGCTGATAAGAATGGACTTGTTGTTGGAACACAAGCAAGAATATTCTATCAAGATGCTATGAGTAGAACTAGAATAGCTCTTAAATTCAATGAAATGGTAAGAAATGGAGAAATTGGACCAGTTATGTTAGGTAGAGATCACCATGATGTATCTGGAACAGATTCACCTTTCAGAGAAACTTCTAACATTAAAGATGGAAGTAATATAATGGCAGATATGGCAACTCAATGTTTTGCTGGAAATGCTGCAAGAGGAATGACTATGATAGCTCTTCATAATGGTGGAGGAGTTGGAATAGGAAAATCTATCAATGGTGGATTTGGAATGGTACTTGATGGAAGCAAAAGAGTAGATGATATTTTATGGCAAGCTATGCCTTGGGATGTAATGGGTGGAGTTGCAAGAAGAGCTTGGGCTAGAAACCCTCATTCTATTGAAACTGTTGTTGAATATAATCTTGATAATAAAGGAACTGACCATATCACATTACCTTACATAGTAAGTGATGAATTAGTTAAAAAAGTTTTAAAGAAATAATTGTTTAAAAATAAGAGAATTTTTTGAGAACTAAAAACTCAAAAAATTCTCTTTTTATATATTTTAAATTTCTTTATAAAATATGAATGTTTATTATTTAAACAATAAAAGCAAGATAAGAAAAAAATATTTTTTTTTGAAAAGAAAATATTGACTATTAGAAAATTATATTATTTATTGTGTAAATAATTTTATGTTTAGGAGGTTTTTATATGTTTGAGTATCAATTAAATATGGCTGAAACAGTAGGATTTGCAATTATTTTACTTTTATTAGGAAGATGGATAAAAAAGAAAGTTAATTTTTTTGAAAAATTCTTTATTCCTGCACCAGTTATTGGAGGAACATTATTTTCAATAATACTTTTGATAGGACATCAAACTGAAAGTTTTACTTTTACCGTCAATAATGATATTAAAAATTTATTGATGATAGCATTCTTTACAACAGTTGGTTTCTCAGCAAGTTTAAAAATACTTGCAAAAGGTAGAGTTGGAGTTGCATTATTCTTGTTAGCAGCTACAATTTTAGTTATCCTTCAAGACATAGTTGGACCAGTTCTAGCTAAAGCATTAGGAATAAATCCACTATTAGGATTAGCAGCAGGTTCTATTCCTTTAACAGGTGGACATGGGACATCAAGAGCATTTGGACCTTATCTTGAAGAATTAGGAGCAACAGGAGCAACAGTTGTTGCAGTTGCATCTGCTACTTATGGATTAATTTCTGGATGTTTAATAGGTGGACCAATAGCTAGAAGACTTATGATAAAAAATAATTTAA
>ERZ773073.1736-NODE-1736-length-10013-cov-8.068588_pt1 | contig 10013 bp, 7 predicted proteins | sample MGYA00580616_ERZ773073 | MGnify/ENA primary metagenome ERZ773073 (study PRJEB29015, sample SAMEA2737960) | human oral metagenome | biome: human oral; feature: human-associated habitat; material: dental | place: China | collected 2131 ...
CTGGAACAATAACTCCGATTGACAATGATTTTATCCTGATTTTTTCATCTACATTTATTTTTTTACTATCCAAAAATTCATTAATATCAGAATGGAAAACATTCAAATAAACCGCTCCAGCTCCAGCTCTTTGTCCTAACTGATTTGCATACGAAAAAATATCCTCCAAAATCTTCATAATTGGTAAAACTCCAGAAGCTCTACCCTCAACTCCTTTTATTGACTCTCCTCTTGCTCTTACTTTAGAAAGGTTAATCGCAACTCCTCCACCAATTGAAGAAAGTTTCATAGATGAATCAAAAATATACCCGATTCCGCTCAAATTATCCCCCATTTCATCAAGAAAGCAGGAAACAAGTTCCCCAGAACGTTTTTTCCCAGAATTTAAAAAAGTTGGCGTAGCTGGCTGATATTCTTGATTTATCAACATCAAAGCATATTCTTTCGCCTTCTCAGCATTCCCCTGTGCCAAGTACAACGAAACTGTCGCAATTCTATCTTCATATCTTTCCAAAAATTTCTCTCCAGAATCATCCATCAAAGCATAACTTTGATAAAACTTAGATGCGCTCATAAACGAAGCAAATCTAAACTTCTTATCATAAACCAGCTTAAACACTTCCTTTATCTCATCGTGGCTATACATCTCATAAAAATCAATATAATAATCATTTTTTATCAAATATCTCATCTTTTCCTCAAGATTGTGAAAAAACACCGTATTTTTATTCACATAATCTACAAAATACGAATAAACAGCCTCCTTATCTTTCTCCAGCTGAAAATCCTCCCCTTGTTTTACCATTATCTCGTTATTTAGGTATATCCATTTTTTTGCTCTTTTATCTACCATTTATAATTCTCCTCTATTTAATTAATTTTTATCATTTAAAAATTCTATTATTTCATCAATGTGTTTAGTTGCAGCAACTAATCCTAATTTATAAATAATTGTTTCGTAGTTAATATTGTCAGGATTTTCATTTTTTGTGTGATATTCAACTTCTCCTTCTTGTAATTTCATACTCATATATTCTGAATACAATCCAAAGCAATTACAGTATTTTCTATGTCTTTCCGAATCATGTTTTAACTTATCTGTTTGAATTATTCCATCTTTATCTTTCCAATTTTTAAACCAGTCTATCACAACAACTTTTTTCTTTTCTGTATTTCTAAAGTCTTCAAAAGTCGCATTCAAATGTATATCATTAAAGCCATATCCTATAAACACAACCCCATCAGCTTCCATTACCAATTGATTTAGCTTAGCAAAAAACGTTTTAAAAGGATTATACATAATCTGCTGTTGCTTATCATACCCAATTATTACAGGTTGCCTTATAATTCTCTCTCCACCTTCTCTTTGCTGTTTTGAATCACTAATAATTTCTCTAGTATTGATTAATCCTTTTTCATCCCAAATAATTTCATCCGATCCTATTTTTTTATTATAAATTGAGCCATGAATATGATATAAGAATTCCCACTTTTGTCTATTCCATACTTCTTTAGAAAGAAATTCTTTTGTTTCCTTATCAAATCCTATAAAAAAATTAGGAAATATATTATATAGCAATGAATCATAATTTGTTGTTATTATTCCAATTTCAAAATTTTCTTTCAATTTTTCATAAAACTCTTTTATTTTGTTGAAATTTTCTTTATTTTCTATATTTTTTGATAATACTTTAATTACGATTTCTGTAATTTTCTTATATAGTTTTTCAAAATCTAAACCTTTGAATTCCGATAAATTCTGATAATCTTTAATATCCAAAAAGCTTTCCATTATAGGAGTATCTTTTCCATTATATCCTGAATAAGAGAACAGTTTCAAACATACATAAGCTATCTCTTCAAAATTAGTTAAGTTATTTATAATCTCCTCAATATCTTTATTAATTTTCATACCATATTTAATATTTTCTTTTCGTATCATATATTCTTTGAAAAAAATAATTGTTTGATTAAATGAACATTCACTTAATCCTAAACATATAAATAATTTTTGAATTTCATTTTCTAAATCTTTTCTTTCTAAATTTGTAATAACACCTTCTTCTTCATATTTATAAAGAAGTAATAATAACTTGTTTCCAACAATCCCTAGTCTTTTTTTCTTTCTATCTTCTTTATTGACAAGAATATTTTTTATAATTGTATATAATCTTGATAGTTTTTCATCAGATTGCACTAATTCATTTTCAATAATTTTATTTAACTGACTTACTGAAGGATAGTTCGTTTCTACTGAACCTCCAGCACCTACTACTAATAAAATCTTTTTCTTATTTTCAATCTTCATTCAGTATCATCCCTTTCTCTCCAAATAATCTATATAATTTTCCACTTCTGTACTTGTTCCCGACAACTCAAATTTCATCAATACTGGAATTCCATATTTCTCTTGAATTTTATCAGCTGCTAGTGCGAAAAATTGTCCCCAGTTTCTGTTTCCGCTGGAACTTACTGATTTTAATAGTTTGCTGTTGTTTTCATTTTGTAAAAATTCATTTGTTGTTGTTGGAATTTTTCCAATTTTTGTTGTGAATGTCAGAAAATGCCCTTCGTTTTTGATTATCATAGTTGGATTTATTTTTATAAAATGCCAGTCTGGACGTTGTGATTGCATTTTTTTTATAAACCGCTCAACATTTCCTGTTTTTGAATCATAATATATATACATTGATTTCACCTTACTTTTTTTCATTTTTGATGAATTTTATAATTTTTTGCAAAAATATACTCAAAACTGAATATTTTAATAAAAATTGTTTTGAGTAGTATTATTAATTAATTTAAATTGTATTGTTAGCTCAAATTATTTTTTAATTACATCATTGAAATAATTTCATTAATTTCTTCCGGCTTGAATCCAATTGTTCTTTTCACTTCTTCGTTTTCTTCAAATAAAATTACTGTTGGAACACTTCTCACTCTATATTTTACAGCCAATTCCGGATTATCAAAGGGATTTATTCTTTCATACGCTACACCTTTTTTATCTAATAAGTCCGATACCATTGCACACGGATTACAGTCATTTTTTTCAAATTTCACTAATTTTTTCATTCTCTTTTCTCCTTTAAATTTATATATATTTTTTATTCATTACACAAAAAACACAATATATTGTGTTAATTTTGATTTTTTTATCGTATATGTAGTGTATCTTATTTTTAAATATTTTTCAATAAGATTATATTTAATTTTTGATTAAAGAGTTTTCTAAGTTGATAAATAAAGGGGTTTATTAATTATATATTTTATATATGGAAAATTGCTTATTTATTATTATTTGTAAAGATATAGGAAAAATAACAATTGGAGAAGAAATAATTAAAATGTATGAATTGATGAAAAATATAATTAATTTCTATATACACATAGATTTTTTTATGATAGAATAAAGTAATATAAATTTACTTACAGGAGTTGAACAAATTATGGAAAATAAATATAAAAATTCATATAATTTATTACAAAATGATCTAAAAAATAAAATACTAATGCTGGATGGAGCAATGGGAACAATGATTCAGCGAGAAAATTTGACTGCTGATGACTTTGGCGGAGAAAAATATGAAGGATGCAACGATTATCTTGTTCTACAAAGACCTGATATTATTAAAAATATTCATAAAGGATATCTGGAGGCTGGGAGTGATATTATTGAAACTAACAGTTTTGGGGCTTTGGATATTGTCTTGAAGGATTATGACTTGGAAGATAAAGCTTTTGAAATGAATAAAGCCGCAGCAGAGCTTGTAAATGAAGCTATTGCTGAATATAGAAGCAAACATCCTGAAGTTACTCGAAATCTTTATGTTGCAGGGGCATTAGGACCTTCTAATAAATCTATCAGCGTTACTGGTGGTGTTACTTTCGAGGAACTTATCCATAGCTATTATACAGCTGTTTCAGGGCTTCTTGCTGGTGGTGTGGATTTGATTTTATTTGAAACAATCCAAGATACAAGAAACTTAAAAGCAGCTTATTTGGGGCTTAAAAAGGCTATGGAAGAAAATTATACTGTTCCGTTAATGCTGTCATTTACGATTGAAAGTACAGGAACTACGCTTGCAGGACAAACTGCAGATGCCTTTTATTATGCTGTAAATCACATGAATCCATTTTCTATTGGACTAAATTGTGCGACTGGACCTGAATTTATGACTCAGTTTTTAAAAACATTGAATAATATTTCAAATACTTATATTTCAGTTTATCCAAATGCAGGATTGCCTAATGAAGACGGAGAATACGAAGAAACTCCAGACACATTGTCAGCTAAAATTGAACCATTTTTCCAAAACCATTATTTAAATATTGTTGGTGGATGCTGCGGAACTACGCCTGAACACATTCAAAGAATTAAGGAAAAAAGTATAAATTATGAGCCAAGAGTTATTGATAAAAATAAAGATTTTAACGATGTTTCTGGATTAATAGCTTTGGAAACACCAAAAGATCGTCCAGTTTACGTGGGAGAACGTACAAATGTAATTGGTTCACGTATTTTCAAAAATTTAATTGCCAATGAAAAATTTGATGAGGCGACTGAAGTTGCAAGGCTTCAAATTAAAGGGCGAGCAGATGTAATTGATATTTGTCTTGCGAATCCTGATAGAGATGAGATTGCCGATATGAAGTCATTTCTGGATAAAGTGGCAAAATTTGCAAAAATTCCGCTTATGATTGACTCGACCGATATAAATGTCGTTAAGGAAGGGCTTACTTACTTGCAAGGAAAAGGGATTATAAATTCAATTAACCTTGAGGATGGAGAAAAGAAATTTGCTGATATGGCAAAAGTTATTAAGGATTTTGGGGCTTCTGTTGTTGTTGGACTAATTGATGAGGAAGGTATGGCTGTTTCTGTTGAGAAAAAATTGAAAGTTGCCAGAAGAAGCTATGAACTGCTTACAAAAAAATATGGGATTGATGAAAGGGATATAATTTTTGACACATTAGTCTTCCCAGTTGCAACAGGAGATCAAAAGTATATCGGCTCTGCTACAGCAACAATTGAGGCAATTAGACAAATTAAAGCAGAAATGCCGAATGTAAAGACAATTCTTGGAGTGAGCAACGTTTCATTTGGACTGCCGATTGCTGGAAGGGAAGTTTTAAACACTTATTATATGCAAAAGGCTTATGAGGCTGGACTTGATTATGCAATTATAAATACAGAAAAAGTTATTCCGATGAATGAAATTTCAGATGAAGAAAAAGAACTGTCAGAAAACATTTTATTTCATACAAATGATGAAAATGTATCAAAATTTGCAAATTTCTATCGTGAAAAAAAGGCTGTAAAAAAAGTTGCTGATACAAGTAACCTAACTACTGAAGAAAAAGTTACAAACTTAGTTGTAGAAGGAAGTAAAAAGGATTTGACAATTTTGCTGGATGAATTATTGAAAAAATATTCGCCAATTGAAATTATAAACGGGCCTTTAATGACTGGAATGGATGAAGTTGGAAGATTATTTAACAACAATGACTTAATCGTTGCTGAAGTTCTGCAAAGTGCTGAAGTTATGAAGGCTTCTGTTTCACATCTGGAACAATTTATGAAAAAAGATGAGTCATCTGTAAAAGGAAAAGTAGTCATGGCAACTGTAAAAGGGGATGTCCACGACATTGGAAAAAATCTGGTTGGAATAATTATTGGAAATAACGGTTATGAAGTAATTGACCTTGGAATCAATGCTTCTGCAGAAAAAATCCGTGAAGCAATTATCGAACATAAAGCTGATTTTCTCGGACTTTCTGGACTTCTTGTAAAATCTGCCACAGAAATGGTAAATACTATGGAAGTTCTGCGTGAAGCTGGAATTGATATTCCGATATTTGTGGGAGGTGCGGCACTTACAGAAAAATTTACTGTAAACAAAATTGAGCCTGCCTATAAAAATAATATTGTAATTTACTCAAGAGATGCAATGACTGCACTTTCTGATTTGAATAAAATGATTGATGAGAAAAAATTTGAAGAATTTAAGGAACACTTGCAAAAACGTAGAGAATTAGTAACAATTAAAGATGCGAAAAAACTTGAACAGCTGAAGGTTAAACCGACAGTAAGTGATATTAAAGATGCTGATGGAACATTCGACTTTTCAAAAGTTGAACTGCCGAAATATAACTTTGAAAAAATTTACAAACCACAAACTTTGAATAAGCAAATTTTGACAAATATAAAGGCAAAGGATGTATTTCCATTTGTAAACTTGCAAATGCTTATTGGAAAACATCTTGGAATGAAATGGATTGTAAATAATTTGATTGAAAAACAAGATCCTAGAACAATAAAACTATACAATGAAATTTTAGACATTGTCGAAAATGGCGGTGAATACTTTGATATAAAAGCTATTTATAAATTTTTCCCTGCACATAGAAAAACTGGAAAAAGAAAAGATGACTTTAAAATTGAAATTCTATCAGATGATTTGTCAACAGTTTTGGAAACTTTTGATTTTCCAAGACAAAAATATGGACAATATTTATCGCTAAATGATTATGTAAGCCCAGATGGAATTGACTACATTGGATTTTTTGTCGCAACTGCTGGAGAAAAATCAAGACTTGTTTCCAATGAATTAAAGGAAAAAGGCGAATTTTACAAAGGACATATTGTAAATTCTATTGGACTGGAGCTTGCCGAAGCAACATCTGAATATATTCACAAAATGATGCGTCAAGATGTTGGAATCATTGACAAAAATATCTCCCTAAATGAGATTTTAAATGCCCAATATCAAGGAAACCGTTATTCTTTCGGCTATCCAGCCTGCCCAGACTTGAGCGACCAAAGAAAACTGTTTAATTTATTAAAACCAGAAAGATATGGAATTACATTGACGGAAGAATTTATGATGTATCCGGAAGCGACAGTAAGTGCAATTGTATTCTCACAACCGTTCTGTAAATACTTTAATATGTAGTGTAGTTTTTTTGAAATTTTACAACTGTAAGTGAAGTGTGTTATTTTTAAATATTGTAATGCACTTTGCTTATTAAAGAAGAAAATCAGATGGGATAAAATAAAAAAAATTGAAATAATTAACAAAAATAAAGAAAGTTTGTACTATTTCTCATTTAAAAAGTAAAAATTATATTTTAAATATTTACTAACAAGGAGCTTTGACTCCTTGCTAATAAAAAATTCATAAAAAATTTATTCAAAAACTTCTGTTGCATTCGGAACTTCATTCCCCAATGCTACATTTAATGCCACAATCGCTACTTCCAACTGACTTTCATCAGGTTCTCTCGTAGTAATTTTTTGCAGCCACATCCCTGGAACTGCAATCATTTTGGCAAAAACATTATCCAAATGGTAACTTGTCCAACGTTGTATTTCATACGAAAGTCCAGCTACGAAGGGAACAAATAGAATTCTTGTTACTAACTTGTAAATTATCATTGAAAAATGTCCAGTTGGAACTTTAAAAAATAAATCTACTGTTGAAAACACTAGAATACTTATAAACATTACAAGTAAAAGAAAACTTGTACCACATCTTGGGTGAAATCTTGTACATACTTTTGCATTTTTAGGTGATAGTTCCTTTTCCATTTCATAATTCATAATACTTTTATGTTCTGCCCCATGATACTCAAAAACTCTCTGAATATCCTTTAAAAACGAAATTCCATAAATATATCCCAAAAAAAGCACCAATTTTATAACAGCTTCCACAATATTAGCCTTTAAAACACTATCTTTAAAGAAAAATCCCCCAATAGCCGATGGCAGCCACATAAACACAGCAATTCCCAATAAAACCGAAGTCATAACAGTAAATCCAACCTGCTTATCCGTCAATTTTTCCTCTTCATGCCCAGCTTGATTTGATGCAAAAATAAGCTCCTTTGTTCCAACAACCATTGCATCATAAAGTGCTATAACTCCCCTCACAAAAGGTACCTTCAACCATTTATTACTTTTTTCAGTAAGTGCTATCTTTTTATAAACAATACTTCCATCCTGCTTACGAACCGCTGTTGCAATCGCCTTAGGCCCTCTCATCATAACACCTTCCACAACAGCCTGTCCTCCGACAGTTACTTTTTTATCTCTCATTTTTACCTACTTTCTCATTTTTTTATTTTAATAAGGACTCAAAATCCTTTTAGTGCTTATTTTCTTAAAATTTACTCTCTATCAATTACTGCTCTATTTTTTATTCTTTTCAACGATTTATTAATATGTTCAGCCTTATATTTGCTAACTCCCTTTATTTTAGCAATATCTGAAGCTGTTGACATTAAAATTGACTGAACGTTTGAAAATTCCTTTACTAGAATTTCTCTATCTTTTTTACTTATTTTTGTTATATTGCTTAAGAGTCCATATCCACGTGGCTCTATTTTTTCATCAAGATTTATAATATTTGTATCAAAACCAAGTAGACAAACTATTTTTTCATCATCCAGTAATTCCTCTTTTGTCAAAGATTTTACTCTTAATCCAATTTTTTCAGCCGTTTCATTACTTATTTTATAATCTTTTATTAATGCATCAAAACTCTCGTTTTTATTTAACATTATTTCTTCATACTGGATTTTTATAAGCCGTCCTTCACTCCCAAGTTCTGCCATATATTCAATTAATTCTTCTGACATTCTGAAAAGTAATCCATACATTCTAACACATTCTACAATATCATAAAGAGTTACCATATTGTCAAACTCAAGAATTGATAAATTCACATGATTTTTTTCAATTGCAAGAGAATATTTCTCAAGAGCAGTTATCGCCTGCGAAGATTTAGTCAGTAAATCTCCAATTTCATTTAATAAATATCTAAATTTCCCATAATATATTGTTATTTTATTTCTTCTTTCAGAAACTGCCACAACTAAATTTCCCTTTTGCTGTGCAATTCTATGTGCCGCCTGATGTCTTGTTCCACTTTCATCTGTTTCTATCGAATAATTAGGCTGCAACTGAATATTTGCCCCATAAATTGTCTTTATATCCTCAGATAAAATAATTCCACCATCCATTTTAGATAACTCATAAACTTTTTGTGGCGAATAAACTGTATTTAACTCAAATCCACCTCCCATTACATCTTTTAAATTATTAGGATTTCCCAAAACGATTAGTGCTCCCAGCTTTGCCTCCTGAATTTTATCTATTGCTTCTCTCAATGCTGTTCCAGGTGCTACCCTGTCAAATATATGCTCCAATATTTTCTTCTTATTAACTACCTTTTTTACCATATTTCATCCTTTCGCCCTTTTTTCTGCTGGCTTATCTTATCCTCTCGACAAGTTCACTTATGTTACTTATATAATTAAGTTTTATTTTTATTTTTTCCTTTTCAAAGTCTGCCTGATGGCTTTTGGGCAGGTATACTCCTGTAAATCCCATTTTTTCCAGCTCATTTACCCTATTTTTAATAAACGAAACTTTTCTTACTTCCCCACGTAGTCCCAGCTCACCAATAGCCGCTATTTTCTGACTTATCGGCACACCTTTTACTGAAGACAAAAGTGAAAAAATTACTGCCAAATCAGAACTTCTATCATTTAAGTCAATTCCACCTGGAATATTTATATAAATATCTTTTGAATTTACATCTACTTTTAAAGAACGTGATAGAACTGCACTCAATATTTCCACACGATTTTTATCATATCCCTCCACTGTTCTTCTTGGCACCCCAAAATTTGGTGTCCCCAATAACGACTGCACTTCAAATAAAAATACACGGCTTCCCTCAAAAATTGGTACAATAATACTTCCAATATTTTTTTCATCCCTGTCACTTATAAAAAATTCAGACGGATTTTTAACTTCACTAATTCCATTTTCCTTCATATCAAAAATTGAAATTTCGTTTGTAGAGCCATAACGATTCTTTATTGAACGGATAATTCTATAATAGCTATTTTCTTCTCCTTCAATTTGCAAAACCGCATCAACCATATGTTCCAGCAATTTCGGTCCCGCCAGTTTCCCATCCTTTGTAACGTGCCCCACAATATAA
>ERZ773073.1737-NODE-1737-length-10012-cov-99.445817_pt1 | contig 10012 bp, 10 predicted proteins | sample MGYA00580616_ERZ773073 | MGnify/ENA primary metagenome ERZ773073 (study PRJEB29015, sample SAMEA2737960) | human oral metagenome | biome: human oral; feature: human-associated habitat; material: dental | place: China | collected 2131 ...
CAAACAAGGATAAAACGGCTGTGAAGTTTGATGAATTGACCCACCGTGACGTTATCAACAAAGGCTTGCGCATCATGGACTCGACTGCTTCTACCCTTTCTATGGACAATGACATTGACCTAGTCGTCTTCAATATGAATGAACCGGGCAATATCAAACGAGTGGTCTTTGGCGAGCAAATCGGGACAACTGTTTCAAATAATTTATAAAAATCAGGGAGAAAAGAAAATGGCAAATGCAATTATAGAAAAAGCAAAAGAAAGAATGACCCAGTCGCACCAAAGTCTGGCGCGTGAATTTGGTAGCATCCGTGCAGGTCGCGCCAATGCTAGCCTTTTGGATCGCATCCATGTGGAATACTACGGAGTAGAAACACCGCTTAACCAGCTTTCTTCTATTACGATTCCAGAAGCGCGTGTGCTTTTGGTGACGCCTTTTGATAAGTCTTCTATCAAGGATATCGAGCGTGCGATTAATGCATCTGACTTAGGTATTACCCCATCTAGTGACGGCTCTGTCATTCGTTTGGTTATTCCAGCCTTGACTGAGGAAACTCGCCGTGACTTGGCTAAGGAAGTGAAAAAAGTCGGTGAAAATGCTAAGATTGCGATCCGTAACATCCGCCGTGATGCGATGGACGAAGCTAAGAAGCAGGAGAAAGCCAAAGAAATCACTGAAGATGAATTGAAGATTCTTGAAAAAGATATCCAAAAAGTCACTGATGATGCTGTCAAACATATCGATGATATGACAGCGAATAAGGAAAAAGAACTTCTAGAAGTTTAATATTTTAGCAGAATCAAAACTCAGTTGGCTTTGGCTGACTGAGTTGTTTTAACATTAAAATCCTTGCGGTTTGAAGAAGCAAGGTAGAAATAGGACTATATGAATACAAATCTTGCTAGCTTCATCGTGGGGATTATCACAGATGAAAATGATCGGTTTTACTTTGTCCAGAAGGACGGACAGACTTATGCGCTTTCTAAGGAAGAGGGACCGCATGAGCTCGGTCAATCTGTCAAGGGCTTTGCTTACAGCGATATGAAGCAGAAGCTTCGCCTAACGACTCTTGAAGTCACAGCGACCCAAGAACAGTTTGGTTGGGGAACAGTGACGGAGGTTCGCAAGGATCTGGGCGTCTTTGTCGATACCGGTTTGCCAGATAAGCAAATCGTCGTGTCATTAGACATCTTGCCAGAGATCAAGGAACTCTGGCCTAAGAAGGGTGACCGCCTTTATATCCGTCTAGATGTGGACAAGAAAGACCGCATCTGGGGCCAGCTGGCCTATCAGGAGGACTTCCAGCGCTTGGCTCGTCCTGCCTACAATAACATGCAGAATCAAAATTGGCCAGCCATCGTTTATCGCCTCAAGCTTTCTGGTACCTTCGTCTACCTGCCAGAGAATAATATGCTGGGCTTCATTCATCCAAGCGAGCGTTATACAGAGCCACGTCTGGGGCAGGTCTTGGATGTGCGAGTAATTGGCTTCCGTGAAGTAGACCGCACCCTTAACCTCTCCCTCAAGCCTCGCTCCTTTGAAATGCTGGAAAACGATGCCCAGATGATCCTGACCTATCTGGAGAGCAATGGCGGCTTCATGACTTTGAACGATAAATCTTCACCAGACGACATCAAGGCTACCTTTGGTATTTCCAAAGGACAGTTTAAAAAAGCTTTGGGTGGTCTCATGAAGGCTGGTAAAATCAAGCAGGACCCGACTGGAACGGAGTTGGTTTAAATGAGAAAATCTTTTTACAGCTGGCTGATGACGGAGCGCAATCCTAAAAGTAATAAGCCCAAAGCTATTTTGGCGGACTTGGCATTTCAAGATACGGCCTTTCCCAAGCATACGGATGATTTTGATGAGGTCAGCCGTTTTCTAGAGGAGCATGCAAATTTTTCCTTTAACTTGGGCGAGTTCGATGCGATTTGGGAAGAGTATCAGGTCCATTGAGTGGATAGTGGCTGGGGATAGTCATTTTCCGCTTGCTTTGATATAATAAATGTAATTCATTCAAAAAATTAAAATAGAGAGGTTCTTTGTTTGCAGGAACATTCAGTAGAATTGAAACTGGGCCATCCAGATGATGCCTTTCATCTATTTGGCTCTAATGAACGCCATCTGCGCCTAATGGAGCAGGAATTGAAGGTAACCATCCATGCCCGAACCGAGATTGTGCAGATTTTAGGTACAGAGGCTGCCTGCGAGGAGACTCGACAGGTCATTCAGGCTCTCTTGGTCTTGGTCAATCGTGGCATGACCATCGGGACACCCGATGTTGTGACAGCCATTACCATGGTCAAAAATGATGAAATTGATAAGTTTGTAGCTCTTTACGAAGAAGAGATTATTAAGGACAGCTATGGCAAGCCAATTCGGGTCAAGACACTTGGTCAGAAAATCTATGTGGACAGTGTTAAAAATCATGATATCGTCTTTGGTATTGGTCCAGCCGGAACAGGGAAGACCTTTCTAGCGGTGACCTTGGCGGTGACGGCTCTCAAGCGTGGGCAAGTCAAACGCATCATCTTGACGCGACCAGCGGTAGAAGCTGGTGAGAGTCTGGGTTTTCTGCCTGGTGACCTTAAGGAAAAGGTGGATCCTTATTTGCGTCCAGTCTATGATGCCTTGTATCAGATTTTGGGCAAGGATCAGACGACGCGCCTGATGGAGCGAGAAATCATTGAGATTGCACCCCTGGCCTATATGCGGGGGCGGACGCTGGATGATGCCTTTGTCATTCTGGATGAAGCTCAGAATACCACCATTATGCAGATGAAGATGTTTCTGACACGTCTGGGCTTCCAGTCCAAGATGATTGTCAATGGAGACATCAGTCAGGTTGACCTGCCTCGCAATGTTAAGTCGGGCCTCATTGATGCTCAGGAGAAATTGAAGAACATCTCCCAGATTGATTTTGTGCATTTCTCAGCTAAGGATGTGGTCCGCCATCCAGTGGTGGCGCAGATTATCCGTGCCTATGAACCGCCAGCTCCTAAGAAAGAGGATAGTGGAATAGCTGAGGACGAAAGCGCTAGCTGATAAAAAGAGAGTGGGACAGAAATCGGTAATTCGTTAGAATTCGATTTCGTTGTCCCACCTCCGCACAGTTGAGTAGGGCTGTAAAAGCTGATGAAATCAGCGTAATAGAGCCCACTCAACCACTGCGTCTTGCTCGACAATCTAAAGACAATTGAGAGGCTAGGACTTTTGTCCCAGCCTCTTTTTAGTATCTGCAAATTATTTGGTCAAACCGTAGTTGTAGTCGTCATCCTGCATAGCTTCCACTTCACCAAGAAGGTAACCATTTCCGACTTGAGAGAAGAAGTCGTGGTTGGATGTTCCTGTTGAGATTCCGTTCATGACGATGGGGTTGACATCATCTGCTGAATCTGGGAAGAGTGGATCTTGTCCTAGGTTCATAAGGGCCTTATTGGCATTGTAACGAAGGAAGGTTTTAACTTCTTCGGTCCAACCAACACTGTCATAGAGACTTTCTGTATAACCTTCTTCGTTCTCATAGAGGGTATAGAGCAAGTCGTACATCCATTCTTTAAGTTCTTCTTGCTCTTCTTCAGGCAATTCGTTGAAACCAAGTTGGAATTTGTAACCAATGTAAGTTCCGTGAACAGACTCATCACGGATAATCAACTTGATAATTTCCGCAACGTTGGCCAGTTTGTTGTTACCAAGATAGTAAAGTGGTGTAAAGAAACCAGAGTAGAAGAGGAAGGTTTCAAGGAAAACGCTGGCAACTTTCTTTTCAAGTGGGCTACCATTGAGGTAGATTTCATTGATAATTTCAGCTTTTCTTTGTAGGTAGGGATTAGTGTTGGTCCATTCAAAGATTTCTTCGATTTCAGCCTTGGTATTCAAGGTAGAAAAGATAGAAGAATAGGATTTTGCGTGAACAGATTCCATAAATTGGATGTTATTGAAAACAGCTTCCTCATGCGGTGTACGGATGTCTGAACGAAGAGCCTGAACCCCTGTTTCAGATTGCATGGTGTCTAGAAGGGTCAAACCACCAAAGACTTTTCCTACCAAGTCTTTTTCTTTATTTGAAAGTTTTCTCCAGTCGTCTAGGTCATTTGATAAGGGGATACGAGTATCGAGCCAGAATTGCTCCGTCAGTTTTTCCCAAGTTGATTTGTCGATGACATCTTCGATGGCATTCCAGTTAATGGCTTTGTAGTAAGTTTCCATTTGAAATCTCTTTCTTAAATTGATAGTAAAGAATGACGGTCATTTATTAGTTAAAAAATTTAACATGATTTATCCTATTATTTTCAAAATCTATTTGAATTTTTAATAAAACGGATTCAATAGTTAGCGACTCTTCATCTGCAGTATCTATATATTTTGTTTGAACAGTCAAGATATATGAATCTGTGTTAATTGAATAAATACTAATATCCTGATTGGAAACAGGTGCTAGATGGATTGAATCTATGTTTAGCTTTTTCTTTAAGTCCTGCTCAGCATTTTTTAGTATATAACCATAATTTTCTTTTACAACAATATTATGTAATTCAATACGCTTTCTCATTAGTAATGTCATTATAAACATTCGAATTTTATGTTCTTTTGACATTATTAAATAATTTATTCTTTTGATAACGAATGTTAACATAAGTAGTGTTATGAATGGCAGTAAAACAGTTAGGATAAATAATGTTGAATGTGTTTTAATGTTTTCGTAACTTAGATTTGTATAAAAAAGATTTATTTCGTTTACAGGTTTGATAAGCGAACCATAAAAAGTAGAGTATAAATAGACCCCTTTTAAAGTATTGATGTACTTATTCATATTAAGTTCATCAAAAATTTCAACATTTTTATAGTTTAAAATCAGTTTATATATATCAGTATTAGTTAGAAGGAGAACGAATGATGCGAGAGCTATGAACACAGTTGAATTGGAATCCAAATTCAGACTTAATATTGATAAAAAACCAAATGAATAGCCAAGAATTGCTAATGCAAAGAATGGGAAAGATTGAATTATTTTCTTCTTTATTTCCATTAAATCACACAGCTTTCACATTGGTTAGCTCCTACTTCGCCGCCATCGTCAGTAAAGGTGCGGACGTAGTAGATGGACTTGATTCCCTTGTTGAAAGCATAGTTACGCAGGATAGAAAGGTCACGGGTTGTTTGCTTGCTTTCTTTTTTCCATTCGTAGAGGCCTTTAGGAATATCGCTGCGCATGAAGAGTGTCAGTGAAAGTCCTTGGTCCACGTGCTCAGTTGCAGCTGCGTAGACATCGATAACCTTGCGCATGTCCATGTCATAGGCAGAAGTATAGTAAGGAATGGTTTCAGTTGACAAACCTGCCGCAGGATAGTAAATCTTACCGATTTTCTTTTCCTGACGTTCTTCGATCCGCTGAGTGATTGGATGGATTGAAGCAGAAACATCATTGATGTAGCTGATAGAACCATTTGGTGCAACAGCTAGGCGGTTTTGGTGATAGAGACCGTCCGCTTTTACCTTGTCACGAAGTTCTGCCCAGTCAGCAGCGGTTGGGATAAAGATATCTTTGAAAAGTTCCTTCACACGGTCAGACTTAGGTACAAATTCACCCGTCAGGTATTTGTCAAAGTAAGTGCCGTTAGCATAGTCAGATTTTTCAAAATTATGGAAGGTCACGCCGCGCTCGCGGGCGATATTGTTAGACTCAACCAAGGTCCAGTAGTTCATGAGCATAAAGTAGATGCTGGTGAACTCGACAGCTTCTGCTGATCCATAGTCGATCAACTGTTGCGCCAAATAGCTGTGCAGTCCCATAGCTCCTAGTCCAAAGGTATGGGCCAAACTGTTACCATGGTCAATCGAAGGAACAGCTGTAATGTGTGAGCTGTCAGTGACAAAGGTCAAAGCGCGTGTCATAGTCCGAATGGATTTTCCAAAGTCAGGCGAAGTCATCATGTTGACAACGTTGGTAGAGCCTAAGTTACATGACACATCTGTTCCTAAGTGGAGATACTCTTGGGCATCATTCAAGAGGCTAGGCTCTTGAACTTGAAGGATTTCTGAGCAAAGGTTACTCATGATGATTTTACCGTCGATTGGATTTGAACGGTTGGCAGTATCGATATTCACGACATAAGGATAGCCAGATTCTTGCTGGAGTTTAGAAATTTCTGTTTCCAAATCACGAGCCTTGATCTTGGTCTTGGTAATTTTAGGATTAGCGACTAGCTCATCGTATTTTTCAGTGATGTCGATATAGGCAAATGGTACGCCGTATTCACGTTCGATTGAGTAGGGGCTGAAGAGGTACATATCTTCATTTTTACGTGCCAACTCGTAGAACTTATCCGGAATCACAACACCGAGTGAGAGGGTTTTAACACGAACTTTTTCGTCAGCATTTTCTTTCTTGGTAGAAAGGAAAGCGATGATATCTGGGTGGAAGACATTGAGGTAAACAACTCCAGCTCCCTGACGTTGACCCAGCTGGTTAGAGTAGGAGAAGCTGTCCTCAAAGAGTTTCATAACAGGCACAACGCCAGACGCTGCTCCCTCATAGCCCTTGATAGGTGCGCCAGCTTCCCGCAGATTGCTGAGGGAAATACCGACCCCGCCTCCGATACGAGACAATTGCAGGGCAGAGTTGATGGAGCGGCCGATTGAGTTCATATCATCTGTTACTTGGATGAGGAAGCAGGAAACCAATTCGCCACGACGAGCCCGACCTGCGTTGAGGAAGCTTGGTGTCGCTGGTTGATAGCGTTGGTGGATGATTTCATTGGCAATATCTTTGGCAATGGCCTCGTCTCCGTTAGCAAAGTAGAGGGCGTTGAAGAGTACGCGGTCTTCCATACCTTCTAGATAATACTCACCGTCATTGGTTTTCAGCGCATACTGGTTGTAGAATTTATAAGCAGCCATGAAAGATTTGAACTTGAAATCTTGAGCATGGATAAAAGCAGCTAACTCTTCAATATATTCAGGAGAATAGAGCTGGATAAATTCTTTTTCCAAGTAGTTTTCTTCAATTAAATACTGAATTTTTTCAATAATAGAAGCAAACTTCATTGTGTTTGGTTCAACATTTTCTTTAAAGAAGGCATCCAAGGCTTCTTTGTCTTTGTGAAGCATAATTTGCCCATTGACTGGACGATTGATTTCGTTATTTAGACGGAAGTAAGTCACATCTTCTAAGTGTTTGAGTCCCATAATTTTCCTTTTTCTAAAATGGTTTTTGCTTTAACAATATAAAGGGCTCCTACGAATGATAGGAGCGGCAATAAAGCTCTAAATACTGACGAGATTATGATAATTTTTTAAGTTTGCCAGGTTGGAAACCAGAGAATGCTTCAGTTGGCGTTTGGATAACAGGCGCTGCATTGAAACCAAGGCTTTTGACATGGTCAATGTATTCCGGTTGCTCATCAAGGTTGATTTCGCGATATTCCACATGGTTGGTATCAAGAAAACGCTTGGTCATTTTGCATTGAACGCAATCGTTTTTGGAGTAAATAGTCACCATTAAATGATTCCTCTATACTTTCATTTTCTTAAATTTTAATATGAAACTAGTATATCTAAAAGCGAATACGATGTCAACAGTTTTGAACTAAATATTGTATGACATTTTCTTATAGATGCTAGTAAGATACAATATATAGTGTATAAAAAGTTGTAGTGAAGAGAAGAAATACAAGTACTGATAACGCTTATTCGTGCTGATGAAAGATAGACTAAGAGTAACTTGATAAGAGAAGTGAGCCTTCAAAAACTTTAAGAAAAAGATGGCGAAATATAGCTTTAGTCTACTATATCAAGACCGAATTCATTTTCAAAGTCTAACGAAATATTTTGTAAGCAAGCCATAAAATTCTTGAAAAAGATTTCAAAAAGTGATATAATATCAATTTGTAAGGGTTATCACAATAACTCAAAAAGAATTATTTTTATTTAAAGGAGAGTCTAACTATGGCTTCTAAAGATTTCCACATTGTGGCAGAAACAGGTATTCACGCGCGTCCAGCAACATTGTTGGTACAAACAGCTAGCAAATTTGCTTCAGATATCACTCTTGAGTACAAAGGTAAATCAGTAAACCTTAAATCAATCATGGGTGTTATGAGTCTTGGTGTTGGCCAAGGTGCTGACGTTACAATCTCAGCTGAAGGTGCAGACGCGGATGATGCTATTGCTGCTATCTCAGAAACAATGGAAAAAGAAGGATTGGCATAAGAAAATGACAGAAATGCTTAAAGGAATTGCAGCATCTGACGGTGTTGCCGTTGCTAAGGCATATCTATTAGTTCAACCGGATTTGTCATTTGAGACTGTTTCAGTCGATGATACGAATGCAGAAGAGGCTCGTTTGGATGCAGCTCTTGAAGCTTCACAGAACGAGCTTTCTGTTATCCGTGAGAAAGCAGTAGATAGCCTTGGTGAGGAAGCAGCTCAAGTATTTGACGCTCACTTAATGGTACTCGCTGACCCTGAAATGGTTGGTCAAATCAAAGAAACTATCCGTACTAAGAAAGTAAATGCGGAAGCTGGTCTGAAAGAAGTTACAGACATGTTTATCGCTATTTTTGAAGGTATGGAAGACAATCCATACATGCAAGAACGTGCGGCAGATATTCGTGACGTTACCAAGCGCGTTTTGGCAAACCTTTTGGGCAAGAAATTACCAAATCCAGCTTCTATCAATGAAGAATCAGTTGTCATTGCACATGACTTGACTCCTTCTGATACAGCTCAATTAGACAAGAAATTTGTTAAAGCTTTTGTAACTAATATTGGTGGACGTACAAGCCACTCTGCGATCATGGCGCGTACGCTTGAAATCGCAGCGGTATTGGGAACAAATAATATCACTGAACTCGTTAAAGATGGTGATATCATTGCAGCAAATGGTATCACTGGTGAAGTCATCATCAACCCAACTGAAGAGCAAGCAGCAGAATTCAAGGCAGCTGGTGAAGCTTATGCTAAACAAAAAGCTGAATGGGCTCTCTTGAAAGATGCTCAAACAGTGACTGCCGATGGCAAACACTTTGAACTCGCTGCTAACATTGGTACACCAAAAGACGTTGAAGGTGTCAATGCAAATGGTGCTGAAGCTGTAGGTCTTTACCGTACAGAATTCCTTTATATGGATTCACAAGACTTCCCAACAGAAGATGAGCAATACGAAGCTTACAAGGCTGTCTTGGAAGGCATGAATGGAAAACCAGTGGTTGTCCGTACGATGGACATCGGTGGAGATAAGGAGCTTCCTTACTTCGATATGCCGCATGAAATGAACCCATTCCTTGGATTCCGTGCATTGCGTATCTCTATCTCTGAAACTGGTGACGCTATGTTCCGTACACAAATCCGCGCTCTCTTGCGTGCTTCTGTACATGGACAATTGCGTATCATGTTCCCAATGGTTGCTCTCTTGACAGAATTCCGCAAGGCTAAAGCGGTTTACGAAGAAGAAAAAGCTAAATTGCAAGCTGAAGGAGTTGCTGTAGCGGACAATATCCAAGTGGGTATTATGATTGAAATTCCAGCGGCAGCAATGTTGGCAGATCAATTTGCGAAAGAAGTTGACTTCTTCTCTATCGGTACTAACGACTTGATCCAATACACAATGGCAGCTGACCGTATGAACGAACAAGTTTCATACCTCTACCAACCATATAACCCATCAATCCTTCGCTTGATTAACAACGTTATCAAGGCAGCTCACGCTGAAGGCAAATGGGCAGGTATGTGTGGAGAAATGGCCGGTGACCAAACAGCTGTGCCACTCCTTGTCGGTATGGGCTTGGATGAGTTCTCTATGAGTGCCACTTCTGTCCTTCGGACTCGTAGCCTCATGAAGAAATTGGATACAGTGAAGATGCAAGAACTTGCACAGCGCGCTTTGACTGAGTGTGCGACAATGGAAGAAGTTCTTGAACTTGAAAAAGAATATCTTGACTTCGATTAATCTGAAAAAATAGAGAGTGGGACAGAAATCGGTAATTCGTTAGAATTCGATTTCGTCGTCCCA
>ERZ773073.1738-NODE-1738-length-10010-cov-3.320844_pt1 | contig 10010 bp, 7 predicted proteins | sample MGYA00580616_ERZ773073 | MGnify/ENA primary metagenome ERZ773073 (study PRJEB29015, sample SAMEA2737960) | human oral metagenome | biome: human oral; feature: human-associated habitat; material: dental | place: China | collected 2131 ...
GACCGATAGTCGTATCTGTTAATGTGGTTTTTGATTCAAACTCACTCGCTTCATTTTTCACATATTCGGTAATACGGACTTTCACACGGGAATGCAATTCTGCTTGACCGGTACGATAGGCTTTTTCTGCTTCACGCGGGTCTTGCAATAACATGCCTTCACCTTTACCGTTCACTTTTTCGCGGGTCATGTAGTAAAGACCTAACACCACGTCTTGTGATGGAACGATAATCGGATCACCGTTTGCCGGAGAAAGGATGTTGTTCGTAGACATCATTAACGCACGCGCTTCTAATTGCGCTTCCAAGGTTAACGGTACGTGTACCGCCATTTGGTCACCATCGAAGTCTGCGTTGAACGCCGCACAAACAAGTGGGTGTAATTGAATCGCTTTACCTTCGATTAAAATCGGTTCAAACGCTTGAATACCCAAACGGTGCAATGTTGGCGCACGGTTCAATAGAATCGGGTGTTCACGAATAACTTCAGCCAAGATATCCCAAACGATAGCGTCTTCACGCTCCACCATTTTCTTCGCGGCTTTAATCGTCGTTGCATAACCACGGCTTTCTAATTTCGCATAGATAAACGGACGGAATAATTCCAATGCCATTTTCTTCGGCAAACCACACTGGTGTAAGCGTAAGTATGGACCTACGGTAATTACGGAACGACCGGAGTAGTCAACACGTTTACCCAACAAGTTTTGACGGAAACGACCTTGTTTACCTTTAATCATATCCGCTAATGATTTTAACGGACGACGGTTAGAACCGGTAATTGCACGACCGCGACGACCGTTATCTAACAACGCATCAACGGATTCTTGTAACATACGTTTTTCGTTACGCACGATAATATCCGGTGCGATTAAATCCAATAAACGTTTTAAACGGTTGTTACGGTTGATGACACGACGATATAAATCATTCAAGTCAGAAGTCGCAAAACGACCGCCATCTAACGGCACTAACGGACGTAAATCCGGTGGAAGCACCGGTAATACGGTCATCACCATCCATTCCGGTTTGTTGCCGGATTGTAAGAAGGCTTCCAATAATTTTAAGCGTTTAGTGATTTTCTTACGTTTGGTTTCGGAATTGGTTTCTTGTAATTCTTCACGTAAATTTTCGCATTCCGCTTCCAAATCGATACCACGCAATAAGGCTTGAATAGCTTCCGCACCCATTTTGGCATCGAACTCATCTTGCCAACGGTCTTCCGCGTCAAGATATTGTTCTTCGGTTAATAACTGGCCGCGCTCAAGATCGGTCATACCCGGTTCGATCACAATGTAAGATTCAAAATAAAGCACGCGTTCAATATCACGCAACGGCATATCTAACAATAAACCGATACGGGACGGCAGGGATTTTAAGAACCAAATGTGCGCCACCGGTGAGGCCAATTCAATGTGCCCCATACGTTCACGACGAACTTTAGTTTGCGTGACTTCAACGCCACATTTTTCACAAATCACACCACGGTGTTTTAAGCGTTTGTACTTACCGCACAAACATTCGTAATCTTTTACCGGTCCGAAGATACGGGCACAGAAAAGACCGTCACGTTCCGGTTTAAAGGTACGATAGTTGATTGTTTCAGGTTTTTTAACTTCACCGTATGACCAAGAACGGATCATGTCAGGTGAGGCTAAACCGATTTTAATCACATCAAAATCTTCAGCGGTTTTTGATTGTGCTTTTAAAAACTTAACTAAGTCTTTCACAGATTTGCTCCTGTCGGAGTTAAACTTATTCAAGTGCGGTCGTTTTTCAAAACGTTTTTAAAATCAACCGCACTTGGGCTCAATAGGGGGTCAATACCCTGACTTATTCTTCGTCCAAGTCGATGTTGATACCAAGTGAACGGATTTCTTTCATAATTACGTTGAAAGATTCCGGTGTGCCCGGATCCATTTGTTGGTTGCCGCTGACGATGTTTTTATACATCTTCGTACGACCGTTCACGTCATCGGATTTCACGGTTAACATTTCTTGTAAGGTATAAGCTGCACCATAAGCTTCAAGTGCCCACACCTCCATCTCACCGAAACGTTGACCACCGAATTGCGCCTTACCACCCAACGGTTGTTGAGTAACAAGACTATAAGAACCGGTTGAACGCGCGTGCATTTTGTCATCAACCAAGTGGTTCAATTTGAGCATATACATGTAACCTACTGTTACCGGACGCTCGAATTTCTCACCTGTACGACCATCATAAAGGGTAATTTGACCGGAAGTCGGTAAACCACCAAGCTCTAATAAGCCTTTAATTTCTTTTTCATGGGCACCATCAAATACCGGTGTCGCAATCGGCAAACCTTTACGCAAGTTTTGTGCTAAACGCATCACTTCTTCGTCAGTAAAGGTGCTGAGATCCACTTTTTGTGAACCGCCACCAAGGTCATAGGCTTTCTGCATGTATTCACGCAATTTCGCGATAGATTGTTGTTGTTTAATCATCGCGTTAATTTGATCGCCGATACCTTTCGCCGCCAAACCTAAGTGAGTTTCTAAGATCTGACCGATATTCATACGGGACGGAACGCCCAGCGGGTTCAATACGATTTCAACAGGTTGACCGTTTTCATCGTATGGCATGTCTTCCACAGGGTTAATTTTTGAGATAACCCCTTTGTTACCGTGACGACCCGCCATTTTATCACCCGGTTGAATTTGACGTTTCACCGCCAAGTACACTTTAACGACTTTCAACACGCCCGGTGCCAAATCGTCGCCTTGGATAATCTTGTTGCGTTGAACTTCTAATTTACGTTCAAATTCTTTGCGTAATTCTTCGTGTTGTTCCGCTAACTGCTCTAATTGGTGTTGTTTTTCCTCGTTATCTAAGGTTTGTTCCAACCATTTAGTGCGGTCTAATTTATCTAAGGATTTCGCATCGAAACCACCGGATAACAAGAGGTTGCGGACACGCATAAACAAGCCGGCTTCCAAGATCTCAAACTCTTCGCTCAAGTCTTTTTTCGCTTGTTTTAATTGCATTTCTTCGATTTCTAACGCACGTTTGTCTTTTTCTACGCCATCACGGGTAAACACTTGTACGTCAATAACAGTACCGGAAACGCTGTTTGGTACGCGTAAAGAAGAGTCTTTCACATCAGACGCTTTTTCACCGAAGATCGCGCGTAATAATTTTTCTTCTGGGGTTAATTGAGTTTCACCTTTTGGTGTCACTTTACCCACCAGAATATCGCCGCCTTTCACTTCTGCACCGATATACACGATACCGGATTCGTCCAATTTGCTTAATGCAGCTTCACCAACATTAGGAATATCTGCAGTAATTTCTTCTGCACCTAATTTGGTATCACGTGCCACACAAGAAAGCTCTTGAATGTGAATAGTGGTGAAACGATCTTGTTGTACTACACGTTCGGAAACTAACATGGAGTCTTCGAAGTTATAACCGTTCCATGGCATGAACGCCACGCGAATATTTTGACCGAGCGCCAACTCACCTAAATCGGTAGAAGGACCATCCGCCAAAATTTCACCACGCTCAACCGGCTCACCTAGTTCCACACAAGGAATTTGGTTGATACAGGTGTTTTGGTTAGAACGGGTATATTTGATTAAGTTATAAATATCAATACCGGCTTCGCCCGCAACGGTTTCGTCTTCATTGACTTTCACCACAATACGGGAAGCGTCCACGTATTGAATCGTACCACCGCGTTTTGCAACAACCGCAACACCGGAGTCAAGCGCTACCGCTTTCTCAATACCGGTACCGACCAATGGTTTGTCTGCGCGTAATGTTGGTACTGCTTGACGTTGCATGTTCGCACCCATCAAGGCACGGTTCGCATCGTCATGCTCTAAGAATGGAATCAAAGCTGCCGCCACAGAAACCACTTGCTGGGTAGAAACGTCCATATAGTGAATTTCTTCAGGTTTATAAAGACCTGATTCACCATGTTCACCACGACAGGTAACAAACGCGTCGGTAAAGCGGAACTCTTCATCAAGATTTGAGTTCGCCTGTGCGATAACGTATTTACCTTCTTCAATCGCAGAAAGGTATTCGATTTCTTCAGTCACTTGGCCATTGACGACTTTACGATACGGTGTTTCTAAGAAACCGTAGTCGTTGGTACGTGCATAAACGGAAAGAGAGTTAATCAAACCGATGTTCGGACCTTCAGGGGTTTCAATCGGACACACACGACCATAGTGGGTAGCATGTACGTCACGCACTTCAAAGCCAGCACGCTCACGAGTTAAACCACCCGGACCTAATGCAGAAATACGACGTTTGTGTGTGACTTCTGATAACGGGTTGTTTTGGTCCATAAATTGGGATAATTGAGATGAACCAAAGAATTCTTTCACTGCAGCAGAAATCGGTTTCGCATTAATTAAATCTTGTGGTGTAACCGCTTCCAGATCACCTAAAGATAAGCGCTCTTTCACTGCACGCTCAACACGCACTAAGCCAATACGGAATTGGTTTTCTGCCATTTCACCCACAGAACGAATACGACGGTTACCCAAGTGATCAATATCATCCACTTCACCACGACCGTTACGAATTTCGATCAATTTCTTCATGACACTCACGATATCTTCGTTACTTAATGTGCCACTGCCGGTGGTTTCTTCAATCCCTAAAGATCTGTTGAATTTCATACGGCCTACCGCAGACAAGTCATAACGGTCGGAAGAGAAGAATAAATTCTCAAATAACGCTTCTGCCGCTTCTTTTGTCGGTGGCTCACCCGGACGCATCATACGGTAAATTTCCACCAACGCGCTTAAACGATCGCTAGACGGATCGACACGTAATGTTTCGGAAATATATGGGCCGTAATCCAAGTCATTGGTGAATAAGGTTTCAACTGTGGTATAGCCTGCTTGTGCTAATTTCGCCAATACCTCAAGAGAAAGCTCCATATTCGCCGCACAAACTAATTCGCCGGTATCTAAATTGACATAGTCTTTCGCAGCAACTTTACCCACGATATATTCAGTCGGTACGTCTACTTGTTTAATATTATCTTTTTCTAATGCTTTAATATGACGAGCAGTAATGCGACGACCACGTTCCACATACACTTTGCCATTTGCTTCAATATCAAATGCTGCCGTTTCACCACGTAAACGTTCAGGCATTAAATTCATCAGCAATTTATTATCTTTAATTTCGAAGACAACTTTATCAAAGAAAAGATCTAAGATTTGTTCAGTGGTGTAACCCAACGCGCGCAAGATGATCGTTGATGGTAATTTACGACGACGGTCGATACGTGCATATAAGTTATCTTTCGGATCAAATTCAAAATCCAACCATGAACCACGGTAAGGAATAATACGTGCGTTATAAAGCACTTTACCTGAAGAATGAGTTTTACCTTTGTCACTATCAAAGAATACACCCGGACTACGGTGTAATTGAGACACGATAACACGCTCGGTACCGTTAATCACGAAAGTACCATTATCGGTCATTAATGGGATCTCACCCATGTAAACTTCTTGTTCTTTAATATCTTTGATCGTGCCAGGTGCGGCATCTTTGTCATAGCTAACCAAGCGTAATTTCACACGTAACGGTGCCGCATAAGTGGTACCACGGATTTGACACTCACGCACATCAAACACCGGCTCACCTAGCCTATAGCTAACATATTGTAATTCGGTATTTCCATTGGTACTGACAATTGGGAATACAGAGCGGAAAGCGGCTTCTAAGCCTTGTTGACCATCCGGATCTCTTTGAATAAATTTTTCAAAAGAATCAAGCTGGATTGTTAATAAATAGGGAATATTTAAAACTTGCGGACGTTTGCCGAAGTCTTTACGAATTCTTTTTTTCTCGGTATAGGAGTAAACCATAGGGTTCCTCTGCTTGCTGTTCAGTGACCCACAATCAACACGCAATATTTGCGACAAATATTGGTGATAATGTATTAGATACCGTTTTTAGATGACCGCACTATGAACCTTACTTCTTGAGTGGGTAGCTCAAATTAAAATGCTTTGTTTAACTTGAGGAAACAAAAGTAATCAAACGGCAAATTTACTTCTGTTTTTGATAGCACAAAATGGCTGATGGTCACCCACCAGCCATTTAGCCTGAGAAACAGGACGAAATAAAATCAAAATTATTTGATTTCTACTTTCGCGCCAGCTTCTTCTAATTCTTTCTTAAGTGCTTCTGCTTCTGCTTTAGCAATGCCTTCTTTCAATACAGCCGGTGCAGATTCAACTAAGTCTTTAGCTTCTTTCAAGCCTAAACCGGTTGCACCACGTACTGCTTTGATTACTGCTACTTTGTTAGCACCAGCTTCAGCAAGAACTACGTCGAATTCAGTTTTTTCTTCTGCCGCTGCTGCTGCACCACCTGCTGGAGCTGCTGCTACTGCTGCCGCTGCGGAAACACCGAATTTTTCTTCCATCGCTGCGATTAATTCAACGATTTCAGTTACAGATTTAGAAGCAATCGCTTCAATGATTTGTTCGTTAGTTAATGACATAACAATCAATTCCTAAAGTAAATAAAGTTAATTGGATGAAGAAACGCTTGATTAAGCCGCTTCTTGTAATTTGTCGCGTAATGCCGCAAAAGTGCGAACAAGTTTGCCTGCCGCAGCTTCTTTCATTGTGCCCATTAAACGTGCAATTGCTTCGTCGTAAGTCGGTAATGTTGCTAAGAATTCAACATCTTGGATCTTACCTTCAAAGGCTGCACCTTTAAGTTCAAACTTATCGTTTGCTTTCGCAAATTCTTTGAACAAACGTGCTGCTGCACCTGGATGTTCAGTAGAGAATGCGATAAGTGTTGGACCGGTAAATGTGTCTTTCAAACATTCGAATTCAGTACCTTCTACTGCACGACGTAATAAAGTATTACGAACAACGCGCATAGAAACACCGGCTTCGCGTGCAGATTTACGCAATTCGGTCATTTTGTCTACTGTCACACCACGGGAATCCGCGATCACAGCAGAAAGGGCACCTTTGGCTGCTTCATTTACTTCGGCAACAATTGCTTGTTTGTCTTGAAGATTTAATGCCATTGGCTGTTAGCTCCTGAATACACTCCGATTGCTCGGAATTTAAATACCTAATAAAACGACTATTAGGGCGAATTCGGTGCACAGAAGCAAGAAAATTCTTATTCTGTTCACCATCTACGTAGGATGATTAAGATTGCTCCCCTACGGTCTTGGACGGGGCTTGAATGAGGTCAAGCACCAACCAGAAATGCTAAACCGCAAATAAAATACGGTCTAAAAGGACGCAGATTATAACGATCGAAATAACATTTGTAAATGCCTGATGATAAAAAATCACCAATTCGACAACGATAAATGTCGAAAAAAATAACCGCACTTGTAAAAGTGCGGTCATATTTCATCGTATTTCTACGGATTACAGTGAAGCTTGATCGATTGCTACACCGGCACCCATTGTAGTAGAAAGACTTACTTTCTTAATGAAGATACCTTTAGATGTTGCAGGTTTCGCTTTAGTTAAAGCGGCTAACAACGCTTGAAGGTTTTCTTTCAATTGTACTTCAGAGAAGTTTGCTTTACCGATAGTAGTATGGATGATACCGTTTTTATCGTTACGATAGCGGATCTGACCGGATTTAGCATTTTTCACTGCTTCAGCAACGTTTGGCGTTACAGTACCCACTTTCGGGTTTGGCATTAAACCACGTGGACCTAATACTTGACCTAATTGACCAACAACACGCATTGCATCAGGAGAAGCGATAACAACGTCAAAGTTCATTTCGCCTTTCTTAACTTGCTCTGCTAAGTCTTCCATACCGACTAAATCAGCACCTGCTGCTTTAGCTGCTTCTGCGTTTGCACCTTGGGTGAACACAGCAACACGAACTTCACGACCAGTACCGTGTGGTAATACTGTTGCACCACGAACGTTTTGGTCAGATTTACGAGGATCAATACCTAAGTTTACTGCAACATCAACACTTTCAACGAACTTGGCTGTTGCGAATTGTTTTAATAACGCGATAGCTTCGTTGATTTCATATGCTTTAGTAGAATCTACGCCAGCTTTGATTGCTTTCATTTTTTTAGTCAATTTAGCCATCGTATTACTCCTCTACCACTAAGCCCATTGAACGAGCAGTACCAGCGATTGATTGCATTTTGTCTTCGATAGTTGCACCAGTCATATCTGCGGCTTTAGTTTCAGCAATTTGACGAACTTGTTCTAAAGTCACTTTACCTACTTTATCTTTGTTCGGTTTAGCAGATCCGGATTTCACACCTGCAGCTTTTTTCAACAATACTGCTGCTGGTGGAGTTTTGGTAACGAAAGTGAATGAACGGTCTGCATAAACGGTGATAACAACCGGAATTGGTAAACCTTTTTCTAAGCTCTCAGTACGAGCGTTGAATGCTTTACAGAATTCCATGATGTTTACACCTTGTTGACCTAATGCAGGACCAACCGGTGGTGATGGGTTTGCCATACCAGCTGCAACTTGCAACTTAACGTAGGCTTGGACTTTTTTTGCCATTTTAGTTTCCTCTAAATGGGTGATAACGCTATTGCTAGCTCCCCTGTTGTTAAAAAGGGCTGCATTCTAATCAAACGCAACCGGTTTTTCAAGTAAAACGTCGAAAAAATGCACCGCACTTAAAAAAGTGCGGTGGAAAATTCAACCATTTTACTAGTTATTCTTTTCTACTTGTCCGAACTCAAGTTCAACCGGCGTAGCACGACCGAAGATAGACACAGACACTTTCAAGCGGCCTTTTTCGTAGTCGATTTCTTCTACTGTACCATTGAAATCCATAAATGGACCTTCGGTTACTCGTACTTCTTCCCCAGGTTGGAAAGTTGTTCTTGGTTTCGGTTTATCGCTATTTTGTTCTAAGCGATTTAAAATGATATCCGCTTCACGATTGCTAATTGGCGCCGGTTTGTCCGGTGTGCCACCGATGAAACCCATCACGCGTGGCACGCTACGCACCAAGTGCCAAGTGTCATCGTTCATTTCCATTTGTACTAATACATAACCCGGGAAATATTTACGTTCACTTTTGCGACGTTTACCTGCCACATTTTCGACAACTTCTTCTGTCGGCACTAACACTTCACCGAACTGTTCTTCCATATTGTGAAGTTTGATATATTCACGCAATGTGGTCGCTACGCGCGCTTCAAAACCGGAGAACGCTTGCAACACATACCAACGTTTTTTATTTGCGGTTTCGGTCATTTTAGAATCTCCAGTCGGTTAAGAAGGTAATGATGCTAACGATGATTGAATCCAAGCCCCAAAGGATTAAAGACACAAATACGGTCACGCCAACAACGATAAAGGTGGTTTGCGTTGCTTCGGGACGACTTGGCCAAACAATTCGACGTAATTCAGTACGGGCATCTTGAAAGAAACCAAGGGCTTTTCTGCCTTGATTGGTTGTCGCTGCAACCCCTAAAGAGATCAACAACAACACGATAACCGCAACAACGCGAATTGGGGTGGAATATTGATCTTGGAAATAGATATTACCAAATGCACTCGCCGCAATGATTGCAACGGTTAACAACCATAAAAAAATGTTTAATCCTTTAGACTTTTCAACGGAAGCCTCAGATTCATTTTTCTTTTTCTCAATCTCTAATGCCATAAAAATTTATCCATTATGTAACTTTAAAAAATAGGGATCCTTTTTCGAACGCAGGATTATAGCAGCTAATTTTCTAGTTTCACAATTAAAAATTACGCATTTACACAAGTGCGGTCGTTTTTCAGCGTGTTTTTAAACATTCGCAAAATCCACCGCACTTTCTTACCACAACTTACCACAACTGATACAGTGCAATAATGAAGGGCATGCTAAACATACAAAGGAGAGTGGTAACCCCATAAATGGCACTGGCTTTTTGCGGATTATTCCCAAAAATTAACGCCATTTGTGTGACCGTCGAAGCCGCAGGGCTCGTTGTTGCCAAGAAACTAATCAAAGCGATCGTTTCACCGTTTTGCACCCAACCTGA
>ERZ773073.1745-NODE-1745-length-9958-cov-37.655660_pt1 | contig 9958 bp, 8 predicted proteins | sample MGYA00580616_ERZ773073 | MGnify/ENA primary metagenome ERZ773073 (study PRJEB29015, sample SAMEA2737960) | human oral metagenome | biome: human oral; feature: human-associated habitat; material: dental | place: China | collected 2131 ...
TGGCGTTGCTGGCGCTGGCGGCGCTCGCCGTCCTGCCGCAGCCCGAGAGGAACCCGTACGGGGTGCGCGAGGTGCCCGCCGCGGTGGAGGGCGCCGCCGAGGACGAGCAAGAGGCGGGAGGCGGCATCGACTGGGACGCCCTTCCCGCCTCCGTCGTCGCATGGGTGCGCGTGCCGGGCACGACCGTCGACTACCCGATCGTCCAGGGCCGGCCGGAATCGCCCGACTTCTACCTCACTCACGACGTCGGCGGCGGAAGATCGGCATGGGGCGCTCCCTACATCGACGCCGGGTGCGCGCGGGGCACCGAGAGCCCGCTCGTCATCGTCTACGGGCACCACATGTCCGACGGCACCATGTTCGCGCCGCTCGCGCAGTACTCTTCGCGCGACTTCGCCGAGGGGCACCGCACCATCCGGGTCTTCACCCGCGAGAAGGAAATCGGGCTCGAGATCTTCGCGGTGGACGTGGTGGACGCGAGCTCGGAGGGCAAGCAGACCAACTTCGCAGACGCGGCGGAGCTCGACGCCTACCTCGGGGACAAATTGTCCCGATGCGAGGTCATCCTGGAAGAGCCGACGGACGTCGAACAGGCCTGGGCCTTCGTGACCTGCAGCTACCAGACGAGCAACTCACGCACCGTCGTCTACGCGAAGGAGGTGGAAGGATGGGATTCGCGCCCTTCGGAATAGGGCTCCTCATGGGGCTCCTCACGCTCACGGCCTACGCCTGCTGCGCGGCCGGCGACGACGCCCGGGACTAGGAGCGGAAAACCGAAATCGCAACCAAGCAGCACGATTAAGCCCCTCGCTCCGATGGCCGGACGAGGGGCTTGCACATGGTGGGATAATCTAAGGACATGGATAGACAGGGAGGTTGTGCATGACGGTTATCGACTGGGAAGCGGCACGCCGCCGAGACGGAAACGGGACCGAGCCCGCCGACGGCATCCCGGAACGCGACCTCAAAGGCTCCTTGCCGAAGGCCGTGACGGCTTGGAATGCCATAGGCGACAAGGAAAAGCAGATCCTGCTTAATAACGCTTGGTGCCGCGACTGCCACGACGCCAACGCATCGTTCGCTCCCGGCTACACGCTGCGCGCCGACGAGTTCAGAATCGTGATCGAGGGCAAATGCGCGAAATGCGGCTGTGCCATCGCCCGATGCAGCTACTAGGTGCCATCCGAGCTCAGAGGGTAAGCGTACCGACTTCGCCGACGCGGCGGAGCTCGACGCCTTGCTCGGGGACAAATTGTCCCAGACGAGCAACCCCCGCACCGTTGTCTATGCCACGGACTCAGCTGACAACTGAATTTAGTGTCCAAACCCGTGTACACCGGGAGCGCGTTCCGCATAGATAATGGCCGGTGGTTAGATCGCTACTCAGGACTAAATCCACTGGTAGGATAATGTCCTTAGATTGCAAATGGAGAAAGGCAGGGGCGATGGGCTTCTTCGATAAAGGCTTCGACCCAATTAAAGAGGCACAGAAGGCTGCGGCCGCTGCAGGAAAAGGAATCGCAAGCGCTGCCGAACAGGCGTCGAATGCCGCTCAAAGCGCCGCCGATCAGACGGGACAGGCCGTCGGGAACATTGCAGGCAAGGCAAAGGGCGCCGTTCAGAGCATTGGAGATGCGATCAAGGACGGCCCAGAGCTGAAGAGCTTCAAATACAACAATGAGTTAGTCGACGAGCGAAACGTTAGCGCATCGCCCCAATCTCAAAATCCAGCTCCGGAGCATATGGCGAAAATGTTCGGCGATATGGCTGAAGGAGCCGCTAATGCCGCAAACGCTGTGGCGGCCGGTGCTCAAGGCACCGCCGCCGCCGTCGCAGGCAAAGCGGGAGAAATCGCCGATGGGATCAAGCAGGGCGTCGAGAATGCAAGGGCGAAAGAACCGGATGAGTACGAGCTCGCCGTCATCGAATACAACCAAACCTATACCGATCTGGAATCAGGAGGGATCGAGCTCTATCAGTCTAGGCTGAGGAGCATCGACCTGCTGGACCTCGTTACCGACCTGGTGAACTCGATCGCGAACACGCCGAAGTCGTTCGTGGACGATATCGAAGAGGTGTCACACAAGAGGCGAAGCTTCAAGGAGTCGGAGGCCTTCGCCCGCGAAGAGCTGGACTCGGCACGGAAATCGGCGGCCAGCGCTGGTGCTGGCGTCGCGGCGGGTATGGCCGTTGCCAGCATCGCCCCATCCGCCGCCATGTGGGTTGCCACAACTTTCGGCACCGCCTCCACGGGCGCCGCGATCTCCACGCTGTCAGGCGCCGCCGCGACGAACGCGGCAATGGCATGGCTCGGCGGAGGCGCATTGGCCGCCGGAGGCGGCGGAATAGCGGCCGGCAGCGCTTTCCTGGCAATGGCCGGCCCCATCGGATGGGGTGTCGCAGGCGCCACGCTGCTGACCTCCATCGCACTCTTCGTGAAAAAGCAGCACAGGATCGCCAGGGAAAAGCACGAGGAGCTCTTGTCGGTAAAGCGGAACACTGAGGCTCTTAGGGAGACGTCCGCAGCGATCGAAGTGCTCAGGACAAAGACCGATGCCCTTCGTGAAGAACTGTCCATGTCCTTTATGTCCTCATGCCGCCTGCATGGCGCCGACTACCTCTCCATTTCCGACGACGAGAAACTGGCCCTGGGCTCCTTGGTAAACAACGCGAAGTCCCTCGGCAGCCTCATCGTCGAGAGAGTGGCCACCCAGGACGGTGAATAGCCATGAATGCAGGGAAAGTTGTCAAGAGCTCCCAGGAGCAGGCCGTCGCCGCATGGATCGGCTTGATCAACCAGATGAGAATCGACGACCTCATCGAGAATCTCAACCGCCAGAATCAGAACTTCGATTCCGCAATGGAGTCCATGAACTGGGCGCTCGGGAAAATCGAGGACCTCGTCGTTGCGAACAGGGGCGGCAGCAGGGGCGTCCATGGCTTCATCGCCGAGGTGGCCGAATGCGGATTGGAGAACGCCCAGAGCCTCGTCCATGGCGATAAACCGGTAATGGAATGGGTGAACGACAACGGCCCCGCCGACCTTTTGCGCAACGGCGTCGAGATACAGGTCAAGTTCGTGAACGCCGGCGGCAAGTTCTCCCTGGACGCAGTTGCCGCCCATCTGGAGAAGTACCCCGATTTCCTCGACAAAGACGGCATCTACCAAATCCCGAAGGACCATCTCGACGCAGTGCGCTCCCTGTACGAGATGTCAAAGGAGGAAGCGGCAAAGCTGACATCCTCGACCGGCGGCCCGTCTTACTCAACCTGGAAGAGCATTCATGAGTTCTTCGACTCAAGCGGGTTCAGCATCGATGACCTTGAAGCCTCCAAGTTCGAGTACTCGGAGGTCCAGAAGAACGCCATCTCCGACAAGATGGTCGAGGAGAAGATCAGGCTCACGGACGAGAGCGAGCGAATCAAGAAGGAGATTTACGAGGAACACAAGCCCACGCCCCAAGAGAGCGCGAAGGCCGCAGCGGCTGGTGCCGTTCTGGAAGCGGGAACGGCATTCGCGCTTTCAGTGAAGCGCCATCTAGGGAACGGGAAGCGTATCGGCGACTTGACCCACGATGACTGGGAGGAAATCGCCAAGGATTCCGGCATGGGGCTCGTCAAAGGCGGGGTTCGCGGTGGGGCTGTTTATTGGCTGAACAACTATACGGCCACGCCCTCGTCTGTCGCAAGCGCGCTGGTCACGGCATCTTTCGGCGTCGCCGACTGCGCTTACAGGTTCCGCAGCGGCGAGCTTACGGAGATCGAGTTCATAGAAAGCTCCGAAATCGCGTGCCTCGATGCGTCCGTGAGCGCGTTCTCGAGTTTCGTGGGCCAGACCATCATTCCGGTGCCGATTCTAGGTGCTCTCGTCGACAACGCCGTAGGCACGACTGTGTACGAATTAGGAAAGGATTTCTATAGCAAACGAGAGGCGGAGCTGCTCACGCACTATGCCCAAGAGTTGAAGGCCCTCGATACAGAGCTCGAAGGCGAATACGCCGCATGCATCAGCGGCCTTCGTGAGAATATGAGCGAATACATCAGTCTTCTAGAGAAGGCCTTCTCCCCGAATTCCGCCATGGCTTTTTCCGGCTCCGTTGAGCTGGCGGCAAGCCTTAACGTTTCGGATAGCGAAATCCTGCACACGCGCGAAGAAGTCGACGATTTCTTCCTAAATTAGAATCATCCAGGTTAGTGAGACAACGGCCGAGCGATACTTAATCGCTCGGCCGTTTGCCGTCTGGAACGGATGAATCTCCCTTACTGCCATCACGCCGCCGGCAGCGAACGCTTGCCTAGGCAGACAAACGGCCATCGCCTACATCACCCACTTGAACACGGCGCGGAACAGCCAGGCGAAAAAGCCTAGCGTGACCTTTAGCGCCGCCTTGAGGAACCTACCAAGCTTCTTCATCGACGTCACCCCGATCTTCCTTGACCTTGCGGGCGCCCTCCTCGGCGTCCTCTTCCTTCTCTTGCGCGAGCAGCCTCGCCAGCTCGTCGGGCACGCCCGGGATCTCCGCCCTCCCCAGTGCGCGCTGCAGCTCCCTTATCTGCGACTTCAGCGGTTTTGAGGGAGGGCCTACGTGCTCGCGGTAGCAGGCGCAGATCGCGGCCGCGTCGCACAGGAAGCCCCGCACCCGGGCGAACGCCTCGTCGCCGTCGAGCAGGACGCCCCGGGGGTGGATCTCGCCCGCGGGCATCATCGGGTAGGTGGGCATGTCGCCCATGGGCGCGCTCGTCGTCGGGACGCCGTCCCCCGGCCCGGTCGGACCGGGCGCAGCCCCCTGAGCGGCCCGGGTGCCGGCGGGAATGACGTCCGTTGAGGAATCTTTGGAGCCGGGCCGATAACTCGGAGGGAGGGCACTGGTCATGAATACTCTCCTAATCAGGTCGGGACAGGGGCGTCCTGAAACTTCCCGGTCTTATTAATCGGGCGGACCGGCAGGCCCGCGGCGGGAGCCGCAGGCGGTCCGATGATAGCAGCGCCCGTGGTGGCGGGCGGGAAGACCGCTCTCATCGGTATAGGGGCCCGAACGCCGGTGGCCCGCCAGGTTACTACCCAGCACCCGGATCGTCCATGCTGTGAGAGATCTCCCGGTGGTGTCCCTTGGCTCACGGCCGGGCGGCGGCGGTAGGCCTCCCGCAGGCCGTCGACCCAGACGGTGAAGTCCGAGCACGGCCCCGCGACCCCCGCGGGCCCCTCCGGATGAAGGCGACCGGGCTCTCCTTCGCGCGCCTCGCCGCTCCGGTCGAGTTCGGTGCGGGCGACAACGACCCCGTGACGATCGTGATGGCTCTCACGGCCGCCGACTCCGATCAGCACCAGGACGCGCTGGCGGCACTGGCGGGGGTGCTCGCCGATCCCGACCGGCGCGCCCGTCTCGACACGGCCGGCACGCCCGCCGAGATCATCGACGTGCTCTCGGGCCCGGTCGGCGCTTCCGCCGTGCAGCCGGAGTCCGCGGCGGTCTCGGATGCACCGGCCGCGGAGCAGGCATCAGCGATGCCCGTCACGGAAGATACCGTCCCCTCCAAGGGCCGGATCCTGACGGTGTGCGGCAACGGCGTCGGCACGAGCATCTTCCTCAAGAACACCCTCGAGCAGGTGCTCGGCTTGTGGGGGTGGGCGCCCTATTTCTCCGTTGAGGCGACCGACACGATCTCCGCCAAGGGCAAGGCGAAGGACGTCGACCTCGTGCTCACGTCGGGTGCGATCGCCGACTCGCTGGGCGACCTCGGAACGCCCGTCCACGTCATCGGCGACTTCACCTCGAAGCAGGAGATCGACGAGGCCCTCCGACGCTGGTACGCGGTCTAGACCGCCCAGCCCTCCCCTCGACGATCGACACCCCCACAGGAGAGTCAGCACATGGACGCCATCTACGCAATTGCTCGCTTCCTCGTCAACGAGATCCTCAGTGTCCCGGCGTATCTCATCGGCATTATCACCGCTATCGGCCTCATCTCGCTGCGCAAGAGCATCGGGGCCGTGATCGGCGGCGCCCTGAAGGCGACACTCGGGTTCCTTCTCGTCAGCGCGGGCGCGACGCTCGTCACCGCGTCTTTGGACCCGCTCGGTGTGATGCTCCAGGGCGCGCTCGGCGCGCAGGGCGTCGTGCCGACGAATGAGGCGATCGTCGGCATCGCACAACAGGAGTACGGCGCGCAGGTGTCGTGGCTGATGATCATCGGCTTCATCGTGGCCCTCGTCCTCGCACGTATCACGCCTCTGCACTATGTCTTCCTGACCGGGCACCACATCCTGTTCATGGCGACGATGATCACCATCGTCATGGCCTCGGCGGGCATGAGCACGTGGCTCGTCGTCGGGCTCGGGGCGGTCCTACTCGGAATCCTCATGGTCTCCCTGCCCGCCCTCGCGCATCCGTGGATGAAGAAGCTCACCGGCGACAGCACGATCGCCATCGGCCACTTCGGCACAGTGGGATACGTCGCCGCCGGCGCCGTCGGGCGCATGGTCGACCCGAAGGGACGGAGTCGGTCCACCGAGGAGATCAAGGTTCCCGAGGGACTCCGCTTCCTCCGTGACTCGATGGTCGCCACGGCGCTGTCGATGGTCCTGATGTACCTGGTCGTCGCGGTGGTCTACCTCGTCCGGGTCGGACAGGACACGGCCTTCACCGCATTCGGCGGTGCTACCGATATCGGCGACTACCTCATGCAGTCGGTGACCCAGGGACTCGGCTTCGGAATCGCGGTGGCGGTGATCCTGTTCGGAGTCCGCACGATTCTCGGCGAACTCGTCCCGGCGTTCCAGGGGATCGCCGCGAAGATGGTGCCGGGCGCGATCCCCGCGCTGGATGCGCCCATTGTCTTCCCGTACGCGCAGAACGCGGTCCTCATCGGCTTCATCTCGTCCTTCGCCGCCGGGCTCATCGGGTTGTTCGTGCTCGCCGCCTGGCTCGGTCCCGCATTCGGACTCGCCGTCATCCTGCCGGGCCTCGTGCCGCACTTCTTCACCGGCGGCGCCGCGGGCGTGTTCGGGAACGCGACCGGTGGGCGCCGGGGCGCCATCGCCGGGGGCTTCGTGAACGGCCTGCTGATCACCTTCCTTCCCGCGCTGCTCATGCAGGTGCTCGGCAACTTCGGATCCGCCAACACAACCTTCGGAGACGCCGACTTCGGCTGGTTCGGGCTTCTCATCGGCAACGTGGCGAAGAGCGGACCGGTGCTCGGCGCCGTACTGCTGGCCGTTCTCGGCGCGGCCATCCTCGGGGGCACGATCCTTGTCCAGCGACGTGTCGTTGACAAGGGGTGGGACCCGGCACCGGCGCGCGCGGCCGGGTCGGTGGCCTCGGGCGACGAGGGTGCTCCTCGACAGGCCGCTTCGGGTGGACGCTATCCCCGGATCGCTCCGCCTCCGGGGGCGCCACGTCCGCCCGCTCGGCTCGCTGCCGAGTGATAAACGACCTCGTACCATCTACTCGCCGAACCTGCAACGGGGCTCGATACGTCGAGCCCCGAATATTGGCGCCGAGATATCGGATATTCTACCCCACTTGATAGCATGGCCGCGTGACGACTTCTTCCGCGCGACGACCCTTGCGGGCCGATGCTGAACGCAACCGTCAGGCAATTGTGCGTGCCGCGAGCCGTGTCTTCGCCGAGGAGGGCACCGGAGTCACGCTGGAGTACATCGCCCATGTCGCAGGAGTCGGCATCGGTACGATCTACCGCCGATTTCCGACCATCGACGCTCTTGTGCAGGTCGTGCTCGACGAGAGAATAACCCGCTACGCCGATCGCTCCGAACTGGCCGCCAAGCAAGCACTCACCCGGCCGTGGGAGGCCTTCCGCGACTACGTGCTGTACATCCTCGAGCAACAGGTCACCGACCTCGCGTTCAGCGAGGTGATTCTCGACTCCAGCACGGCCACCGAGCTGTTCCGGCAGGAGATCGACCGCGCTTTCGCGGCCACTCTGCTGCTGGTCGAGCGCGCCCAGGACGCAGGCGCGCTCCGCCCGGACTTCCACCACAGCGACATCTACGCACTCCTCCATGCGAATGCGGGCTTGATCCGAGGCGCCGGGCCGGGCGGGAGGCAGGCGTGGAAGCGTTTCGCCGCGTATGCGCTGCAATCCTTCCAGCACAGAGGCGCAGAGGCGCTGCCCGCGCCTCCCACTGAGTGGAAGTTGGATCGTCCCGGATGCGGTGAAGGCTCTGAATCCGCGGAAGGATGAGGAACCGTGCCCGCACCCGGACTGGCGGTCGTGCGCTGCGCCGGTCATCGGCCGTCTCACCGGTGCGGCGCCGAGGCGGGCAGCACCCAGTTGCGGCCGATCTTGCGGCCGGGCAGAGCCGCCAGCGGCGAGGCGCTCGCCCACGGCCTGAGGGGTGACCCCCAGGGCGCCGGCGGCCTCGGTGACGCCGATCAGGTCGTCCTCGTTCGTCGTCCTCCCCAGGCGCGAGTCCCGTCCGTCGCGCTGTGGACACGGGCGTCCCCTCGGGACTGCGATGGCGGGGCCCCAACGGAAAGTGGCCGCCGTCATACGACGGCGACCACTTGATGGTCGGGCTGGCGGGATTTGAACCCACGACCCCTTGACCCCCAGTCAAGTGCGCTACCAAACTGCGCCACAGCCCGTCGCCTCACGGCGCGGAGCCGCTCGGAACGAGTAGAACCCTAGCTCATGAGCGGGTCCCGCCCGAAATCTACGGACGGTGACCCCGCTCACCGTGGCCGCCCGCGTCCCGGCCTCCGCGGATCCGCTCGAAGCGGGGAATGGCGCTCCGGGAGGATCGTTCCGCCCCGCACCCGGTGCCACTGCTGCGCAAACCGCGGAATCACGCGGAAACCGCCGGGCGCATCCGGTGTGTCGGTCCGAACGATCCTCCCGGGACGCCAGAACCGGGCTCGATGAGGCTACGACCGGTCCCGCGGGGGCGGCGAGGACGCGGGCGGGGCGGCGGGAGCGCTCTTGTGCCAGGCCTTCATGCCACCGGTGAGGTTCACCAGCTCGCCGGTGAAGCCCGCCCTGCGCAGCGCCTTGATGGCCCGCTTCGAACGGATCCCGGCGGCGCAGTGGACGATCGTCACCCGCGCCGGGTCCAACTCCCCCATGCGGCTCACGACCTCTCCCAGCGGGATCCGCTGGGAGCCCTCAATGGCGTCGGCCGCGACCTCGTCCGGCTCGCGCACGTCCAGCAGGGTGAAGCTCCGCCCCGCCCGCTCCCCCGCCGCCAGGCGCGCACGCACCTCCGACGCGGTGATCTCCTCCATCGCCGTCACCTCTTCCCGCTTCCGTCGTTTCCACTGCATTCGACGTCTCCCCGGCCGGCCGCCGGCCCGGCCCGATCGGAGCCCGACCGGGCCGGACCAGCCCGCTCAGGCCCCGTAGCGCAGCGCCCGATAGCGGCCGATGAGCCCGCGGGTGGAGGCGTCCTGGGCCTCCAGCGCGGCGGCGTCGCCCCCGACGGCCGGGGCGATCTGCAGGGCGAGCTTCTTGCCCAGCTCCACGCCCCACTGGTCGAAGGAGTCGATGCCCCACACGATGCCCTGGGTGAAGGTGATGTGCTCGTACAGGGCGATGAGCTGGCCCACCACGCTCGGCGTGAGCGCCGGGGCCAGGATCGACGTCGTCGGCCGGTTGCCGGAGAAGACGCGGGCGGGCACGATCTCCTCGGCCGTGCCCTCCGCGCGCACCTCCTCCTCGGTCTTGCCGAAGGCCAGCGCCGCCGTCTGGGCCAGGTAGTTGGACAGGAACAGCTCGTGGACGTCCACACCGCCGTCCTCGGTGGGGTGGGCCGGGTCCGCCACCGCGATGAAGTCCGCGGGGATGAGCCTGGTGCCCTGGTGGATGAGCTGGTAGAAGGCGTGCTGGCCGTTCGTGCCCGGCTCGCCCCAGAAGATCTCGCCGGTGTCGGTGGTCACGGGCGTGCCGTCCCAGCGCACGGACTTGCCGTTGGACTCCATGGTCAGCTGCTGGAGGTAGG
>ERZ773073.1746-NODE-1746-length-9956-cov-2.298152_pt1 | contig 9956 bp, 8 predicted proteins | sample MGYA00580616_ERZ773073 | MGnify/ENA primary metagenome ERZ773073 (study PRJEB29015, sample SAMEA2737960) | human oral metagenome | biome: human oral; feature: human-associated habitat; material: dental | place: China | collected 2131 ...
TACTGCCACTGGTCTGCCAGCCTTCATGCAGACACTCTGTTTTTACACATCCTGTCTTAAAATCATAAATATTATTGATATTTCTTCTTGTATCATCACTGATACCGAGGCAATAGCAAAGTGCTTTGTGGTACACATCCTGATACCGCACCTTTTTTAATTTTTCGTAGTAGAATTTTTCATGTGCTTCGCTGATAAAATTGATTGTCTGTTCCTTTTTGTTTTCTGCTCCTAACGCTGTATTGTTCATGCTCTGATCCTCCTTTATATAAATAAAAAGGACTTCACTAATTGTTTTCACAACTAATAAAGTCCTAAGTTTCATATTCATTTCTAAATTCGTGCTAGGGATTTCTTACTAATTTATTGTTTTAGTAAATTCTTAGTAAATTCTCCTCTTAGAGTCCAAAACATACCATAAATTCAAGGTTTTCAGGATTTGTGGAAAATGTTGCCGTGGCAGATAAAGAGAACTTTAATCATATTATTTCCTTATTTTAACAGAGGACATATGACTTAATATTTCCTTTGCTAACCTTCCTTTTTCGATCATATTAGTAGTCCACTTATATAATATAAAAGGCAAACTACCCGATACCAATATTATATCAATCGTGCTGTTTGCCTGCAATGTGTTTTTATTGCGGTTTAACTTTTCGATTGTGTTTATTTTTTCAAGTTCATTTTATCCTCTATATAACTCATTTTTCTATTCAAATCATCAACTTTAAACGTCAATGAGATTTTTCTTTTTTCGAATAGCAACCAAACTTTCAATTATTAATTATATGCTACTCCAGTATAATGATTCCAAATTTTCTTGATAGTTTTTAAAAATACTTCTCTGACGAGTTTTAAATGTAATACTTCGTAAAAAATCTCTTTTGTTTATATCCCATTCAAAAAATTGGTCGGTATTATTCTTCAAAAAATCTAAGAATATATTTCCTAGAATATCTCCTGGGTTTTGAGCTGTAGTGCTCGCAATATTAGAAATAACTCCATAAATTTTACTTTGCTCAGTAGGTGATATATGTGGTGACTTATTAAAAATAAGCACCCACCAAAATTCTCTATATGTATAGATGCTCTCTGCTTTTACTATAGCGTCTATTCTTTCAAGCAAAGTTTCAATAATAATATTTCTAATTTCATTGTAATATTTACCATTATATTGAGAATACAATAAATATGATGCCCACAATATTGGATCATCCTTAACAATAAGTTGTTCGACTATCTTTGCTTCCTGTCGATAAGGAATCTCTATCTTTGCTTGATGACAAAATAGAATAAGATTCACAATATCATTAAGATTGGATTTTTCAAAAATAAAAGAATATCTTTCAAAAAGATTTTGTAATTTATCCCCCATTTCAAAGATATCGAATTCGTCCTTAACATAACTTATTATCGACAAAAGTCTCTGAGTATTATTGTAATTAGGAAAAAATGAATACACATACAATACCAATTCAAGAAAATTAAATACTACAGTTTCTGAAATATCATCTTTAAAAATACGAACATTTTTCTTGTTTTTTCCAACTTTGTTTAATAAGGTCCCTAAAAAATAAGCAACTATTGTTTTATCCTTACTTTCATACTTACAGATCAATTCATTAAACTGATTCATAATAATCCTCTTGATGACTGAAAGACTTTCTGATTTCAATAAATATGGCAAAAAATCTTCTTCAGTATTATCAGATTGATGTTCCATAACATATTTTTTTCTTTCATCTTTAGAATTAAACAACAATGTAACCGCTCTATTGGTAAATAGATTTGTTTCATTTAACCATTGTTCCAATACAAATGGCACTTTGTTTCTATATATCTTAGCATCATTCAATCTTAGCAAATACTTTCTTGATGCTTCTGCATATAATTCCACTATTTCATTTGCAAGCTTTTCGGAATCCGCAAATATAAAGACATCATCAACATAACGATAGATATTGTAATTTTCATCAACCACAATACTCTTATTAAGTAGCATGCTGAATACGTCCCTATCAATGGTCTGTAAAAGCATTTCTGCAACCATACGCGAAAACTCCGGTCCAACTACTATGCCATTGGATGTCCTAGCGTTTATATTCATTAATACACGATCAATTGCAGAATAAATACTTCCATTCTTAAAGTTTTTAGTATCATTTACATCTTTGCCAATTATCCAATTAAATGTGTGGGTATAGATGCTATCAAAACAGGCTTTATAATCTGTTCTGATAAAATATTTGTATTTACTATTTAATACAAGCCACTCTTCTGAAGAAGTAAATGCGGCTATCGACTTATACGGACCAATATTAAAATAAATTCCCGTTTGTTCTATTATTCCTTTCCCTGTATTATCTGACAAATCTGCAAAGTATTTTGTTACAGATTTATTCTTATTTTTATAATATAAATCATTATTCTTTTTATGATATCGTAACGAATATATAGAGTTTTTTTGCAACAGAGTAAGCATCTCCTTTTGATAAGCGCTGATAAACAAAAACAATTGTAATGCTCCTAATGGTTGCAACAAGCTAATTAAACGTTCAGAATGAAGTTGCTTCATAATAGTATACCCCAATGGCATAGTTACCCAATTTCTATTACCACTAAAAACTTCTTTGTTTTTATTTTTTAATTTAATAATCAATTTGATCATCTCATTTGTTTCATCATTCTTAGTAACTAAATATTCATAAAAATAGTGATACGAAAACTGCTCTGATAATTCTGAAGGCAGTACATCCGTTAATATGTAATCCAACTGATTTCTTTCAATATTATCTAAATTCATTGACTTTTCACCTATCCAGTTTTAATATAAACAATGAGTGGTATACCACTCACGTAATATTTATATTACACACGTAAGCGGTACAATGTTAACACGTTGTGCTGAGTAGCACCATACTTCCTAGTATGGTGCTACTCTATTTTTATCGTTTCTAAATATTTCACTAATATACTATAATAGCTATCCCCTGAACCAGAATATGATGGTTCTAATTTTTTTAACCACTTAATCAGCGTGCTCCTTGACACTCCTATGTTATACTGAAATACAATACTTCTATTTCTTTTCATTGTTGAAAACATGTTATATATACTCTCTCGATTAGATGCTTGCTTCAAAAAATATGGCATTATTTTTAAATTGTGTTTATTCATCAAATCCGTATATAAGTCTTTTAAGAACTTTTCAGTAGTTGGTATTAGCGCATCAATATGGTATTGTAATTCGTTATAGTTGGCTACAATACCTTTTGTTAACCAATCAAATGTATGGCCACCAATAGTCCTTCCAATTACAATTCTTGATGAGTATATTTTAATTCTTTGTCTTAGTAACTCCTCATTCTTATCTTTCGAATACTGTATTATGGCTCGCTCAATAATTCCACTATATTTTCTTCTTTTCTTTTCAGTGATTCCATATTTGAAGGTAATTTCATCTCTACCTCCATTATTTATTTTAAAATTCAACTCAAATTCATATCCCAAAAAAGATATCACTTCACTGAAATTTGCTATCATATTTCTTTTGGCAATATATGAGAACTTACCTGGTGATGTTGATAACTTAACAGGAGAATCACCAAACACCTCATAAATTGTTGAATCTATGAGTTCTAAAAATTTATCTTTAGAAATATATTTATTCATTATTAGCAAAATGTCGTCCACATATCTCTCATAAAAAAAGATACCATGTTGAGACAGTTTTGCCTTTATTCGTTCATCAAAATCTCTACACACAATTTCTGTCATTCCATTAGATAAGCAAAGCCCTGCATAACAATACTTAAATTCATTTGTATATAGTTCAAGTAACTCTTTATCATACCTTTTAAGTACTGAATTCTGAATATAATTATCATAAACATGCTTAACCAAAACACTGTCAAAAAATGATTTAAAATCAGCTCGTATTATTACAAAATCATTCATATCCTTAACTACAGGAAGAATATTAAAAAGTATATTCATTATTCTTCTACGGCTTGCATATTTTACATTAAATACTGAATCCATCTGTTTTTTTAAATATTGACAAAGAATATCTTCACAAGACAATTTCGAATAACTGAATACAACCCTTTTCTTCCCTTGCTGTGTAAACACTTCTCTTTTATACAATGAAAAATCAAATCTTCTATTATAAATATCTGCCAAAAGCATTGTAGACTTCATATCTACTTGAGCATCTGTAAGTGAGAAATCTCTTCGCCTCACTAAATATTCTATCTGCTGTTTACTTACCATATATATTTCCTTTCAACGAAAAACATTATACACATAAACAATATCATCCTCAATACGATAAAACATAAAATATATATGAGACAAAAAATTAATTCTCTGATATCCTAATTCCCTTAACCTTTGATTATCACAAAGTTTAATAAATTTCTTGCAGCCTGCTCACTTTTCCTTTCAAACAAAAGGTATGAGATAAAACTATCAAGATCATTCTCTGCATTCTACACCATAACAATCTTATAATCCATACTTTGACCTCATATCTGAAATCACATCATCTGCATCTCTAAACTTTTCCTGTTCTCTTGATCTTTTAAGTTTTTCAAGTAGCGCTTTCTCAATCATAGGTGCATATAGATTTGATGCTGCCTGTCTTTTTATCTCAAAAGGAAATCCATTTATTGCAACCGACTGTATTAAAAAAATTCTGATTGCTGTTGTTGTATCTGTACCTAAATCTTTAAATAAAGCATCTGATTTACTCTTTAGTTCATCTTCTACTCTTATCTGAATTGTACTTGCTATTTTTCACACCTCACTTTCATATATTTAGACTATTGTAGTGTTAATACATTACTGCTTCAATAACATTTGTATTGATTTCGCAAAACATAAGTGACAAGTAAAAATAAATCGAAAAATATTACGTTATTTTTCTTATTTTTTTATCCCCATTCCAACTTCGTATGAACTTATATATCTGTTCATACTCTTCATAGCAATTTTCATTGCTCTTGCAGTTTCTTCCGCACTCTTTATTTTTTCTTTTAATTCCTTCTTTTCTATTTTGTCTGCAGTATCAGCTTTCAATCTAAGCTCTACTAAGCCATTCTCTATATCTCGAATTGTCTGAACATATTTTTCATAAACAGCATTTGAATACTCAATATCCTTTTCATCATTTAGGAATACTTCTCTTACAGATACCAGCAATTTAGCAGACTGCATGATAGTATTCTTCTTTCCCATTAGACTAACAGCACCGGCAGCTCCACCGACTCCTGCACCTACTCCCAGTCCAAGAACCGCACCTCCTCCAACAATGGCTATTGTTCCTCCTGCCATACCAAGACCACCTGCAGCAATCGCTCCACCTCCAAGATAAGCTAAACATGCACTTGTTAGGGCTGCACCACTCAAACCCGTGAAATTCGCTCCAACCAATGTCACCGCAATTGCAGGGGCAAATGCTCCTGCTGTAGCTACAGCAAGAATTGTAACACCTGAAGTAATCACAACAGAAGTGATTGCAGTTTTTAAAACCTCATTTAGCTCAAAGATAACTTTGTCATAACACTTTCTTAATCTATTCACATATCCTGATAAATGATTTACTGAGGCGAATCTCTCCTCTAAATATTTATCCCCTTCTCTCTTCTTATATCCGGCTATTGGAGAGTTCAACTTACTATACTTCTTAGTAGGAATTTCATTTCCTTTTTTATCAGTTTCTATACTCATAGCAAAATAAGGTTCGAAAAGCATAGCTTCCAAAAGTACAAGTCTAAACCAAGGTTTTTTAGGATTATTAGCCTTAATTTTCTCATCAAGTTCTTCACATGTATACCAATTCAGTTCTGAATTCTGAGTATTCATAAAACCGGAAAAACCTGCTGTCATATAATCTTTCCACTCTTCAATCCATTCTCTTTTAAGTTCACGTATTTTATCACCACCTACCGGTACTTTCCGTACACTCAATGTCATTAATAGTCTTATAGTATTCCAGATTATACAGTATTTCAGTTTGCTCTTCGTTAAGTCCAAATTTATCGTATTCCATATCTTCACCTATTCTCTCATAAATTCTTTTATCAATATCAGCAAATATATTTCTATAAAAAATTTCATACATGTCTCTTATTTGCTTGAGATTTCGTCGCTTCAATGCCCAAACCATCTCATCTCCTAGTGCAATTGCAAATCTCCCCACTCCAACATAATTAATTGATACCCAATACTTATTTGTAATAACAGCTTCCGATACATCTAAAACAGTAAATACACCTTTTGCTACTGTCAGCATCCTTGTAAATGTCGGTGAGTTAATTGGAAGTATCTTTTTAATATCTATTTTCTTAAAATCATCAATACTTCTCACATTAATCTGCTTGATTTGCTGTGCCAATTGCCTAATTATATAAAAAGTTCGAACTATAAATTCATTGGCAATAACAGGAATCGCCTGTTTCCCAAGTTCTATGGCTATCCCCATTTCACCACGCAGATCCAGCTTTACTACACTATCCTTTATAATTTTCCCCTTCTCATCATGATCCGCCAATAAAGTTCCGTTAAACAACTTAGATAAAAGCACAGAAATCGAGATACCATCTTTCTTCAGATTTTTAAAAAACGGAAGTACCGATATCTCCTTTGCCATAGATAAAATAGGCCCCGGAATTCCTGTTCCACCACTTAAACCGGCTGTACTGCCTGATCCCGCAATATCACTAATCAAATGAAAAAACCATACCAATGTTCCATTGATTATTTTTGAGGAAGTATTTTCACCAATAAAGATCCTACTTCTTTGAGAAACATCCACCGTGATAAAGTTTCCCGAGACATCGGTTCCATAGGATTTATATGTAAACTGTGTTAATAATGAAAACACTAATCCAACAATAGTTGGATGATGTGCGAAATCTCTCAAATGATGTTGTAATCCCCCACCAAAATCAGGTGTATTTCCATCTGACGGAATAGGAAATTTATCCTCCAAAAATTTTACACAATTCTTTATATCATCAGACTCACATCCCATCATCTTTGATATCTTTTTTACAATCTCATCTACTTTTTGGCTGGATATATCTCTTCCCTCTGCAAGTGAAAATTCACCTACCCAAAACATATCAATAATTCCACATACAATACCTGATCCCAGTGCGACAAGACAGTCCCATTTATCAGCCTTACTCGAAAGCATTTCTATCTTTGAGTTAAGATCAAAAATAATGCTTTCTAATTCATTTGCTTCTACAGATATTTCTTTTGGATCTGTTACCACTTCAATTTCCATATTTTGAAGTTCAATCATATCATATACTTCCATATATCTTTTCCTTATTAACACTATAATTAATTTTCAAACACTGTTATCTATACCTCGTAGATATCCGGTACCTATATAAACTCTTCTTTCGGCAACTACTGAGCAGTATTCCTATCTATCCCCCCTCTAAACTCCTCTTCCAGCATATCCCAATCCGTATTCCTGTCATCCTCCATTGTTTCCAAAGTCGACTTATAATATTCCAACTTCTTTTCAATATATTTATTAATCACCTCAACTCTTTGCCCTTTTTGTGCTTCGGACATTCTTATCTTCTTTGCAAGCAGTTCCTTTACTGCCGGTTTCATTTCATTCTCAAGAACCGTATTAACCAATTCATCAAAGAGCACCGGGGGCAGACATTTCTTTTCATCTATCCACTTACAGGCAAGAATAGGTCGCAGTACATAAAAATACTTTTTATAATTTACCATATCCTCACATAGATACTCATGATAATTCTTATTCGCCGTTCCATAATAATGATACAGTGCTGACTTACAGGAAAAGTACTTGGACGCCGTTCTCTCGTAGAGCTTTTTCCATTCGTCTGTTGTATAGTACACAATCGGAGAATTGCTCCACTCAAATAATGTGGCATTTGATTTATAAAAATGTTTCAATGCCTTTTTTAGATCCCATCCATTTATATCAAGCACTTCATTTAATTCCCAATCTATAAAATCCTTGTTCTCGCACAGGGATAAATAAAAGTTTTTATTGCGTACATATATAAACCGTACGTCATAGTCACTATCCGGTGAAGCAAATCCCCAAGCTCTGCTTCCCGACTCAACTGCATGCAAAACTTTTATATTTTCTTTTTCTTCTATTTCTCTGATTTTTATAAGAATCAGTTCTTCTATTTTCCCATCAAAATCTTCATATCTCATCATGAATCACCCTTTCGTTTATTGTCATTACCAATTCCTGAACACTTTTAATATCAGGCTCATCCGGCAAATCCGTATGCCCGGATGCATAATGCAAACGCTTTTCATACTCCCTAAGCATATCATAGAAGCTGTCCGAAAAAGTACCCTGCTTGTTTTGATACTTACCTAAACGAATATCCATCAATAGGCAATGCTCTTTTTCTCTATATGTATTGATTTCACCCTTTTCCAGTATATCAAGAGCCATCATAAATAATCTGATTAGGTGCATTGCATGTTTATTTAAATGAAGATCATCTTTCTTTTTATTTCTCTTTCCGATCTTTTCATAGTCTTTTACAACATTAGACATAGTATTCCACATGCCCGCATAATCTCTTAACGGATAATGATTTAAGTTTGCATTGACAAATATCTCTGTTTCAAGCTCAGGATTGACTGCTTTATCAATAAAAATTTTCAAACTTCTTTTCATTTCAAAAGCCTCCTCGTACTGTACATTGCATTCTTTACCGAATTAAAAATATGCTGTTCTTTCTCACTCTGTGGAAAAGTATCCCTTGCAAGTGCATTCTGTAATCTACGTAGTTGTGCATCCGCATATCCTCCAAATGACTGTATTGCCCTTTTTGATAAAAAAATTCTTTTGTTATCAAGTACCATCTGTCCGATATCATTAAGATACAGATAGTTATCAGGTGCAAGCCCCAATAACTCTATTGTGTTCGGATTACAGCTAAGTAGCAAATTGACCATTTTATTAAATGAATAAATTACAGTATCTGTATTATCATCCACATACTGTTCAAACTGTGTAAGTCCGATAAGATCTGATTTTTGATTAAGTGTAATCCCTCTTATATCTATATCACTGCCATCTATATTGGTTCCATATGCATAACTTCCTGCAAGTCCAAGCAGTATTACATGCTTTCCAAGATGTTCATTTTTATTTATAAAATCATATTCCGGTTTATTTAAAATATCTTTGTAGTCGGTCATAATACCTCCATTCCTTATAAAAAGCCATCAGAATCATTTAATTATAAAAATCAGATTTTACATTGAAAACTTATCTACTTTAAAAATTATCTATTTGACTTTAAAATTCTTTGTACGTATTAACAGTTAAAAAAAAGAACCCGACGCATCAGGTTCTTCTAGGTGTAATCCGAAGATGTCCACCGCAATTCCTTGAACTATTATACTAGCTTTTTATAACATATGCAAGAGATTCATGATTTACTAATAAATCTTTTCAAAGTACTCATATTATTTCTGTGTTGTGTTCCAACTACTTGACTATATATATTTATAGGAAGTTCATTCCTCAAATATTCTGTCTGCTGTTGGTATGAAGTTAAAAACTGCTTACAAACAGTTTTTGTCTCTCTCATCTTTATCAAAAAATATATAATCGCGATAATATATGCGTCCATATACTTAAAATCAATATTCGAAATACCAACTTCACTTTCTAGCAAATTAATAAGTCTTTTATCAATTTTACCTGTTTTGAATCTTGTGTCAAAAATCACATTATTATGTGCAATAGCATTCCTTAAATCCTTAATTGTAAATATAAAGAACTGTGTATTCATACCATCCGAATCAAGGTTTGTTGGTAACTTCATTATTTTCGAAACAAACTTTTTTACATTTTTAGATGCACAATCATACAAGGTTCCAAACTCTCCAAGTGTCAATGTTTCGAAAATAAAGATCGGAAGAGC
>ERZ773073.1750-NODE-1750-length-9944-cov-13.929214_pt1 | contig 9944 bp, 11 predicted proteins | sample MGYA00580616_ERZ773073 | MGnify/ENA primary metagenome ERZ773073 (study PRJEB29015, sample SAMEA2737960) | human oral metagenome | biome: human oral; feature: human-associated habitat; material: dental | place: China | collected 2131 ...
TGATGTTGGCGAGCGTCCTCCTGTAGGGGCCGGTGTGGGCGTTTCGCACGTAGACGTCGTAGTGTCGGGTGCCAGGGTCCAGATCGCACCGCCCCTCCTGTGCCCGCGCGTGAAAGAGGCCCGTCGCTCCGGCGAGGATGCCGACCACATCCAGGAAAAGCCCGATCACCTCCGCATGGGTCCTACCATCGATCGGGCCACCGTAGACGACGTCATCCGCTATGTTCTGATATGCGCGTCCCTCCCGATGGCTCTCGCTTATGAACCAGATACGCTCACCCATAAGGCAGATCCGAGAGGTATGAGGGCCGACCTCCACCCTGAAGTCGCCGTCCGGCCCGTTGAGGCTCATGCGAAACTCGTGCTCGCCAACCTGTCCGATGTATTTGAGGGTCAGGAAACGGGACGCCTCGCTGTGCCCAACCCTACTCATCAGGTACATAAGGAACTCCGAGCTCGAGAGACACATCCCTCGCTCCTCATCAAGGCTATCGAGACTTGGCAGTCGCTGTCCCGTAGGCCTCGGACCCCCAAACCTCCAGCGCACCAGCTTTCCCACATTCGCCTCCACATCTCGCAAGAGCACACCCTCATGGAGCTGTCATACACGCAAACGCACTATCGGCACACACCACCAGGACATCCGGCCACCGGCCACCCCGGACCCTACAGAAACAGCTCCCTGTAGCGACCCTCGGCGCCCCCATCCCTGGGGTCGAAGTCATCAGCGATGTCCCCCTCGCGCAGGAACAGCATCCGATCGGACACCTCGTCCAGAAAGTCGAGGATGTGGCTGGATATCAAAAGCGTACACCCCCGCTCGCTCTCGCTGACGATTCGATCCTTTAGGATGAGCGTCGTCTGGATGTCAATGGCGTTCAGGGGCTCGTCGAGCAGCACCAGCCGGGGCTCGCCCAGAAACGCGCAGGCGAGCGCCACGCGCTTGGCCATCCCCTGCGAGAGCTCCCCCAAGGGGACGTCGATGAAGGCCTTGCAGGCGAAGGCTGCCAGATGCTCCTCGATCGACGCGGCCGTGTGGGGCACGTCTCGCATCGACGCGTCGAAGGAGCAGAACTGCCGTGGGGTGAAGGACGAGATGAGGAAGGTAGACTCCGGCAGGTAGCCGATCGCCCCTCGGGGTATCTGCCTGCCGACCCTGCCGTCCAAAGACCAGCTTCCCGAGAACTCCTCTGACACCATGGACAGTATGCCAAACAGGGTGCTCTTTCCCGCCCCGTTGGGTCCCACGACGGAGCACACCTCGCCTTGCCGGACGCAAAACGAGACGGGGCCAATCCCCTTGCCCGACGCGAAGCGTCTCTCTACCCCTTTGAGCTCAAGCATGTCCCCTCCAAGTACGTCTGCCCCATCCGACGCCGACCACGACCAGCGAGGCCACCTCGATGAGGCCCAGCGCGAAGACGCCGCACCCTATCGCGGTCTGCTAGAGGGGCAACAGCGGTCTCTTCTCGAAGACAAGAAGCATGGCCGCCCCCAAGATGAGCTGCAGCAGGCAGCAGGGGATAACGGTAGGCAAGAACGAGACGCCCGCAGCGCCCGCGCCGCCAAAAAGCAGCGAGATGGGCACGGTCGCGATCACGCAGGCGGTCGCGATGCAGGCACCGGGAATCACGAGGGCCAATGCCCGCACAAGGAGGCCCTCACGGTAGTAGCGCTCCTGGAACTTCACGGCCGGGTCATCGTAGACAAGGGCGAACTCCATCAAGATGCAGGCAGCGGGAAACCTCACGACGATCATGTAGGCCACCGGCGGCCACTGGAGCACGCAGAACACGCAATCGATACATAGCCACAGGGCGACCTCAAACAGCAGGGCTCTCTTCTTCGCAAGGAGGGCGTTTCTCTGCGCCCTGCAGACCACCCGGTTCGACGAGAACACGATCGCGCGCGCTCGCCTGCGCGCCGCCGCGTGGACCAAGCCCTCTCGCAGCACGACGGTGGCCACCGCAGCCCCCAAGGCCACGAGGCCGGCGCACACAAAGGCAGCCGCAGCCAGGGATATGAGCAGGCTTTGGGTGAGCGCCAAGGCCATCACCCCAACGGACACGCCCGTGATCACCGCGCAGGGCAACGTGAGGGCGGCTCCGAGCCTGAGAAAGTCCTCATTGCCAAACCCACAGAACCTCAGGTAGGACACGCCCTGGGCACGAAGGTCCCTGCGCAAAAACTCGCTCGGGGCGCTCAGCGCGGCAAGGCAGAGGCCTATGGAGATCCCCAGCGTCGCGGCAAGACGGATGCCAAGGGCCACTGCCCCAGAGGACAGCCTGCCCGCGACGTAGATCGACAGCGCAACAAACAGCAGGTTGACGATAAGGCAGGAAAACCATGCGCTTTTCTTCAGATAACGTACGCCCCCGCTCGCAAGGAGATGACGCAAGAAAGAGCCGGTCATGGTCATAAACACCTCCTCCGTGTACCTCTGGTGTACCGTCTGGCGGGCGAGCGTCACACAGCCTCCCGGCGACTCGTCCCTAATGGGCAAACATCACACGCTCGCTCTTGAAGAGGCGCTCCAAGACGAGCAGGCCAAGGAGGGAGAACGCGACGTTGCTCGCTATACAGACGGCTATCGATGCGAGGTCGATCCTAAAGGACAGTATACCGATCATGGACTCGACCCCGTTGTAGAGAGGCAGTGCGTAGAATAGCAGGTTTGTCTGGACTCCCTTGGACGCTATCCCCACTATGCCAATGCCCATCACGGCCATCATGATTGGGGTGAGCCATGTCTGCGCCTCCTTCGTGGACGTGGCGAGCGTGGACACGATGACGATGATGGTGACCACCAAAAGCGTGACCGAGAGCACGACGAGGCCAAGCAGGCCGAGCTGCGCGCCCTCGTCGCCCCGGCCGAGGCGGTCTTCCTCGACGCCCAGTTCGAGGCCGAGCTCGTGGAGCTCGAGCCGGAGGAGGCGGCGGAGATGCTGCACGAGAACGGCCAGGAGGAGTCCGGTCTGGACAAGCTGGCCAGGGTCGGCTTCGACACCCTGGGGCTGCAGACGTACCTGACGGCGGGGGAGAAGGAATCCCGCGCGTGGACGATCCGCAAGGGGGCGACGGCGCCCCAGGCGGCGGGCGTCATCCACACTGACTTTGAGCGGGGCTTTATTAAGGCGGAGATCGTGAGTTATGATGACCTGGTCCAGTACGGCAGCGTTGCTGAAGCCCGCGCTCACGGCCGAGTGCGCATGGAAGGAAAGGACTACGTCATGAGTGATGGAGATGTCGTGGAGTTTAGGTTTAATGTGTGACTCACGAATTATAAACACCTGGAATGTTTTCGATATTCTTCTGATGCTGAAGGTTAGTTTCCCGGAAACGGAAAGAGAGTTTAATGCAATAATGTGAGTATCTTACATAATTTAGATTAAACTATTTGAAAGGATTCCAATGAAAACCGTCGTTCTGTTTAACAACAAAGGTGGCGTTTCTAAAACAACAACTACCTTTAATCTTGGGTGGAATCTAGCAGAAAAGGGAAAACGTGTACTGATTGTAGATGCTGATCCGCAGTGCAATTTGACTCGACTTGTGTTCGAACCTGAAAATAGTTCAGATCATCCACTTGACGAAGCACAATTTGAGGGTCGAAATATCAGAGATGCTCTTGATCCAGTATTCAAGTCTCGCCCACAGCGACTAGAGCCCGTTGATTGCTTCCCAGTACCGGGACGGGAAGGGCTTTACTTACTTCCGGGGCATGCTGGATTGGCGGAGCATGAAACCACTCTCGGGATAGCGCAACAGCTTTCGGAGTCGATTCAGGCGCTGCGAAATGTTCCAGGAAGTTTTAGATACCTTTTTGAAGAGACTGGAAAAAAGTATGATGTCGACTACATCCTAATTGACGTCAGCCCTAGTCTCGGGTCGATTAACCAGAACATCGTTACCAGTTCGGATTCGTTGATAATTCCAGTCAATCCCGATGTGTTTTCGGTCATGGCCATCGAATCAATGGCGAATGTGATACCACGTTGGATAGATTGGGGAATGAGGGCTTCGCGTATTGATGCTCTTGCGGAGGCGGATTACCCGTTCCATCAACCGAATCTGAAGTTATTAGGATTTGTTGTGCAGCGTTATCGGCTTCGAAACGGGGAGCCGACCACTGCTTTTGCAACCTATTTTGACAAATTGGATGAAGCTATTCGGCAGAGTCTGATTCCTCACCTGCGTTCAAGTAATGTAATGTATTCCGACAGTGTATATCGCCAGGCAAATTTAAAGGATGGCTATAAACTTGCCGAAATTCCTGAGTTCAATACGCTAATTGCAGCATCGCAGACATGCGGAAAACCGGTATTTTCATTAGAGCCAGAAGATCTTGGATATACTGGTGTAGTGTGGAACAATGTTGCTCAAAATATTTCCAATATTAGAAGTATTTTTGACGCCATGTCCTCAAGAATCGAGTTTCTGACTGATGATAGAAACTAATGAGACCAAGGCGTCCGTGACGTTCAGAAGCGATATTTGTCGGGCACAAGAGACGATATCTCTCGCTAATGCAATGTCTGGAATGGCTTCGGATATACTTGTTCCTGCTGTTGACGATATGCTTAGGTATTCGGTGGTTCAAACAATTGGGTCTATCGACAATTATTTTTCGAACGTGCTATTTGAACTTCTCAACGACAAGGCACTCATTTCGTCAGCCAGCATCCGAAATAATCTGGATCGCTTTACTTTCAGCATCAAAGATCTGTCGGATTTATTGAATGAGATGGAATATGATAATTTAAAAATATACTCACATCGTCGCCGAGTACTCAAAGAGAAGATCGAGCGGACTACTTTTCAAAATGAGCGGCGCCCTCCTGAGTTGGCGAAGATGTTTGGAGTGTCAGATTTCTGGTCTAAAGTACGCGATATGTGTCCAGATGTAGATATTAAAAAACAATATGCCCGTATTGTTGCTAGGCGAAATAGAATTGCGCATGCGTGCGATAGAAGTAGCGTAGGGGACGAGGTCCTTCAGTCCATTGACCAAACGTATGCACGCAATGCTATCGATATTGTTAAAATAGTCCAATCATGTTTCGACCGGGAGGTTGCGCGTCCACTAATTGCAGGCTGTTGATATTTTACTTGAGGATTTAAGGTGTAAGGGTGTAAATAGTTCTAGATTTTTTCACGTCTGCGATTCGAGGTTTCCAATACTCCTACTTTATTTACCGTAAAGGGTCTGTCGAAATTTTAATTTATGGTAACAGCTCACTAAGTTTTGTTGAGGATATTATGACGTTGGTGATTTTTCGTATGCAACTGAAGGGTCGGAATTTTTCTTAGGGGTGCTAAGCATGCGGATTCCTGAGCGAGTTTCTTTACCGTCTGCCTGTGGAAGGATATGGAAGTGCTGCTGGCGGGTCAGGAGTGTGCTGTAGTCTTTATGAATGCGTGCCTGTCTGGATCGTGAAGACCTACTGTAGCAGGGGAATCTGTGCCAACCTGACTTCTGTGGTTCGTATGTGCTTGCGGAGCCCCGTGAATTGGATCGTCGAGAGTTTGTGCTGGTCCCACGATGGAGGTAGACGGAGGTCGTCACCTCAATCGTGGTCCCATCTGGCTTCAGGACTTCATAAGGATCCCGCTCGATTCGCAGTCCAGTTGAGCTGACCGCCTTCGTCACCAAGAACTCAGTCAGGTAGCCGCGGGCGTTATTCATCTGGAGGCTGGATAACTCGAAGCGTCAGAAATCCACGACTGTTGCGTCCGTTCTAGCCACCACTTCCTCTGCCTGACAGTGGGTTAGATTTGGGAGCACGAATTAACGGGGAAGTAGTTCTGGCGGTACGTGAAGGGAGAAGGGTGCCGCCTCCAACCCCGGGGTGCCTCATGTAAGGTGCCCACGAAGTGTCTTCGGTGCCTCATGTAGGAGTGCCCGCGTAGTCCGGTGGTGGTCATGAGGCTTTCTTGACTCGTACGCTTTTGTGGACGTCGGGCAGGATGCTGGGGATCTGGGTGAGGCAGGCGCTGGTCGGTCTTGTCCTTGGCCAGGCGGATGAGGACGTCCTGGAGCTCGATGATGCGGCGGGTGATTGCGACGGGATTGAGTTGGTTGCGGTAGGAGATCAGGTCAGTCTTCTGAGCCTTGGTCAGGGCGTCGGTGTCCAGTAGCCGGCCTGGCGGGGTGCGGGGAGTGTCGTAGAGGCGCTTGCGCCTGCGGCCTTGTCAGTGTCCCACCCGACGGGCCTTGCGGGTGGGAGTCTAGGGGAGTTGAGCTTGACGTTGACCTGCTCCCAGAGGCGACCCAGGACCTCGCGCTCCTCGCTGGTGTCGTAGCGGTTAGTAGGTAGGCGTAGCGGCGTACCAGGTGGTTGCTCGGGGCTCGATGGTGGCCTGGTCGTTCTTACTGTAGGGGGCGCGAGCGGGCGGGAGTAGATGTTCAGGTTCCCGTCCCACTTCACCACGCCGTGGTTGATGCACTCCGAGCCGCCTATGAAGTCCATGCCCGGGACGGGCAACGGCAGGAGTCCACGGCAGTTTTCAGGGCGGAGATGATGTGTCTTGTCGGCGACGTCTGCGGATCGAGCGGGTGAAGGTCCATCCCGTGAGCACGTCGGTTATGTTCACGGTCCGGGTGAACTTCTCCTTTGAGGGTCGGCCCGCAGTGGGCGACGGTGACAGGCCTCGAAGAACCCGGGCTCGGCCTCGGCCTCATCACCGGCCTTACGGATCTTGATAGAGCTGCGAAAGCCAACGGACCGGCCTCGGTTGTTGACTTTCCCCGCAGTTGGTCGGTGGCTCGCACCGGGGCGAGGTAGCGGTCGATGGCTTGTTGTGCTCATGGCCACCCGGCTCACTTCTGACAGCAGGGCTGTAGTGGAGCTCGTCGTCGAGCTCGCCGCTCGCCTCCAGCAGGTCCAGTAGCAGCGGTATTGACTCTTTGAGGAATCTTGCTGCACTGCCCGCCGCTGGCGGCCCACACCCGCTGAACGACCTTAGGAATACCTGCGGGCTCTGGTCCTGGGCTCCGGTTTCCTGCGACCAGATGGACGCTTGGCTGCGGCCACCGGGCGTCGGCGTGCGTTGTCCCGGCTCCATCCCGTGACCGAGCAGACCTCGCCCGAGGGTCCGCCCCCTTGCCCTTCTTCAGCGCCTTCGCGCAAGACCCTGGCGTACCTGCCTGTGATCTCGGCCCTGGCTTTCACCAGGCAACCTCACACCACGGTCCACGGACTTTGCGAGCAGTTCTCAGTGAGGCACCGAACCCACTACACGGGCATTCCTGATGCGTCTCTTCAGATTCTTGCAATACTGCATTATGTGCGGTACTATATTCATATTGTATCGCACGTCGACACACTCGTCATCTACCTGCTGGGCCGATAGAGAATTATGTCCTGTATCTCCATTGAAATTCCTAAACCCCATCAACGTCACCTACGCATGGACGCGATATCTCTCCTTCGCTCTCTCCGTTTGACGAATCAGGAGCCAAAATTACCTTCCACGTCCGCCGGGCAAGACACTGTAAATATCTTGAGGCAGTACGGACTTACCAACACGCACCGGGCTCTTGAACGCTTTGCGGTTGCAAGGGACTGCGGTAAAGTAGTTGGAGCCGCCCATTTTTTCGCCAACAGTATTGCTATCACCAGTCTTCTTAACGCTGGTGAAACTGATAGAGCACAAATGATTCTAGATCAGGCAAATCTCGCACACCTTGGCGTTCAGGAAGATTATCGAGGTCAAGGAATAGGAAGTTCTCTTATCCAAGCAACGGAGCGCGAGGCTCGTTCTGTTGGCTTCACGTTACTTTACGGATTCGCAGAGGGTGACACAGTGAAGCTTCATAAGTTCTACACCGCTAACGGATTTTCAACAGGAGGCTCCGGAAACAGTGCTCCCCCTGAAATTTATGGCGATCTCGCGTTTCGCATGGCACCTGTTCCAAGGCAGGGTGAGTACTTTTGGAAAAAAATCTAAAGCGACACGTAAGTTGAATAAGGCTAATTATGGGATGTTTAGGGTGTTTGCCGGTAATTGCGTGTCGCTGAGCAGGACGATGACTCGTTCCTGAGAAAATCTTTGGTGTTCAAGCCAATTCACTCAGAAAACAAGCCACCTTCATAAATAGTAGCACGAGAATCATCCGCAGCGAGGTTGCGGAGCTGTGTGAGGCGATCTACGTCGAGAGCCCCAGTCTGCTGGTGTTCGGGATCCGGGTGCTGAACCTGTTCCTGTGCGTGTGCTTGACCCTGACCTACCTGAGGCATAACCTGCTTCAGGAGCTGCTCGCTGAGTTCTACGGCGTCTCCCAGCCCACCGCTTCACGGATTACACCATCTACAGGCCCCTGATTGCCTCCGGTCTGGAAAGCAGCGTGTCGACGGTGGAGGGTTCGGACCCCACGGCCCAGCTGATCGTCGACGGCGCCCCGCTGGAGTGCTGATCCTGGAGAAACCGCCTCGAATTTGACTTAAGGTAGACGCAAGACCACCGGACTGAGCATCCGGATCACCTGCACCCAGTCAGGGACCCCGGCGTGGGTGTCCGCTCCCAGAACGAGCGGGTGCGCGACGCCGAGGCCCTGCGTCGCTGCAGACTGCTCTACGTGCCCGCCACCGACCTCCTGAACGGGACACCACCACTGCGCCATATCGGCGATAAAGGGTACGTCGGAATGGGCGTGATCGCCTAAAACCATCCCACCTGCCGCTGCACCCCGGCGACAGGGCCTGATAGAGTGCCTTGGTTGGTTTCCGTATACGCACTACCGCGGGATGTGCATCTTCTTCACAGGCGCGGCGTCAGTGACAAGCAGATTCAGACGTGAGACGATGAGGCAAAGACGGGCTACGACCTTCGGTGGCTTTCGAGACCCACTGTGGGTGCCCGTCAGCCGAGCATGAGCCCAGTGCGGCTGTGACGGATCGCCTCGCCGAGGAGGTGCCCGCTATATCGCTGAAACCTGCTGTGGGCGAGAGGGATGTGGAGCGGCCAGGCTCCGACCTACTGACAAGCGAAGAACTTACGGTGTTGATGCTGCTCTGCACATAACCGAGCAACCTGTCTGGGTAGCGGCAGCGTTCCCATCACCGCGTAGACTCGGAGCATAGAGACTCTGGACGTTGACCGAGCGAGGTTGGACGCACTGTGTCGTCGTTTCGGGAGCGCACGTCTCGATGTCTTCGGGTCGGTCGCTCGTGGCGAAGCCGGCCCAGGAAGCGATGTGGATCTTCTCTACGAGCTTGCTCAGGGTCGCTCTCTCGGCTGGGGGATTGAGGATCTGTTGCAGGATCTTGCCGACCTATTCGGACGCCCCGTCGACTTGGTGTCGCGGAAGGCCCTGCATCCGCTGATCCGTGACCAGGTCCTTGCAGATGCGGAGCCTTTTTATGCCGCGGCCTGAGTATCTCTACTTGAGGGAGATGCAGGATGCAATATCCCGCATCGTTGCCCTCATTGACGGAGTTCCGGTCGGTAACGATCTCGAGGACGACTGGGTGAAGGCTGACGCTCTGTCCTGAAACTCACCATTCTCGGAGAGACGGCTGCGAAGTTGCCTGAGGAGTTTCGTGCAGGTCATCCGGAAACCATCTGGCGGCGGCCCATCGGCTTACGCAACCGAGTCGTGTACGGATACTGGTCAATCGACGTCGACATCCTGGTGACGACAGCACGCAACGATCTTCCTGAACTCGGCCGGCAACTTGACGTCTTGCTATCCGGTATGGAGCCGTAACGAAGCGCAAACCCGGAAGTCAGTCGCGTTCCGCCGTCGCCTCTCGCTCAGGACGATGCCATCACCGGCTGGCCCTCGCTGGGCTGGACCACCACGAAGCCCGGACCGTGGAAGGCCAACTGGAAGGAGTCGCCTGAGCCGCGCCCAATGAGGGAGCCCATCTTGAAGGTGCTCTTGATCTGCGGCTGCAGGTTCGCCGACCAGCAGATCGCCGCCTGCGGGTCAACGAAGGTCG
>ERZ773073.1752-NODE-1752-length-9935-cov-20.522368_pt1 | contig 9935 bp, 7 predicted proteins | sample MGYA00580616_ERZ773073 | MGnify/ENA primary metagenome ERZ773073 (study PRJEB29015, sample SAMEA2737960) | human oral metagenome | biome: human oral; feature: human-associated habitat; material: dental | place: China | collected 2131 ...
TGTACCGCACGCAGGGCGCCCCCATCCACGACAAGCACATCGAGATCATCATCCGTCAGATGTTGCGTCGCGTGACCGTCATTGACTCGGGCGACACTTCGATGATGCCGGGCGAGCTGGTGGACCGGCAGACCTACGAGGCGGCGAACCGCAAGGCTCTGACCGAGGGCGGGCGTCCCGCGGAGGGCCGTCCGGTGCTGATGGGCATCACCAAGGCTTCCCTCGCGACGGATTCGTGGCTGTCGGCAGCGTCATTCCAGGAAACGACGAAGGTGCTCACTGACGCCGCTATTCAGGGCAAGTCGGACACCCTCGTCGGCCTGAAGGAGAATGTGATCCTCGGCAAGCTGATCCCGGCCGGCACCGGCCTGGAGCGCTACCGCAACATCCGGGTGGAGCCCACCGCGGACGCGAGGTCGCAGGCCTACACCGTCAGCTATGACCCGTACGACTACTCGTTCAGTTCCGAGCTCGACGTTCCCGGCGTTCCTCTGGACGACATCGACTTCGGCGATATCCGCTGACGGTTTGGTGGGGGCGGTCACCCATGGGTGACCGCCCCCACGTCGTCGCTCAGAGCGAGGTCACACGAAGGATTCCTGAATCCGTACATCCAGCGGAGTCTGCGCGGTCTCTCGTACATGGGCTGGGCATGGGGACCGCAGACGCGCCCATGCTCGAGGACGATGAGGATTAGCAGCTCATATGTCCGTCCGGGGCCTCACAGGGGTGAGATCGGGGCTCGTACCCCCCCCAGCATCGGAATCGTGACGTTTCGACTGGACACGTCAAGTGTGCGGTTTCTTACACTGATCTGTTGCGTTTGGTCCCACTGAGACCGAGCTTCCGCATGGCCCTGTCCACCGCTCCGGGGGTGGCATCCACGCCTGAGCGACGTAGTGCCGTCAGCATTCTCCGGCGTCCGTAACGGCCCTCACGGGTCAGGTGTCTACGACCTTGATGGTCGATCGTCCACGCGAGTTTCTCGATGGCTTCCAAGACTCTCTGATCGCTGATTGCCCGTGCTGACGGTGGACGGGTCTTCCAGGCACGATAGGTCCTCGCAGCAATCTGGCAGCCCTGCTCTCGCAGGACCCGGCAGATCGACTCGACCGCGAAACCTTGGCTGTGCATCTCCTCGATGAATGCGATGATCAGCGGTTGTGGGGGTTGAGTTCCCCCGCGAAGAAAGTTGTTGCCGCTTTCAGTATCGCCACATTCTCTCGCAGCCGGGTGTTCTCCACCCTTAGCTTGAGGATTTGCTCGTGCTGCTTGCTGCTGGTCCCGGTACGGGCCCCCTCATCGATTTCGGCCTGCACCGCCCAGCGCCGCAAGGTCTCAGGTCCGATCCGCTCATGACGTGCCACGGTGATGCAGGCGGCGGTGAACGTCGGATACCGACTGCGATGTTCACGCAGCAGCCGCAGCGCTCGTTTCTTGGCATTGGAATCGATTCTCCGTGGCATGCTGCCCTCCCCTCTCGACTCGAAAGAAACCGGCACGAAACCTGAGGTGATTCGTGCCGTTTCTCACGGTACCCGAGGGTGGACCTCACGCAAGCAGCTCGTGGTCAAGAGTGGTGGTACAGCTGTCTGCGATACCGCCTCGACTAAGAGTTTTACTGCTCATAGTCCTGCTTCCAGCGCCAATTTTTAAAAGTTAAACTCATAAAAAAGCGGAACAAAACTTTGGGCAACTCCTCTGGTAGGCAAGTTCGAGCTACAGCAGAAGTTTGGCTGGGAGGTTGACATGACGGGAAGGGCGTGATGTTCTGTGAAACATGTTCCGTAGAAGCGGGCGAAGCTGAGTCGTGAATCGTCATAAACGAATGAACTGCCAATCGCTGAGATGGGCGTTTGAGATGGTGGGGCTCTTAAAGATTTATGACTGAGACCTGAAGGGTAAGCTCAGTGAAGAAGGAGGCATTGATTTGGTTTTGCGAGGCGTGTTTCCCTAAGTTGGGAAATAGTGTGGTCTCGAGGCTCACCGAAGGACTTCCAATGTTCTTTGTTGACGCATTGTGAAAGAAATGAGAAGAAGAGTAGGGAAAGAGAAGTCGTGGCTGTACGTGTTGAGTACTTCCAAGGGACGAGGAAAGGGTCACCTTTCTATGGCCAGCCGAGGCCACTTGCCGAGATGATGGCTGGCCTGTCGGATCGGCGGCTGCAGTCGGTGGAGTTGCCGGCTGGGTGGTTGGTGCAGTCCTGGAATGGTTGGGAGGGCTGGACGCCCCGCGACTGGGAACCGCGCATGCAAGGGTGGAAGATCCATGTATCGGCTACTCCCGAGTGTGCTGTGGAGACCTTGGCACGGACCACCAAAATATGTGTGGATACTGGCGTTTCTTTCAAGTTTTTGCCGACGCTGGCTGAGCTGACCGAATCGTCGTCGAAGAATCGGGCTCGTGGAGCAGCGGGTAAGTTCATCACGATCTATCCCGATGATGACGATCAGATGGGGAGGCTGCTGACCGCCTTGGGCGATGCGTTGAAGGGGCAGGATGGGCCGTATATCCTCTCCGATCTTCGATACACCCCGGATGCTCCTGTTTTCGTTCGGTACGGGGCGATCCTTGGTATGCGGGTGCCTGATGTGGATGATGAACCGGTCGAGTCGATTGTTGATCCTCGTGGTATGCGGTTGATACCTGATCATCGTGACCCGCGTGTCGTGATTCCTGATGGTGTGGAGGTGCCAGAAGTTCTTCGACCGGCTTACGAGGCATCGCAGCAGTCAAGCCGGTCCCGGTTGGATGACTTCGTGAGCATCAAGCCCTTGAGTTTCAGCAATGCGGGTGGGGTGTATCGCGCGGAGTTGCCTGACGGTGAGGTCAGGATTCTGCGGGAGGCCAGGCCGCATGCCGGGTTGGATGGCCGGAATCGGTGTGCGTTGCAGCGTCAACTGGCTGAGGAGGAGGTGTTGCGTGATCTTGTTGGTGTGAAGGGTGTGCAGCAGCTTCGGGGTTCATTCACGGCGTGGGAGCATCGCTATTTGGAGATGGATTACATTCCCGGAACAACGTTGACATCGTGGATGGTGCGGAGCGCTCATAATCAAGAGAATTATCCCGCAGATCATGCCCGCCAAGTGATGGATTTGATGGAGCAACTCATCTCCATCGTCGAGAGGATTCATCAACGTGGATGGGTATTTGGTGATCTCCACCCAGGGAATGTGATGGTCTCTGATGATGGGACTGTGGCGATGCTTGACCTGGAGGATGCCAGTAGGGTGGATTCCAAGCGTGAGCTCGGTGTCAGGGTGTTTGAGTATTGTGCTGACAAGTCAGCGGATGCTGTGCAGGCTGATTGGTTTGCGGTGGCGCGTTGCATCATGATGTTGTACTGCTCTGATTTTGAGATCGAGGCAGTGTCACCGGAGTTTTGGGAGCGGTGTCGTCGGAGGGTTCGTGAGATCTACGGCGAACGGGCGGCTGAGCAGCTGGCATCGGTGGAGAGCCGGTATGCCGTTGGTACTCGTCCGGTGGCGGCCAGTGATTTCACCGTTGATGTGCCGGTTCGGCGGTTGGGTGTGGATTCCGGGATTTCCGGGTTGTTGAGTGGGATCGAGTGGTCACGGCAGTTCAGTGCTGATGGCTCTTTTCCTGGCGATATCGGCCAGCCTGCGACGTATGGTCACGAGGTGATCACGACCGGGCGTGCTGGTGTGGTCCTGGCCCAGCAGCGTGTTGGTGTCCAACCTGCTGGTCGTGATGTGGATGCGTTGCGAAAGACTGCCAAGGACTGGTCCGGTCAGGAGACGCCGGGGTTGTTGAATGGTTTGGCCGGGGTGGCGTTGACGCTCAGCGAGGTGGACGCTCAGCAGGATGCCGTAGCCGCTGCTGGGAAGGCACTTGAGCTGGCTTTGGGGCGTCGTCGGTTGGATCTGGCCGCGGGGCAGGCGGGAGTGATCCTGGCCGCCTTGGAGGTCGCGAAAACGGCCGGGGATTCGGGGTTGAAGGATCGTGCGGTTGCGGCGTATCGCAGGTTGGATGCCTGCGTCGTCCCAGACGGATCGGCGTGGACTGCGTTGTGCCGCCGTCGAGGACTGTTCTGGGGACTGACCGGGGCGGCGCTGACGGATCTGGTCGCCCACACCGTTACCGGTTCCGAAGAACCTCTTGCCAGGGCGAGGATTCGGTTGCGTGCGGATCTGGATGCGTGTGTGACCACCTCAACTGGCGAGGTGATGATCGATGACCCATCCAAGAATCGGGTGCTTCCCTACACCGAGTGGGGATCTGCGGGCTTGCTGCTGATCGCCTCAGCGCTTGAATGCATCACTGGTGACCCGGTGCTGACTCCCCAAGAACGTGACGGGATCATCAAGGCCTGTTCTTCAGAGTTTTACATCTACCCAGGTTTGGATCACGGTCGCGCCGGCATCCTAGTCACGCTGACAGCCGCCGGCGAAACCTGCCGGGCAGAGGCCGATCGGCAGGCGGGTTTGTTGCTCGACAGTCTCCTGACCCATGACGAGCATGCCTTGGTGATCGGTGACGGGTTGATCCGCCTCAGTTCTGACTTGGGCACCGGCGCTGCTGGGGTTGCGTTGGCTCTGCACGCCTACCGGTCCCGGCAACCCTACCTCGGCCTGCCGATCAGTGCCCGCACAGCCGGCCTGCTACAACAGCCGGTGTCTTCAAAGCCTGGCTCGGAAGCACGCGACCTCGTCGGGGTCGTACCGAGTCACTAGCTCTCCCTCCCCAACACGGGGATGCGGCGAGCTACCTAACCCAACACTGAAAACCCTGTGAGAGGAGGTGAAAACCATGGCTAACGTTCTCAATCTTCAGACTGCTGACACCGTCGAAGCTCCCCGGGAAACCAAGACGTCCAGCAGGAGCTGGACGGCCTGTGGTGGGAACAGTAATAACAGCTGGGCCTTCTGTGGGTGAAAATGAACAAATTCTGTCGAGGTCGATGTACGTGAGAGGAGGTGAAGACCATGGCTAACGTTCTCAACCTTCAGACCGAGGCTGTTGATTTGCCCCAGGAGACCAAGACTTCTGATAGGAGTGCATCCTTCTGTGCGGGCGCTGCTAGTGGCAAGAGCTGGGCGTTCTGCTGATCAGGGGAGTAAAGCACGAGCAAACCAGTTCGTCCAATGAAGTGAAACAGTGGCATTGCTGGTGTGGAATTTCATATTCCGCTTCGTGCTTGGCGGGTGGTTGGCGATGGGTGTCGTCGGTTGCCAACCACCCGTCTCTGGTTCGATGAGTGCCGCCCGAGTTGAGCTTTGAATGAGACGGCGTTGTAGAGCATATCCCTATGTTTGGTTTGCGATATGTGTGAAAGGAGGTGAAATCCGTGGCTAACTTTTTCGATTTTCAGATTGACGTCGTTGGGGATATCCAAAGGGGGAGATTGTCCGATGCGAGGTGGAGAGTTCCCTTAGCTTTCAAGTTTTTTATTGTTGATTTTTGAAGGAGATATCCGCTGAGTAGGTGGGCTGCGATGAGGGTTGTGTTCCGTTGCCCGTCTTCGTTTGTAACGGGTGACGTTTTAGGGATTGTCCAATCGATTTTAGGGTGAAGTAGTTGGTAGAATTAGGTGAGCAACTGTGACTTCGAGTATCGCGAAACGGTTGGATTTGTCTCACGCCGATTCATCTGGTTGTGGTGCGGCTCCTCGACGTGCTCTGCCCGAAATTTTGCAGGCTCGTTCGATCTCCGAAGAAGCTCGATCGATCGGGGATCCCAGGGGTCCGCTGTCCACGGGAGAGCCGTGTGATCGTAGGTGGGGGGGTGATCCGGTTGGGGTGTTTCTTGCTGCTCCGCCGAAGAGTCGTATTCGCCGTCTTGTGGGGATTTTGCGGTTCGAGCCGCGGGTGTTGGTTCTGATTTTTGTTGGTACGGTGTTGTCGTCTCTTGTGTCGTTGGCCCAGCCCATGTTGGCGGGTTCGATTGTGGGAGCCCTGCAGAACGATGGGTTTGTTGCCGCCCTTCCGTATGGACTGGTTCTGGCTGGGCTGGCCGTTTCTGCTTCCGGGATCATGGCGGCTGTCAATGTCGGGGGTGCGAAAGCTGGTAATCGTACGGTGCGTGCTTTCCGGGATGAGTCTGCCGCGATTGCGTTACGGGTTCCTGCGGACAAGCTCGTTCAGCACCCCACGGCCGATCTTGTTGCCCGGTGCAGCATCGACTCCGAGCATCTCAGCAAAGTTTTCACTCAAGGGCCAGTGCAAGCCCTCGGTGGGGTTGTCATGATGGTGGGGGCTTTGATCCAGATGACCGTCATCGATTCGATCCTCACAGTCTCGGCGGTTGGTTTGACGATAGGATGTCTGGCATTCATCATCGTCATATCAAACAAGCTGACCTCGTTCTCATACGATCGTCAGGAGGCCCAAGGGGAATATGTCGCGGAGGTGACCCGCGCACTGGATTCAGTGCTAACCCTGAGAGCCTTCGTTGCCGACAAGTTCGCTGCTCGCCGCCTGGGCAAATCTAGCCAGGAACTTCTTGACGCGGCCAACCGGGGTGCCAAGGCGCATGCCTTCATGAGCCCGGTGGTCACGATTTGTGTGCAGGCGACGTTGTTGGTGATCGTCTGTATCGCGGTGCTGCGTGTGCAGGCGGGAAGCATCTCTGTTGAGGCGCTGGTGTCCTTCTTCATGTACATGATGCTCATTATTAGCCCGATCACCAGGAGCGCGGACACCGTCATGGATATGGCGGAGTGTTTGGGGGCGTTGCAACGGATCATCGACCTACGCACCGTGACGGACCAAACCGCCCCCCGGATCCAGATCAAGCAGCCAGCCGTCACCCAGATTGGTGGTGTGCCGGCAGAAGCCGGTTTGAAGGGAGATGTCGATTTCCGTGACGTGTCGGTGCAGTATCCGCAGGGTGGTGGTAATCGGGAGTACGCATTGGCGGGTGTGACGTTCAGTGTCCCGGCCGGTTCCTGGGTCGCCATGACAGGTTCCTCGGGGTCGGGCAAGTCGACCATCCTTTCGCTGCTGGAGAAGTTCATCGTGCCCACCGACGGAACGATCCTCGCGGATCGAATTCCACTCGGTGAACACGATGACGACGAATACCGGCGCCAGGTTGGCTACATCGAACAGGCATGTCCACTGTTCAGTGGAACCGTACGTGACAACCTGTTGCTGGGACGCGACATTGACGACGACCATTGTTGGGAGATCATCCGCCAAGTGGGTCTAGCCGACACCATCAGCGCCCGCGAGGGTGGGTTGGATACGCCCGTGGGCGAATCGGCGTATGCCTTCTCCGGTGGTGAACGCCAGCGCCTGGCGATAGCCAGGACCCTCGTTGGTCAGCCGCGCATGCTCCTGCTGGACGAGATCACATCCGGGCTCGACGCGCTGAACCGGGAACAGATCATGAACCTCATCCGGACCACGATGGGAGGGATCACCACCTTTGCTGCCGGGCACGGCCACTTCGGCATGGACATAGCCGATCTAGTGCTGGTACTGGATCGTGGCCGACTGGTCGAGTTTGGACCACCCACCGAGGTGTACCGACGCTCTGCACTGTTTCGATCACTCGTAGCAGCCTGAAAAAAATGCCAATAAAGACCGGATGAAAGACACGATGAACACTCCTGAAAAATCGTCCGCCATGGGTTCTTCTTCGTCGTGGGATCATTGGTTGGATGTTGGCGACGCCACGCTCATGAAGCTGCTGAAAGAACATGGTCAGGACATCAACACGTTTGAGAGCAGCCAGAGCGGTGGCGACACGCAAATCCCTGAGGACTATGCCGAGGTGGTGCCGCTGCCCGCGGGATGGTTGCGTCTGAGAATGGGAGGCGGCGGGGAAGTGGTCGGACAGCTGGTTTCCGATCCGCTGGAGCAGCATCCGGTTGATGCGCCCCTTGGTTTCGCGGAAACTGAGATTGACGAGCTACAGGGCTGGGTGACACAGAACCGCGACATTTTTCCGACGTTGGACCGGTGGTATCGCCTCCTGCGTGACCCTCAGCGGGAGAACTATGCGGTGGCCATCCACGAGCGTGACGACGCCGAACCGCGACTCGTGATCACCGGGGTGTATCCCGACGTGGTGCTGTGTGAGGCGAGCTCGCCTGCTGTGGCGTTCGTGGAGCCGCACCCCGACGTGCCGGGCGGGGCCAGGGCCTGTCTGCTGCCGATCACTGCGGCAGCATCTCAGGACCCCCCGCGGGTTCTCGCCGAGGGACCTGCAGGTGGGGTCAGGATCGAGCGTTGCTCGATACGACGTTTCATCAAGGTGGGTTACGGCGTCCGCAGTTCCCGGGTCTGGCGGCTCTTCGATGTCACCTGGCCGGATCCACAGGCCATGTCCACACCTGCTCCAGTGCACGATCCCGATCTCGTTGACATCGCGTTACTTGAGGGCGAAGCGGTGTTGGTCCAGGCGACCAATGAAGGCGAACAGTGGCACATCGATGTCAGCGGGTTCACGGATGGCCGAGGGCGGGGACAGCGGCGAGTGGCGACAGGGCAGGGAGAGGTTCGTCATGTCATCGGCGGTGACGGCTCCGTGTTGGTGCACGTCAACCGCACCGATGCGCACGGCCGTGTAGAACACCTCTGCCTGGTGTCGGTGGTGGATCCAGCGCAGATCCCCAAGGAACCTGAACCCGTGCTCAGCTCACCGGGAACATTTGCCCTGAACCTGAACATCTGTGCTACATCGGTCGGCTTCGCTGCCGCAGAACTGAGAACAGGGACACCACCTGTCGTCTGGTATCTCGATCGCACTGGGCGGGTGCTCAACCCGTCCAATCAGCCCGGGCCAGACGTCCACTTTGCCTATGAACGGTTCGTGTCCCCGGACGGATACCAGTGCAGCCTCGACATTCGATGGCGCGGTGACTCCGACACATTCCACGGGCCGGTCATCTTCATGGTCTACGGGGCTTACGGAATCGACATCGACCTCGACTCCGACCAGGGGCTTGGCCACTGGCTGGATCGTGGCTACGCCGTGGCGACGGCCCATGTGCGGGGCGGTGGGGATGCACCTCGGCACCGTGCCGGTTCCCGGAACCGACGCGACCGTTCCCTTGCCGACACCATCGCAGCCGTCGAATGGCTGCGTTCGGGACGAGGAGCGGCAACTGCCACCAAAGTGTGCGTGATCGGTGCCTCAGCCGGAGGATTCCTCGTCGCTTCCCTCCTCGCCGAGGAATCCGTGACTGTCGATGCCGCCGTGATCGTCAACGGCTACATAGACCCATTGGAGGCGTTGCTGCGTCGCTCGTCGCTCACCGAGCAGGCGGACCGGGATGAATGGGGTGATCCTGAACACGACCGTGGCGACCGAGAAATGTTGGAGAAACTCTCCCCCCTGCGCAAACTCACCACACCACCAGCGCCAACCTTGGTGGCGGTCTCGGGCAGGGACGCACGTGTCGATCCCCGGCAGGGACTTGCGTGGGTGGTGCGTTCCCGGGAACTCGGCGGAAACACCACGCTGTGGTACGACCCCAACGCTACCCACGACATGGGCATCCGCGTGGAAGCGAATTCCCTGGTCGAGTGGGTCGTCGACGTACTAGAACAGCACGAGGCCCGGTGAGCGACCCGCGGGGTGCCGGACATCGACGGTGTGGTGGTGTCGACCCGGCCATCCCGGTTCCCGGGCGGGGAAACGTCATCGAATCACGTGAACATGGGGCGACGGGGAACCCGCGGATCGCTTGTTTGACCCCGGCATCTGAGCGTTGTACTCTTGCCGAGAGTGTCCGCCGCGTGCGGGCACCTTGTGCGTGCCCTGGCATGACCTCGAGGATCCCTGAGTTGCGAAGAAGTCCCGGGTCTGTGCGGAGTTCGCACGGCAGCCGCGCCAGCGATGCTCACGGAAACGGTGACCCGGGATGCTCCTTGGGGACGGCTGCGAGCCAGGGATACCCGTCCAGACAATGAAAGTGATACCAACAGGTGCCAACAATTCAGCAGCTGGTCCGCAAGGGCCGCAC
>ERZ773073.1753-NODE-1753-length-9933-cov-21.550719_pt1 | contig 9933 bp, 9 predicted proteins | sample MGYA00580616_ERZ773073 | MGnify/ENA primary metagenome ERZ773073 (study PRJEB29015, sample SAMEA2737960) | human oral metagenome | biome: human oral; feature: human-associated habitat; material: dental | place: China | collected 2131 ...
CTCGCCAAGTTTATTATCAAAAAGTTCCTGAACATTCACAAGCCCATTTTTATTAAACTTGTCAATACAGTAATTTTCCTTGACCCCTCTATATTTCATCAAAAGTGAGATAAGCTCTTCTCTCGTGGGCGTTTCCACATGTACATTTACCAAATGTTCCTCGATTGCAATCTGATACATCTCATAATAAGATTTTCTTCGCAATTCCTCTTCATAAAATAATCTCATTTTTACCTTTTCCCCTTTACTATTTTCAAGTATTATAACGATTTTATTAAAATTCAAGATTTACTTGTTTTTGATTTTATCGTGATTTATCTAATAGTTTCTTGAATAACAAAGAATTCTTTACCATTGTTAAACAATATTTACTTTAAATTTAAACGGTTATCAAGCATATCTAATGCTAACCCAAATTTAAAAAACAGAAATTATATTTTGTTGCATAAAAAAAATTATATTGTACTCTAACCTGTTTAAAATTAAACTACTAAAAATTATATGAATTTAGAGTTTGAGTAAAATAGTTATGACTTTTGAGTTCGGTTCCAAAGAAGTTTTACTATAATTCTATTATTTTAATGGCAAATAGTATAATTTATAAAATCTAAAAATATTAAAAATATTTAGCTTTGCATAAAAATTTTTCTCAATTTTTCAATCATTTCCTTAACACTTCCAAATCTTTTCTGTCTGTCAAATTCCAGCCCCTTTTTTATAACTTCTTCCACTTCCTTAAATTTCCCAACCTTCTCAAATCCTAAAATAACTTCCCTTCCAAACTCCAGTTCAGCATTATAAAACCTCTTAATCGCCCCATCCACTTTCACTCCACAAAACATAAAATATAAAAGTGCCACAAGTGAATAAACATCCGTTCTTTCATCAATCTCTACTTTTTCTGAATAAATCTCAATCGGCGAATACCCATCTGAAACCTTAACAAACTCAACCTTTTCCTTCTTTTTTAAGCTCGCTCCAAAATCAATAATCCTAATATTTCCCCTAATATCAATCAAAATATTAGAAGGCTTCAAATCACAATGAATAATTCCCTTTTTATGAATTTTACAAACTACTTCGGCAATTTTAAAAAATATTTCCAAAATATGATTTATCCTCACTTTTCCATTTTTTATCCGATTTTCCAAAATATATTTTTTCAAGGTAACTCCACGAAAATATTCAGTAACAATATAATTTGTTCCATTTTCACTAAAAAAATCCACAAATTTAATAACATCATCCACAAATTTCCGTTTTCTTCTTTTAGATTTTTTCAAAAATTTCTCCAAAATACATTTTTCTTTCCAAAAACATCCTTTCAGCCGTTCAAAATCTTTTTTATACTTTTCAGTAAAAACCTTTTTACCATTTCTCATAACAATTTCTGAAGGATAACATTCTTTAATAATTACTTTTTCCCCTTGTCTATCTTCACACATATAAATATTGGAAAAATCACTTTTAGCTACATAATTTAAAATTTTATACTTCCCATTCAATATTGTTCCCTTTAATAAAAAATCCATTCTTCTTTTCCCTTTTAAATTCTCTATTTTTCACAAAATTATTCCCATTCCTATCACGCCCAAGAACTTCCCAGTTTTTCTCAATTTCCTTTTCAAGTTGTGAAATTCCATTACTTTTTACCTTATAATATTTCTTAAAATTTCTATTATCTGCATTCAGATTTTTTCTATTATATTTTTTATTTTTAGAACTTTTCTTTTTTATTCTTGAATTATTTAATTTTTCAGCCCTTTTTACTTTACTTTCTTTATTATTTTCAGTTATCTGTAAATTTTCCATATCTTTATTTTTTACTTCTTCATTCCCAGTTTCTTCCTTTTTATATTCAACTAGATTACGATTCCCAGCGGATTCTTTAACTTCAACTTTAACATTTCCCAAATTTTCCAGCTCAATTTTACTCTTTTCTATTTCTGCTTTTACATATAGCCTGCTTTCTAATAAATTTGCTTTTTCTCCAATCTTTCTAGCCATCACATTTTCAGTATTTCCGTTTTTTCTGTTTTCAAAATAACCTTTTTGAATATTTTTTCCCACAGAAACAAACATAAACACAAATATTACAGCCAAAAATATATATTTTACAACTTTTTCCTGTTTTTGATTTTTTTCATTAATTTCTTTTTCTAACAATTCATAATTTTTTTCCATTTCAATATCTTCAACAAAAATCGACAAAAATGGTATCACTTTACCCAATTTTTTCTCAGCAAATTTTACTTGTTCGCTTAAATTTTGCTCAATATTTTCTTTACTTTTCTTATCAACATATACTTCCTCAATTTCACTCTCATTAACAACTTTCCAAAATTCAGGACTCCCAGCCAGCAAATAATCATGTTTTTTCAGTCTTATTTTTCTGACTTGCTCTCCACCTATCTTTTCCACAATTCTATTTTCCCTATACAAAACAAATTCAGTTTTCCCCATATTTCCAACAATCATATTATTTTTTTCAATAATAATAACAATTTGTGAATAAAAATTTTTTAGATCAAAATTTTTTTCAGCTTTATGAACTTTATATAATTTTGTTTTCTCAAAAATCACTTTATCAATGGAAGATTGTATTATCTGTTCTATATTTTCTAACGAAAATTCATTATTTTCCAAATATTTTTCAATAATTTTATGAACTCCAATTTTTGCTAAATTTATTTTATCAACTTTCTTATTTTCAACATTACTATTTTCAATTTTTTGAAATATTTCTGACTTTTTCTGCATTTTTTCATTTGTCTTTTCATCAAGGTCAGCAATACACCATATTCCCTTACTTCCATTTGGAATATATGCCGAATAAGTGTTTTTTTCAGCAATTTGTGCATATTCCTTAAAAAAGAAAGTATTTAATTTTATATTTTTTATCATTTTCCCTCCTTTCTTTTAAAAAATCTTCCAAAACTGCCACCATTTTTTATTTGCCTTTTTCTCAGCCTTTTTTAGCTTTTTCTCAATTTCGGCTATTTCATTTTGTTTGGTACTGCTTTTTTCCAGCTTTTCCTTTGCCTGCGTAAATTTTTCCACAGCTTCCTTCCATTTTTTATTCTTAAAATCCTCTTCTGCTTTTTTCTTTAGTAAATATCCCTCACTTTTTTCAATTTTTTTATTCAAATTCTCAATTTTCGACATCTGATTTCCAAAGTTCCCATCTGCATTCACTTCTTCAAGAAGTTTCTTTACTTCTTCATATTTTGAAATACTTTCTTCAAATCTTTCGTTTATAGCCAGCTGGTCTGCCTGTGTTTCCAGATTTGATGCATTTTCCATTTTCCTTGTTATTTCTTCACGTTTTTGTCGCTCCCGCTCCATTTCTTCCTGCTGTGCCTTGATTTCAGCTTCTTTTATCTGCAGTTGCTGCTGCATTTGGATTTCCTGCTGCCTTAACCTTTCCGAATATTCCATTTCCTGTGTTTTCAACTTTTCAGCATTCTGGCTCTCAAATTTAATAAATTCCTGTGCCTGGCTTATGTATTTGTCCACGGCATTTGCATTATTTGTATCTTTCATCTTCTGATAAATATTTTTAGCCTGCGTTAGAATATTTATTGCTTGTGCTGGATTATTGGCAGTTATTTGCGAAAGCCCTTCCTGAACGAGATTGTTGGCAGTCTGTAAATCAGCGTTTTGCTGGGAATTAAGTTCCTGTATCTTATTGTCAATTTCTCCCACTTTCACAGTATCTCCAAGCGTCTGGTACATCTGTCGTGCCTGATAATACGCTTCTTTTGAAGAATTAATATTGCTTTGTGCCAGCGAATCCCCTTTATTTTCAGCAAGCATTGCCCCATTATACGCTGTTTTTTCCTTATCCGTTATTTCCTCCAGCTTTTTCTCAACTTGCGAAACATAATCTGCCCTTCCATTTGCCAAATACATATCAGCCGCATTTTTATAGCTAACTTTTGCCAAATTGTAGCTTCCTTCATTAACTGCCGTATCTCCAGCGACCTCCAGAGCCTTGGCTTCCTTTAATTTCACGGTTGAATTTATCCGTGAATCCAATGTAGTTAAAATCTCTTCCGTGTTCAACTCGTCACGTTTATAACTGTTGTCATTCAGGTTATACTTAGCCTGCTGATATTTTACGTTCGCCTCGTCATAATTCCCGCTGTTAAACATCTCATTTCCCTCATTAATATCCGAAAATGCCTTTTTAATCTTCTCAGTTTCTCCAATTTTCTTATTTATCTCATCAATTTTCTTGCTTGCATCAGCTCTCTTTTTCTCAGCATTCGTAAGAAATCCTATTATACCCTTGCTTTTTGGCTTTAATTTTTCGTACTCTCCGATTTCAAGTTTCAAATTATCAATTGAATTATTAAAATTTTTCTTTAAGATCTCCTCATCCGCCAACTTTTCATACTGCGTTGCCGCCTGCAGAATACCGTTTCGCCTTTTTACATTCCAAATTATAACAAACAAAATAATTACAACAATAATTAGTATTACAAGTATTATTTTTTTAATAAGTTTCCTTTTGTCCTTTTCCATCGGCTCTGGAGCTGCTACAGCACTCACTTCTACCTGTGCAATCGTATAATTTTCAATATTATCCCTAAGCGAAGCAAGTATCCGTTTTTCCAATGAATTTAACCATTGCTTCTTATCCTCAAATCTGGATAAATCATTTTCCATATCATGCTCATCAATATTTTCCCAAAATCCTACAGTCGTCAAGCAAAAAACATCTTTTTCCATAAGTTCTACAGGTTTTTTTATAATATTTGGCTTAATTTTCCCAAAATCCCCAATTGCCTGCAGCAAATCATTTCTTTGCCTGTGAAATCTCATATCCGATATATTCAATGCCTCTTCGTCCACCAAAAGCTGTGCTATCGTGTCATCTCTGCTTTGAGAAATGATGTATCCGCCTCTAATATGATAAAACCTTGTATTTCCGATATTTCCATATAAAATTGAATTATAATTGCTTATTACGATTAAAAGGGAAGTGTGCATAAGAGAATATTTCTGAGTTTCTTCCTGTTTTTCCTTAACTTTCAGATTGGCATAATCCATCATTTCTTTTATTACGTCATAATTAAACCGTGGACGCAGCATAAAATATTCAATCGCAGATTCCACAGCAATTCTTGCCGCAACTTTTGCCCCTTCTTCCTCATCAAATCCATCCGCCACAGCCCAAATCGCATAATTATCCAGCAAAACATACCCAAAATAATCGTTATTTTCAGCCTTCGTCCCAGCCTCACTCAAAAATTCCGTAATAAATTTTGCCTCATCTTTCCTCATTTCTCAATTTCTCCCTCTATTTTTTATTAATTCAACTTTATAAAATATATTTTTATACTATTCCCCATTAAAAAGGTTAATATCTAATAAATTTTGAATTGTATTCTATTCTCTAATAAGATTTAGTATTAGATTATTTTGTTCAATAACAGTTTTTCTTATTTTATATTATATTTTTTCTTTTATTTTCGTAGGATTGCTCATCGCCGCAAATCCTACCACCTATGGCTAGTCTACGACATTTTTCTGCACTGACAAAAAACTCGCTATGCTCAGACAGTTTTGCCAGCACATAAAAATGCTCCGACGGATTAATTTATACTCAATCCTATTTAAAAAATAAAAATTATATCTTAAATCATTTGAAAATATTGGGTTTAGTATAAATTTATTAAATCTGTTCGTAATCTTCGATTTTTACTTCTAAATCATTATTTTTATCCTGAAAATTCGTATTTTTTACAATTTTTTCATCGTTTAAATTTTCATATTTTCTTTTCACGCTTTCCTCTCTTGATTTTTCCTTTTCCCAGTCAAAATAATCTCCGCACAAATTCACAAATACAAACTTACTTTCCCCCATTTCCACTACTGAATAAGCTCTTAGTTCTACTGTGTTGTAGACTGCTTCTCCATTTAGATAAATAAGTCCGTTGGAATCTCCAGGAGTTAGCATAAACTTTCGCTGTTTTGGATTATAACTTATTGAACAATGGTTTTTTCTAGAAATCATAGTATCTCCTAAAATTTGAATATCCATATTTTCTCCACGCCCAATGAAGTTCCGCTCACTCACAATTCTGTAATCCTTCCCCTTGTCATGTCCTTCAATACACGTAAGCCACCCAACAACAGGATCTACAGTGCTATCCTTTGACCAGTAGGCAGTAGTTCTATCTTCATCTTCCATTTGCTCAACTAAATTAATTTTATCATCTTGAACTTCCGTTTCCAATCCTTCCGATTTACAGTAGGGACACGAACTGTATCTTGAAACATCGTATATATGCCCATTTTTACATCTATCTAATTTCATTTTAAAATATTCCTCCATTTTTTATTTTATCTATTTATAAAATTCTGTAATACTAAGCTTCACTAAAAAACATAAATTTTACTTTTTTTATCTAACAAAAATTTTAATTCTTTGCTCTCACAAATATTATTTATTAATTTTTACAAATTTTACTCTTGTAATTTCCATTTTTTATTTTAATAATATTTTTGTAGTTGCCAAATAAATAATATCACCTGATTCTACTTTTACAGGTATATTTTTTTTTAGTTTCATTTTCCGCTTATCCAGACTTTTTTCAATTCCACTCCCATTTTGTGAGCCTAAATCCTCATAGTACCAAATTCCATTAACACGATTTAAAATACCATGAGCCCTACTAACTAAATTAGAATAAATCCCTTCACTTACATCAATATCCACCCGATTTCTAGGCGATTGTTTTCCAATTAAAAGTGAAGTTGCCCTTCCAACTTTCCATATTTTCATGTCATAATCTTCTGAATCCTTCAAAAATATATGCTCAATCTGATTTTTCTCTAAATCCTCTATTTCCTTTACTCTTTCTAAAAAAACATTATGTTCCCTTTCTCTATCATTTTTTATATTTTTAATTTCCTCTTGAACTTCCACCTTTTCAAAAAATCTTTCCAAAATAAGCAAATAAAGTGTAACTCCAATATAAATAAAAATCGAAAAATAAAGACTTTTTGCAGAATATCCTGAAAAATGTACAAAAATAAACGTAAATATCAAAACTATCATTATCAAAATATTTTTCACATTAAAAAATTTATAACTTTTCTGATTTCTAGCATTTAATTTCCGTTTTTCATATTTTCTAATTCCCTTATCCACTCCTAAACCATTTTTTTCGCTTCTATTTTTTCCATTTTCCTTCATTCGTGCAACACTTCTAAGCCTTTCCAGCCGATAAATACTGCCTCGTCCAAACGGCCGTCTAAAAATACTTCTAAAATTTGAAAAAAATCTTCTAATTGCCCATAACATTTCCTTTTTTCCTTCCCTCAATTTATCTTTTTTATAGTAAAACTGCCTTAAAACTGAACTCAAAAACTATGACTATTTTACTTAAAACATAAATTTATATAATTTTCAACAATTTGATTTTAAACAGGTTCGATTATTTTTTTTAAATAATATTCTATTTATTATCAGAAACCCTAAATTTCTTATAAAAATTTATAAAGTTACCCAAAATTATCATTATTTTTTTTCTTTACATCAAAAAACTGATCAAACCTACTCTTAATATTCTCTTTTTCCGACCTTGCCCTTTTCTCTCCCATTTTATCCATCCTAAAACTATTTTCAAACATTCCTCTCATTTCCTTAGCACTTTTAAAAAAATCCCTTCCGAAAGTAAAATCGTTTTGAGAAAATTCATCCTTGACATTTTCCTTTTTATTCTTATTTCTTCTTTGACTCTGAACATTTTTTCTTTTACAGTCATACTCTTCCCTTTTCTTTTCATCCCCAAGAACCTCATAAGCCTCTGTTACCTCCCGAAATTTTTTAGTAGCATTTTCATCCCCCGAATTCCTGTCTGGATGATATTTCATCGCCAATTTCCTATATTTTTTCTTTATTTCTGAAATATCAGCATTTTCAGATACACCTAGCACTTCATAATAATTCATTTTTCTTCCTTTTTTATTAATTAATATTTAATGTTAATTAAATAATACTATATTTTTATATTTTTGTCAATATATTTTTAATCTAATTTTAAAATAAATAATTTGAAATTTAACAAAAAAGTCATAAATTTTACATATTTTTGTCAAAATTAAATGATATTATATATTTGTTCAAGAAAAGATATGAACAAAATAAAAAAATAAAGATAGATCTGAATGGAGATGATTAATATGAATATGAAAAATACTTTTAAAAAAATGGTTGCATTTTTGGGAATTACAGGAATATCAATAGTATCTCTCGCTATGCCGCCCAAGCCCAAAAATCCAAAGCCGAAACCAATGATCGTTCAACCAGAAAGAAAAAAAACTAATAAAATACTAGAAAAGAAACGAACTGTAAATTTTCAAGAAAAAAGAAATAATAAAAAGACTATGGTAAAAAAACATGGTAAATAATTAATACTAAATCTATTTCTTGATTTTATAAACTGAACTCAAAAATTATGACTATTTTACTCAAACCCTAAATTTATATAATTTTTAGCAGTTTAATCTTAAATAGGGTTCACTATAAATGATAAGATTAGAAAGATTTTTTTAGCAAAAAAATATGTACCTAAAAACTTAATTTTAAAGTAAAAAGTTTAAAGGTACATTTTTTATATATCATATTTATTTGTAAAACCAAAAGGACTAACATTTTTGCAAAACTATTTTTTATTTTGAATTTTTTGCAAAACTATTTTTATAGCCTCGCTAATATCCTTTAATTGCGCCAATTCACTATCTTTTATCCATTTGGAAATATCAGTATTTGTATATCCTAAAGATTCTAAGGCTAATTTTAGATCTTCCTTCATTAGTGAAATTTTAGGATCAAAGGATTCTGAAGTTATCAGTTTTCCGTTCGATAGATTGCTAGTTTCTTCAAGTATTTCCGATATATCTATTTTTTTTACTTTATCCTTCAGATCCAGTATTATTTTTTGAGCCTTTTTTATTCCAAGTCCTGGAACTCTTGTAAAAATTTTAGACTCATCTTCTGTAACAATTTCAATAATTTCCCTCATATTAAAAGTCGATAATATCGCAATTGCAAGTTTTGGCCCTACTCCGCTTATGCTTATCAAAGCCTTAAACAGTTCCCTTTCATTTTGTGTTTTAAACCCATAAAGCGAAATATCATCTTCCTTCACATTCGTAAAAATATATAATTTTTCATCATTCCCAATATTTCCTATTTTTTCAAATGTTTTCAACGATATATGAATTTTATATGCCAATCCATTTATTTCTAATGCAACATAATCTATTTTTTTTATTGCTAATTTTCCTGAAATATATTCAAACATTTACACCTTTTCTCCATTTTTTATATTCTCTATTTAATAAAAATAAGACTCGTTTATTTATTCTAACTTCTCGATAAATAACATCTATAATTTTACCAATTCAACTTTTGGAATATCTTCCTCCAAAAACATAATTCCAATTTCCTTAAATTTTTCCTGCCCATCTGTCACATAATATTTTACTTCTTCATCTTTTTTCGCATCATTTTTTAAAAATTCATTTTGCTCCAAAATTTCCTTTAAATCTAAAGCTGTTTCCTTGGCTGGATCTACTATTTTTATATCTGGATAAATTTTACTTATGGCATCTTTTAACAAAGGATAATGAGTACATCCCAATATCAGAGTATCTATTTTCCCCTTAAAATCATCAAGATATGTCTTTATTATCTGATTTACCAGCTTTCCACTTAAAATTCCTTCTTCCACCGCTGGAACAAAAAGTGGGCAAGCTTTTTGAAGCACTTCCACTTTTTTATTAAAAAGTTTTATTTCCTCTTCATATTTTCCAGATTGTATAGTCGCCTTCGTTCCGATTACACCGATTTTACCACTTTCTGTTGCTTCTATTGCCGTTCTCGCCCCAGCTTCAATTACTCCAATAATCGGAATC